>Ga0209915_1000388_pt1 | contig 108981 bp, 144 predicted proteins | sample ThiBiot_750_plan_FD_183952 | JGI IMG/M metagenome (GOLD analysis project Ga0209915, IMG submission 183952) | Wastewater bioreactor microbial communities from Cape Town, South Africa - Thiocy_cont_750_plan (SPAdes) | ecosystem: Engineered > Bioreactor > Thiocyanate-remediating >... | reverse complement strand
AACAGCTAGAAAAACATTAGAAGAATTATTAATGAAATCAAAAGAACAAACGACGAAAATCTGTAGTGATATTCGAAATAATCTACAAACAACACGTGAAGCCGATGATTTTTCTGAACTTGATCTCAATCGTTGGAAAGAACAATTGAAAGAACTTCATGAAAGTTTTCAATCGTCTTCATCGATGAAATTAACTTTCGAAAAAAGTTCGGCCTCTATTCGTTTAATAAAAATCGTTACCGATGAGACTAATAAAACAACAGATGATAAACAAATACCACCACCACCACCACAAAAAGAAAATACGACTATAAATAATATACAAGAACGATTCTTGCAAGTTCTTGGTCCTTTGATCATTCAAGATGATTATTTGGTCAAACATCTTGGATTAGCCGCAGATTTTGCATATGTTCGTGGAAAGTATCTCTATTCAAAAGGCTGTTTCACAATTTGTTTTCGAATCGAACAATGTGCTCAACCTTATCAAATATTCTTCGGTTGTATGGCATCAAAAGATCCATTAAAAGAATTAGTTTTCAAATCACCTTCAGCTGTCGGTTGGTTTGGTCACAACCAAGTGCATTTAAATGGATCATGTAGTACAAATTGTAAACAACATAACTATCACAGTACGGTCATACAAAAAGATGATGAAATACAATTGACTCTCGATTGTATTCATGAACAAATCCGGCTATTTCATAAACGCAAACAAATGTTATGTACACTTCCTGTCGATATTAAATTAGTTCCATTTCCATGGCAATATCTTGTCGTTCTCTATAATGTTGGTGATACGCTTCGAATACTTCCAAACATTTAGAAACGAAAAATAAACCGAATTCTTTAATTCTTTATTTTCTTTTTCGAATATACGAAAACATTATCACAAAAGAAATCTCAGTGTTTAATCATATTCTCATTCACTAAAGAACCATTCAAAGATGTTGGAATAAAATGTTGTAAAATACTTCGATGTGGTAGACAGGCAATGCTAGGACCAGGTCGTTCACTTTTCTTATGTTCTGCTATTTGTTTCCACGGTGTTTGACGAACAAAACGAATTAGTTTACAGATTTTATTTTCACTTTTCTCTTTCGCAATAATACCTTCCGTTATCATCGTTGAATTTTCACCAATTACTTCTTTGAAATGTCGAATTTTTTCATTTAATGATAATTTTTTTAATTCAACTAAATTCTTATCATGTTTCTTAAACCATAAATATGATTCATACAATGTTTTATTATTTGCTATACGTTTAAGATCATCAGCAAGTGCTTTTATCGATGGATAATCGAATACGTTTATATATGAATGTCGAGGCATGAATCGTCGATAATTCGGTCGATTATTATAACCAGCTACAATCGGTATTGAACCGGATTCGACGGCTTTAACTAATTTTTCAGTTACATAATCCATACAGTTCGAATTTTCAATTGCAATCACGAATTTATATTTGATATACGCATGAATATTATCTGTCATTCGAGCATTGAAACCTTGCCGATTATTTAAACATGATCCGTATGAATCAATTGGTATTTCTTTCATCAATTGTTGAATAAAACCTTCTCGACCATTATGAGCCTAGAGCGAACGAACATATCATCGAATCGATTCAATAGTCAACAAATTGAATTGCTTACATTACAATTCGAAATAATCCAAACAATATCAGCTTGTTTTTCTTTCTCTTCGAATGATACTTTCGATGGTTTAAGAAGATCTAAAATATGTTCATTCACATCGAAATATGTGGCCGGTTCCGGATAACTATCGTCGAGATTATAGGTCATTTTGAAATCATATTTCGCCCAACCTTGACCAGTTGACGAATGTACTTCACTTTCCATGATAAATGCCATTGAATATTGTTGTCGATTTTCATTGATTGTTTGATGATTCAATGGAAATGTATTACTATCAGGTGCATCATGTGCAATAAAAAAATCGACTTCATCTTGACGATTCTGTTGTCGTGTCCATGAGAATGTTGTGTTCGATGATTCACATGGAATGAGTTCACCTTCACGAGCTCCAGCACCAAAGAAACCTGTGAGGTCAAGTGTGAGAAAATTTGTCTTCAACGATCGACCTTGTTCGTCCAATGGCCAAGGATTTACATTTGACTTAGTTTTCTCTTGATAAACTGTCGCTTGTTGTGTTGTTTTTGAAGGAACATGTGCGTGATGTGACGGTGTAGAAATTGAAAGAAATTGATTTTTATGATGATTAAATAAAAGAAATGATACACATAAGATTAAACTAATAAAAATTAAAAATGAATAACGTCGTCGAAAACGAAATAACGGTAGAATATAACGAATAGGAACAGACATTGCACATAGTTAATTCATCTTAAACAAATGTGTTAGAGTTTAAATTTTCTTTTTCTGTGTTATTGTGTTCTTTGAAGAAGAGAAAAGTTACTAATCTCAAGTCATTTTCTATATACACCTGTTTGTTCTTTTTTTTTTCGACTCACATTTTTGCTTTCGGTCTCTTTCTTTCTTTCTTTCGTTCTTCTTCGTATTCATTGTTGATAAAATACCGTACGTGATGTATGGTACTCGTAATCGAATATTTAAACAAATCGCTATTGACTATCGAGATAAAATCAAAAGTAACAGTTGACTATTGAAAAAGAACAAATATATTTACACAGCATATGCATATGATAAAAATAGAAGAATAATTTTATGAAAGCGTATTCAATTAAGACGCAAGATGTGACAGGAGAATTCTACTGTTTCTTTGATTTAATTAAAGTCTGACTATTCAAGTGTTCTCATGAGAAATACGAGCAGCTGGATGTATACTCATTTCTCACGCCATTAACGGCGCCATCTTTTAAGTTCACATGAAATTGCTAGGTAAAAACAGAGGATCAAGCTCGACAGTCGATTTTTGTATGGATGATGAGAGAATTTTTTTTCTTCTTCTTCTCTTTATTTATTTTCTTATTTTTGAAAATAAGAATTACCTTATCAAGAAATGTCGTTAAAAAGTTTTCCGATTATTTTCTTTAATATGGGCGGTGAAATGGTCTATATCTTAGATCAACGTTTATCAGCTCAAGAAATTGTCGATCAAAAAGCGGTTAAAGGTTACCAAAGAAAAACAAAATCAAATTGAACTTGTTGTTTTTCTCTCTCTCTCCCTCTTTTTTAGTGGTTAATGATATTGTTGGTGCGATGTTCCATCCGAAATTTGTCGAAGAACTTTTTCGACCACAAGAACTCTATCCGAAAAAGGCGGTCAAACATATATTCGAAAAATTAGCACACTCAAGTATTATGCGATTGAACGAAGCTAGTATGGACAAAGTAGGGAACCATTCGAAAGAAGAAAAAACAAAAAATACATTCGACAATTCTAGTTGTACGATTTGATGACTATGTCTGTGAAATTTCAAATTATGCTTTGTCCGTGTGCATCGGATATAATTAAAGTGACATATAATCATGTAAATTCAATGAGAAAATTAGTTCGTAGTTCGACCGTTCTCGATCTATTAGACAAAGCATTTATTGCATTCAATAAAGTTTGTTAATTCAGTTAAGAGAAGAAGAAGAAAATCACAGATTTTGTTTTAGCAATATGAAAAACTTAATGATACTGAATGGCTATTGATTCGTGATACAATATTATTCTTTTTTCAAGATGTTCACATACGAGTAAGTGAAAATGTGAACATTGTTTTCTATATATGAGTCTGATTAAGGTTTCGATTTTCTTACGAGAAAATTTGCAAACTCAACAAGGTCAATTTATAATGAAAACAAATGGAATTGTTCCAACAGGCTTTCAACCACCCGGTGAAATACGGTTTGTCTCAGAGAATTGTTGATAAATGATTCGATTTTCTTTTTCATTCGAATATTTAGAACATATAAACGAGGTCGATTGAATCAAACACGTACGTTCGATGCTGGCGAACATCATGAACCGCCAGATGATAAACGAGTGTTTCATTTGGGTTTGAATATGTAAGAACAGACGAGAATTTCAAAAGAGAAATTGATTATAATTCATATTTGATTAGTTATTCGAAAAATAAAAATGTAAGTGACACACTTTTAAGTGAAAGTTCCGTTCGACAGCCAACGTCAATGGTCAGTGCAGCATCAGATATCGTAAGAAATCGATAAATTCCGTTTTTTTTGTGAATACATTCTTCGATAGGAAATGATTAATCCCGATCCGAAAATGATCGCACAATTGAATCTTCTTTCGGATTTAATCGGTAGTCATTCGAATAATGACTCATCACGATCGGGTTTTCTCAAATTATCATTATTCGAAGAAGATGATGATGATGATTATGACAATCCACCGTAAATTGTTCTTTTTTTGTGTTTCAAAAACTAACTTGATAGTGCTGCTTTTTTTTCTCGCGTTATTAGAATACAAAAACGATCGCAACCATCGACAACAACTCACAATCAACGTTCGAAACAAGACGATATAACAATCGATGTTTCGAGAGTATGTTTAACAAGTGAACTTTTCTTTAGATCGTCTGACTTTTTTTTTTCTCTTTCTCTTAAGCGTTCACAAAATCCTCGATTGTCTCATGTTATGCATGATTTTGATTTTGATGACGATCGTCGACAAGACGATGACGATGACTTATGCTCAATGATGGATCGTCTGCCCGGCGAAAGCAACAAACGACGTTAAACGAAATTTTAACTTATCTTTCTTTTTCAATTTTAAAACGATATTTTTTTTTTGTTGTCTGTCGAAATAAAGATCTGCTTTGAAAAATTGAAATGTTTATTAACAAATCTATATGAATTAATTAAAAAAAAAGAAAAAGAAAAAGAAAACAAAACAACGCGAACAAATCCGTAGTTAATTCACCATATACAAAAAAAAAGAGAGAGAGAGAGCATGCTTTTCGTCTAAACTAGAGTTTGAAAACCAAAGTCCAAGAGTTTATAAATCTTCGAAAAAGTCCATGTGTGCCGATGGAGATGGCGAAGCTTTGTCAACAGTTATATCATCGACACTACTAACTATACTGTGACTAACACTTTGACTCATACTTTCATCATCGTATTCAACGGGAAGATCTTTGCCTCCGTTGATCGAACCTTTTTGAACTATTGTTCGTGTACGTGGTGTTTCATCGCCTTGAATGATCGTATCGATATTTTTCAAACGATCTAATGCAGCTGGTGTTGCATTACGTTTGGAGAAGATCGAAGCTGACGTGTCTTCTTCTTCTTCGTCACTGTCGAAATCGATGAGAGCCGGTGGTATTAGATCAGTCGCTTTTTTGACAACACTCTTATTCGTTGGCATCGTTGTTGGGAGAGAAAATTCATAGGCAGGTTTACGTTGATTGGCATCGGATGATGAAGCAGAAGATGACGACGACGAAGATGACGGTTCACTTGGCGGAGAAGCTGCACGTCGAGCTTGAGTTAACGATTGCCCATTGGTTTTCGTAGGTAGAGATTGTGTTTGAGGTCTGAAAAAGAATATATCATCTTGTCAGATAATAGAATTCGATGAATTGAAAAGGTATCTTTCAATTAATCTATGTCATCTGTTTGTCTCGTTCGAAGAAGAAACTTTAGAAGTGATTAAAATTAGAACTCACGTCGGTGGTTTTAGAGCATTTGAACAGGCTTGAATCCATTTAAGGCAAATTTCTTCGTAGGTATATTTAGCGAGAGATGTTGTTGTCGATGATGGTATTTGTTTGTTGAGAAAGGCATCGAGTACAGTGACATCGAACGCAGACGAGAAAAGCGAACGAAAATGTTCGCGTAAACGATTGAGATCATTGATTTTCTCGGTTGGAAATTGATTTTCGATCGATTGTTTAATATGATCAGGCAGAGAATTCACAGTTGATGAAGAAGGAGACTAATAAAAAGAAAAAAAAGTTTTTATTATTATTATTATTATCGTAATTTTGATTACTCGACTCGTGTATTGTTCGAGTAAAGTATAGAGAACAGGTTGTGAACCATTTTGATTCGGTTTTATATGCAGTTGTTCGAGTAGTTCAGTACGTGTTAAAGCTATTGGATGTTGTGAACCTGTTGTTTCAACTTTGAATATATCTTCTGTGTATAATAAATGTGCATATTCAAGCCATTCGTGAACAAGTGCACGACTTGTTCGCCAGTGAACATTGTCTGTTGGTACCGGATGAGAATTATTACCGTTTGGATTCGCTGCTTTTTCGATTGTTTTAAAGACAGCAGCTCGTAGTTGAGCTTTGAGACGTGTAATTAAACCGTCACGTTCAAGTGTTTGATAGACTAATTCACGTAGTTCGGGTTCGTTTGTTAAACGTTGCTCACTCAAGTCATCACTACTTGCAGTACCAGTTGGAATCGGTATTGCATCGGTCGACATTTTTTTCTTTCGACAAACTTTGTTCACTTTTTCTTTAAAAAAATAATCGAGTATTTTCAGCAAGTAAAAAAAAAGTCAATGGATGTCATAGAAACAAGCAATGAGAATTTTTCTAAGGTTTGACTTGAAAATGTTCAATTTATTTCTCAAAAAAACAACATTGATTTCACTGTGAAAATCATTTTTTACGAACATATTTCTTTTTCAAAATAAACTATTGGCAAATAGATGTCGCTGTTTCATCAAGCCAATCATTGAATATAACGAATCATAAATTATTTAGCATTTTTACTATTATATTAATCGAGTTTTCTATTTAGTTTAGTTAGATATTCTCGTTCATGTCTTTGTACTCTATTTTCTTAACGATTCCCACCGTTTACGCTGTACTATCATTTATCTTCCGTCATAAACCAAATTGGCTGCATAAACGACGCCGACCTGCCTTTCTAGTTCGAAATATTGGGCATCGTGGTGGTATGCAAAATCTATAAAAAAAAACAAAAAAACAAAAAAACAAATACACTTCGTTCTTGTTTTTTCATAGGAGCTGGAGAATCAATCGAAAATTCTTTGCTAGCATTTGATAAGTATAATAAACCGGAACGAGTGTCTTCTGATAATTAAATTAATCTCTTGATCGTAGAGGTCTGTCAAATGGTGTCGAAATGCTTGAATTAGATTGTCATCTGACCAAAGATCATCAAGTTGTTGTACATCATGATTTTTCGCTTGATCGAACAGCACATCAAATTGAATTCATTCGAGATATGAATTACGAAGTAATTAACTGTATAGTAATAACTATTTTTTTTTTAAATCACGTTTTTGTTTACTGAAGAATTTACCTTCGATTAATACTAATATGAAACTTTACTATGAGTCAAGTATTGTTATATCTTGTGATGATACATCACAGAATAGGGAATTATTACGTATACCATTATTGCAAGATGTATTCAAGCGTTATCCGACAACACCGATTAATATTGATATAAAAGAAAATAATGATGAATTGATTCGACAAGTAACCAACGAATTCATTCATTCATTTATTCATGAGTTTATGCTTTTTCTAATCAAGGTTTCAAAATTAATTCAAGAGTATAAACGAGAACATTTGACATATTGGGGCAGTTTTAGTCATGTTATTTGCCGAAAATTAACTGCTGAAGTATGAATTTCAAATCTCGAAATCAGTAGATATCGAAATTCTCGTCTAGAATCCACGTATTGTTCGTTTCTGTTCGTTGAAAGAAGCTGCTTTGGTCGTCTTGACCTATTGGTTAGGTTTACTTCCATTTCTTCCATTAACACCTGGTGCATTCGAAGTACCACTTCCTGGCGAAGTATTTCGGTAAGAAAAAGAAAAACTCACTAAAAAAAAACTTTGCTATCTCTTCTAGAAAAACAACTCAAAATTTAACTGGCAAATTAAAATTGATCTTTTATCTAGCTGAACGGTAAGATTCGACAAAAAAAAGCTTTTGTATTACAACGAAAATCTTTAGAATATTAAACAATAAAACAATGTTCGAGCATTTACAAAAACGTGGCATACCCGTACGTACATATTTTGCATCTGTCTCGACTATGGAATTTCTATTTTGCTTCAGGTTTACGTTTGGATATTAAACAACGAAGAAGAATTTCAGTACGCATTCGATAAACTCCGAGTGACCGGTGTCATGACCGATTATCCAAGTCGACTTCGCAATTATCTCACAACTAGCAATCCGCAATTTCTTCTAAACTAAATCGAACTATTTCGCCTGCGTAGTTCTTTTTTTGCAAATCTAGTCGAGAAAGTTAGAACAATAACCATACAGCTATTCATTATTTTTTTCTGTTTGTGTGCGTAGGCGTTTTGATTATTTTTTTTTGAATAATGATAAGAACAATAATAAATGAATTGCTTTGATAAATATTTGACAACAGATAAGGACTTTAAACATTGCTTTTGGTATCATAAATAACCCAGTGGTCGTTGCATGAGAACGATCTATTTCGAACGAACTTTTCTTTCGTACATTCTTTCATGATAAGATTATCTTTGCATTCTCAACGATTCGACCGACCTATATAAACTGTGAAAAACTCACTGAAAATCTTCGTGTTCTACGCAGAAAGTGTTTTTTTTCGATATTAAGTAACTGTTTTCATTTCAAAAGCATCAATGGCCAACGAATTAATTGCCAACTGGAATCAAAGTGCTAACTTAGAATTACAAGGCGAACAAGAACAACAAGTAAGTTAACAAAAAAAAACGACGAATTTCAAGATTCATTTTCAATTTCAATTAGCTCCAACAATTGTTGGCCACTGTTGTCGAAAAAATCGGCGCTCGTCGTGCTGCTGGAAAACAAATTATCGAACAATTACAAGCAGCTGTTCAAGGTGGCGATGCTGCTGCTGTAGAACCACTCTTAAAAGAAGTCCGTCAAAATCTTAGCCAAGCTGCTCAAGGTCGTGAACAACTTCTCGATAAATTAGATCAAGTTCTTCAACCAGGTCAACGTGCTAAACTTCTTCTTACATTCGTTCAACAAGCTCAAGCCGCTGGTCAACCAGTTGAACAATACCTCTTCACCGTTCTTCAAGATCTCGCCGCCAAACAATAAACAACGAAAAAGAAGATTTCAAATTCTCTTTTTTTTTGTTTTCGTTATTCGATATCTAACATCTTCGATGTATTCGTAGGAATAAAAATAAAAGAATAGAACATTATCTTTCATACATACTGTTTTTGTTGTTGTTGTTGTTGTTGAAAGTCTGTTTGCATACAGATAGCATAAATAGATAAGTGTTTCAGATTGAATTGACAACGACATCATCATCGTGTCGAAACTTGTTTTTTCGATTGGTTCGTTTCGAAGGTAAACTATAGACGAGAGTGTGACATTTTGTTTTAAAGATAACTAACATGTCGTTGAATGAATTAAAAAACATTCGAATTGATTACGAAAATGATATTGCTATTGTGCAATTGAATCAAGAAAATTCGAAAGTAATATTTGATAAGTTCGATTCGAAATTGAAAATTGTGTTGTCATATTAATTAAGGTTAATACATTATCTCAAGAGATGATGAATGAATTTGTTCCAGTTTTTGAAAATTTAAAAACCAATGAAAATATCAAAGGTATTGTTGTCATGTCGACCAAACCGAATTCATTCATCGCTGGAGCGGATATCAAGTTCGATTGATAAACAAAAAAAACTGTAGAAATTTGGTATTTTGCTTTGTCTCGTATTTAGTATGCTTGAATCGGCTAAATCTCGAGAGGAATTATTTAAAATGTCACGACAAGGTCAAGAAATTATGAACGAAATCGAACAATCAACGAAACCAATTGTCGTAGCAATAGCTGGTTCATGTCTCGGAGGAGGATTTGAAGTTTGATTTTCAAAACAATATGCTTTTACTTTTGTTTTGTTGACTTATTCAGTTAGCTTTAGCTTGTCATTATCGTATTGCTGTCAATGATAAACAGACACGATTCGCTCTTCCAGAAGTTAAATTAGGTTTACTGCCTGGTGCTGGTGGCACGCAAAGAATACTTGAAAGATTGTCATTAACCGATGCACTTGATCTTCTTTTAACTGGACGAGAAATTGCAGCAACAAGAGCTTATGCATTGGGTTTAGTTGATCATTTAATTCAATCAACTAATGAAACTATTCAACATCTACGTACAATTGCTGCACAAAAAGCAAGAGAATTAATTTCGAAAAAATTCTTTCGAAAACAATCGAGTTTGATGCAAAGTAACAATTTGAAAAACAAAACAATTTTCTCATCGAATGTCTTGGACGAATAGATATCAAATCAAAATTCAGTTCGATACCGTACTTTCGAAATTACATTCTCTCTCAAGCGCAATCGAAAGTTCTTGCTCAAACGCAAGGTCTCTATCCTGCACCATTACGAATTCTCGATGTTATTCGACAAACGCTCGAACGTGGTTCAATAGTTGGTTATAACGCAGAAACTGAGGCATTTGCAGATCTAGGCATGACACAAGAATCGAAAGCATTGATTCATTTGTTTCATGCGCGAACTGAATGTAAGAAAAATAAATATTCTCAAGTCGAACAAGATATTCAATGTAAACAAATCGGAATTATCGGTAGCGGAGAAATAAGTCTTGGTATTAGTCAAGTATCGATCGAGAAAGATTATAAAGTTATTCTTTATGAGAACAATTTGAGTCGACTTCATCGAGATCGAACAAAGATTGGACAAATCTATGACAATTTAATTAAACAAAAACGAATGACAAAGTGAAGATGAATCGAATGAAAAATTTATTTATTTGAAATTAATATTTTTTATAGAAAACAAGTCGATAGTATACGTTCGAATTTGACGTTTCAATCTGATTTCAATCATTTTCAACAATGTGATTTAATCATAGAGAATACTTTTGATGATCTTCGATTTAAAGAACACATTCGACAACAACTCGAAACTATTCTTTCGAATCAATATATTTTCGCTTGTCAAACAGCATGTCTTTCACTTAATCAACTTGCCAAATCAACTTCCTATGCTGATCGAGTATAGTCATCGAAATTAAACAAGAAAACAAAAAACGTAAATCTTCGATTTCTTCTAGATTATTGGTTTACATTATTTTTCACCTGTGAATCGTGTTGAACTCGTTGAAATCATTCGAACAAGACAAACATCCGAACAAACTCTTTCATCTGTTATCGATTTCGTTCTTAAACAAGGCAAATTAGCTCTTGTTGTTAATGATCATCCAGGTTTTTATACGAGCCGTTTAATTTATTGTTTTTCTATGGAAATCTTTTCACTTTTACTCGATGGAGTTCGACCAACGGATATTGATCGTGCAACGAAAAAATTCGGTTTTCATATTGGTTTAGCGACATTAATCGATGAATTTGGTATTGATCAAATTGCATCAATTGCCGTTCAACTTGAAAATGATATTCTGAATGACTTATTGAAAGTTTTCATACGAAATCATTGGTTCGGCAGAAAATCTAAACGAGGATTATTTGTTTATTTTAATAATGAAAAAAAAGAAGATAATCAACAATTCAATGAATTCATTGAAAAACGAGAACGACAATGTTTTCCATTGACAACTGAAGATATTCAATGGCGAATTTGTTTACGAATTTTAAATGAAGCTACTCGATGTTTAGAAGAGAATGTTATCAATTCACCGGTATGAATTCGATTGTTTTCTATTCCGTCATTTCACTTTTTTTTATTTATAGAATGATGGTGATATTGGTGCAGTATTTGGCTTTGGTTTTCCTCCGATGAAAGGCGGTAAAAATCTTCATTTTGACTTCGATTTCTTTTCAACTCTCTCATTCAGGTCCATTCCATTTTATGAATACGTACGGTCTCTCGCAGATCATTACTCGTATGGAAAACTATCAAATCACTCCAACAACATTATTAAAAGATTTTTCCGAACAAAACAAAACATTTTATTTTTAAATTCGAACCATCTAGTTCATTGTTATTTTCTCAACACTTCGTTCATAACCAAGTAGATTGTCTACTTCAATTGGCTGTTGTTTAGTCTCGGTTTGATCCGATGATTTAGGACGATTAGTAATAAACAATCGTTGCCGTCGTTTAGGAATAATCCAAGCGAAAACAATGAATAGAATATGTCCGAGAATATAAATACCAGCAAATGTCGAGAAAACATAGATATCTAATTGAGCATAGGTTATACCGTCTAATTGTTTAGCACTGTACGCATGCCAACAGAAAACAAGAGTGATGAAAATAATCGATGCCATCGAATAGATATCTAAATATGTTGAATAGGGAACATTAGGCAAATGATTATGAATAACGAAACGAAAATTAATTGATGTGAGAAGAGTCGTGGCACAAGCTGATAGACGAGTACTTATGGCTGCGACATCGTGTGTAAATGAAACGAATATTGTTGTTGTAACAAAGAATAATGGAAGAATGAGATTTGTAATAAAAAATTGACTTTTACGTGCAACTAATGCATTGAATTTAATCAAAGGATATTGTTGTGAACGAAGATAGGGTGTATGTTCTTGATAGATACTTGATTCAATTGAAACGGCTTGATTAAAATCCCAATTATCATTTTCACGTGTTATTCTTTGAGATAAATAACAATATTCTTGTTTGCCAATGAATTTTATATGAGTTACTGGATGTAAACTTGAAATAACAACACCTCAAAATCAACAAAAATTCGAAAAAATATTCACTTTTTAAAGAATGTGTCTACCAATTTTTTGTACATCGAATGGAAATTCTTTGACATTTAACCATTCGGAAAATGTGCCGATGATTTTATGATATTGAATAACTCGTGTTGAATCATTCGATGATTTGATTTCGATTCTTGTTTGAATTTTCGAATCTCGTTCGCTTAAATTGTCAAAAACGAGCTGAGGATTCCAATAATGTTCAATATCATAAGTACCATGAATATTATCGAGCCACGATGAGACAATATCAACTTCGCCTTCGTATTTACCTTGAAGTGTATTGACACTACCTAATTTATAGAAGATAACATAGATTTCGACTTGTTTTGGATTAATCGAAGACATGCGCGTCAAAGATCTAATTAACAAGCAACGAATATCGAAGAATGTCGTTAATTAGATTTACGATTTGCAGTATGGTTTTAATTGAAAAAATATGTGATAGATAACGAAAAACAAAACACTCGAATTGAATCGATGGTTATTGGCTTTTTTTCTGTCTTTACTTGAGGGTGAAACGAAATAGAAAATGAAGATAATAAATTTTATTATGATTTTGATTTCTAATCAAATATCGATGAATTCTGCGAGAAATGTTTTATCAGAACGAATTCGTCGAGGTATGTTTCGAGATTGTTGAGAAGTGAAAGAGACAAAAAAAAACTTTAAATTAAGATTCACCATTGATGACGAATCAAATTTATTCGGTACCTGCAAATTCAAATCAAACACCATCATCATCATCATCATCGACATTTTGTTCATCAGATCCAACGGGCAGTTCGATTCAATCGATAGTTGTTTCGGCTCCCGGTTCAACAAACGACATAACATTGAGTTTACCCGATCGACCAAATTCGATCGTAAGTACAGCAAAAGCACGTGGATCACTTTATGTCTTTACAAATCCGCCGGCATCTCAATGTTATTTAATAAATTTCCCATCGACTAATTCAATCAATATGAATAATGTTCAAGTAAAATTTATCTATCATCCAACAAGTAGCAGCAATACAGCGAGATCAATTGGAGGTGGTTACCCAAATTGGTATGGTTCAAATTCGAATTCAGGTAAGATGCTGTTCGTCCTATGAAATTAAATCTATGCGATTAGAAAATAGTTTGTGGATCAATGATTTGTCAGAATGGTGGTGTTTGTCAATATACAATGACAAATGGATATCAATGCCAATGTGATTCATCAGGTCGATGGATAGGCAATGATTGTTCAAAATGTAAAATTTAGTTTTTTTCTTCTATTGATTAGATAAATAGAATGACTATACTTCGATTATTGATAGCTAATCCGTGTTTATCATCGCCATGTTACAATGGTGGTCAATGTTATTATTATCCCGATGGAAGATTTTATTGTGCTTGTATCTCAGGTTATACAGGTACGAATTGTCAAACATCATCGACAGGTAATTCATACAATCCATGTGTATTCAATCAACTTTGTGCCAATGGTGGTACTTGTTCGCCACAGAACAATCAAAATGGATATATCTGCGCATGTCCATCAGGTTATTCAGGACTTAATTGTCAGACAACAGGTTATACAGCACCTTCGTCAACACCTTTGACTGGTAGTTGTGGTATTTCACCACTTGAATGTGATGATGATTATGCCGGACGTATTGTTGGTGGAACACCAGTAGTTGATCCGACTTGGCCATGGATTGTTTCATTACAATTAGCTAATTACAATAGTCATTTCGTATTTGTTCTTTTTCTTTGTTTGTTTTTTTGATTGATTGATGAAAATTATTCTTTTCTAGTGCGGTGGTACTTTAATCGATGCCTATCATGTGATTACAGCTGCTCATTGTTTCGATTCAGCAGGTACACAACCAAGTGCATTTAAAGTCGTAGTCGGTTTACTAAATATGCGTGATATGTATTCATCAAATGTTCAACAATTAACTATCGAACGAATCTTTCGACATGAAGGATATAGTTCAACGGGTTTAGTTAATGATATCACTCTAATTAAACTACGTACACCTGCACGATTTACAAGTTCAGTTTATCCAATTTGTTTGCCGGATAGTAGTGGCCGACAAGATCCGCCCGTCTATTCGAATGTTTTAATTGCCGGATGGGGTTATACAAATAGTGCAACGAAACAAATAGCTCAACAATTACAAGAAGCAACTATTCAAGTACTCGATATAAACGGAAATCCGTACAATGGACCAAGTTGTCAAGCATGGAAACAAAAAGGTTATTCAGTTACGAGCAATCAACAGATCTGTGCTATGAGTCGTGATACACGAAAAGATTCTTGTCAAGGTGATTCCGGTGGGCCATTAATAGGCTGTTTCAATTCGACATGGTATCTCTACGGTGTTGTTAGTTACGGTGATACGGTATGTGCGTCCAGTACAGCTGCTGGCGTTTATACACGTGTATCGGCTTATATCAATTGGATTCAAGCAAAATTACAACTTTAATGATATACTTTTGTTTTTGAAATATATGAACATGAAAAATGAAATGAAATGAATAATAAATATTGCACACAACGAATGTTCACAGAAACTAAATAAGAATTGATATAATCACATTGGTTCATTGGAACCATAGAATGTTTTCGCTCGAACGAAGGTTCGATTGGGAGCATTGACACGAGCTGATTTTGCCGAGCGTGATGTTTGACGATGGTCAATTGAAGCAGTTCGAGCATTATCAGGGTAAGTTGTTGATTGTCTTAATGAAATAAATTTAGTCGATTGAGCTAATAAAGCCTTTCGAAGACGTTTATTCTCTTCGATTTGTCGAGCTAATTCCATAGTTAATTCTTGTCGTTCACGTTCAGCAATAATCTATGAAATAAAGAATTTACTATTGTTGAAAATCGACGAAAGAGATGAATTACTCGTTCATTGCCAAAATTGGATTCAGTTGTTGTTGTTGATGTTGTTCTCATCGAACGAAGTAGAATAACACTTTCAGCTTTCATACGATTTAATTCCGAACGAAGATGATCATTTTCTAATAAAAGTTGCTAAACAAAAACGAAAAAAAAAAAGAACTTGATACGAACAAATAATAACTCTCAAATACTTCATTGGATTTAATCACGTCATCAATACTGTTATAATTAGGCACTTTCGTGTCCGAATAGGGTGTGGCTTTTTTCTGTAGTGTTTGTTCAAGATGTAATTTATGTGTACGTAGAAGATTGGCATCGTCAGTAGTCGATGGAGATGTACTATTATGAAATGTTTTACTTCGAGCAAATGGTAAAGTACGTGCAGTTGACGGTTCATTGGTTGATGATTGTCGAGGTGTGATAGGCACTGGTATACGAGAAGGACTCATGACGCGAGCTGATGTTGGTTTTTTTTTAGTTGTAAATGTTCGATTTAATTCGTGTTCACCGGTTTGATCATAGGATTGTTTAACTTGACCTTTTAAATTTGCCATTTCTCGTTCGAGTGATTCAAGACGATTATTATCTAGAGAATTTATTCTAGTTTTATATTGAAAACAAGTGCATACTTACAACGACGTTGTGCATTTGTATAATTACTTATAAGAGACGAAAGATCAGTTCGAACGAAAAGAGGAGTATCGTTTTCATTTCGATTCGATTTAGTCTGTTGCATATTTGCGTTTCTTCTTCGGTTCTTTATTTTAAGTAACAAAAACAAAAACAAAAAGGTAATAAAATATCGTATTAGTCGTTCGTTCGTTTTTTTTTCTTTCATTCTTCGTTTTAAATGCTATAGTAACACCTCCTTATTGTGATACGAGGTCGCTCACGAACATTTCTTTTTACTGTCATTTTATTTATTTTTCTACTGTTAGAAAAAACAAAGACGAAATGAATGAAAATCTTTAAAATGAATTATAATAATACAACTGCAAACGTCCACATGCAAATGTAATAATCGTTAGAGTAAATATCGTTGTAATATGAGCTGTCTGTACGAGAATTGCACTATAACCATTGAGATACATGGCTCGAGATGCTTCAGCAAATGTAGCAACAAGAAAAAGTGTGGCAAGAAAGAGAGTTATTGGTGCAGTAAATAATACCATTGTTGTTAATTGAATAAAATTCATTAGAAGTATAACTAACATTGCACAGCCAACAAGACAAATGGCAACGATAATAAATGCAGCAGCATTTCGTGTACGTACACCGAAGTCAGTATTACGAGCTATGTCGGAACATACACTTGTTTTTGCAGTCGTATTACCCTTACAACGTGTAAATAAATTCGAATAGTCTGTTGTACCATTTGTATATTGTGTGTAATGCCATGCATACGTTGCTGTACCGACGATTAGTAATGATAAAGCGGCTATAGAGAAAAAAGTTGCAAGTAAAATTAAGACACGATTGAAGGAATCCATTCGAGGCAGAGATGCTTGGTTAGTTAAGCTTGTCATTGGTTTATTCTCTAGAATAAAAAAAATATATATAGCATCTGCTTTTATTTATCATGGAAATGATTCTGTTCTTTTTTTTTTCTTTCTCTCCCTTGAATAAAGAAAGAAAAGACGCAGCAACGATAATCATCACACATCTACTTTTTCATTTTAACGTTGTCACGTACAATCAAATCTAGATTATAGACGAAGCAAGAAAAACGAGAGAGAAGGATCTTTTTACTCGCACTAGTAACTTGAACTCCAATAAAAGAACATGCCATCAATACCTTTTTTTTTCTTCCTCCTAATGGATATAAGTAGATTTCAAAAAAAAATAGCAGAATCGTAAAAAAAAGAAGAAGGAAAAAAACGCATATTATTATATCCTGTGCATCGAGCATATTTGATGACTTTATAATGCTTAGTTTAGTTTTATTTACAAATGATTTTCTATTGAATAGAGATGCCATCGAACTATGATTGATTAATATATTATTACTTTTTTTTTATTCAATGACTAAGAATTAATACATTCGATACTCGATAGTACATTGCCATCGATGCCAATGCCACCAAAAACGCATACATCATTGTTGACGAGTTGAACAGCTCGATGACGATATCGTGGTATATTTAAATTAGCAATAAATGTAAAACTAGCCGAATTCGGGTCGTATCTTTCAACTGTTCGTAGAATATCACCTATATCACCATTGGCTAGAGACGTCATTCCACCAATGAAAAGAACTGAATGATTTCGAAGTAAAACAGCCGTATGAAACGAACGTCTCTGATTCATTGAACCAGTAATATTAAAACTGTTCGATGATAAATCATACAAATAGCAACTATCAAATGTTTCGACGTCGTTATGTCCACCTGTGATCAAAATTGCATTTATACTCGGAATAAATGTTGACTGATGATAAGCACGAGCAGATATGGTTAGATTAACTTCAGTAGCTTGAATTAAATCTGTTGTATTAATTAAAAAACTTTCCGAAGAATAATTTGCACCATTATAACCACCGAAAATCAAGGCATAATTTGAATTTTCGATAGGAGTGACTGAATGTCCTTTAATGTTAAGTAAACTGGAATGTTGAAGAGCCCATAATTCAAATGTCGATGAAACACGATTGTATATTTCGATTTGTTTCGATGGATCGATAACACCTTGACCAGCAATGATTAATATTGAATTATTAATATTAACTAGTTCGGGAAAAGATCGACCTTGAGATAGAGATGCAAATGTTTGTGAATTTGAAAGGAATATTAATTCTGATGTTGATACAAGATTTTCGTTGGAACTAACACCACCGAGAAGAAGAAGAAAATCTGAATTATTATAATTGATTGCGGCGTGTTTCATTCGTGCCATAGTCAAATTCGAAAGATTATAACAATTTAAAATCGGATCGAACAGATCCATTGTTGATAAACCTGTTGATTGATTATTTGTTCTACCACCAGCAACAACAATATATCCACTGTTTGGTAGTCGTGTCACAGTAAAATCAACACGTGGACTACTCATATCACCTGTGATAATCCATCGATTCCTTGTTATTCGTAGTATATTCGAACATACTGAATCAAAAGAGACAATTTTTCGCCAAAAAATAATAAATGGTTTCTACCTTGTTGTTTGCTTGGTAGAATCGTTAGAGAAAGTGAAGCCAATGTTTCTGGATTATTTCCTCGATAGGCAACATAGGTTAATGTATGATTGCCAATGGATTTTGAATCGAATGATAAGACAATTGACGTATTCGATAGTGGAACAACAATAAGATCGTCTAATAGCCACATACAAGTTAAATCCTGTGGACAATTAATCGAAACACTATAGTTTTGTTTCGGTGTATCGATAGAAAATCGTGTTGCACCCGTGATAAGACCTGTTTGATTTTTTGAATTCGATGATTCATTGGTAAAATGAAGAAAGAGACTATTTATATCGAAATCTGTGTTCGATAAAAACTTGAGAAGAAATTTTGCATATGAAAAAGGAAAATTTCGATGTAAAATATCGAGAGCATGTGTAAGATCTTGTCGAGTTGACGTATACATAATAGGATAACCATAATTATCACGAATAAATTCATCGTTTTCATTATGAAAACTTATTTGAACATATTGAATTTGATTGATTCGACTTAGTTGACCGATGATTAATCTATCTTGCATATAATCACCAATATTATTATTTAAATGAAATATACAATGATCAGGATAGATTTGTGTGTAGCTAATCATCGCTGAGAGGGTTCCATAAGGCAGAAAATTTGTATCTTGAGAATCATAGAAATCAAAACCTTGACTAAGAACAAAATTTATTTGAATTCGATACAGAAGTACAAGAACAATCGATAGGATATACATTGATGACAACAAATTGAAATGAAACCGAGAAAAGCAAGCAGTAAGGTTATTGAATACAGATTTTCTTGAAACTAGAGCAACATAGGAATAGTAGAACGGATAAATGGAAAGTTATGGAAGTGACGTTTAGTCGTTTGTTTCTGACCAACGTAAAAAGTTGATTCGACCAGCTGCAAATGCGCTTAAAAATAGAGCAAATATGCTAAGTAAATGACCGGTTTGATAGAGATTAGCTGAATAATCATTATAGAGAAGGTAACGTGAACCTTCAGCCATGCCAGCTAACATAAAAAGACAAGCAAGAAAGAGACACAATGGTGGCAAGAGAGTAGTCCATGTCGAAAAGCAAACACATGCCATGATCAATGTTAATAGAGTTCCAAAGAATAGAAAAAGAATACCAACGATACAAAGAGCACCTGCATTTTGCATACGTTGATTATAATCTGTTTTCCATGGATCTGCTACACTAAATGTTGAATAGCCGAGAAGTTGTTCATTACGTTGAATACAATTATAAATCGATCCATTTGCATAAGCTAGACATGCATAGAAAAAATTTGCACTACCCGTTTTTATGTAACCTCCGTTAGCTAGTGCATAGAAATCGGATTGCCATCTCGGTGTACTAACACCAACACAAGTAAGAACTAGTGCTGAAAAACCAAAGAAAACAGCAATCGATGCAAATCTTTGAGTGACTGTATCGACCATCGTATACTTTTTTTCCTTTGTTCTCAATTCTTTGAGTAAGAAAAATAGAAAAAAAAATGTTATAATATCCGATTTGAATTATAAACATTAATTTCCTTTTCAATTTCACGAAAGACTAAATAAAATCTAATCCGATGAACAACAATCCTTGAAGTTTTTATTTCGATTTTCCCTTTTTGAAATCATATTATTCAAAACAAAACAAAAAAGAAGAAGTTATCTTGTTGTTGTTGTTGTACAACCAACATTTGCTGCGAATTCACTTTGAATATTTCCCGATGGTTTATAAATAACAATGACATACAATTGTTTGCCATTATATGCATGGCCAACACCGATTTTCGTCGTATTTTTCCATACTAATTGAGTGTAATCCGTTGCCGATGATTCATTATTAATATCATATTGTCGACGTTGATCAAACCATGATTGAACGATAAATTCCGCTAGAATTCGAAAAGAAAATTTCAACAAAACAAAACAAAATTTAAGAATTCGTACGAGTAATCAACGATGGATCACCCGTATCATGTTCATAAACATTTTCATTGTAATCATTTGGCAATGGAAGTTTACGACCATTGGCTTCACTATGTGCACGTTCTTCAGCAATACGATGAAGACTTTCATCAGTTTCAACTGGATTTGCACATGCTTCTTTACGATAGATATTATGTTTTTCAAGAATCATTTGTTGAAAATCTTCTATACGCGTTCCATGAACGGCGTTATTTTCGGCAGCATAATCTAACAAAATGAAATTTCAAAATGAATTCTTTTGTATTGTGATTACTCTGAGAATTTGCTTCATGTGTTCCTCGTCCACCGTTTCGCATCGGTTCACTGTCGTGTTCATCGCCTTCGTGATCATGACTTCTATCTACGAGAGCAAAGTCATTTTTTAAGAAGAAAAAAAAACTGTCGATTGTACCAGTATGTTGTGCCGTTGAATAAAATACAAGAATTAATAATATGAACGAATGACTTAAGATTGAAAACATGATGAAATAGAAATCAATTCTAAAATAAAAGATCGTGTTTGTTTATTGTTCATATATTGAATTAATTTGAAATGATATACAACAAAACGAAAAGAGAAAACATGATATTTTGATTAAATAAATAGAAGATTTTGTTAGGATCTTTCCGATCGTCGTCGTCGTCCGCGAAATGCGACTGTACAACTTCGTTGATTGGCATTGTACATCATTGAAATCATGCCTGATGATGGACATTGACAAGTACATGTTTCTGACATAATTGTTGGTTGCTAGAAAAGAAAATTGATTGAGAAGAAGAAATTGTTTTTATAGTTGATCTACTGAAAGATAGAAATTATTCGTCGGAACAGCACGCATATTTCCATTGACAAAAGGAATAGTCTGTAAAGAAAATTTTCAGTAACTATGAATTTTTATTAGATATTCTTTACTTGTGATGGATAAGATTGAACATTAAATGTTCTTGGATATAATTGTGTCTGTAGCATGACAGGTGATGATCCGAACTATATTTTCAAAAAAATGGATAAATAGGACAAAAGAAATCATTTGTGTTTTATCATACTGATAGAGTACGTAGTGAGCTGTCAGGTTGTATTTGTGATGAATAACTGGACACTTGCGGCATTAAATTCAAGTCTATGGTTAGTTCTATTGTTTCCTACAACAAAAATTGATAATCATGCAAAATTCTATAAAAAAAATATTGCTTTATACCTGAGATTGTGCATCCTATTAGAATTGAAATGAGAAGTTGACAATATTATATAGATCGATTTTTACATTTAAAATTCTTATTATCGGAGTATAGAAACTGTTTCGTGCGATAGTTCTTGGATGACCGACTAATGATGATGGTCGATAAACGACAGATTGTCTGATACCAGGGTGAATCTGCAATAGAATGCGACGATGATTCTGGAAATATGTGTACGAAATCGTTTGCTTACATAGGACGCAGGAAGAATTTGAGATGGAAAACTACGAATAAAACTTTGTGGAAACGATCCCGTCGGATAGATTTGATTCTATGCGTGTAAGGACGACGAATTTCATCGACTCAAAAGTATAATATGGCTTACTAGAGTTCGACTAAATGGTGATTCCATTGTCGGATCAGATGTATGAATGATAAATTTCGATGGTGGTACTCTGTGATGTGACGGCATCATTACTGTTCGTGCTGCACCAATGTTCAAATCTGTAATTGTTTGTAGATCAAAACAAATATTCTAAATATTAATACACGCGAATATTTGCACGAATAACATTTTTGCATGCATATTTACTAAATTTATTTGAATATTCGTTGGTGGTCGTCCGTCCGTTGTTGTATATAAGTTAAGGTACAAACGAACAGCAATTTTCGATTGAGGAATATTTGAAACCGTTGGTTGACCATTGGTAGGATCGATCGATGAATAATATGTGTCATCAACGTTTGTATTCGGATTATACAATCGAAGACCGAACCGTTGAATATTTGATGATGAACCTAATGATAATGATTGAACATATGCAGGAAATTTTAGATTAATAATAATAGTCAAAAATGGATAGTGATGAGATGAAAATGAATAACCCTAAAGAATACAAAATGAATGGAATTCTATTTGAAATAACTACTGACATTGTTGCTCAGCAATGAATTCATGGATGATGGGTCCAGCAGAGAAGATTGCGTTGATTGTGATAATGTATAGACACTATGAATGTGATTAGTTCCTGTCAGCTGATAGTTTTGTGTACAACTGTAACCATCAGGTATACCAGTTAATCGTGATGATAATTGCGGAAGAACTGAACTGTAGATTGATCTTTGTACAGGTGGGTACAAATAAAGTGATTGCGGACTTCCTGGTAGACTAATGTACGATGAACCCGTCTGTTCATCGCAAAACAATCATACATTCACTCTCTTACATAAAACAACTACATACATTTCTAGGATACGGCTGAATTTGCAGCGACGGATTCGATGGATAATAAGGTGTTATTGGAGTATAGATAGATCTTTGTGTCGGTGAATACGGATACAGTGACTGTTGGATTCCTGATGAGCTAATATATGATCTTCCTCCCATCTATAAACTCATCGCACAATCTCTATTAACAATTTTTGTGACGAAATCATCACTTACATTTCCGGGATATGATTGATACTGAACTGATGGATTAAGTGGATAATAACGAGTTATTGGTGTATAAATTGATCTCTGTATAGGCGAGTATGGATACACCGAAAGTTGGCTTCTTGATGGATCAACATTCAACCCACCTATCTATAATAGAAATATGCTTTTCCTTCAATACATTTAATAATTGCGTACATTAGTTAGATCTAAATCGATTTCAATCGTTGGGCCAGATGAAAGTTGTGAAGTTATGGGACTGTAGATTGATCTTTGGATGGGTAAATATGGATAGAGTGACTGTTGGATGCCTGACGGACTTATATAGGATGTTCCTCCCGTCTATAAACTCATCGCACAATCTCTATTAACAATTTTTGTGGCGAAATCATCACTTACATTTCCCGGATATGATTGATACTGAACTGATGGATTAAGTGGGTAGTAACGAGTTATCGGTGTATAAATTGATCTTTGCATAGGCGAGTATGGATACACCGAAAATTGGCTTCTTGATGGATCAACATTCAAACCTCCTATCTGTAATAGAAATATGCTTTTTCTTGAATACGTTTAATAATTGCATACATTAGTTAGATCAAGATCAATTTCAATTGTGGGACCCGACGAAAGTTGTGAAGTTATGGGACTGTAGATTGATCTTTGCATAGGTAAATATGGATACAGCGATTGCTGGATTCCTGATGGACTTATGTATGAAGTTCCGACCTATAAACGCATTGCAAAATGTCAATTAATAACAATTTATGTGAAATCACTGTTTACATTTGTTGGATTGAGTAGTGAATAACGAGTTATTGGTGTACCAATTGCTCTTACTACAGGCGAATACAAATAAACAGCTTGTTGATTTCCCAACGGACTACTATACGATGGTGCGCTCTATCAATGAATAATGAGAGATAGCATGAACTTCTTATATGAAGCAATTTGTTACGTTTATGGGATATGATGAATAGTAACGAGTTATTGGTGTATAAATTGATCTTTGCATAGGCGAGTATGGATACACCGATAGTTGGCTTCTTGATGGATCAACATTCAAACCTCCTATCTGTAATAGAAATATGCTTTTTCTTGAATATATTTAATAACTGTGTACATTAGTTAGATCGAGATCGATTTCAATTGTTGCGCCGGAGGAAAGTTGTGAAGTTATTGGACTGTAGATTGATCGTTGTATGGGTAAATATGGATAGAGTGATTGTTGCATTCCAGATGGACTGATGTACGATGTTCCTATCTGTAAATTGATGAAAAAACCTATTAGCAGCTTTTTCTAAAAAATGATTACTTACATTTGTAGGATACGGTGGATATTGAACTGATGAAGTGAGTGGCAAATAACGGGTTATCGGTGTATAAATTGATCTTTGTATCGGCTGGTACGGATAAACCGATAATTGGCTTCTTGATGGATCTACATTCAACCCTCCTATCTGCAAAATGAGACATGAAGATTACAAATCTTCTTCTCTCTCCGTTATAATTACGTACATTCGATAGATCTAAATCAATTTCAATTGTTGGACCCAAAGAAAGTTGTGAAGTTATTGGACTGTAGATTGATCGTTGTATGGGTGAATACGGATACTGTGATTGCTGGATTCCTGATGGACTAATATACAATGTTCGTCCCATCTATCAATTGACAAAAAAAGTATACTAATATTTTTTTAAGTGAAATAATTACTTACATTTGTTGCATATGGCGGAATTTGAATTGATGGATTTATTTGCGAGTAAGGAACGACCGGACTATAAACCGATCTTAACAAAGGTGAATACGGATATACAGAATGCTGGATCTGAGATGGACTGAGAAACGATGTTCCGGTCTATGAATTTATGAAGAAAAATAGTATTAGTTGGTAACATGTTATAACTAATTGCTTTACATTTAATAGATATGATTGAAGTTGGACATAACGAGTTATCGGAGTATAGATTGATCTCTGTATAGGTGCATATGGATTTACCGATTGTTGGATTCCAAAAGATCCTGTATACGATGGACCCATCTGTAACAGAAAATATAATACGACTGATATTTCGGGCTCATATTTTAATGAGAACATACATTAGTGAGATCTAGATCAATTTCTATTGTTGGACCAGTCATAGATTGTAATGTGATTGGACTGTATATTGATCTTTGTACTGGTGAATACAAATAGAGAGATTGTTGCATATCGGATGGGCTGAGAAAAGATGTTCGCAGCTATAAATTAACGAAAAAAATATATTATTCTCTCTTTATGAGAAGCAATTGTTTACATTAGCAGGATATGTTTGAAATTGAACTGATGGATTAACGGCAGAATAACGAATTATAGGTGTATAGATTGATCGTTGTAAAGGTTGAGAAAAATACATAGATCGTTGGCTACCTGATGGATCCATAGACAATCCACCTATCTATAATACAAGATGATAATAGGCTTTTTGTTGTGTATATCTAATCATTGCATACATTGCTTAGATCTAAATCAATTTCAATTGTTGCACCCGAAGAAAGTTGCGAAGTTATTGGAGTATAGATTGATCTTTGCGTGGGTAAATACGGATACACAGATTGTTGTATTCCTGATGGGCTTATATACGATGTTCTTCCCGTCTATGAGTAGCAGATAAAATTATATTTTCAACTTTTATGTAAAATAATCGAATATACTTACTAAATACGGCTGGATTTCAAGTGACGGATTTAATTGAGAGTAGCGAGTTATTGGTGTATAAATTGATCTTTGCACAGGCGAGTATGGATAAAAGCCTTGTTGAATACTAGTTCCTTGATATGGTTGAATTTGAACCGTCGGATTCGACGGATAATAGGATGTGATTGGGGTATAGATTGATCTTTGTATCGGCTGATATGGATACACAGAGAGTTGGCTTCTTGATGGATCTACGTTCAATCCTCCTATCTGTAATAAAAATATGCTTTTTCTTGGACCTATTTCATAATTACATACATTAGTTAGATCCAAATCGATTTCAATCGTTGAACCCGATGAAAGTTGTGAGGTTATGGGGCTGTAAATTGTTCTTTGCATAGGTAAATATGGATACAGTGATTGTTGGATTCCAGATGGACTGATATATGATGTTCCTCCCATCTGCAAACTCATTATAAAATATTCATTAACAGTTTTTTCAACGAAATCATCACTCACATTTCCAGGATATGATTGGTATTGAATTGATGGATGAAATGGAGAGTAGCGAGTTATTGGTGTATAAATTGATCTTTGCACAGGCGAGTATGGATAAAAGCCTTGTTGAATACTAGTTCCTTGATATGGTTGAATTTGAACTAGCGGATTTGATAAATAATAAGGTGTGATTGGAGTATAGATTGATCGTTGTATCGGCTGATATGGATACACCGAAAGTTGGCTTCTTGATGGATCAACATTCAACCCACCTATCTATAATAGAAATATGCTTTTTTTCTTGGATCTATTTCATAATTACATACATTAGTTAGATCTAAATCGATTTCAATTGTTGGACCCGACGAAAGTTGTGAAGTTATCGGACTGTAGATTGACCTTTGTATCGGCATGTAAGGACTAATATATTGTGTTCCGGTCTGTTGAGTGAATGATAAAGAAAGATAGTATCGTTTTGTTATTTCAAAGAACGGCCTACGTTGATTAGATGCGGTGACTGATTTAATGCGAAGTACGGAGTTATTGGAGTATAGACTGATCTTTGTAATGGCTGCAGATATTGATATAGAGGTTGTTGGACTGCTGATGGACTAATGTATGATGTTGCTGGCTATTCATTGAGAACGAAAGTGATCGCAAACTTCTGATAGGAAGTTATTGCTTACATTTATTAGATAGGGGTGAACTTGAATCGATGGATTTAATGTAGAGTAAGGTACTATGGGACTATAGATTGATCTTTGTGTTGGTAAATACGGATATACTGGTTGTTGTATTCCTGATGGAGCAATATACGATGTTCCACTCTAGGAATTAAGTTACAAAGAAAGTATAAAATTCTTGTATGCATTTACTGGGTATGGTTGAATTTGAACTAATGGATTTGGATTTGGTTGTATCATCTATACAGAAAGTCATATATGCGTGTGATATGAATATACATTGTTGTTAAAAATACTTGGAGATTATTGTAGGGTACATATCGTGGACCTGCACCATTGTTGTTGTTGTTGTGGTTCAAGTACTATTGTGAAATTAGAGTATAGAGAGAAAAGACATGAAGTTATTATGGAAATACTTACAAGAATAGGTGCTGGAAGTGCTCGGATAAATGGTTCGTCTGTTGATGGAACCTGTGATAAAAATGTGAATTAGGAAAGCATGTAATTGCGTAACTATGATATTTGCATACATAAAATTGTTGAGGCAATGAAGTGTCTGGATAAAAAGATTGTTCCTAGAAATATTCATATGTGTCAAAAAGATTTATCTCCTTGTATAAATCAATATTGCGTACCACTAGGCCAGGAAATGCTGGAGTAGGATGATATCTCTATATATGAAAAGAAAAATAAAGTTAAGTTTTATAGTTAAATGAAAGGATATTACGTCATGTTTCGATGGTTTTTTTCGTTTAGTAATTAATTCCTAGAAGAAATCTTTTGAACATTCATTTAGAATAATCGCTAAGTTACATATTTAAATGGACTTCTCATAATCTTCGGCAAACGTGTTGGAATACATGCAGCCTAAAATCATATCATACAGTTTTAAATGAAAAAAAAAACAGTAACATTAGTTTGAATTTACTATTTTGAATGATACATGTCTTGGTGGATTTCCATCATCGGTTCCTAAAAGAATGATTCTCACGAAATTCGCTTGTGTATCATCTAATCCAGTGATGATTTTCGATGGAATCGTCGAAGATATTTCCAAATAATAACGATTATAAAAATGAAATTGTACATTGAATGAATCAACATTGCTTGCTGAATTAATTGCGACTGATTCGATTGTCATTATCGATGTTAGAGCAATCTCAATTGTATAAATTTCACTGGTAGGAAAATCCATTCCCTGTTGATTTGGATTCATAAGATTTGTTGGTTTCAAATGTCGAGTAGAACTTCGAATATCAACTCGAGAGATTTGTTTCGAATTACCAACTAAACGTAATTGAGCAACACAATCGATTATATCAGGTGTTTCATTTCCTTCCTAAATAGATTTTGATTTTTATTCGAAATAGAATTTTATTTTGCTTACATTCGATGGTGAATATATTGGATTACATACTCCCTACAGTTCATAATGCAAAGATTGATGAATAGAAAAACAAAACTTACAATACTCAATGTAATATGACTAGGTAGATATCCATCATTGGTATGAAGAAAAGTAATAACTAACATTGAAATAAGCATTGAAGGAAAACCATCGACAACAAGCCCATCTTTGGTTGTTTTAGAAATAAATACACCTATCATACCAGCATGAGATGCTTCGACTTTAAAACTTTCGACATTGGATGTGTAAGGTATGTAGATATATCGTAAGGTAAATGGTTGTGCAAAATGAATTTCTAATTCGTACTTATCGCTTGCCGATGGAAATGTGTATCCACTGCCACCAAAATTAATTTCAGGACCTATTCTTGGATGAGCAAGATTACGTGAACGGATCATAGTTATGTGTGAACCACCGACAATAGGTATTTGCTCAAAACAAAGACCAGACGAACGAGAAAATGGAGTCGGATTATATGGTACGGATGACTAAATCAAAAAAATAAACAAATGTATATTATCTTTTCAATCAAAATTTTTCATGTAACTAACATAAGGTATATTTGTTCGTACAACCGATGGTTCCGAATATATTAAACCACCAGAAGTGATGCTCTATTAGCAAAAATATTCTTCTTGTTGATCTTCAATAAATATACAACTTACAGGAGAACTTTGTGTTATTATAGGACAATAATAGCTTCCAATCTAATGAATAATTCAAACGCAGACACTTCTCGTTATTAACTAATTACTGTCACATACTTGTGGTTGTTGAGGTAATGACACCGATCGACTATTAGCATATGGCAACTGTGATGGATATACACTACGGCATTCTTGACCTCCACCAATCGGACTGCTTCGCGTGGCTTGTAATGCTTGATCAAAACATCCATGCTAAATCAATGCCATTATATTCTTATCATTCAATTGAGTGAGTTCTTACAAGAATAATTTTGATATGTGATGGTGGTCGACCATCACTTGTTGTATATAAATTTAAATACAGTCGAATAGCCACCTTAGCTAATGGAATACCAGTAATTGCTGGTTGATTGCCATATTCAGATGAAATTGATGAATAATATGTATCATCAACATTATGTGTTGGATTATATAAACGAAGACCATATCGTTCAACATTCGATTGTTCGCCAAGTGTCAATGACTGAACATAGATATTGAGTTTCAAATTAATCACAATAGTATGATATGGATAATGAAATGATGAAAACGAATGACCCTAAAGAGAAAAGCTAATTCATTAAAGATGAAGTCGATTGTGAATTAATTACATCTTGAAGAGATGGTTGTTCGTTGTTGCTAATATGAAATATACCTTGAACTTGAGGATGACCGTTCATTTGAACATTATTATAACACGAATAGTGAGCAGGTGACTGAGAAATTAATCGTGGATTTACCGTTAATATGGAACTTGGATAAGAGTTTATCGATGGTGGTATAGTTCGGAATGGCGCACTTTCAGCTTGTAGAATTGATGTTCCATGCGTGATCTAAGGATATACAAATGAAAGTAGTTACCATCGTATAATTATAAACAAAGTATTGAAAATTACGTAAATGATTGGTTGTGATTCAGCTGGATAAGTCATGTATGAACTTGGACTATTGATATGGAAATACGGAACAGCTTGTGAGTATATGGTTCTTATCTAAACTTGAACTTCACTAGCGGAAAACATTTCAGTAAATAAAAAAAGTTTACCATAGGTGACACATTTTGAGGACTATTCATACCAGAAAACTATTAGAAAAACAAACAAATATTTGATTTATATGAATAACAAGTTATATTTACCCATGGCATCAATTGTGGTGATAACACCGATCGACTATTAGCATATGGCAACTGCGATGGATATACACTACGACATTCTTGACCTCCACCAATCGGACTGCTTCGCGTGGCTTGCAATGCTTGATCAAAACATCCATGCTAAATCAATGCCATTATATTCTTAGAATTCAATTGAGTGAGTACTTACAAGAATAATTTTGATATGTGATGGTGGTCGACCATCACTTGTTGTATATAAATTTAAATACAGTCGGATAGCAACTTTAGCTAATGGAATACCAGTAATTGCTGGTTGGTTACCATATTCAGACGAAATCGATGAATAATATGTATCATCAACATTATGTGTTGGATTATATAGACGAAGACCATATCGTTCAACATTTGATTGTTCGCCAAGTGTCAATGACTGAACATAGATATTAAGCTTCAAATTAATCACAATGGTATGATATGGATAATGAAATGATGAAAACGAATGACCCTAAAGAGAAAAGCTAATTCATTAAAGATGAAGTCGAATGTGAATTAATTACATCTTGAAGAGATGGTTGTTCGTTGTTGTTAATATGAAATATACCTTGAACTTGAGGATGACCATTCATTTGAATGTTATTATAACACGAGTAGTGAGCAGGTGACTGAGAAATTAATCGTGGATTTACCGTTAATATGGAACTTGGGTAAGAATTAATGGATGGTGTTGCAGCTTGTCCGAGAAAAACCTAAATTTAGAAATGATACACATGAGAATAAATACAAAAAAAACATCATTACAGTTCGTGGAATATTTTCAGGTGGGATTATTGGAGTTCCACCAGTCATCTAAGGGCAAAATAAACAGAAGTATTATTATGTTTTAAAAAAAAGAGATTGAGCTTGATCATTTACATGTATCATCTGTTGTACGAAAGATGCTGTATCAAATTGTGGATAAATCTAAAAGAGAAAAACACTACTATGTGTTCTTTACGATGCATACTAACCATTGGATTAATTTGATTATTGATATTGAAATAGGGCATAGCATGTGAAAATACAGTTCTTATCTAAAATCGAATTTTAGTAATAGAAACAGTCAACTTAGAAAAGAATATTCACTGTTGGTGGTGTATTTTGAGGCATATTGAAATTATTAAGCTAGTCAAAAGAAAGAAGAATATTTCAATATAAATTCTTCGATGATGGTACTTGTGACAACTGTACTGGAGGGTATACACTACGACATTCTTGACCTCCACCGATCGGGCTGCTTCTCGTGGCTTGTAATGCTTGATCAAAGCATCCATGCTAAAATCAACGCCATTATATTCTTAGAATTCATTTGAGTGAGTACTTACAAGTATGATTTTGATATGTGATGGTGGTCGACCATCACTTGTTGTATATAAATTTAAATATAATCGAATAGCCACCTTAGCTAATGGAATACCAGTAATTGCTGGTTGATTGCCATATTCAGATGAAATTGATGAATAATATGTATCATCAACATTATGCGTTGGATTATATAGACGAAGACCATATCGTTCAACATTCGATTGTTCGCCAAGTGTCAATGACTGAACATAGATATTGAGTTTCAAATTAATCACAATAGTATGATATGGATAATGAAATGATGAAAACGAATGACCCTAAAGAGAAAAGCTAATTCATTAAAGATGAAGTCGATTGTGAATTAATTACATCTTGAAGAGATGGTTGTTCGTTGTTGCTAATATGAAATATACCTTGAACTTGAGGATGACCGTTCATTTGAACATTATTATAACACGAATAGTGAGCAGGTGACTGAGAAATTAATCGTGGATTTACCGTTAATATGGAACTTGGATAAGAGTTTATCGATGGTGGTATAGTTCGGAATGGCGCACTTTCAGCTTGTAGAATTGATGTTCCATGCGTGATCTAAGGATATACAAATGAAAGTAGTTACCATCGTATAATTATAAACAAAGTATTGAAAATTACGTAAATGATTGGTTGTGATTCAGCTGGATAAGTCATGTATGAACTTGGACTATTGATATGGAAATACGGAACAGCTTGTGAGTATATGGTTCTTATCTAAACTTGAACTTCACTAGCGGAAAACATTTCAGTAAATAAAAAAAGTTTACCATAGGTGACACATTTTGAGGACTATTCATACCAGAAAACTATTAGAAAAACAAACAAATATTTGATTTATATGAATAACAAGTTATATTTACCCATGGCATCAATTGTGGTGATAACACCGATCGACTATTAGCATATGGCAACTGCGATGGATATACACTACGACATTCTTGACCTCCACCAATCGGACTGCTTCGCGTGGCTTGCAATGCTTGATCAAAACATCCATGCTAAATCAATGCCATTATATTCTTAGAATTCAATTGAGTGAGTACTTACAAGAATAATTTTGATATGTGATGGTGGTCGACCATCACTTGTTGTATATAAATTTAAATACAGTCGGATAGCAACTTTAGCTAATGGAATACCAGTAATTGCTGGTTGGTTACCATATTCAGACGAAATCGATGAATAATATGTATCATCAACATTATGTGTTGGATTATATAGACGAAGACCATATCGTTCAACATTTGATTGTTCGCCAAGTGTCAATGACTGAACATAGATATTAAGCTTCAAATTAATCACAATGGTATGATATGGATAATGAAATGATGAAAACGAATGACCCTAAAGAGAAAAGCTAATTCATTAAAGATGAAGTCGAATGTGAATTAATTACATCTTGAAGAGATGGTTGTTCGTTGTTGTTAATATGAAATATACCTTGAACTTGAGGATGACCGTTCATTTGAATGTTATTATAACACGAATAGTGAGCTGGAGCCTGTCCCTATGAGAGCGAATATTGAAGATATTAAAAATGAGTGATATTGTATACCGCAGAAGAGGAAATTGGAAAATTTTCTTGAATAGCCGATCGTTGATTAACAATTTGTTCGATTAATTGAGCTGATTGAGGCACGTAATAAGTATTGCCGATTGGAAGTACTTGAGGATTAGGCAAAATTCCTCCAGTAGCAGCAACACGGATCTACGAATTCAAAAATGATTTTATGTAAACTGCTTTTATGAATGCTTACAATAGGCAATAGACCAGCATTGCCAATGCTGCTGCCGTCTATCTAAAAATATTTTCATAATTATCTTCTTTGACTATTTCAACTATGTTTCTTTGCATACTTCTGAAAGAATCGTTGAACGATACTGTTCTGGTGTATCGCCCTGAATCCTGACCTAAAAAAGTTTAATTTTTCTTTTTCTTGCTGTTTGTGTCTTTCGAAATGAAAGAAAAATCTTACAACTGGATATCGTTCAGGTGGTGCAAGACAATACGCCTAAAGAAATATCAAAACTCTACAAAAACATCTTACTTCGTCAATTGCCAACTCACCACATCCAATGTAACATCATTCGGTGGTGCATTATCATCTGTTCCACTTAAATAAACTTCAAAAAATCTCGTTGGTTCATCGGTTAGAAATTTTTCTACAACAGGATTTGTTTGTTGCAATGATCGATAAAGTCGTCGACTTCGTCCGGAATCATAATAAACCACAACAATCAATGAATTAACATTGCTTGCTGGAACAGTAACATATTGCAAATAAATAAATTCTCTCATTCGTACACGAATTATATATTTATCCATCAAAGGAAAATCAATTCCATCACTATCACTATCACCATTTAGATTAATACGAGCATCAATAATCAAATTCGGAGCATTAGCTACACGAATTGATTCAACATGCCGATTACCAAACAATGGTTCACGTATTGTACAACTTTCTGGCATTGAATCATCGTATTCTGTATTTGCGTCCTTAAAAAAAGACTTTTTTTAAAAAATCTATAGATCAAATCTCAATGGTTGGTTACAAGTCCAAAACCGAGATTTGCACTTTCGTCCAGTAAATTCGGAGGTATAGCCAATCCTGAAAGAGAAATTAAATAAACTACAAAAGAACTTTAATTCCTAGATTTAATTTTTCTATTTACCATTATTATTTGCTGATATATGAGCTAAACATTCGAGATCATCACTCTCACTTTCATACGCATCGTCTATTCCTATCGAACGAATAATTCGTTTTGCATCGATATGAATGGCATGTTTTCCATGTACTCGAAATGAATAAAATTTTGACGAGGAAAATTTCGCTTTGGCAATCGGATGAATTTCTTCAGATTGATGTGCATTGACAATCATTGTAATCGAAGGTTGTTCGGCAATATTATGTTCTGATAAGAGACACGTATAATGTAGATTATCTCGATAGAAAACCGCCGGTAATTGACATGAAACATCGATTAAACTTGAAGTCGATCGAATCTGTACGATTAAATCAACTAAACAATTCGTCTCTTGTTTATCTTGACAATCGATTAAAAACGATTGATTAGATTTTAATTGAATTTCAATGGTAAAATTTTCATTCACAATTTGTTCAGTTTGATAATTAAAATCGATTTGAAATGGTAATATGGAATTCATGAGAATCATTCGAATTAATAATAAGAAAAATAATAATGTTAAATACAATGAAATCATTTTCGTTTGTTGTTGTTTGTTAACAATCGAAATGAATCAATAACGATTTGATTCTGAATAAAACACACTCTCATTCGATTTCAATTATAGATTTCTAACATTTTCGTCAATCATTTCCAGACGAATATGAAAACCAGAAGAAACATCTGTTTTCTATTTGACTTTTTTTTATTAATAAATTAGAATTAAAAAAACGACGACAGATACAGACAAACAAACAAACGTAAACTAGTTCTATATTAACATTTTAAAATCACCGATGGAATGTATACGTTGTATTCGTTGACAACTATTTGACGATCTTATTTCTAATGTCGAACAACTTTGTGCTCGTTCTCGATGATGAATATTAGTTAATTGCATTTGAGAATGTGCTTCAACAATTGACATACAAGCGATTGTTGTCGAACGTTGTCGAATACCGTATAATAAAGTTTCATTTTCGAAAATTAACTGACGTTTATCACGTTCTAATTGAGCGAGTTGTTCTTTTAATTCATCACGTTCAACTGTTGCAGTTCTACAAATAAAATAAAATAAAACGAACACTAGAAATGAATGATTTCGAATTGAAAAAATATTTTTACATTTCAGTTAACTGCCAATTTCGTAATAGACAAAGAAGATCTTGATTTCGATGTTCGACCATATCGAGTCGTTTTTGTAAAGCTTCTTGATCTTCACGCTAGAAGACAAAACGAATAACGAATCGTTGAGAAAAATAAATGCGAATTACTTCGAAACTTTGTTCATTCATTTGAATTCTTAATTGTATAAGTTCTTGTGTTTTAATTTCTAAAGCTGTTTCTAAACTATTACGATCTTTTTCTAAAATATCAACACGACGTAATAATGGATCGGCATATTCGCTATTTTTCATTTCATCATAGAATCGATCGACTTCAACTTGTAGATTTGTACAACGTTTTTCGAAATCTTGATTTTCATTTGTTAATTTATCAATAATTTCATTCGATCGTAATAATTCTTGTTTGTAATGATCACTCATCAATTGTCGTTCAGTTTTATGTTGTTCATGAAGAGTATCGAGGTCAGTTTGATACGTATGTTTAGTTTGTTCAAGAGAATTCTAAAGAATTTTGCTTTGATTTAGTTCGATGAGAATAGAGAAGAAAAAAAGAATTTACTTTTAATTGATTAACTTGTTTTTGTACTAAAAAGAACAAAAAGCAAAAGATTAGATTTGAATTCAATGACATTATCGACGTACATTTGGATAATTGTTGTTCATAATTAGATTTAATTTGTTCATTCTAAAATATTGAAATAGAGAAACAATAAGAGAATAATTCGAAGTTGAAAATGTTTTACTTGATCAATATAAAAGCGATTGATAACAAGCATAAGATCAAATCGATTTGATAGGAGTTTACATTTGTCATTTAGTTGTTTGTTAGTTGATTCAAGTGAAGTAATCGATGATCCACGAGATTTTTTTGGAATAGATGTAAGATCGGATCGACTGTTATAAACAGAATTTGAAGTTGAAATTGGTCGATTTAATTCTAGAAAAGAAATTAACATGTGTGTGTGTCATCAATAAATTGATTTGTTTACTCGATTGTGAACCAGATGGTGTTGTCGAAAGAGATTTTTTCTGTGGTACTAACGATCCTTTTCGTAGATTTGTAGCTGTTGATGGTAATGAAGGCTTTCGAGAATTATTCAATGGGACAGATAGTTTTCGTTCGGATTCTTTTTTAGTCACTGGTATTGGCAAACTCGGTTTTTTCTTATTATCAACGATATTAACTCGTAATTTATTAATCGATGCTGTCGAACTGGCTAAAGATTTATTCGATTTCGATAGATTCACTGTTTTAATTGTCATATTTTGTTTGCTTTCAATTATACTTTCATTATCATCATCATCATCGTCATCATCATCATCATCATCAAGATCATCGATGGTACCTTCTTCACTGATTGTATATGAATTACAACGAGATATGCCAAGTGGTTGTTGTTGAAGTTGATGGAGAATTAAAGATACACTATCAGTAAAATCAGCTTCAAGATTTTCAAGAGCTAGAAGAGATAATTTTCAAGAGAGAGAAATAATTGAAACAAACGAAACGTACGTTCGTCAGCAGCAGGAAGACGAGTGGTGATTTGATTAGATTCTGTTGAAGATGAATTCGGAATAATATCAGGTAAATGAAGAGATGTTGTCATCGAAGGTTTAACTAAATTTTTATCCATTTTTTTATCATTTTTTGGTGTAGGTGAGGATGATGACGATGATGAAATCGTCATTGAACGTGTCATTACAGGTTGTAAACGATTATGATTGATAGTATTTGCTCGTTGTAATGTCTAAATATTTGTTCAATCGATAGTATAAAACATAAAAGAAAAAATGATTTCATACATGTATACGATCTCGATTTTCTAAAATGACTTTTTCACGTGGAACAAATATACCATGATTTGTGTGACATTGAAAATATCTTTGAAATAGGAAAAAATAAATCAAAACTAGTCGAATCAATTATTTTTTTTTGTTGTTGACTACCGAACATCATTGACTTGTCCATCGTGTTTCCCTTCTGGTTCATCAAGTTCGACACCACAAAAAATGCCTTGTGCAAATTGAACAACGCCTATATAACGAAGCGTACCACTTTTAAGACCATTGACTAATACTCGATTGCCTATTTTCAATGCTGGTTTATTTGACATTGGTGTTGTTGTTGTTGAAACAGTTGGTGTTGTTGAACGAGGCATTCGTGGTATGTTACTATTCGATTGTAGAACAGTTGTCGAACGCAATCGTGTCGGCAGAAATGATTTACGTTCACTGTTAGCAGTTACCTAGAGTATCAAATAAAGAAATGGTTCGATTACAAGCAACAATAGACACTTGATGCAAGCGTTTTTTTTCTTCTTCTCTCACATTCAATATACCAGACATATTAATCTATTCACAAGAAGAAAGAAAAAAAAACAAGAGAATATAACTAATCAGCAGTATACCAATGTTCAACATATACGCATATCATTCTCTCTCTCTCCCTCTCGTTTTTTTTCTCTTTGAACATGAAATATACAAGAGGAAATCATCACATGTCTAACATTTACTCAATCGTATGATGAAATCAAGAGATTAATCATGAACACTTTGTCAAATGTACTTATTGATATATGTATGTGTGTGTAAAAAGAGAAGTCGCTCGACATATTCAAGTGTTTGCAAGATATACATTTACATTTTCTTTGTTTCTACATTCACGATTATCTTACCGAGACACTCATTTGATTGATTTCAATGTGCAAAATAATGCAAGACAATTTATTGTTTATTTATTTACACTTTGTAGACCTTGTGATACACCTGACGAAATGAAGCATATATTTATCTCAAGGTGTATCATTCGTGTTTATTTGACAATTAGAAGAAGAAAAAAAACAAGCATAACGTCATTGGTAAATAAAGTGACACCAATAGAATCTAGTTGAAAGTGTGTGTGTGTCGGAGTTATGTCTTTGATTGAAACCAAATGGATGAAATCGAATAATTTCAAACAAATGTTTGTTATTATCTTAAGAATCGGTACAGAATATAAACTAAATCGAATTGTATTCATTTTTCTAAATCAATAACAAACCAAAAGACAAAACAGTCAGAATGTTCTATTCGACTTGGATTTGTATTGTTTTAATTCTTGGTTTCATTAGTCAATCGTATGAATTGAACGAAAAGATTCGTTATCGTCGACATCAAAAACGAGAATCACCATTGAGAAGTATGGAACAACAAATTATTAATCATATGATTTCAAATCAAGATGACTTAAAAACTGTTATTCGAAATTCAACAGAACAAGAAATTCTAAGAGCCGAAGCAATTTCGAGACAAATAATCGAAGCTGCAAATTTAATTGCAACTATAGCAACATCAAATATAGCCAATTCGACAATAGCCGATAAATTTTCAATAATAAAAACTCAAATACGTAATGGAATCAATCTTGTTATTCAATCCTATCGAACATTTATCAATTTTCATCGACAAACATGTGATTCAGTTGAAAATGTAGCAAGAAATATGATTACGAAATATGAATCCGAATTAAATCTTGTCGATAATTTTCAATTTCCAACACAATTTGATTATTCGGACATTACCAATGCAGAATATCGACTCAAACTTCAACAACTTAAGAATCTATTAAATTATGCTCAACTTCATGCAGCAACTTTACCACTAGCTACAACTTGTTCTCATGGTATGCTCGATGCATCATATTTGCAACATGCAGCTGTCAGTGTTCCAACAGGACAAACACGAGTTCTACACGTTATTTATACTGATCCTGAAGTTCAAAATATTGGCACACGATCTATTGATGTACCTTGTGATGCTCTTCATCAATATACAAATCTTGCAACATGTTCAGCAGCAATTGCAACTCGAACGACTGTGAGCGCTTGTCAAGTTCTTCCAACTTGTCCTTTACAACAACAACAACAATACGTGCCACCACCACCGCCAATATTATATAACAAGAAATAATAATCATGACAACTATCTTTATCATCGTTTCTTTCTTTGCTTTATTTAATCAAATAAAAGTCTTATTTCATTCAGTTGCTGTCAATTCAGAGATCATTGTCCACCAGCCAGGAAATTGTTCATCAGAAGGAAAATCATATTTTATATATCGAACAAGATTCGATTGATTTGATTTTATAAATAAACGTTGAGCATCGAGTACACGTTCACCTAATTGTGCATGTTGATCAAATGAATTCCACGTCAGTCCATCAAAACTCGTACTTATGAGAACTAGACTCGGTGGACTAATTGCCCAATCTGGTTTGATCAATGACCAAATAGATAGTTCACGAATTAATCGTGGAATTAAAAGATCAATTGTAATCGTATGTGTTTCACCTTTCATCCAGCCTGTTATGGGCCCGATTGAACCAGCAATAACACCATCAGTTAAACGAGTACCATCATCGGGATAGGCGAGGGATGTTGATGATGGTGTTGTTGTTGTCGGTGGTGTTAATAGATAATAATTAATTCGATTTGAAATTTCGTAATTATTGGCAAATGCTTGTATTTCATCGATCATTAGCCAAGCATTAGGCTGAAATTCTAAAGTTGCATAACGAATTGACGTCGAAAATGAAAATATAAGCATTCCTCCTTGATTTGTTTCTGTTCCACCTGTTATCAAATGATCTGTCGATGGATAACTTTGAATCGAACAATTCAATGAACTAAACGATGAAAATGGAATACATTCCGAACTAATTAATAAACGAGCACTATTTGGCCAATTAATCGATGAATATGAACCGCCATGTAAACGAACTGATATTCGATCGATCAAAATCGATGAACCAAAATCGATTGCTATGCGTATGTATTGATGAGTACTCGGATTTTCTAACCAACCAATTGACATTGTTGGTTGCCATTCGTTTGTTGACCATTGTTGATCAGTTAATAATCCACGATCAAAGTTTTCTAATGTCTGAGAAGATGAATCACCGTATTGAGGATTAGGAGTGAACATCGACGGTAGGATACGATAAGGAGCACCTGTACTTGTTTGAAGTGCAATACCATTCGGAATTTGTTCAATAATTAAATCTTCATCGATTAGTACAGGTTGTTGAAAATTCGAACCGATGAATGTAACTCGTAGAAATTGAATTATTTCCGATGGTAATAAAGAAAATGCGAGTAGAATACTTGGATAATCTTCATCACGCCAATTTTGTTCACCGATTTCATTCGTACTTAATATTCGCCATTGAAAATCAATAAATCCTTCGAGTTGTACTCGTCCGAACCAAAGTTTATTTATTGGCGACCAACTAATTCGTACAGCTGTTGGATGAATATCCGATGAAATATCAGTGAGAGCTTGAAGATTTGTATTTGTTGTCCACGACCATTTCCTATTCCAAATAAATATCGGTTGAATTTGTCGACCAGCTGTATAATTTCTCAATAAATCACAAGCTTGTTTCGATCGAGCAATTCTGTCGTAATTACCGAGAAAATAAGCTGTCGGAGCAAATTGATATCCATCAATAAAACCTTGTGCAAGATAATTTCGTAGAATTGCAAGATCATAATCGGAATTCGCACCTTGATTCACTTCGATTTCAACGCCGAGTTCATATTTTTGCGCAAGTTTAGCTGTTGCACGTAAACGACCAGCATTGAATGTTCCTTGAGTTAATGGCGTTGAAAATGCGTAATTCGGTTGAAGAATAGCAACATCAATGCCGAGTTTCGACCAGGAATTCCAATTGATTGCCGATGAATACGGAATCCAAAGTAAACGTAATTGTTGCCGATGAACAATGTCGCTTATTTCCATTGTTATTTGCTCGTTGATTTTATCAATAATATCTTCACGCATGAGATACATACCCCAGAGATGAAGATTAGGATAGTTTTTTAAATCATTGACGATTGTTTCGATATACCATTCGATTGTTTGTTGACGATCGAAGACATTTGAGAATACATACGGATTAACATAGGGTAACATGACAATAATTTGAAGTTTTCGATTTGGATTATTTAAATCATTGAGTGCTTGACTTAGATTAGAAAAGATTCCATTCGATCCTGTATATTTCATGTCAAGTAACCAAATCCAATCTTGTTTTGTCGTTGAATAAGCTGTTTGAGCATTTGATAATGTCCGTTCGACAATAATTGTTATCGTATCGAAAATAATCTCATGTGAATCGAGTGATGTATAAGAACCTGTTAGCCAATATTTGAGTTTGTCAGGCGAATGATCTCCATCGATATAGAGTAGAGCATTATGATGAAAACCGACGTGTTCAATAGTCGGATAACTATCGATTGAATGAAGAAAAACAACAAGAATTAGAACGATAGAAATTTTCATGATTCTTTTCTTTTTTTTTCTTATTTTAATTTTTCATTGGAATTTATTCAAATAAACAGTAATTTGATCTATTGATTGAAACAAAAAGCAAATTTCAATATCAACATTTGTTTTCGATCAGTCCGCCTCTACACGTTCGATTTATTTGTCAAGTATCTGTATCCAGAGATTAATCTAGTCAATATGACAAAATAAAGAAACAAAAATAAATTGTCACATGATCGAATAGCAGAATTGAAAAAGATATTCTCAGGAATATTCAATGATCGTGATGAATATCTTTCAAATGTTTCAATGGTTTGATCAATCCAATTGAGATACATATCAACACGAGTATAAACACCTAATTCATTCAATCGACCACAACCTTTACCATAACTTGTAATACCAACAATTGCCCATCGATTGTCGCTGTTTCGAGTCATTAATGGACCACCACTAGAATAAAAAACAAAAACGAACATAATTTCACATTGATTTTTATCTCGTACCTGTCACCTTGACATGTATCACGACTAAGTTTCGGATCGATTGAACCCGCACATAGTTGTGTTGTGATTTGACTACCGGATTTAATTCGATCACATTGTTGTCCTTCAGTAATTACGAGTAGAACCTGTTGAAGTGTTTCACTTGCTGCTATTGCCGTTTCTAGCAAACGTCCCCAACCGATAGCACTTTCTTTTCGAAGGAATTCGATCTTCATCAAAAATATTTCGTTTCAATCGTGACAACTTACACAACATAAGTACCATCAGACGCATCCGTTTCAACCGGATTCGGTAAACATATAGCACCTAGGTGAATATTTTCGAAATTAACCTTTTGATCTAGAATCACAAGTGCAATATCATCTGTCTGTCGACGTGAATTATATTTTTCATGAATAATAATCGATGACGCATTTGCACGAATGACTGAATCTGAATAAATATGTGTCTCAGTTGAATAATGTGCACCGATAATAAACAAATAAATTCCAATCGATTGTTTGGCATTGACTAGACTATCATAAAAACCTGAGGAAGAGAAAAAAACTAAATCATTGAAAATTTCTCTTTTAACAAACAATGAGCAGCAGTCAGAATATGTCGATCACTGATCAATGTTCCTCCTAATCATCGAATAGAATTTTATTGATCGAATTCACTTGAAATTACCACAGATCGGTTGATTGTTCGAATGTGCTCTTATACTGACAATCCATGGCCACGAATGAGGAATACTTTCGAAACCTCCGACAATTCGATCGGATAATTTTCCATTGGTTTCATTAAACCAACAGCCGCATTGTTTCGGTGACCTAATCGTAGCAAGTAACGTTTTCGAATTGACTTAATCTCAATCAATGATTTACCAAAGACATGTTTCTACGATTTGAAAGAGACAAACAAGAACGAATCGATCGTAATTATTCATTGAAAGGCGCGCGGGTTGAGAAAGAAATCGTCTGTTGACAAAAGCATATGATTTTCTTTAACTAAGATTGAATTAATTATTCGTTGTTTTCTTTTGAAACTTCACCTTCACTTTCAATCTAAGCAGTAACGAATAACAAGAGGATTTAGTTACATATGTAATCAATAAATTTGAGAAGATTTTTCTTGTTAAGTATGAAATTGATAAGGAAGTTAATCATATTCCTTTGATTGCTATTGACAACAGTCATTTGAGATTTTTGTTGTAGTTGATTCATTTAAAGTCGATATATAAAAGGTAATGGAATCGATCAAATCTTGCTTTTTTATTCTTTTTCTATCGAATCATCATGTTGTATCAAATCTTAACTATTTTACTTTTTTCGCTTCCACTGATAAATGCTGGTAGGTTTCTTTCTCTCAATGGGATTTTTTCTTGTTAATATGTTCAATATTTAGCTACATTGGACGGAACATGTGCCAATGATGAAGGATGTGTGGGATTCGACTTGACTTGTATAAATGAAAAATGTCAATGTAAGATGCCATGGTACAAGCCATGTAGATCAAGATGTGGTTCGTAGAGAAAATCAAAAGAAGAACTCCAAGTGAATTAATTTTTTTGTAGAAGTGGTTTCGAGTGTTTCTTATGCAGGAGAAACTTGTAAAATTCAACAAAATTGTATTCCGTATGCAGCGTGTATAAATGACACGATATGTGCGTGTATGCCGGGATTCGAAGAAAAAAATGGAGCTTGCTGTATGTATATTGAAAACAAAAGAAATTGTTTAAGATAGTTATTTTTATTTCTTATTTAGTCAAAGCATTAAATAAGGATTGTCAAAATCATAATGAATGTTGGTCGAATTATTGTGCTGACTCGAAATGTCAATGCCCACCGGGTACCAGTGAAACCGATAGTCTTACATGTGGTAGATGTTCTTTTTAATGAATTAATGTTTCTTTTTTTAAATCTGTTTTTTTTTTAAGAAAAAAAATTACTTAATGCTTATGACAGCTTGCAACAGGCGACGGAACGCGATGAATTCTGTTTCTATAATGATTCGTGTTTAGACATCTCAGCAACTTGTAAAGCTGATCCAGCACATCCTGGAAATAAATTTTTTTGTCAATGTTCATCGGATTCGAAAGTCGAAAACGGAAAATGCGGTAACGATCTTCTGATAACTAGTCTTTTTTTATGAATGATTTTTAGAGCGTATAAAGGGTCAACATTTATCACCACTCGATAAAATTCCAACTGACTATGGTAAATGTGGAGAGTGCGAAGATACAAATGCAGTTTGCATTCAAGCTGCTTCAGAAAAAACTTGTTGGTGTCGTTCAGGTTTTGAAAAAAAGGATAACAAATGTCGTAAGAAGAAATGAGAGAAACGGAAAATAGCGATATTCATTTTTTTTGCTTAGAAAAACATCATGACAAGCAAACATTAATTTTTCCGAATCAAGGAGATGCTCAAGCACATAACTTCACCAAAGATTGTCCATGGGATACTAATAGTGGTCTTTGTGTCTGTCCATCAGGTTATACATTTGATGAAGCAAGCAGATCATGTGGTAAATGAAAAAAAGAACTTTTTATTTGTGTGTCTAAAGATTTATTTTTCAAGTCGAAAAGTCTCGTAAATGGCAGAATGATATCTTTGAATATGGTGTTTGTACACAAATAAATTCAAATGATCAAGCAAAAGCACAACAGAAACTCTGTCCTGAACCATTGAAATGTATTGCAAAAGGTGATAAACATGTTTGTTCATGTGGTCCAGATCAATTTCTAAATCTAGCAAATACGAGTCAATGCGGTAAATCTACGATAAACTGAATCCATCGAAAAAGATTTTCCATTGAATTGTTTCTTTAGTGTATTACATTGGTAAAGGTGGATCGGATGCGAATGGAGCATGTCCACAACATACATTAGCGAAAACTGCCGGTCAAAATTGTCAATGTCAAGATGGTTATAAAGCAACTGATAACGATCGACAATGCGGTTTGTATACTCATTTTATTGTTTAATAATTTGATTGAAGATGAATGCTATTTTTTTTCGTAGAATTAAAATTATCGGAAGAATCAGACTCAGCTGTATGTAACACTACTCTAAGTGGTAATACGGTTTGTATCACGTTTGGTGACGCAGCATTCCTATGCAGAATTGGTGAATGCCGTTGTAGAAACGGCGAAAGTGCACCAAATCCTGAACAAACATATTGCTGTAAGAATAAGCTTTTTCTTTTGAAGAAAAATGTCAATATTCATTTAATTTTATTAGATGCTATACTAAATACGACGTTGTCTGCTCCCTACCCATGGTGTCCATCGAAATCCAGCCGTATTAGTGATCGTTGTATTTGTCACAAAGGATATAAAGCAACAGATAATAAACTAACTTGCGGTAAAGAGAAAAAAACTCCTTATTTTTCTTTTTCTATTATTGACATTTTGTTTTAGTGAAAAAAGACTTAGAATTAGTTTCACATGAAGGAGATCCATCAAGACCAAATACTGTCGATACGACAGAGGATTGCACAGCTTTATTTACTGGACCAGTAGAATTCTATGCCGATAACAAATGTCGTTGTAGACAGGATGCGGTTCTCAATGATGCAAGCACAGGCTGCTGTACGAAAGATTCACTTTGATTTAATGAAAAAGCTAGCCTTGTTTTCTCTCTTTTTAGGGTTTAAATTGAACGTTTTGTCTGATCCTAGCAGCGAATCTGAATGTCCACCAAATAGTATGATACAATCTAAGAAATGTAACTGCAGAAGTGGTTTTCGAGACAATAATAACAACAGATGCGGTAGAAGAATTTTTTGATGGTTATCAAAATTGAATTTTCTATTTCCTGTAAATTTAGTTCCCATTCAAGAATTTGTTTACAACGAAGCTGAGAATCGCGCTGAGAATGTCGCTGATTTTCTACCTGGTGCTTGTATTCTTTTATTCGGTCAAGCTTCGGAAAAATCTTCGAAAGGAAATTATTGTATTTGTAAAGAAACAATTGCATTTCCTCGAAATGACAATAAATATTGTCGTAAGTTGAATTTCGAACTAAATATTGGTATCACTCGAATATTTTCTAGATTATTATATTAATGTACCTACTTCTGATTTGAAAAATAATCAAACTTGTCCTGAACATTCAGAACCTACTTCAGAAGTAATTTAATCAAAGAATTTAATTCATTATTATGTTTGGTTTTCACAGACTCCGTTGAATAGATGTGCATGCAAGGCAGGCTATGAAGTCACACAAGATAACAAATCATGCAGTAAAAATTCTTTGTTTTATTTTGAACACAAAATATGTTTATTCTTATAAAAAATTGTTTAGAGAAAATAGAATCCGTTCGATTGGTCGGCTTTGGCGTAAATCCAGGACCAAATGACACAAGTTGTGTCCAAAGATCGACAGCAGAATGCGAGAATGTGTATGGTGCACATGCATTTTGCCGCGATGAACTATGTTATTGCGATAAGCGATATCATTATTTGACTACGGATGGCAAATGCGGTAAATAGTTCGAAGATGGAAAATAATCAGTATATTGATTTAATTTAGGAAAAATCTCCGGTGTTTTTCCTGGTGAACAAGAATTAGATATCTATTCTTGTCGAACAACTGCTGATTGTCAGGATAAAAAATTTGTTATCTGTGATTATTTTCATGGAAGCACAGGTTTTAAAGTTTGTCAATGCGAAGCAGGAGTTTTTTGGGATCCAGATAAAAACGAATGTGGTAAACGGGAGAAAAAACTATCAAGAATTTAAATTTCTATTTCATTTATTTTTCCATAGACGATGATCGATGTTTAAACTGTGATGAAAGTCTTGGTTTCGAATGTCGAAATCATGAATGTCAATGCAAACGTGGTACTTATCTTAATAACGATCGTTGTGGTAAAAATAAATAAATACGATGAATTTTTAAAAGAAAAAAAAAAATATTTATTTACGTTAGTTAAAAGTACTGAACTTGTACTTCATGCAGTATGCGATCCAACAAAGAATTGGCAAATAGCTGAAGATAGTTCAACAACTTGTGATCCAAAATGTAACCGTACGATTTGTCAAATGAAATACAAGATTGAAGATTCAACATGTGGTACGATTAAAACAGAAAAAAAACCCGAATGAATTTCAACTATCAAATATTTTAGTTTTGAGAGAATTATCATCGGACAAATGTTTACACGAACCTAGTATTTGCACACATATCGATCCGAATGCTGTTTGTGATAAAGATAAAAATCACTGTCTATGTAAAGGTGGTTTGTATCAGTCAGAGAATCGTTGTGGTAAGAAGAGGCCGAAAAAATGATTTTTGATCTTTGTTTTTTCTTTTGAATTTTAGAAACACCAGTTGATTTTCCATGTTTCAACGATAATGATTGTGATAATGAAATGCAATGCAAAGGAGGACGATGTGCTTGTCAAGAAGGACAACGCATCGAAGACGTCTCAGATGCATTTGGTCGAGCTCTCCAACGATGTGTAACTTCACATAGTAACAGTAAATTCCATTCGTTTTTCCGTATGTTTTAATATTTACGTTTGCTTTTTTTTAGGCGCCAAACAATACTCTCAAAATCTAATGCTTATTTTCCTCGCTTCTTTCCTTTCTCTCTATTTTTTCTTCTAGATCGTTCGTATATTTAAACAAGGATGATGAATATTATTTATATTCGGACTTCATCATAATTCATTGTCTTTTTTTGCTTTGCTTTTCAAATAAATAAAAGAAAAATAGAAAACAAAAATGAATGTTTCGTCTTTTCATGACTGATGTTTATTTGATTTATGTTCACATTTATCTCCTTCGAACGCTGGTGGACAGAGACACGAATGTTTCGTCGAATTTCGATTGCACGAACCACCATTTAAACAACTGTAATTACCTGAACATCGTTCTAGAACGAAGAAAAAAACAACAAGACATTTGTAATTTTGAAAAATCTCATCAGACTTTCGGAACAATCAACACCCGACCAATCACTACGAAAACCACATAAACAACTAGTACCATTCACACAAACACCACCATGAAAACAATAACCACTTGGAACACCTGGACAACTCACTAGAAGAAAAAAAGAACAAATCGATTCAAAGCAAAATTTAGTTTTATTGTTTTTTTTTTTCGTACTCATCGAACAATCATGACCAGTTGTGCCTGATGGACACGCTGAACATGTACTATTAAAACTATCAATACAGACTGCACCGTGATAGCATCGGCCCGGTTCAAGACCACATCGTACACCTCGACAATCGGCACCGTAACCATCATTCAAACAATCACAACCTTTCGGTGTGCATATATCAGAATCATAATCGACTTGATTGTAACAAACAATGTCTGGTTCTGTACAACGCATCCCTGAACAATCAATACCAGCCCATTGCGGTTGACAGGCACATGTATACGAGCTAGTCGATGATGAATATGTACAAATTCCCTCATGTTCACACATAAAATTCGACGACGAATCGTCACTACATTTGTGAAGCATACAATAAGGACCTGTCCAATTTTCGGTACAATTACACGACCATTCGCCTTCAGTATTTAAAACACATACGCCATCGTTTTGGCAAACGATACTGTTCGCTGTACCAGCACCACAAATATCTAGAAATGAAACGAGTCTTGAGGGTGTGAGAGAAAGTAATTAACGACCTACTTCCACGACAATCGTCACTTGTTAACGGTGGTGGACAGATGCAGGTGCCTGTTGTTTCATTACAACGGCCACCATGATAACAAGCATTTCCTTCAGAACCACATACAACTAATGAACAATCAGTACCAGTATGACTCGATGGACAAACGCATGACCAAGATGTTTTATCTGTGGTAGATAATGAACAAGAACCACTATTTTTACAAGTGAATTCATTTTCACCACAGATTTCTATCGAACAACAAAACATATTCAGTAAAAAAGTTTCTTTTTTTTTATTAACTAACGTTCTTCGCAAGTTGGACCCGACCATGGATGTTCACATTGACAGGTGTCTGTCGAATTCGATGACCGAACACATTTTCCATTGTTATGACAAATAAGCCCATGAGAACCACATGATCCTTGAAAAGAGAAATAAACTATCCATAAAATTTTAAATGTTTTCTTACGAGCTCGACAATCTTCACCTAACCATCCATTCACACATACACATCCATCAATACCTTTTCCATCGTCATCACAATAACCACCATGATAACATAAACTGTTTTTACATGGTGCTAAATTCGATCAAATATAATATTTCCAACAAACAAACAAACAAAAACATACTTGCTGAACAATCAACACCTGCCCATTGACCAGTACATTGACATGCATAATTGCCTTTATCATCTTTTTCACAAACACCATCATTATAACAAACTAAACTGCCATTATCCGAACATTTAACTGCTGAACAATCGTCACGTGTATAATTTCCTGAGCATTGACATTTTTTATCACCAGTTTTTTCATCGATTACACATTCGCCACCATTATAACAAAAACTAGATCCACATGGAACTGAAATTTAGAAAATAAAATGAAACATTTTTATTCAGTGTTATTGTCAAATCTAGACTCACGTCCACGACAATCGATTCCTCCGTAACCCGGTGGACAAGAACATGATTGACCATCGTTACATTCACCTCCATTGTAACATGTCAACGCACTATGACTACACATAACTTGTGAACAATCCGAACCTGTATACGGATCATTACAGATACATTGAGCTTCAGCATCATTGTCAGGTGGAGGACAACCACCATTGTAACAGAATAGATTGCCATGACCAGCACATTGAACTAGATAAATAGAGATTCGTAGAAAAGCAAATTTTTTATTCATTGATTACCAGCTCGGCAATCGACTCCACCGAATCCATTTAAACAAATACATTTCTCTGTATTTTCGTCACATGTACCACCATTGTAACAAGCCAAACCTTTCTTTCCGCAGCTGTCTATAGAACAAAAAGCTCGCATTTTTATCTCGAACGAACGAAAATAGTGGTCAATTTACGTCCGGAACAATCTTTTCCTTTTGCATGTCCTGGACATTGGCATACGGGTGCACTGCCAGCAGTTGGACAAGTTGTAGCATAACAAACTAAATCTGCAAATCCCGGACATTTACCTCAAAAAGAAAAGAAATCAATAACACAAAACTCAAGATTTCATTATCACATACGACCACTACACGTGACTCCTGTCCACCCATGTAAACATTGACAATGTCGATCGTCGACGCAAGCACCTCCATTATGACAAATTAATCCTGATTTACCACAAGTTCCTTGATACCAAGCAAAAAAAAACAACAGATCGAACATTTTTTTTCTTACTCAAAGTTTCTCACTTTGTGAACAATCTCGTCCACTGGCCAAATTCGATTGACACGTACAACCTCGTGCTGTGCAATGACCATTATTTGTATAGCACAAATCACCATTTGCACATACTTCTACAATTTATACCAAAGAAACTCTTTTCGAAAACGAAAATTCTCGCTATCAAACTTGTCAAACATCCTGATCCACCATCGACATAACCCGTTCGACAATGACACAATTCTGATTCACTACTACAACTACCACCATTAAAACAAATCAAACCAGCTGATGAACCTTTACTACATTTAACTAAATTTCACGATCAATCAGTATCTATTTTTAGTTCGATTAACAATCGAAAATCATCCTACTTCCACTACAATCCGGTCCACCATATCGAGTTGAACATTGACATTTGTTATTTTTACATTTACCTCCCGTATGCGAACACCAATGACTTCCACATCGTGCTAATCGAAGAAAAGTTCATTCATGTATGTTTTTTTTCTCGATTGCCAAGACAAAAAAAAAAAACTCAAACTTCATACTTATGCTACAGTCATGTCCCAGTGTACTGTTCGGACAATGGCATTGATGATCGATACATTTTCCATGATAGCATGTTAAATCTTTTCCACCTAAATAAAGAAGAATTCTCCTCTCGTTAACGTTTTATGTCTGTGTTTAGATATACATTTTATTGGATTAACTGATCGTCGAACAATCGAACTTTTTTCTTCGATTAATTGTTGTTCGTTTCCATAGGTAAATGCTGATGAAACGTCATTTTTCCAACAGGAAATGTGTTGAACAAACAAAATCAAACACCAACAAACAACTTGACTATTCATGTTTCTACGTTGCTTTGTCTTTGTTTAACTTGTTCTCAAAATCGAACTATCTTTCGATTGTCTCATAAATGCAAACGAAAGAAAATATAAAACAAATGTTTTCTTTGGACTTGATTTCAGATCAATCTTATAAAGCAAAACCATTTGCGTACTTTGAACTCCTCGATCGATTCAAATGCAATTATATATTTGTTTAGTAATCATATACATAATCGAAAATATTTATTGACATAAACTACACTCTTTTTTTTCATCTATTCAAAATAAGAGGTATAAAAACCCATGAGAAAATAACATTTGTATGGATTCTTCGCATCATGCGCTTAATCGGTATTCTATTCATTGTAAGTATTTGCAAAGAGTCTTCCATTCGAATATTTCGACTGTTTTTTTTTCTCGTTAGCTTTGTCTTAGTGTAAGCATCGGTTCATGCTTCAGTTTTGGAGATATTCTTGATAAAATAAGTTCACTATTTGATAATGGATTGAAAGCAGCTAAAACTCAATTGTGTGAATATTTTCAAGCTCATCCCGAGCGTCTTGCAAAATCAATAACAGCACTGAATCAATGCGTTGAAAAATATGATCGAACGAAACAAGCATTCAATTCAACATTAAACTATTTGAATTCACCCGAAACTCAACAAGCATTAGTGGCTAATACAAATCAATGCTCAACTGCACTCGATGGTCTCTATACAAATTTATCCAATGATTTGAAAAATAAAGGCTATCAAAACAAAGAAGCTGTGAACGTCCTTACAGATTTTTATCAGAAAATTAAAAACTGAATCATTTCGTATTTTTACCATCGAAACAGGTTTTTTTTCTTCTCATTATTAATCAATAAAATATACCTGCATGCATACATACCTACGCACATGTATTACTCATGAAAACAGAAATAAATGAGTCAGTATCTCTGTGACGTACCCTTTGGAATGAATATTCAATTACACAGCTGTGTATAAATACAGATGACACAAAGAACGAAAGTACTCATTGAAAAGTCGAACGATGTATCGTTTTTTGGTATTATGTTTAAGTTTTTTCGTAGCAAATGGATTTATTCTACGAGATAAAGAAAGTTTAATTCTTGTACCCACAGTTGCCTTTCGTGATGAAACGTCAAAGAATTGGAACGTGAAAAATCAAGGTTGGTATTACGAAGAAGATTATATTCAAGCCAAAATAGTCGAGAAATCTTTGGAAGAAATTTTAAACAAAGATTTCGATTTCAATCGTATCAATTTATTTGCTGCCGATGGAGAAAAAAACAAAAATGTTTGCATTGATAATTTCAATCGAACGATATGTACAAACACCGATGATGAAGGTCGAATTGACAATAATTTTCAATTTAATGAAACAGAATTAAATCAATTGACTCGAATCAATGATAATAACAATCAAACGAAATTACTCTATCAAGTTTCAGTACCAAAAAAGAATATTCGCTTGCAAAATGAGATTTATCTATGTGATCATCAAGGTTATACATTTATTAGTGATATTGATGATACAATTAAAATAACTGGTGTAACATCAACAATTGATACATTAATGAATACATTTTCAGGTGATTTTAAAGCTGTTCAAGGCATGGCTGAGATTTATCGTTTTTGGCAACAGAAATATCAAGCAACATTTGCGTATTTAACAGCATCACCAGATCAATTGTATCCATTTTTACGAGAATTTCTTGAACGAGAAAATTTTCCAATGGGTTCATTTCATATGAGACATTTTACATGGTTCGATAAAAATTTCTTATCGTTTTTCTTCTCAACAAATTATATTGCAAGTAAAATGAATACAATTGAAATGTTTCTGAAGAATACAAGTCATAGAAAATTGATTTTACTTGGCGATAGTTTTCAAAAAGATCCAAATATTTATGCAAATATAACAATGAAATATTCGGATCGAATTGAGAAAATTTTTATAAGAAAATATGCGAATGATACCAATGCACAAGTACAATTAGAACAGATATTTCAAAATATTCCAAGAAATAAATGGTCAACATTTGAAACTGGATATGATTTACCCAGAGAAATCTTTTAAAATACGATTTTATTGTGAAATTTTTTTAATAGAAATAAAAATTATTAAAAAAAAAGAAGTGAAGTAATTCTGTGTTCGATTCGATCAATGTTTTGTTGTATGTTCAGTAGTATGGTGAGTTGTATGCGGACTGGTATGATGAGTTGTATGTTCTGTGGAATGTTCTGCTGTATGATGAGTAGTATGAGCAGTCGAACGTTCTGTTGTATGATGAGTTGTATGCGGACTTGTATGAGCAGTAGTATGTTCTGTTGTGTGATGAGTTGTATGAGCAGTAGTATGTTCTGTTGTGTGATGAGTTGTATGCGGACTTGTATGAGCAGTAGTATGTTCTGTTGTGTGCGGACTTGAATGAGTGGTAGTATGATCGGTTGAATGGTGAGTTGTATGAGCAGTAGTATGTTCTGTTGTGTGATGAGTTGTATGAGCAGTAGAATGGTGAGTTGTATGAGCAGTTGTATGAGCAGTAGAATGGTGAGCTGTATGAGCAGTTGTTTGATGAGTTGTATGGCCAGTAGAATGGTCTGATGTGTGTGGACTTGTATGAGTAGTGGTATGATGCGTTGTATGGCCAGTGGAATGCTCTGCTGTGTGCGCACTTGTATGAGTAGTAGTATGATTTGTTGAATGCATAGTAGCGTGTTGAGTGGTCACCAAATGACTTGTTCTTGGGCCATCTGTGGAAGTATCACTGTTGATAACTGAATCGAATGTCGTAGCTGCTGATGTGGCTAGACGGATATCTGTTGATGTGAAATTGAGTGATGGTGACAGATTCGCTGTTGAAAAGGAACAAAAATAATATATTATTAAGATGAAATTTGAAGATAAGGTATTTAGAATCGTAATACTTACTCAAATCCATGACATAGATTGGTGCTGAAATGTCAACTAGAGCAGCATTACGAATTTGAATAGTATTGCTCAATTGAGGCTGATCGTAAACTGCAGTACTAGCGATTAGATTACATGTGAAACATGTTGCTGGATAAGTATAATAAACAATCAGATAAAGAAGATAATCCGTCGAATTGATTAACAATGTTCTAACGAACAAAAAAAAATATTCACAAGAGAAAATCGAACTAGAAAAACTCGAACGTATTTGCTGAATAACCATCGAAGATTTCAATAGTAGCATTATAAATCAATGTAGTTATGTTTGTATTATTTGGAATTGTTGTTTGCATCTAAAAATGTTTGTTTTTTAAATAGAGAATAATTCAACACTTCGTCGTCAATTTTAGTACCATATTTCCCAAATCATCTAACGTGAAGGGATCAGTTATTGGTCCTGTTTCGAAAGAATCAGATGCAACCAATTGATCGGAACTTATCCGATAAATAATAGCATAAATTGTTTCTGTCAAATCTAAATATTTATCATTTAATCTAGCTAAAATTAAAACAAAAATGAATAATTTTTACAAAACATGGATGACGACGAAACGATCACCGGTGTACTAGTGATTAGATCTGAATATGAATATGTGCTTTCTGTTGTTGAAACTATGATATCCATGATAACATCTTGAAGAATAAAAAAAAAAGAATTATTCAAATAAATCAAAATCATAAACTGTACTATTTAATGAAACATGATGAATATGAGTAGTTCCATTGTAACTAATTACAATGGGACCTATAGTGTTTGAAGTGGAATTTTTCAATTTAATCATTTCTTTCACTTGACAATCTGTCAAACATTGAAGCATGAATTTAAACAAAACTGTGACATTTAACAACGACAATTGAGCATTAACATTGGCTTGTAGAACATTGAAATTAATAATCTTCATTTGAGATTGAATAATACTATTATTTACCTAAATGTGATATACTTATTCATTTAACTAAAGATAATTTCATTCACAATTGACATACCAAACGACTGATATTAATCAAACTTGAATTGTCAATTGTGATCGTTTTTAATGACCGTAAACTTCTCTTTTGACTACCAGAAAGATTGTAAACTAAAAACATTCGTACATTCTCGCTGAGAATATCACCTAAATCTCAACGTTTTCCTCTTAATTCCAAGAATATTCAAATGGTCTTCCTACTTTCTGCAACATCTACGAAATAGAAAAACAGTCTTTTTGTGAAAACAGAAAAAAAAGAACTATTTCCTACCGACAGTAAATGCATTGAACTCGAACTGATAGCTTGTATTCGATGTTGAATTTAGATGAAGACTCAACACTGGTTCGATCTTATTCGTTGTTTGCAATTTTGACATTTGTCGTAATTGACAAGTTGTTGAACAGTCAGATGAAAAATAAATTTGACCTAGAACTCTCAAACAATCACTGGTATTACACCAGTTACTCGAATTGGAATTCACAATTCGAACATCATAGATATCCGAGAATTGACTATTCCAGATTTTCGTACGTATTAAACTCGTTGTCTACAATTCTTCATTTTATGTTCAATCGAAAAAAAATGAATCTCTGTCTTACTTTTTCATTGAGTATTGGCCAATTTTGACTGTCGATTAGAATCGTATTTGTACTCGATTGATTGGGTGTTACAGTTTCAATACGATAGTAGACATACGCGATAATTGTTTGACTACAAAAAGCAAAAATTCAAAAAAGAAAACAATCGTCAATTACTTATTATTAAAATTTGTTCGATGAACGGGTAAATAGAGTGGTAATAGAGCGAGAATAATCACCGAAAAAATTAAACAGAAAAATATTCCAAGCAGACAATTGATCAGAAAATTCGAACGTGTAAATAATCTTCGAAGAAGAATATGTTTTTTTTCGATTTCATTCGAATAGAAAACTCGTATCTTACTTGACAATTTGAGAAACATCACTGGTATGAAGTTTTCGATACATAATGAATGTGTGAAATCATAGCACGATAATGTTCGTCTTAAAAAGGAGCAAATATGATCGAGAAATCAGTCAAATGAAACACATTAGAATTTTGTATAGAAATTATGTCGAGTTTATTTTCTCCTAACATCTTGAATGATTTATTTCCTGTTTTTTTTTAGAATTTTTGATTTTAAATTAAATCAATACCGAAGTTATTCTACTATCCAGGACAAGTGATACTTGACTGAAATTAATTATCGTCTTTTTCTCGCTTGTCACTCATTCATATACAAGCATGTTTCCTGGACAAACCGACAGATCAGTAGCACAATAAAACTTAATTTTATTTCTTCATCATCATCATGGTCTCTTTACTTCTACATGTCTTCTTACTTTTCATTATGTTTTTCAATAAAATCGGTCAGTAGAAACAAATCAAATTCAAATGAGAATTTCGTCCTTTTTTTTCAAGATTCGATAGTAATCAATTGTACAGTCTTTGTGACTATTCCTGAACGTTTACCCGATCGAATCTTGGGAACAATAGCTATAGCTAATTCATCGGATGAAGAAGTTTATTGGAGTCATGTTGAATTCGAACAAGCAAACAGATTTCCATTGAATTTCATCGAAGTCATTACTAGTCCATTATTATCGACTGGTACTTATACAATTCAATTGCATATTTACAAATTACCACGTGGACCGTATGATCTACCGATTTGGACAGGCGAAAGATCTACGGAACTTCAACGAACAGATAAACAAAATATGATGAATATATATGTCAATCGAGAAAGTAAGATTTTGACGAGAAAAGGAAATTTGAATTGATTTATCTAGATGATCCATTGCCTCCTTGTCTCATCGGTTTTATTATAACGACATTTGTACATGCAACAAATTATGTATTTGATGCAATCAATGTTAAAATAGGAAATATGCCATTAATAACGATTCCATATACTTACGGATGTAGTCATCTGTTTGCAGTGACAAATATTTCGTCAACAGAAGTGAAAAATTTGACACGAGTTTTCGTTTCATTAACAGGCAAACGAACTATTCTAACAATGGAAACAGTTAAATATATTGATTTAACTGGAGATAGAGAATGTACAACAGCTTTATTTGAAGTTGCACCTGAAAGTAATTCGAATTATCCATACGATTAAATATACCTCATTTGGTTTTTGTTTTCTCAAGATAAAATGAATATAACAATGACACTTTATACGCATACTTTAACATACATTAGTCTTCTTGGTCAATCTGTTACTTATCGAATTTATCAAGGTGATGGTCTCGTTTTCGAACAAACAGATCTTATCGATAAATTAGAATTTCCTTATGTGATACAAAACACAGCCGTATCAATCAATATAGCTGACATTTATAGAATTGAAGCAACAATTTCCGGAACAATTAACGATATTTCTGCAGGCGTTACTTTATTTCAAGGTATTATAACGAGTCGTTTAACGCCCGCAAAACCAAATAATGTATCGATATCAATGATTTTCACCGGTATTTAAAACTAGACAATTGTAAATCAAAAGTGAACTCATTTTTGCTTTTATTCGAAGGACCCTATGTTGGTACAACAATTTTTGGTGTACTTACAAGTGAACCACGTAATGCAAGTACATGGCCATTGGTCGGTTCCAATCTTGCATTTAGTATTGATGATGATGCCAATGGTATTCACAAATCTTATCAATTTTTAATCTATGATCAAACATTTCCTATTCAATTTACATTGATTAATGTTCAAGAAATAACTGCTGATGCAAAAAATGTTTCAGTTAGTGTAATAATAACATTTCTTGATGCAACACCTATATGGTCAAGTATAACTCAACGTAGTTTTTACTACAGAAAATTAAATCAATTCAATATAACATTAAATAGTCTACGTAGGAAATTTTTTTCATTGTTTTATTTGCTAATTATTTGACTTCACTTTTCTTTTTAGCTGATGTGACTTGTAAAGCGCCCGGAAGTGGATATTGCAGTACTGCACTCAATCAGATAGATAAAACATGTTGTTCGCAATACAAATGTTTACATGCACAATGTCAACTACATTAACAATAAACTATTCTTTGATTGAATAATTTATTTTGAATCATCAATAAATAAATAAATGATAAGTGAATATCTAAGTTTTTCTGTTCATACATTGCTGAATTTGATTGAACAAAAATATATTTCAAATAGTCAATTTATTGTATGAAATACATCATGTTGACATATGGAGAAATAAATAAAAAGCAAGAAAAGAAAATAGTAAGCACAATCAATTACAACGATTTTTCATTGTACAAATGATGAGTGCTTTTACAAGATATAACTAGAATAAATTATACAGAATAGATTAGATATATTTCAATGTATTTCTTTATTCAATATGCATATTCAAATCGTTAGCAGTATTAGCGTGTCGTCGACGACGGCGTCCATAAAACTGCTGTTGCTGACCAGGGAGATATTGGTAACTTACTGCTGCACCTTGAATTTGAGGTAGAGAAGCACCCATTGGACATTGACATGTACAACTGCAATAACCAGGAGTTGTTGTTGATGTAGGTGGTGTTGTGTCGTATGCTCGTTGTGGAGGTGCAGGTTGCTAATGTGAAATAAATTTGAGCTGCTATTTATTATTTTATAACACTACTCACATATGGCTGTTGTGGTTGTTGAGGCTGTTGAGGCTGTTGAGGCTGTTGAGGTTGCGTCGATGGAGAATAATATGATCCAGCAGTGTAAGGTTGTTGGGGTTGTAACGGCGGCGAATAGTATGATCCAGTAGTATAAGGTATCTGTGGTTGTTGAGGTATTGGTTGGTAATAGAGCTGCTGTGGAGGCTGTGGTTGCTGCTGTTGTTGAGGTGGTGGTTGATAATACGGTTGTTGTGGTTGTTGGGGCTGTTGTGGTGGTGGTGGTTGAAAGTGTTGTTGAGGTTGCAACGGCGGCGAATAATATGATCCAGTAGTATAAGGCATTTGCGGTTGTTGAGGTTGTTGTTGAGGTATTGATTGGTAATGGAGCTGTTGTGGCGGTTGTGGCTGTTGCTGTTGTGGAGGTGGTGGTTGGTAATACGGTTGCTGTGGAGGCGGCGGTTGATAATAAGGTTGCTGTGGTTGTTGTGGTTGCTGTGGAGGCGGCGGTTGATAATACGGTTGCTGTGGTGGTTGTGGTGGTTGCTGCGGGTATTGTACCATATTCGTATAATATGATCTTGTATCTGGATTTTGTGTTTGCTGACTTGGTGGTGGTTGATAGTATTGCTGTTGTGGCGGCTGTGGCTGTTGCTGCTGTTGTTGAGGCGGCGGTTGATAATACGGTTGTTGTGGTTGTTGTGGAGGTGGCGGTTGATAATACGGTTGCTGTGGTTGCTGTGGTTGTTGTGGTTGCTGTGGAGGCGGCGGTTGATAATACTGTTGTTGTGGTGGTTGTGGCTGTTGCTGCTGTTGTGGAGGTGGCGGTTGATAATACGGTTGCTGTGGCTGTTGTAGTTGCTGTGGAGGCGGCGGTTGATAATACGGCTGCTGTGGCTGATATAGTTGTGTTCCCTAGAGTACAAATAAATCAATAAAATTATGGTTGATCATTTATTTGATTATGAATTTGAGTTGAATATCAAAAACAATTTGTTATGAAAGCAGAACAATATAACATACTTGCGCTTGAGATTGAGGTTCATAACAAATAATCATATGAACTTCTAATGTAGATGGTGGTGAAGGAGACGGGGTACCATCAATATTCACTTGAAGGATTTCAGCTGGTACATGTTCAGGAAACAAGCCGAGCTCGTTCATATTCTGTGGAGCAACAAATTGTAATGCTGTACCATTAGATAGAGATGCTGGTGACTGATCGGCATTAAGATAGTTAACACCCAATTGTGACAATGGTGTTTTCAGTGCACTAATGCAATTTGGTACTGCAATATAACCTTGCTTTTGTGGCACTTGTACAGTCCAAGTTACACGTTGACCATTTGCATTATTTGCAATAATTCGACGTGATCCAGGACGTATAAGATATAACGTACAAGGTATCTCATCATCAGTATATTGCATTGTGAGAGGTGGTGGTTGTGAGCCTCAAATTAAAAATCTTCCTCTGTATATTACTTTTTATGTTAGACAAATACCTGTGTTATATCTGTTATCGAGAGTTTGTCCTGGTAGATTACCATTATTTTGACCAAATGCTGGTGCAAGTGTTTGTCCTGGCAGATTACCATTATTTTGACCTAGTGCTGGTGCAAGTGTTTGTCCTGGTAGATTACCATTATTTTGACCTAGTGCTGGTGCAAGCGTTTGTCCTGGTAGATTACCATTATTTTGACCAAATGCTGGTGCAAGTGTTTGTCCTGGCAGATTACCATTATTTTGACCAAATGCCGGTGCGAGCGTTTGTCCTGGTAGGTTACCATTATTTTGACCAAATCCTGGTGCAAGCTGTTGTCCTGGTAGATTAGCTGAACCAAGAAAAGGTGTTGGCGGATTATTAACTTGAACATATGCTGATCCTATACAAAACAAGTTATGTCTTTAGTCATACTTTTTTATTTAATTTAATGCTGAATAATACAAATATATGACATATTTCTAACTCACTTGGAGCGCTATCTGTTTGTGAACTAGGTGGAGCTGGATAGCCAATTTCTACAAACGAAATAAGTACAAATAAAGAAAAAACATGAACCGAAGCTTACGTGAGGGCTGATTATTTGACTGTGGACAAACAGTAACAATAGCTTGTACATTTCCTGATGGAAAACCATTCGGAAGCACAACCTGAATCGTTGAAACAGGAATTGGTTGAAAATTGGAGAAGGTTATTTCCGTGCCACTAGTTAATTGATTTTCATACGGACCATATGCTTGTCCATTTGTACCGACTAATGTTATTTGAACTTTTTGATTAACATTCATATCTTGAGGAATAATTTGTAATGAACTAACTGTAACAGGTGAACTCAATGTTTGACCAAGATTAATTGACCACAATACATTGTTTTGTATGAAAGCACCTTGTATACTATCGAATTGTAATGATTGAGGTGCAGCACATGCGGCAGTCGCCAATTGACCTGCTTGATTGGCACCTAATTAAGAAGTAAAGAAAGTTTTTTTTTATTTAGCTCTTCAACAAAAAAAAACTATATAAATGATTGAATACCGATTTGTTGTAAATAGTATGGCGCATAATATTGTTGCATATTATTTAAATTTGGAGGCGCTTGTGTACAATACTCAATACTAACTGAAACGCTACTCGGATCTGGCGTAGTTAAAAGAATGGAGTCCATTTTCACCAGAACATTATCAATATTTCCACTGGAACTAGTTGGAAAACCTGTAATTTCTGTGCCTGCTAAACCATTGACTGTATTTAACGGATATAATTGTCCATTGACTTGATAGAATGGTGTAACTGATACTCTCAGTACATCTGAACTATCCGATGTAACATAAACATTTCGTATGATGACAGCTGGATATCCTCCATTCGTAGGAAGAGTAATTCTCCATACGAGTGAACCAGCATTTGAATATTGTGGTATTTGTTGAAGATTTGATGTCGATGATGAATCAACACGTGTCTTCAAACAAATTAATGAACCATCAGCAGATACACCTGTCACATCAGACGTTGATTGTAGTAACAAAACTTTGTCCTCAACTGTCAATTGTCCTGTTAGAGGTGGTTCAAAAATACCGTTAACTAACATTTTCAATTTTTGGACGAACGGAAGTGTTTGATCAACAATACAATACGCTGGTTTGCTATATGTTTGTTGACTTCGAATTAGATTGTCACTTGTATCATAATAATTACAAATCGTTGAACTATATGCATCGTTGGGAACATTATTTAATTGATATCGACCAGCAACAAGATAACCAGCTTGACGAACATTAGCACTATATATTGCTGTGTTACCGCTGGCAGTTGGTGGATCTGTAAACAGTTGATTGAGGTTTTTATTTAACATAGCTTGAAGTAACATTTGTTGGGCTTCTAAACTTGGAGTTTGTGTAGTATCTGATGATGGTGCTGTTGTCGCACTATTTAATTGATCTGATGGTGAAGTTATTGTACTACTCACTAGAAAAAGAAAGAAAACAAAAGTCAATCGGTTTGCCTTTTTTTCTGTTCATACTTGAAGAAGATAGCGATTGTTCTACTGATGCAATAAGATCGTCGAGTATTCTTTTAAAATTCTGATCTGTAATCCCAAGACTATCAATACTTGACTTAGTGAGCGATACTTCGGCAGGATTTTTTCCATCGTCAGTTTGACTTGTCATTGATAAATCCGTATAATATCGTGAGAGCATTCGAAGACCTTTTGCTAAACCTAATTTTTGTTGTAGTGGACCTGTTACAGCTGTGTCTGCATTGACAGCTTGCAGTTGACTTAAAAGATTATCAGCATTCTCTATAGCAGCATCGATCGATACACCATCCAATGGTTGTTTTAATCGTCGAGGATTATTTGGATCTTGAAATAGATCATTGATAGCATCTTGTGTTAATCCCAAAAGATCGACAGCTAACAAGAAAAAAACATCTAGAATAGTTCATTGGAAAATAATTGAAATTACTTGTTGTAGTAGTAGTACTGTCTGATGGTGTTGTAATGTCTTCTGTTGAAGTTAGAGCATCGGTTGTAGTATCTGAAGGTGGATCTTTTTCGGTTAAAAACCAAAATAGTCACAAATTAAATTAAGTTATACTCACTCGAATCGTCACCTTCAATTTGAAAAAGAAAAACAAAACACATTAATTATATTTATTTAATCGAAAATTTCGTTACACTGTACCATTGGCTCTTCTCATCAAGACAATTATCATAATCAAGGCATGCAATTTCCAATCCATGTTGTTGCTTGTTAATATCAAATTTGTGATATGTCTCTTGTTTTTCTTCAAACTGTATTTCAACAATCGATTTAATATAAAAAATAATCGAAAATTTTTTTCATCTGTATTTATAGATTAAAGACACATGTTTCGACCTGAATTAAAGTCAACGATATTTTTTCATTTTTGTTTTAATAAGAAACACATTTGTCGAAGTCGTAGTTAGTTAAATATTTCTTTTTGTTCTTGTCTTTCGTCAGTAATCAATTACAGATACGAAACAAGAAGCCTATATATCAATTCAATTGTATTCAAACTTCAAAATTCATCATGTTTGGTTATCGAACAATTGTCTTATTTGTTTTATTTACATTGATCATTTGTCAGCAAATTCAAAATGTTTTCGCAAAGAAAGATGATGAACTCAAACATCATAAAATATTCGAAAAAAACGATGTCGAATCAGCTATTGGTGATAAGATACAACAACAAAGAGACGACGACGATGATGATGATGATGACGATGATAATATTTCACATAAATTGAAGGATTCAGACGAAGATTCGAAACATAATGCTAAGATATCGAAGAATAGAATGCGTGGTACACATGTTGAACTTGAAAAAGCCATTTAACAGAAAATTTGTTTTTGTTTTGTTTGTTTGATGAAAATAAAAACGAAAAATCTTCATTATCAAAAAATCAGTTTAACAGACAAAAAAGAAAAGAAAATCGATTGACAAGAAAATAAAAGACAATCGATTGTCATTTGAAGAAATCAATGGCAACTGATTCATCGTATAGTTTAGAAGATAATTCGAATAAGTAAGAAGAAAAATAGATAAATCAATCAATCAATGTATTTTATTAAAAAGGACAATGAATGAACAAGAAAACAAATCTTTAGTAAAACAATTTCTCAAACCAATTCTTGCTGAATTGGTATTTGACTAGTCGTTCTTTTTTTTTCGTTGTTTACTTTTCAACAAAGATATTCTTTAGTTTGGCACGATGTTTTTTATTTTAATTGGTTTATTTGGTGCTTGTAGCGAAGAAAATTCAAATAATTCGTTAATTGCTGGTTTTTCATTTGGTTTTTCTCTTATGATTTCGATTGCAAGTCTCGGTCAAATAAGGTCAGAGATGAAAATCGATGATTTTTCAATTACGTTCATTGATGTTTCAGTGGTGGACATTTCAATCCTGCTGTTACACTTGGCGTATTCATTGCAGGAGGTATTGAAATAAAAAAAGCTATTGTTTATATTTTCATTCAATTGATCGGTGGTATTATGGCTGCCGGAATCTTTCGAGTTTGATTGTCTTTCTTTTCGATTTGTTTTGACAATACGTTTTTAATTGATACAGTTATTAGCACATGCGAATATGTATCAGTTTTGTCATGGTGGCGCAACTTCACTGGCCAATCGAATCCATTGGTGGGAAGGTATGATAATTGTCTAGGGAATTTTGTAATTGAACAAACGTCTATTTGAATAGGAATACTTATTGAATTATCATTAACATTTATTTTTTTGACAATGATTTTAATGATAACAATGAATAAGAAAAATCTTCATCAATATTTAGCTCCGATTTATATTGGTTGTACGTTAAGTGTTTGTATATTTGCATCGTATGTTAAAAATTTGATTTCAATAGAAAAATCAATTAAAATTTTGTTTTACTAGAAATTCGTTAACCGGTGGTTCGTTGAATCCAGCTCGAAGTTTAGGACCAGCAATATTTTCGAATACATGGGCTTTTCATTATGTCTATTGGCTTGGTCCACTCATAGGTGCTAGTTTGGCTGGTAGTTTTTATCGGTAGAAAATGACAAACGAAATCTTTTATTTGAGTTTCTTTTTCTACGCTCTATTTAGATTTATTTGGCGTACAAATGAACAATAAAACGAACGATTATATAAAATCACCCTATGCTTCGCTTATTCGCTTATCAAAAAGAAAAAGAATAAATGAATAAAAGTTTCATCATACACAGGCGACACACTTCGTTTCAGTAACTAAAAGTTTTTTTTTTATGGAGGTCAAAAAAAAAATGTAAAAGAAAAACGACCTTGATGGCTGTATCATCACTATCGTGTATTTAAATCGGTACATAATCTGATCTTTAGCCTACACAATTTTTTTTTTCATCGCTCGCCCTTTTTTTTTTCTCATCCACGAATGCTTTGTTATCAAGGTTATGTGCTTACATGTACTTTACTCGTTTTAGATTTATCTCACTCCATCCATTTTTTGCAAGAAAAAAAAATGTCCTCAGCTCCAACAAAAAAACAATCATTCAAAGTTGCCGATATCAGTTTGGCTGAATGGGGAAGAAAAGAAATCACATTAGCTGAATATGAAATGCCCGGTTTAATGCAATTACGTCGTACCTATGGATCATCACAACCATTAAAAGGTGCACGTATTGCCGGATGTCTTCATATGACTGTTCAAACAGCTGTACTCATCGAAACTTTAACTGCTTTAGGAGCTGAAGTAAACAACAATTGATTTTCATTGTTTTGTATTTGAAAAAAACAATTTCTAGGTTCAATGGAGTAGTTGTAATATTTTCTCAACACAAGATCATGCCGCAGCTGCCATTGCTAAAGCTGGTATTCCAGTTTATGCTTGGAAAGGTGAAACCGATGAAGAATACATTTGGTGTATTGAACAAGTACGAACGATAAAAGAAAATATTGATTTCTCCATTGATCTCTCTTGGTTTTTATAGACAATCTTCTTCGGTGAAGATAAGAAACCATTGAACATGATCTTAGATGATGGGGGTGATTTAACTGGTATTGTTCATGATAAATATCCTGAATTATGTGCTGGTATCTTCGGTATTAGTGAAGAAACAACAACAGGTGTTCACGCACTCTATAAAATGCTCAAACAAGAAAAACTTAAAATCCCAGCTATCAATGTTAACGATTCAGTTACGAAATCAAAATTCGACAATTTATACGGTTGCCGTGAATCATTAATCGATGGTATTAAACGAGCAACTGACATTATGATTGCTGGTAAAGTTGCTGTCGTTGCTGGTTACGGTGATGTTGGCAAAGGTAGTGCACGTGCATTGAGAAATTTCGGTGCTCGTGTTTTAGTGACTGAAATCGATCCAATCAATGCTTTACAAGCAGCTATGGAAGGTTATGAAGTTATAACAATGGAAGAAGCTGCTAAAATTGGCCGTATTTTTGTTACAGCAACTGGCTGTCGTGATATTATCTTAGGCGAACATTTACTTGCCATGCCTGATAATGCTATCGTTTGCAATATTGGTCATTTCGATATTGAAATCGATGTTGCTTGGTTAACCAAAAATGCCGTTTCAAAAGAAGTTATTAAACCACAAGTTGACCGTTATACATTATCAAATGGACGATCGATTATCTTACTTGCCGAAGGTCGTTTAGTTAACCTTGGTAAGAAAAAAAAACAAAACTATTCTCATTTATCTGTCCTCGTTTTTTATTCAGGTTGTGCACATGGTCATCCAAGTTTTGTCATGAGTAATTCATTTACCAATCAAGTTCTTGCTCAAATTGAATTATACACCAAACAAGGTCAATATAAAGTTGGCGTTTATATCTTACCGAAAAAAGTACGTTTTTCTTATCTCAATTGTTTTTTTTTGTATATTATTTTGATATCAATATACTTTTATCTTTTTTTTCTTCATTTTAGCTCGATGAAGAAGTCGCAGCTGCGCATCTTGATCATTTGGGTGTCAAATTAAGTAAAATGACGAATGCACAAGCATCATACTTAGATCTTAATACTGCTGGTCCATTCAAACCCGAACATTATCGTTATTAAAAGACAAAAATTTATTCGAATTTATTCAATCAGTCAAAACAAAGAAAGAAATTGCTTTGATTTGGTTTGGTTTAATAGTGTTTGTTTGTTTTTGTGATAATGTTTGTGTTGAAGAATAAAAACACAAAAGAAAACGTTATTTCAATAAGGAAATTTTTCTTAATTTTTTTCATGTTTAACAGCAACATCTCGAACAAATATTTGATAAGCATCGATTTTTGTATCGTCAGTTGGATTGATTGTAAACGATGATGAATTTGTTGTTTCTGTGACGACGAATTTCAACAAATCATGAATATGATGAATCGATTTTCGTGATGGAAGATGATGATGACCAACAACCGCAAATAAACGATAGAATACATTGACTTTGAATAATGAACTATCGAGAATATATTCGAATGGACATGGATAAGTTTTCGTTGAACATTGAAAATCAATTTCATTCATAATTTCGCCATTATCAGCTTCGATTAATTCTAATTTAACATGTTGACCAGGAAGATTCGTTGATTCAGTATTAAGAATTTCACCACGAATGATAACAGATTCTTGAAAACAAGAATGTTATTTCAAGAAAGAAAAAAAAATCTTTACTCATCGCTGCCATTCTGACGTCATGTGTTGTAATTTTATTTTTTGTAAGATGGACCTCGGATTCATGGATATAAACAGGCTGTAGAATAGCTGATTTCAAGACGAAATTGTCGACATTCTCATGCGAAAAATCATGGTCTGATAAGACAATCGAGTAATTTAATGGAAATGTCGAATTGCTTATTCGATTGTAGGAATGATGAATCGATTTATTATGATGAAGAATGTCGAGAGAAAGTATTAGACCATTGAGATTTCGTAATGGTGAACCGTGTGGTGCCGAAATTTGACCTATAAGTTCAGTTTCATTTGCTAGTAAATGACTACTTAGACAAAAGACTGATGGCGATATCAAGAGCAAATAGACGATGATATACAACATTGTATATGTTGGCAAGAAAATGTTCGATTTGATGCTTTTATTTAAATTCAAACATTTGTTTTGCATTTCAATTAATTTAATTATTCGCGTATGGTTTTAGTTAAAAAACAAAACAGTATTTTTTTCTTCTTCTCTTTTTTAATACGAAACATAACAAGCGAGAAAATCTCTTGACAAATTTTTTCTTTGCTTTCTCGTTGCCGTAAGAGAAAAGAGTTCATTGACAAGTTGAGTGTCGAGTAAACAGCTTTAATGAAGTCGAGCTGAATCTAACTCCATTCAAATAAATGCACGATAGAGAAGAAAAAAGCGCGCAGAAGAATTTCAACAATGGAAAATAAGAACAATAAACGTTTTGTGTATCGAACAGCCGATAAAAAGAAAACGACCTATTTCATTCCAATAGATGCAAAACAACAAACTTCGAAAATTTCGCCACCGTCGGAACCTGCACAACGTGTTGTGATCATACGTAATGCAAAAAATCAAAGCACAGATCAAGAACAAGTAAATCTCAATGGTTTCGATGCACAGCGAACGTCACCCGTCATGAATAATGGTGTAAGTTTCGCATTGTTTTAGCTTTTCGATGATATTTATTGATTCATAAATTCTCTAGAAGAAATCTGTTTATTTCATTCGACGATCCACGGCAGCAAAATGAAATTGAACTGAACTATTTTATGTTTTCTTTTTCTCTTTTTTTGTCACAAATAAAAACTATCGGTTGCATAGGTGCAAACAATGTATTTGAGAATGAAACAAGAAGAAGAAGAAAACGAAAACGAAAAATTCCATTTAAGTAAAAAAGACACGCGTAGTGACGTTTGAAGTGAATGACAACAAAACAAAACGATTGCTTGTGTATGTTTGCATAATTTATAGGTAGCTATTGTGTCACCTTGAATGGCTGCAAGTAATATGAATGATAATCGACGTTTCGTCTATCGTTCCGCGAATAAAGATGCAGAACAATATTTTGTACCTGTAAATCATACGGGTTCATGGACGGCACAGCCAGCCGATGTACGACGACCGACAGTAGTTCGATCGGCCGATTCTGTTACGCCACGAGCTGATGTGAACACACCTGCACGACGCGTGGTTGTCATACGAAATACAAAAAATCCTCAAAGCAATCAGGAACCGGCCGATTTAAATGAATTCACTCGAGCAAATCCTCCGGAAAATGCACCGGTGTTTACTGATGGAGTAAAGATTTTCTTCGAGAAATTACATTTCATTTCGTTTCATCTTTTAGAATAAATCCGTTTTTCTCGTTCGACGTCCTATTGCTGCGCCTGATCCAACAAAAGCCATTGATGATACTCAACTAGACTTACATACACCGACTCCACCACCACCTGAAACGACAATTTCACCCGATCCACCTCGATCACCGAGTCCACCTCATCAAATACCATCTCCTGAAGGTCAAAAAACAGCTAAACGTTATGCACCGTATCTTCGTCGAACGCAATCTAAAGTTCGAACACCAAGTCCTCCTGCTCCTCCTCCTGCTCCTAGTCATCCTCGTGTTAAATCCACGAAAAGTCGGCCATCTTCTCCTCCTAAAATAGAAGAAGAGTCACCACCACCCAAAGGTATCTCTCCATTTAGTCACACCTTGTAAATTCAAACGAGAAATCTTTGTAGAAACTGATCGTAAACGAAGTTTTCTCTCATTTTTGTCTCGAAAATCATCGCCTGAACCTGTCGTAGTTGAAAATAAGCAAGAACCAGTATCGTATACATCCATTTCGCCAACGAAAACTTCTCCACGAAAAAAATCTTCGACAAAAAGAGCAAAATCAGCTAAATCCGTTGTATTCGTTCATCCCGATGATCAATCGATTGTTGTCGTTGAAAATTCGTTTGTCAAAGGCGAACCTATCAAACCAATTATCAAACGTCCGAAATCTCAAATGAAAAAAACACGTTTTCAAGTCGAAACTCTACGTGTAGGCAAAGAAAACGATCAGTTTATTATTATCATCATCATCATTTGTTTGTTTATTTTTAAGGACGATAGTTCAACCAAACATCTCGTTCAAACTCCTCGATCACATCGATGTCTTAATTGTCTCTCAAGATGTATGTGTTTAATCATTTGCATCTGTTTAATTCTTCTTCTCATCGGCTTAGCTGGTGCTGCTGTCAGTGCTTATTTTCTTGCTACAGGTAAACATCTTTCTCTTACAGCAAAAAAAAGCCAACAACAACAATAACAAAATCGAATTCTTCAGATTCATCGACTAATTTCATTCCAAAAGTCGTTGGTCTTGCTGTTGCTGGTGCTCTCATCATAGCAGCATTCTGTTTCCTATACATCGTTCTTGGTTGTATCGGTGCACGTGATGGTTATTTTTCGTATAATGACACCGATGAACAACATATCGGTGGCCGAGCATTTGCACTCATACCTCCATCACATCCGAATGCTCATCTCTACATTCCACGAGAATATATGCGTATGGTTGAAAATGCGTATCCACCGCCACTGTCAGCAAAAAATAATACGAATATGGTCTATGCTCAAGCTATTCCACCGGTTCGTCCTCAAGCACAACCATCGACTGTTCATCGAACGAATACAACTATGAGTGTCAATGAAAATAAATCAGCCAAATCCAATATAACCATTGAAATGGACGAACGATTGATCAATAATGAACGAGCAATATCACCGAAATCACGCGAACGTAATCTTAATAAAGTCGTGAAAAACGTCGGACATATTGTTGAAGATGCAAAGAAACGTTATCATGGCGATGTGCCAAGTAAAGTTATTGTTCGTGTCGATGAAAATGCAGCATAAAACAAAACATTCTTCTTTTTTTCAATCATCGATGTGCTTGAGTGTGTGTGTGTGTGTGTGTACGCGTTTTTTTTTCTTCGAATCAAAAGAAAATAGATCGTTTTTATTTCGTTGAACATTTGTTATTATTGTTGTTGTTCTTTTTCGAAGAAAGAATCGACAAGTGTTCAAGTGAGTGTAATCGAGCGGCAAATTCGTTTGTTGATCTATATGTATGCATGTCGGTTAGCTAGAGGGTTCACTAACAAGTATGTCGCAGTAATTTCTAATTGAATTCAATTTGTAGTTATTCATTTAAACTTCTGTACAGATTATTTGTCGATCAAGAAAAATGTCGGTAGTCGAATGTGAACATCTAAAGATTTCTTTTGAATATCTTGATTCCGATCGGAAATCATCGAGATATCGATTCAATTTGTTTCTTTTTTTTTCTTCTCTAGACTAGTAAATTGTTCGAGACAAAAGAAACAAGCCTAGTTGTATATAAATATAAACTTCTCTTGACACTCATCAAGTTGAGAAAATCGGTCATCTGGAGTAAAAATGCAACGTTTTTTTCTTTCTCTCTCTCTCGCGCGCTTTGTCCTGCTGAGTTAGAAAAATCTAATGAAGAGAATTTTTTGTTTTTCTTTTGTCATTAATTTGAATTCATATGTATGTATGTATATAGACATGATTGATTACTTAAAAACGTATAAGTGTGTTAGATTCAAAATTATTATTTGTGTCTGAAGATAATTTGCTTGGTAGAATTGCTTGAGGACGATGAAGTGCAAATGGATGATCATTGATTGAATTCGTTGATGATATACTCGATGAAGGTGATGATGTTGTTGTAGCAGCTGCTGCTAAACTTGCTGAAAGTATGCTACTATAAGGATAATGTGTTGATAGAGCAGCAGCATAAGCGAGTGGATTATAGGCAAATGTTGCTGGAGAAAAATCGGTTAATTTGCCTGTTGAATAGGGGTACATTGATGCTGCTGCTGCTGCTGCTGTTGTTGTTTGAGATGATAAAACTGATTGACATTTTTCAAGATTAACTGCTAATGATTCATTGAATTGCTGTTGTACATCGAATGAATCTTTTGTTGAATATGGAAATGGATAGGAAACTTTTTTTATTAATGATTTTGGTTTACGTCGTGGTCGATATTTATAATCGGGATGTTCTTTCATATGTAATGAACGTAAACGTTTAGCTTCATCGATAAATGGTCGTTTTTGTTCGTCATTTAATAATTTCCAATCGATACCTAAACGACGACTTATTTCACTATTATGCATTTTAGGATTTTCTTGAGCCATTTTACGTCGTTGTCCACGTGACCAAACCATAAATGCATTCATAGGTCGTTTGATATGTTCATTCAATGATAAATTTGAATTCGAAGATTTATTCATCAGACTTAAAACTGAATGCGAATGAAAAAGATTTGCTTCAAAACGAAAAAAAAACACAGAAGAAAATCAATCAATTTTGATTAGCATTAAATTCAAGAGACTTACGCATCATACTTGAATATCCAAGACTAGTTTATTATTTATAAAGTAGGAGAATAAATAGAGTGAGAAGGGAAAATAAGAGACTGACGAGTTTTCTTTTTTTTGCTTCTTCTTCTTCTTCTTCTTTTTTTTTCTATGTGTATACAAAGCGAAACATAATGATGTGAACTATGTGCTGTGCACACTAATAAAGAGAAGAAAAAAATGAATAAGGTCCTTTCTTCTTAATACTTAAAAAGTGTTGTTATTCAAATAGAGACAAGCAAGTGAAGAGAACGAATGAATGAATGAATAACTAATAATAATCATAACAATAAGAATAATAACAACAATTTCTTTCGTATGTGTATGCGTGTGTGTGTGTGTTTTTCCTCCAATAGAATTGAAAGAATACAAACGAACAAGAAAATTAAAAATCGTCATTGGCCATTCACAAAGCATTTCCTTTTCTTCTTTTCTTTCTTCTACTTGTTCGGAAGTAACAAGAGAGAGAGAGAAAAAAAAGAAACTAGTAATTGATTACGATATATAGATAGTGAGAACAATTCATCATTAGTATTTGTATTGACTTTCTATTTAATTAATTGTTATTCGTTTATTTTAATTATTTTGACTGTTAATTAAAAGTTTCGTTTCTTTCTTTTTCTTTTCTGTATTATTGAAAATGCTTTGAAAAGAAAAAGAAAGAAAGAATGATGAAGATGAAAACGACGATTCAAACGGAAGTGAGCATCGAAAGACGGCCAGCAACGGAAACGACTTATTTAGTATCGACAAAGAAATTACAGTTCTCTAGTTTTTCTTAGCTTCATCATCATCATCGTTTTTTTCTTCTTGAATGAAGAGAACAAGAATAATAGAATAATCATAAAGCCCGGACGCACACACACACACACATACGCGTGTATGTGTTGTTTGTCTGTCCATACTAGTGAGCTGAACGTCTCACCAATTACGAGTCTATTCAATAGTCGATGATCTTCGAAAGAAAATAAAAATAATGATGACGATGAAGAGAGAGACAGAAAAAGAACGTGACGATATGTATATATGATTATAATTAAATTGCAGTTCTTTTTTTTTTGAACACACAGCTTTAGGCTGTAGTAATTGGTTTAAAGTAGATCGAATGATAGCGAGAAAGAAAATTGTCGATGAGTCTTGTTAATAGTAATGAATAAAAAATTGATTGATTATTGTCATTTTGTCGATTTCTTCTTCTTCTTCTTCTTTTCTATCTTGAGTCTGACGGGAATAATATTTTGTGTTGATAGGTTTTTTTTTTCTTTGATAAATGTTTAAATAAATATGTTAATTAGGATTTACATGAATGAATTGAAGAACGATTGTTCGATTAATGATCAAATGAAATCGATCGTGAATGATCAAGAAAAAGAAATTCATGCTCCAATGAATAATGTGATCAATCGTGAGTAGAAGACAATGACAATTTATTTAAAAAAGGAAATAAAAAATAAAACTAACAATAAGATATAAGAAAATATTTTGTGAATATTGACGAACACCAATCGATCCTGAATTTGCATTTGCAGCAGCTTGTGCCGCTGCTGTTGTTGTTGTTGTTGCTACAGATACGATAGCATTATTTTGCATAACACTAGTAATGAAAGTAACGAAGGTTGACACTCGTGTATATATTCCTGGATAGTTTGCTCTAGCACAACCGATACCATATGATGTTATACCTGCTAAAACCCATCGATTATTGACAAAAGACATCAATGGGCCACCGCTATCGCCTTGACATGTATCTAAATGACATGGATTGTTTTCGAGAATAAATTCTTTTTGTTTTTGTCTTTCGAATTTACCTTTGCCACCACCATTAACACCGGCACAAAATTGCACGCTAGTATCATAAATTTGCGAATTTCTGCATTGAGTCGACGTTGATGAAATAATTTGAACAGTCACTTGTCGAAGATATTGCGACATAGTTGATACACCACTTACTGTCGTACCCCAGCCAGCAGCAACAACATTCGAACCGTCCGAATACGGGTCGACATTTTGCGATGGTAGACAAATATATTTTATATTCGTACTATTCGTTACGAACGGGCTAAAACGTAGAAGAGCAATATCATAGCTATGTTGTTCTGCATTATAATTTGGATGTATAAAAACTGTCGTAATTTGTCGTGTTTGAGCATTCGAACTTGTATCGGACAGATAGTTTGTACCAGCAAGAATTGATAATGATGATGCAGCCACATTTTGAACACAATGTGCTGCAGTTACGGCGTATTCATTTGATAGTAAAGAAGCCGTGCAAAACGCTCTACCGCTAACTCTTAACGCAACCGCCCATCCCCATGCACCATCAGCGGCTAATTCACCACCGATAATACGTGCTGTCACTGATGTCGAAGATTGTGAACAACCACACGATGCTGTCGTATCACATGTGTATGTTTGAGCAAAGATTGAATGAATAAAAACTAAGCAAATAATCAACGAGAAATAGTACATTGATTATATGTGTTGTCCTACTCGAATAGGCAAGTAATGCACGAATGAATCGGTTAGAATCATTTCGTACGATAATATATTTTGTTTTTGCACTAGCAAAAAACAAAGGGAATAATCTTATTTATCCCTCGAGTGATTATTCATCGGTTGACACTTGCCCACATAATAAACGTAGTATTATTTATTTTTTTTGATCAAGTATCAGTCGAGCGTGACTGACAGAATCTGAAGTCTAGTGACATCATTCGAGATGAATCACAGCTTGTCTATTGCTTCCTCTTCTCAACCAACATGATGATGATGTTGTTTGAGTTTTTCAATGTTAAAACTCGATTATCTTTCACAATTAGGCATTAGTTTAATATGGCTTATGCCCATTCATCCTGCTAAAACATATTATAAATATGATGTTGAAGATTTTCGTTGTTTAATCGATGAATGTCATCAACGTGAAATTTTAGTTCTTCTCGATTTTGTTGCTAATCATACAAATTACGATCATCCTTGGTTTCGACAAGCTCGATCCGATTGTCAGAATGAATATCGAAAATTTTATATTTGGACTGATAGTCAACGAGTTCAACAATTAAGCAACGTTAGAAAATAATTTCACTCAGGCAAAAATCGCTACTACTTTACTTTTAACATATCTTGGTCTAACATTTATTTACTATGGTGAAGAAATCGGTATGTTAGGCATGACATCCAATGATAAATATCGTCGTGAACCATTTCTTTGGTCGACAGATCATACTCAAGGACAAACAACATGGCTCGAACTGAAATTTACGAAAACTAGTAACGATTGTATTCCACTTGATCAACAATTAATCGATTCAAATTCACTTTTTAATCATTACAAAACGTTGATACATATTCGTTGTCAATCGGATATTCTTCGTTATGGTGAATTAAAATCAATTCCTACACGAATACGATATTTATGTTTATTCGAACGATCAATCACTACTTATTATGCATAATATTTCAGCTCGACAAACTCAAATAACAATTTCGAATGATTATAATCAGATTTATTTTTCAACTCAAAATTCTCGTTCAATTTTACAAACGAAAGAATTTCTTATCAATGGATATTCCACTGTTATTTTTTCGCGATAGACTATCTACTGAATCGGTGTTTCAGTTAGAATTTTCGGTTTTTGTTTTGGCCATCGACGATCATTATGTGCCCAAATAAATCTAATCGAAAATAGTTTTGTTTTGTTTTTTCAAATTCTTCGTTGTTTTTATTATCTCAAAATCATACCGATATAGGACACCAGCTAGACCAGCGCCAGATAACGGTCCAATCCAATAGATCCAATGATCTTTCCAAATATTGGCAACAATAGCAGGTCCGAATGAACGAGCTGGATTCATACTTGCACCTGTCAATCCACCTCTGAACAACGAATGATTCGATTTTTCGACCAAAAAACTTTTAGTTTTACACGTACGCTGAAAGAATATTTCCAGCTAATGCAAAACCGATTATAAGAGACGCTAGACCAGTTTTCGATTTCGTATCTAATGCAACAAGTAGAATAACAGTAACTAAGAGATAAGTAATAAAAAATTCGATAGCTAAGCCCTAAAAAAAAAATGAATAAATCAAGATACGTATGGTCTCTTAAATTCATTACTTGTCGCCAACCGATCTTTTCTACTGCATTTAACAGCGTAACACCACCGAAACATGATTCATACGCATTTGACGAAACAATTAAACGTAACATACCAGCAGCACCGATACCTAAAATTGTTTTGGATAAAATAAAATTAAAAAAAAAACATGAAGTGTCTCTATTTTTTACTTCCGATAATTTGCATGAGAATATAGATTATCGCTAAATATATTCGAACTTCACCAGCTATAAATACTCCCAATGTCACACATGGATTTAAATGTGTACCACTAGACGATTATTCTCAAAGATAAATCGAAAAAAAAACAAACATATTATGAATTTTACCTAATATGACCTAGAACAGATTTTCTTTATTGTACAAAAAAAAGGTCAATTCGAAAATTTTCACAAACCAAAACTTGCTAAAAGTACGATCAATGTAAATCCACCACATAGAGCTCCATTTATAAGTTCTCCATTCGATTGACAAGCATTCCAAAGACTTAACAAAACCAACAAGAACGTGCCTGTCTAAATCACTATTCGAACTATGAAAATCGATCAATCTTTTCGTTTTACTAGTTCAACTAATGCCGGTCGAATAATATTCAAAAATATACTTTGATAAGCCTCTTGAGCATTCGATGCTCCACGAACATGTCTACGATCATTGTCAAACAACTTTTCTCATCAATCGCATCATTCGACTTACTCAAATATACGTACACGATGCATATTGATTATTATCTCGAAGTTTTCGCGCTTAAAATCTCGTGTTATTAATTAAATACGCATGTGTATTGATATACGAAGACAAGATCATCACTTGTAACCTTTCACTTGTCTAAACATTTTCAACATCCGTGTGAAATATTCCAGACGTGTTTCAGAAAAGAAAAGATTGCCTCGAGGTTAATCGTCTTCAGACATTAAATCTTTGATTCATGTATGATATGCAAGTTAAGTCAAGAAAGAATGCGGACATGATGTTCGGTTAATGAAATTATAGCTAGAAGTCATTTTGCGAATGATCAGATCGAAAACGAGAAAAAGTTTTTTTTTTTTTTAACTATTTGACCTTATTTAATGACAAACGAATATATTATGTGAATTTTGTTCTCATACAACATGTAATATGTCTTGATGTGGGAGCATGTTTCATTTTTTTCCGCTTACTTACTCATTCACTAAATGTTTCGAATGTTGTATCGTTGGCTTTTTTGACAAGTCAAGTGGAAAATGAGTCAAAGAAACGAACGAATGCGTTTCAATTTATTTTTCAATGTTAAAGAAGTTAGGTTTTGCCGACATATGAACGCCGGCGGATCAGGTAAGCTAAACACTTCAATCAACATCCTATTAGTTCGAGTGCTTCGTATGTATTTATACGGTTGAAAATTTTCTTTTTCTCTCAGCTTTCGATTTTGTTGATATAACCCATTTAAGTATCGAACACTGGTCATAATTGATCATGATGATGATGATGATATTGATAATATCTTCTGAAGCCCTCGAGCGTCATCAGCCATACGTTCGTTCGTTGATATCAGACTGATTGTGAATGGTATTTAACCTCGAGCAGTTCGTTCTTCTGCTCAATCTGTTATTCATTTTGCGTTTAGAAGAAAATGAGACTAAATCTTTATTTTGTTTAAAGATTAATCGATCGATATCATTGAGACTTTTGCTTTTGTTTTGTTTATTTTATATTATCGAGAGAAACGAACTTTTCTTGAAACATTTATGCTTATTTACGGTTTTTTTTGCCTTGTCATTTACCTTTTGCTTGTAGAAATGTTTAAAAAAAAAGATTACAAACATTAATCTGAGTAGGCGTATAATCTTCTCCTGCTCGATTTCGAACCAATGAAAATACGAGTAGATCTTTTTTGTGAACCAATAGAAAATAGAATGATGTAAAAAAAACGAAGAAAAGAAAAGGGCAGATATTCACTGTCGGTAGAAGAAAAAGCCAGAAGACTTTTTTTTTGTGCGCCTCGATTAGTATTTATTTAGTTAATAATAACAGTAGGGGAAAAAAGAAGGCAAAAGAAAAAGTCGATTTTCTTCTTTTCTTTTTATCGACGTCGGCTTTTGTTTTGACTTGCAGGCAAACGAAGTAATAACGACGAATAGAAACATCGGAACTGGTAAAGCATACAACAACATTATCCATCCATACATCGAACGGCCATTAGCATTTTTTCTCTTTCTCTCTCCCTCTCTCTCTTATTTCTCTGTCTTCTCTCTCTCTCTCTCTCTTTCTCATACTTGCTCTTTCTCTATTTCACTATCTCACTCGTTTTTTGCCTGCTCTACGTACGCGTTTTTGAGTCGAGCGGCGTTTGCATAGCATTACACATTGTACGAACACATCCGCAAGCGGTCATCTCATGTCATTTCATCACCTTCATCATCATCTTGCCGAAAATTCCTGGCAGGTAAATTGGTTTACTATCGAAATGGGTACTGTGTTCTGCACACACACACACACCCGCACACATGCATGCATATATAAAGAGAAAGAGAGATAAAAAAAACAAGATTTTTATTCGTTTGTACACAGATGTCTTATATGCAATTGACTAGATATGGCTTCGGATAGAAGACAAAGCCGTAGATATTTCGCTAAATCTTTGATTCTATGCATAGGATCGATCAAATAATTTTGTTAATGGTTCATCCATTTCTAATCGATCAGCTAGTCAAGTAGCTTCATCATCCTCATCGATTCCTGTTGCATCGAATTCGGGCACAGTCGATTTTCAACCACCCTATTTCCCGCCTCCATTTCCAAGCGTTGCACATCACTCACATCAAAATCCATTCGATCAAATTCAATCGAATCATTCGCACAATCTCGATTATACACCAACATCGTCCTCATCACCACCATTTGCCAATAATTCAACATCTCAAACATATAATTCGTTGATTCGTTCATCGGGTGTAAATATTGATGAGTCGAATGCACCATTAAGTCATTCGTATGGTGCCTATGCGGAATATGCAGCATCGTACTATTCTCGTCATCCAATGGTTCTCGATCCTGAATCATTACAACTCTATCGAAGTGGAATATTAGGAGCTGATCCGACAGGTCCAGCTGCATTTCGAGTAAATGAGAAAAGAAAGCAAAAGGTGACAGTCAATTATTTTGAGAATCGATTATGTTTAGGTGCCAAATCTTGAAGAGAATGTTTCGACAGGACTTTCGGAACACTATCGAAATTCATTTCAACGAGGTAATTGAGAAATGTTTCATCTATCGAGTGCGGAGAATTCATTTCGAATTTTGTCTAGATCCACGTCGTATTGATAGCAAAGAAGGCATTCAATTAAACTTAGGCGTTGGAAACGGTCCTATAGCACCGACCGATGTTTTTTGCAGTGTTCCAGGTCGTCTATCGTTATTAAGTTCGAATTCAAAGTACAAAGTTTGTGTTGCTGAAGTTCAACGACGTTTGTCTCCACCGGAATGTCTCAATGCATCGTTACTCGGCGGAATTTTACGACGGTAGAAAAAGAATTTCCTGTTTGTTTTTATTCTTTTTTAATCTATTTTTTTTTCTTCCAGAGCAAAATCTAAAAATGGCGGACGAATTCTTCGTGAAAAACTGGAAAAAATCGGTGTTAATCTTCCCGCTGGACGACGTAAAGCAGCTACGGTTACTCTTCTAACATCGCTCGTTGAAGGTTAATTCGAACAAATCTTTGATCTTCATGTATTGTCGTCGTTTTTTGTTTTTCTTAGGCGAAGCTGCACATTTAGCACGTGATTTTCATTATGTTTGTGATCAAGAATTTCCCGCTCGACAATCAGCAGAATATATTAATCGTCAACATCATACAGCACATCATCTTCAAGAACCATGCGGAATTACAAAACGTAAACAAAACATTCTCGCTGCCAAGTAAAAACAAAACGACAGACGAAATCATTTTTCTTTTCAAAAATTCAATTTTATAGACAATTAGTCAAAGAATTTACTGATTTACTGACTCAAGATCGGTCACCATTGGGCACCAACAGTCGTTTGGCACCTGTTCTTGATGTTTCAATTCAACGGCATTTAACACATTTTTCATTGGTTACACATGGTTTCGGTACACCGGCTATTATCGGTGCTATGTCAGCATTTCAAAATTATTTAACTGAATTAAATAAAACATTCGACAAAATGACAAATCCAATTGCCGACAATAAAAAAGATTTGGATGGATTACATTCGAAATCGTCGTAAAATGAAAATAAAACAAACAAAACTGAACAATTTTCGATGTATACATAATTACATTCCAATACTTTGTATTTGTGCGTGTTTTATTCGAATAAAAAAACGAAGACGAAACTCGTTCTTCAGGCTAAATGACAAATAATTGAAATGTCTTTTGTCTTTGTTTATAAATGATTGAGAAAGAAAAAATAAACAAGATCAATTGACGGATGCCGAACACATCTGTCTCAGCTACCGTAGGCTCGATACAAAAGCAAAAATGACTCATTGATAATTAGTTTTTTTCTCTCTCCCTACCCGGTCGTACGCAAGGACAGAAAGAAAGAAGAAGAAGAAGAAATACTTATGACGTAAACTATTTTGTTTTTCTTACTTAACCGTTCCGGTGAATGGGCACAGGTAGATACGACCAAATTCGAACTTATTTCGTTTCTAACAAATGGTGTCAACTGAATCAATAAGTCAAGCTTCTTTGTTATCGCCAATTGGTGAAAATTTAGAAATCTTCAGTTTAATTTGGTTAGATTTAGCTGAAAATGAAATACATAAAAATATCGATGTACAACAACAATTACGAACGATAATTAATTATTTGAAATTATTCGAACATATCGATGATTGCGAACAATATGTACAATCGTTGTCGAAAGATGAACGAATTGTTTTACTTATTCATGAGAAATTAGCTAAGGATATACTCGAACGAGTACATGAACTTCGACAAATAATATCGATTTATATTTATAATACCGATGATATTCAACTGATGAATGCATATAAAAAGGTTTGCAAAACAAAATGATTTTTTCCAGTGCATATAGTTTTTTGTTTTGAAGATTCAATCGATTAAATACGATCTTGATGAGTTATTAAATCAAATGAAAATCGATCATATTAAACGAAAAAAATTAGAAGAACCTTTCATTATAAATATTTTTAATCCAAATCAATCAGCCGATCGTCTATCAGCAACATTCAATTTAAATACGCAATTTCTTCATTCACAATTATTAATACATTTTCTACTACATACAAAATTAACTAACGAACAAATTCTTGAAAATAAAAAAGAATTAATTGACTTACTTAAAAATGAATATCATGAGAATCCGAATCAATTGAAAATTTTACACGAATTCGAACACAATTATTCGCCATCGAATGCGTTATGGTGGTACACACTTGATTCATTTCTCTATCAACTTCTAACGAAATCTTTAAATACAATAAATATCGATTTACTTTATTTATTACAATTTTTTATTCAAGATCTAATACATGAATTAAGTCAATATCAATCATCGAAAACTGAACGTGTCTATCGAAGTTATATGATATCAAATGAAGAATTTCAATTTATGGAACAATCTATTGGTAAATATTTGTCGATCAATCGATTTTGTACGACATTTGTTAATCGTGAACATGCTCTTGATTATTTCAATGATTACGAACAAGATAATAATAATATGAAAAAAATTCTTCTACGTATCGATGCCAATGCTCGTTTAAATAAAAGCAAACCATTTGCTAATATAACGGTTCAAAGTCAAATATCGGATGAAAATAAAGTTTTATTTTCCTTAGGTAGTATATTTCGTCTTGAAAATATACATCGAAATAAGAACGATATTTATATTGTACAATTAAGTTTCGTACCTGATGATCATTCACATTTGAAAACCATTTTTGAACATATTAAATCACAATACGGTGATAATGATACGAATTTACTGTCATTTGGTAATGCGTTGAGACGTATGGGTAAATTAGATGAAGCTGAAAAATGTTATCAACGTGTTCTACAAGATTCAACTTATGATCAAGATTTAATTAGTCGATCGTATCATCATTTAGGTCGAATAGCTGAAACCAAAGGTGATTATGATGTTAGTCTTGACTATCTTCATCAATCATTGGACATTAAAATCAAAACAATGAAATCAACCGATCCAAGTATAGCGCAAAGTTACAATTCAATCGGCATTGTTTATCAACAAAAAGGCGATCTTGATCGAGCACTCGATGCTTTTAATAAAGCGTTAGTTATATGGAAACGTGCGTACGGTCGAAATCATCCGAATGTAGCCGGATGTTATAATAATATGGGCGTTGTTTATAAACGTGAACATAAATATAATGAAGCACTCGAATGTTTTCAACGTGCTCTAGCTATTCGAGAGAAACATCCGTATGTAAATTATTATGATTTAGCTGGTTCATACAATAACATTGGAGCTGTTTACGAACGACTTGGCCATCATGAATTAGCTGTTGAAAGTTACAATTTATCATTGAAAATCAAATCGAAATCTTTGCCTGCTCAACATCCATCGATTGCGTCAACATTGGAAAATCTCGGTTATGTCTATGAAAATCGTGCTGCTCATTTACAAGCTTTATCGTATTTAGAAAAGGCTGCTGTTATCTATCGACAAACACTGCCAGCTAATCATCATGATGTTACTCAAATCGAAGAAAGCATTCAACGTGTTTCATCGAAACTTCAATCGAATAGTTAATTGAATATAAAGACATAAAACTTTATTCGAAAGCAAAAGGAGAAAAAAAAACATTATACATAGAGAATACGAAAATCTAACTGAAAATTGATTAAAAAACACATAGACACACGATTGACAACTAAAATATCATATGTGCACAGTTATGAGTAGCGAGAAAAAAAACAATAAACTCGATAAAAGCGAAAAAAAAAGAATGTAGATGATTAAGAATTGTTCATTACTACTTGTTCAGCGTGAAGATTTGGATCGAGATCGGTTGCGAGACGAATAGCAGCGAGTAGAGCCTAGAAAAAACAACAGAAATGATTCGTTTTTGATTGATGATAGAAGTTAGTTGACCTCGTCAGGATCCATTGTAGGCGATGATTCGCGAGGTGCCGGTGGTCGAACAGGAGGCAGAGGCTAAACAAACGAATATTTGAGAAAGATTTAAAACAAAAACTATACCGGAATATTAACATAAGTCGGTTCGACAACCGGTCGTTTTGGTTTGGTTTCCTAATAGAACAGAAAAAAAACAGCTCGTTCTCATTGACAAAAACAACGTTTTCACTTACCGGTACTTTCGGTGTTTTCGGCGGCGTTACCTGATGAAAAACATCGAAATGAAATTTTAATAGTTGAGAAAGAAAAAATCATCATACCGGTGGTCGTGGAATCGTTTCTCGTTCTTGTTTCTTTCGAACATGAGCGTATTCCGGATCTTTGATAACAACAATCGATTGATCGAAATCGTCATCCTAACGAAAATAGATCGATATCAGAACAAGAAAACAAAACATGTTCATGCATCAGTTAGGATTGCTTTTCACTTTCAATTCGACATGCTCTGTTTACCTTTGAAACTTTAGTTTACTTTCTATATTAAAGTTCGAAATCATCAATTGAGAATGAGAGAAAATCAACGAACACAAGTCAATGAGAATAACTCACCGGCATTCGACGATTGTTGAAGAATGGATCGACACTTTGCGGTCGAGGCATTGGACGAAGAGTCGTTGTTGGTCGACTCGGACGTGTTGTTTCAATATCATCAGCTACAAAAAACAAAATAATTACAATCAAATAACATAGAGAAAAACAAGAAGAAGAAGTTCTAAAGCAAGAGAAGATCTTTTCACCTGTATTATTATTATTATCATCGTCGACTAGAATAGGATTGATTGTCTTTTTCAAAGAGAGAGAGAAAACAAATTGACTTACCAACATCGAGACTTTTCGTCATTCGTTTACTTAATGATCGTTCGAAATCGGGATTCGGCCGATCGAGAAGTAGTTGTCGTGCTTGATGATAAGTGTACGTTCCTGTGTAACGAAATGTCGAATTGAAACGAGGCAAAACGGGTCGTTTGCGAATTTCTTCAGGTCGACGAAGTCTAAATCAACGATCTTTTGTTGTAAAAAAAACAGAAAAAACTCAATATTCGTACCGAAAAAATGCGTGATGTTCAACTGCAATCTTCCAAAGTGATTTAGCAGCACGATACGATGGCAATTTAAAGCCAATCGTACTTTCATATCGATCGAACTAGACAAAACAAGAAGTACAAAAAAACCATCAAACGACTCTCTTTCGAAATACGAACATCGCTCGGACGAAGTTTGATAAAAAAATATTTTCTCTTATATGAAATCTTCAAAATCTTCGGCCAAGCAAATCGATTGATACGAAGTTTATCTCGGTAGATCAATAAACCATTGGCTGACACGCCAATTTTAATGTCGACATTTTCCGAATCCTTAAAACATTCAAGGTCATTTCCTCTTTTTTGCATCAAATTATTTATTCATACTTGAGCGTTATGAATATCAACACCGTACATGGCGAGTTTCTTTGCATTTTCAAGGAAATGTAGGTCAGCTGCATTCGGCGGTTGACCTCTGTTATCATTAAAAATGAATTTCAAATTCAAAAAAGACAAGTTCGTACTTATGCCGTTTATGTTGCTCAAAAATACGACGTAATAATTCGTAATCTTCTGAGGGTGCAAATGGTAAACCTTTCAAATAATCAGGTGTTGTACCATGATCGAATTCACTGTAATCTCCTAATTCTGCTTGAGCTGTGTATGAACCCAAAAGTGCATAAGTAACAAACGAGCAGGGCAATCTGAGTTGGCGATGAAAGAGGAAAAAAAAGAGTACACATCAAATTAATCGAAATGAAATATTTGAAAATCATGCACGTACTTTCCAGACTTAATATCATAACGCAATTGAAGACATAATTGATATCTAAAGATTGAATCATGTGTTTATTAATTGTATATCATTATCAATAGAAATTCATCATCTCCGCCTACTTCTTCTGTTTTCATTCAAAAGAACTCAGTCATGAGAAATAATTTTCCCTTTCGGATGTATAGTTTAAACTCGTCTAAGAAATAAACGCCTACCGAGTGAGATCCTCTTGTAACAAAGCTGGTTCAGGTGGATAGAATTTAACTTGAAAGTAAAAAACGGGTGCAACACCTAAACAAAATCGACAATCTCATTCATTTCTCTTAATCAATCAAAAAACACAAGACCTTTCAATTGACTTCGAATGCGTTTTTCATTATCTAACCAAACCTACGAACAGACCCGATAAACAAATCGATTCCGAGCCTTTCGATGAAAACATACTCGTGTCTCTTCATTATTCAAATATGTTAATCCGAAATAATCCTTTTCTTCTAGTTGAATCATGTCACAGACACGATTGTATAATATTTTGCCGATATCATCTTTCTAGAGAACGAAAAAAGAAATCGATTCTGTCAAACTCCAGACAATGAATTCACGTACGCCAAAATCAATATAAACGTCAGTTTCATCCAAAAGAAAGATATGAGCTTGTAACGGATTCGGTTTTTCTCTTGTTCGACTTTGACTTTTTTTACGTTCTTTTTCTTGTTGTTTGTTCGATTTTTTCTCAGCTTTACGAACAGGTTCGTAATCGAGAACGGGCTGTGGAATTTGATTATCATCGTCATAGCCCATCGAACCACTTAAACGATCTGTATCAAAACTATCGCCATCATTGATCGTACCAACTTGAAGCTAAAAAAGGAAGATCAATTCGAAAATATTCATTCTAATTGAAAATCTTTTACATTTGACTGTGAATAATTCATGATGACCTTGAATGATGAACTATCGAGAGATTCGATTTATGTGTTTCGTCGATCGCAATGTACAAGAATAGGAACAAAAAAATTTGACAATTAAATTACCAATAAGTGTCATTAGTTCGAAGAAATTCCTTCGAATTTTTTTTCATCATTAAAAATTTATTTTCAAATCAAAATTCATATTGGATATTTATTATTTAGATTTATCTCCGAGATAAATAATCGATAGATGTCGCTTGCTGTCGAGTTACTCAATCTTCATTGAATATTTATTAAAACTAAAACGAACAAAAAAAACTCATCATTATGCTTGACTGTTTGACCTGGGAGTATAATCGAAGTATTTAAGCCGTAGAAAATAAGTTCACATAAACAAGTTGATGATCTGTATGAGCTTACAGTAGAATCATAAAAATGATGACAATAGATACGGATATAGTGTAATTTCCTTTCGAAATATCTATTTTTTACTTTTTCTCTAACTATAAAGATGATAATCGCGTCTCATATTCAATTCTAACATTTCAGATTTGGAAATCATTTTATTTTCTTCTTACTTTTTTGCATTAATAGAAAATGAAAGCTCTACTTTTCATAACCTTATTCTTCATACCATTATTCTACGCACAACAATATCAAACTGAATTCGATAATAACGATGATGTGCTTGTGCCACGTTCAATAGCTGCACGTTATTTATGTAAAATAGAAAAAACAAATCTTCTTTGAAATGATTCTATTTTTTGCTGTTGTTGTTGTTCTTTTCAGTTGGTCTACCCGTTCGACGATATTCGAATCCAATACCTTTCGACAGTTCATCATTATCATCCGATGATAGTATTCCTCAACAACGTGGTAAACGTATCTATTGGGAAAATCTCGCATTTCATGCGTCCGATTTCAATCAGAAAGCCAAAAAGCTCTGACTCAATATCCCTGATAGAACCTTGTTGATGTTGTCTCATCGAAATTGAAATCAATAATAAAATTTAAAAAAAAAAACAACAAAAATTCGAAGCGCATTTTTTTGTTGTTGCTTTTTGTCATTATGAATTCATCGTTTCAATGTTGGTTTTGTGAAGAAAACCTTGAGAATTGTCGTTATGTTATTCATGAAAATTTTGCACTTTGTTTTCAATGTTTTGACAAAAATTATGCACATAAATGTGTTGAATGTAAACAATGTATTGGTATTGAAACATCAGTGAGATTGAAATTGAGATTCACCGAGTTGTTCAACGCTGCCTGTAAACGTTTTTTGTTTTTTTGAGGGAATTATTTTTCAAGATCAAACTTGGCATAGATATTGTTTCATTTGTTCGATTTGTCAACAGACATTAGTTGATCAACAATTTGCGTATGAAAATGAGAAATTCTTCTGTCGAATCTGTTTTATTCAACAATTTGCACGAACTTGTCATCGATGTAATCGATCGATTGAACCCGGTAGAAAGAGAATTTCTATTTCGAACGATTTGCACTTTCTCAGGAGAGAAAATCATCGAATATAAAACGAATATCTATCATCAAGCATGCTTTCATTGTCAATCATGTGAACAGAAATTAATCAATTCGGAATTCTACGAACATGATCAATACATTCTTTGTATGTCATGTTATTTACGATTGCTCGTTGTATATTGTATCAAATGTCATCAAGTATATAGAATTCATTTTTAAAGATCTTTTCGTTGTTCTTCTTCTTTTTAAAGGCGATTGAAAACGATGGTTTGATCTATCATAATCATCCGTTTCATTTCTCATGTTTTATCTGTACGATTTGCAAACAATCGATTGGCAATCAACGATATGTTGAAATTGACAGTCAAGCTTATTGTTTAAATTGTTCGAAGAAAATCTAAATAAAATTCCGTTTTTTCGTTAATTTATATATTCTCATAAAACCGGCCTTTATTTTAATTAAAAAAAAAGAAACATATTTAATGTATTGCATATGACCTATGTACAACGAGAACAATAACAAGAGAAAAATGTCCTAGTCTGTCGGTAAATTGAGAGATAATACTGGAGTTGATTGATGAAGATGTTGATGGTTTTTTTCAAGAGTAGAAGAAATTGGATATGTACCAGTTGATGAACTTAAACGATGAGTTTCGGATGAAATAGGAGATGATGGAAGACTTTCATCATCACTTGCTTCGTAATCAATACGTATATGATCGTTTGAAAGCGATGGACGACGTTGAAATGTTTGAAGAAAACGAAGACGCATGACCTAGAAAAATGAATGAAATTGAATTATTTATCGAGAAAGAAAAACGAACTTCATCTTGAAGTTCAACAAGTTTGTCTTGTAGATCTTTATCATCGAGTATTTGACTACGAGTTATTAATTCTTGATTCTAAAATATGATTGATTTTTGAGAATTTAGACGAAGAAGAAGAAAAAAGCTAAAAATTTTACTTGAACTTCAAGTTCAGCTATTCTTTGGCGTAGATCACCGATTGTTTGAGTACTTTCTGCTTCACGAATGCGTATCATCATTGAATCTTCTTTTTGCTATTCAAAGAACAAAAAGAAAACAATTCGAAAGATAAGATACGTAATATTTCGTTTTACTCGTAGTGCTCCATCGTTCATTTGATTTTTCATTTCATTGACTTGTGCTCGTAATTCATTCTCTCGCACTCGACTTTCATCTAAATCCAGACGAACCCGTTGAATTTCTTCGTCCTGTCGTTTGATTTGATTATGTAGAACTTGTTTTTGTGTTTCGATATCCATGAGTTTCTGAGAGAGAATCTTATTATCACAATCGGTTTGAGCTTCACGCATTTTTAATGAAATCAATTCATGTGCTATTAAATCATAAGCATCACTGTTCGGTGTATTTTTCATACATGTACTTTCATGTTGTTGCCATTCACGATTTAAATCAGCTATACGTTGACGAAGTTCGTTCATATTAACTTGTGCTTCGGCATCGCGCATTTTAACAAGTGTTAGTTCTTCTTGAAGTATAGCTATTTCAGTGTTGGGTGTCGAATGTAATCGACGATTTTCTGTCGATAATCGATCGATTGTTTCATGTAGAACATCTAATTCATTTTGATTTTTTGTTATTAAAAAATCCGAGATATTCGTTGATTGAAGTGGATTTTGTTCGTGAGTTTGAGGCAGGTGATTATTATTATCATCATCATCATCAATGTGTTTTTTTAACGTACAATTTTCTCGTTTCAATTGATAGGATTCTTCAGCATACTGTGCATTCAATACTTGACCTTCAATTAAACGATTAGCAAGCGTCGCACTTTCCTTGATAACAAAAATAGATGCAAATTTTGTTTCTTTCTTGTTGCAAATATTTACTTTTTCTAAATTTTCGACTCGTTGTTTTAATAGTCGATTTTCGTTTCGTAGTTTCTAAAAACAACAATCACCGATAAACCAACGAACGAACGAAGAAGAAAAAACAGACGTACACGTATTTCAATTTGTTCTTCCTGTTCTTCTTTACGTAGAACATTATATTCTTTTTCGAATCTAATCAAAAATATGCTTGTGTAGAGTTAATGCCAAAGGCACAACAATGAAATTCTAAAAATTTCGATTTACTTTTTCATTTTTTTACTGTTATAAGGAAGTGTAAATGCACGTTGAAATAACGAATCATTGTCGGTTTCACTTTTAATTGGTATTTCTTTTTGAAAATACTAAAACGAATATACAAAAGGATAATTACAATGATTTATATCGAACTTATTCTCAGACAACAAGGACTTTGACTTTCGTTTTTTGTATACATGTCTGTTGCCTTTATAGGTGAGAATATAACCATTATGTCAATAAATACTTTTACTTATTCTGATTACGATTTGCGAAAGAGGCAAAAAAAAACGTCGAAAGTTTTGTTTTTTTTCGTCGATTTACTTACGGATGTAACCGCTGAAACCGAACCTTGAACAGTTTTCAATGTTTGAGCGCAATGTTCAGCTAGACGATCTTGAACAGCGTGTAAACGACGATCCATGCGTAGTAATCAACGTATGTTGATGAGATACAAGGCTCGATACGGATGCCTATTTTTTTTCTTTTTTTTATTCTCTCTCTCTCTCTCTCTGTTCTCTCTTCTTTCTTTCGTTCTTCGTTTTTTCTTTCTTTTTTTGTGAATTACAAATGTCTCCACCTTCGTTTGGACAGAACAAAACGCGCACATACACAATCGTTGCAGCAGCGGTGGTGTCATTTTATTCTCTCGGCTTTTTTTTCTCTCCACTTTCTCTCTCTCTCTCTCGTTTTTTCTTTTCTCTTTTGTATTCTCTACTTGAATGAATCGAAACATATATATACATTCATACACAACTGACTTGATTGAGTACACACATAGATGCATATATATATATATATTGAATCATTCATGTGTTCTTTTAAATTCGAAAAATATCATTAAATCAAAGGTGTAGAAGGAAAAAACGAAGGTACATCAATTGATATGACAAACAGCTGACGCCAAGTCATTGATTACATCTCATAAGAAAACGAGAAAAAAATGAGAGGCTCGAGACAATGAGATACATATATACAAATGACGAACGTTGTTCGATTGATTATGACATGCACGTATGCATTTATAGGGAGTTTCTTCTTCTTCGGACGAAAAAATAAATCGAAATCAATGTTCAAAAGGTTACCTTAAGCATATCTTCCATCGATAAAAGCATTAATTCATCTTGATGAATTTCAAGTAGAGCAATACTTATACGAAAGATCATTTCTAAGCCCTTTTTTATATAATAGAAGAAAAAGAAAACGATCGAATGCTTGCTGATTGATAATCGAATATAATTACTTCACTAAGAAAGAGATCCATTGTTCGACAGACAATATTCAATGGAAGTTGTGTAGTAAAAAGTGTTAGAAACCAACTTGACGCAAACATTGTCGTATGAAAACTTTCCTGTTGAAAATGTCGATAGAGTTCGGGCAGAAATTCCTGTGAACATGATAAATTATCTTTGTTTCATCAAATAAATAAACACATTTCAATTTATCTACTTGAATTAAACATTCGAACTGATAAAGACATAAGCCTAAATAAAACATATCAGGTTTATACAATTCACGCATTGTATAGTCTTGCATAATTGAAACTAACACAGCAAATGCTTCTTCTTCGGGCATCTTCAAAAAGAGAAGAAAAACAATCGTTTGAAATTGATACATGTCTATGTTTATTTGAACGAACGTGCATTAATAAAAGTCCGACAAGAAATCCAATGCCTTGACAATAACCGACTTCACGATCATGTAAAGAGTATGCCTGCAGGGAATCAAACAAATTTAAAGTGTTCGTTGGAAGTAACAAAGAAAAAAGAAATAAACCTTGATAACATGAAATAAACTTTCTTGACCGAGACCATGTTTTTCTTTGAAAAATTCATGTTCGGGAAATGTTCGTGTTATATCACGACGAATGACTTTCTCACATGGCGATGTCATTTTAATATATTCAGCATATTTTATCTTTGCATCAGATGTGTCGACTTTAGTCAAACATTGCCACAATAATGGACGAAAATGTACAGGTACATCGGCTCGTATTAAATCCTAGACAATCAAACAAAAGCAAATATACGTATATACACATATAAGTGCGTTCATTTTTACTTTGATCCACGTTGATTTTTTCTTAACATAGGTCGACCAATTATTAACAAGTTTATTCCATACAATCCATTCATTTTCTAGATTACCTTAAATCAATATTGATTTTTTCGAATTCGATTTAATCAAGAAAAATAACGTGTTATCGAAATGATACCTTCGCTATCAACGGTTAAATTACTTAATTCACTTGATATTGAATCTTGTCGACCTTGTTTATGATGTAATTCGGATGATGTCCGATTGTATCCAAGTGTTTGAAGGTTGACACTTGCTGGAGATTTAAGATCAATTTCAATACGTCTTTACAAAAACATGAGAAGCAAAAAAAAAACATAAAGATAAACAGATAAAAATATGTACCGATTTTCTTCATCAAGTTTTTTTAATAGCTCGATTTCATCGTTGGTCATGCTTGTAGGAGATGAGTCTTGCATTTAATTATGTGTGTACGATGGATGGTTGTCAATGACAAAATCTATTCCTGTGTTTTTCTTTACTATTAAAATAGAATATATGTTTAGTTTAAGCATGCTTACCGTTACAGTTGATGACGAATAACAGAGAAGAAAGAACAAACCGAGTCGAGTCTTACTTACACCCACATTTTTTTTCTCAGTTTTTTTTTACCTTCAAGCGTCACATTGTGTTTCAATTCCTTCTTCTTCTTCTTTTTTTTCTCTCTCTCTCTTTCTTGCTTTCTCTATTCTCGCTTTTTTGTGTTTCTTAAAATAAGTTATTTCCTCGGCTAAGAATGCAAACGGACAGAGCGAGAGAAGAGAACAATCGACACGACATGCTTGAAATAAATTAAATTCTTGAGAAAATCGAAAATATCAATTGGACATACATATATATATATATATGTAAGGCCTTAGGGAAATATAATAGTCAAATGTAATATTAAATACAATTTGTATCGTTTGTTTATTTAGACGTTTGTTTGCTGAATTATCGATAAAATAGAAGAAGAAGAAAAAAAAGAAAGTTAAACCACTCGACTAGATGCTTGTTTTGTCATGAATTCCAATGGAATATAAAAGAAAGAGTAGACCAAGTGTAAAAATGATTGAAAATACAGGAAATTCGAATCCACAACCATGTGGAATGCCATTTTTAGGTTCTTCAGGTAGAGCAACACCGATACCACCGTGTCGAGCAGCTCGATCAAGAATCAATTGATGTTCATGAACATATCGTCGAGCATGAAATGCATTGTAGATACATTTTAGCGAACGACGAAATCCACTAAATATACGTAATTAATAAAATGAAAGAAAACAAAAATCAAAGTCTTTTTCTTTTTACTTTAAACATCCAAGTAGAATGACGGCTGAACATGTCAAATGTATGCCAAAGATTTGACTATTTGTCAAATTAAATAATGCTAATAGAAAATAAATTATTTCGCCGAGAAATAAACCCTACGAAATAAAGATTCATTTATTTTGTTTGATTGCATTTTATTTTCTACTTTAATAAATCCAGCGATATTATAAATTAAGCAATGCGTTCGATGTTGACAACATTGTTCTAATGCTTGAATTTCAGTCTTATATTCAGCTGGTACCTCACGTTTTTGTATAGGCGGATCATTTGTTCGAATTGTTTCGTACCAATCTAAAGAAATCAATTCAAAATTCGATCGATCGATTGTTTTTTCTGTTTTTATAGCTATACGATTTACTGAATAGTTCTTCATTGACTTCCTTAGCACATTCACCCGGTAGACCATGGCCAGCATGTTCAAGTTTAATTAATCGACAACCGAGTGTCTACGATAGAAAACAGAGAAGATTTTTCGTTTTGTTTGTTTTATATTTTATCAAAACAAACTTTTCGAATGATATAAGAATTTTCTTCTCGAACAAGTCGATCTTCTGTTCCAACCATGATTAAACAATCAAATGGTGAATAACGAATTTTAAGTAGATCGGCATAACTAACAAAATGACGTTGAACAGCTAGTATATGTCCAACAACACCGATCAATGACGGTGCAACACGTTTGCTATATCTATCCATATGATAATCAAGAAAAAACTAATCAGAAGAGAACAAATCAATAATATTTTCTTAAATAATTAACATTCGAACTTTTCGTTTCTCTGGATCTGCTAATGTTTTCTTTCCGTAAAGCATAACTAAAGTATTTTCAATTAATAATCGATCATCTCGTATAGCCAATGATCGAAGTATATGATTAACACCAACGAATGGTGCACGTCCAGCAAGACCGCCGGCATGTGTTGCTAATAATGTCAATGAAAGTATACGTTCAGGTGCTAGCAAAGCAAATTCAAGTGAAATCATGCCGCCCATTGACACACCGACAACATGACATTTTGGCCATTTCAAATGATCGATTAATGCAATTGCATCTTTAGCCATTTGAGTTGTCGTATAATGAAATGTTATCGGTGATGATGATCGGCCACATCCACGGTTGTCATAAGTGACACACTAACCATGAAAATAGATATATTTCTTTTTTAAACGTATGCAGAAATTACTTGATATTCGGATTGTTCTTGAAAAAATGAACTCTAACAGAACAGAAATAGGCAAATTCTCAATAAGAAACGATTGTTTTTTGACAACTAACTTGAGCGGACCATGCTCCTCCATCAGTCATCAAACCCATAATAAATATAATTTTCGTTTGTCCTGATCCGTGAAGTTCATAGTAAAGATTAAGATGTTGATTTTTCTCGCCCAATTTTACATACGGCATTTTGCTTGTTTATCAGAATTCTCAATGTTCTGAACTTTACTCTGTCTCTCTCTTGTCACCAACGGCTTATCACAGATCATTTCTATTGGTTAATAATTCCTACCATCGATAAAAGCACACATAGGTGGCATTCAGTTGTTCGAAACAACAGTAACATAAGAGACAGATTTTATTTTCAAAACACAAAACATAAAACAAAACGAGACTAGGTCATTATTTATAAGAGTAGATTCAATAATTCATCGATATGCGAAATCAATCCGGCGTCAGCTTCAGTTCTAAAGAGAAAAAGAACGAATGATCGTTTAATATATGAATAGTTCGTAGCAACTAAACAACTTACGCTGCAGACTTTTTCAATTGTTGCAATGTTTGTGTAAGTTCGCTATTAGCATTTGATTTGGCAACATCGAGACTTTTTCTGTCCGTACTAATCAAACGCTTCAATGCTCGAAGAAGTAATTTCTGTTTCGTTGTATCCGTTGTACGAAGAGTCAAACTAGAAGAAGAAGAAAAACCAAGCAAGATGAATATTGCATTTTATTTCTATTTGCTTGTCATTTCATACCTCAATATATTACAATGATTTTTAGTTAGAATTGCTTTGCCTTCGCTGCCAATCAATTGTGTTAATAATGAAAGATTATGTAGAGCTATTTTCGAGATCGATGGATCTTCGTGAGATAACTTGAACAAAAAAAACTATAGATTTTTTTGTTTGTGAAAAATATGAAATTACTAAATTTATCATTGGACCAACAAGTACAACTAATGGTTTATGGGCTTGTAATAATTTCTCAGCCGTTGATGGTAAATCCGAATCGCCTGCTCCTGTTTTTTTAACCTAATTAAATCAATAAAAACAAAGCATATTAACTTGTCTTTTCTTCGAATCTACTTGTAACGCTCGTTTGACAATATCCAATACGTAAGTTAAATCTTTATCCAAGAGTGATAATAATTCCAAAAGAATATTCATCATAATACGATCGTTATTCATAAAATTTAATTGTTCTTGTATTAATTGTAAAAGAATCGAAACAAGACCTTGTTCAATCATGATCTGTATGATATCTTTTCGTTCGGAAAGTATATTTAATGTTGAAAACACATTTAGTATTAATGTGCCCGTTGATTTATCTTTATTTTGTTGAATTAATTGAAATAGATTTGTAATTAATTTTGTTGACGATGGAATGATAAGAATTGTTTGATCAATTAAAAGCCAAATATTTTGTATAAATCGTAAACTTAATAGAGCAATGGGTTCTTCACGAAGAATATGTCGTTCGATAATCAGAGGAAAAAATGTTTGAAAAAATTCTTGTTTTATATCACGTTGAATATGTACGGGAAGTACACAATCGGTTAGTTTAAGTTCATTAATAAGTTCATTGAGAATGCAAAGTGCGAGAAGAGAAAATTCATCGATGTTTATCGATGAAACGAGTAATTGAGAGCAAAGTGGAAGAAGATCGGAGAGAAGAAGTTCGCTGAACAATGAGAGAAGATCACGTGCTCGAACAAATGCATCGAGCGTTTGAGACACGTACGAAATTATCTCGGTAAGAGACGTTTGACCTGTGAAGAAAGTTTGTTTTTTTTTATTATTGAAATAAGAGAAAATGTTTAAAATGCGAACCTTTGGTTAGTTCGCTGTGTAATTCAGCGATGAGTTTGATATTAATGAATAATTTGAAAACTTTTTTTATTGATAATAATGTCAGAACACGCGAACGAATGCACTAGAGAAAATTAAACCAAACATGAGAAGAACTCGCATGTAAATGAAAACCTACGTTGTTGCCAACGATTGTCGAGAGAAAACGAAATGAAGGTAACCATTTTTTGAATCCATCTTTAGCTGGCGATGTTTTTCGTATTTGTTCAGTGGAGGTTAGCAGTTCGTCTAGAAAATTTCATTATTCTCGTTTTGTTTTTGTTTTGAAAAATAAATTTTTTTACCTAAAGTTCGCGTTAATAAACTAGTTAAAAGTGTTGTTAAGCGATTTAATGCTTCATGTAGAAGATCGTTTTCATCTGGATCAGGTGATGTTCGACGAAAATCACGTTCAATAGCTTGAAATAATCTTTTTACAAGACAAAACAAAAAATATTTCTCTTTCCGAAATAGAACAAAGTCAATTTGTACTTCGTATCACTTAAAGTATAAATACTCTCGCTGTATGTCGAGAGAAGAACGTAGGTTAGTGTGTAAGCTTTAGCTCGTGTGAGAACATTCGTATTTTCATAGAGAACATTGATTTTCGGTAAAATTTCCTAGACGAAAACAAACCGATTTTGAGAATCGTAGAAATTGATTTTACTTGAAGAAACATTGTTCGATTTTTTGTTCGTTTAGCTAAGATCGATAGAAGTGTGACATAGGACTGTAAAACTTTCGATGATGTTGTCTGAAAAATATCGCCTTTTATCGTGACTTTATCAATCACGGATTGAACTATATCTGGATAGGATAAACCCATATGACATAAAGCCTTCATAAAATCAGATAAAATGATAGAATAAAACCAATAAAATGAATACATACGGCTAATGCTGATGCACGTAGATGTTCATTATTTCCGACGATACTCGAAATCGTCCATAGAGCGAGTGCGATATCTGTCGTTGCTAATTTGTCTGCTTGTTTATCGGCAACAAGAAGAAGATTTTCGATAATTTTACATGCAGCATGATTAAGTGCACTATCATCCTAGAAATCGGAACAAATCTAATTCGATTTGTTTGACTAAGATTAATTCAAACATACAGAATCTTTTAAACATCGAGCAATTAATTGATACGTAAAACCTGGCACGAGAGAGTTATCAGATGTCTAGAAGGCATATACGCAATAATTGATTTATGAATGATATTTATCACATGCAAAACACATACACGCCCGCCAATAAATATCATAATTTCTCCAATCGATTGTAATAAGTATAACTTAAATTTTGGTTCTTTACTATTGGCTCGAAGAATTTCAGTTAACGAGACAAGTATCTGTGAAAAAAAACAAAAGAGTAACTTTTCTTTTTGGCATTTAATTCAATTATCTTTCTTCTTCTTCTTCTGCTTTTTTTTCCTAGCAGACAGAGAACTTCTTGATTTGCATATATAAAGAATCCATTCTTTCTTCCGTTCTCACTGGGCTTTAATACAAGGACACATCAAAGCATTTTTTTCTCTCTCTCTTCCTCTTTTCTCGTACTCCACGTGACAAATCATGCATTCAGACGTGAGATGCTGATGAGAGAAGAAGAAGAAAGCTGACGTTGATAGTTCCATTCAATATATATATGTCGTCATTTAGATCAACAAGAAAACTAGAACTTTGAACTTGACTTTCAATCGTGAAAATACATACATCGGTAAGTGATGGTGTTAATGAAAGATTTTCCGTTGCTTTATTGAATATAATTCCAAGTAGACGTGTTGCTTTCATTTTACTAAACAAGACAAAAACAAAGATAAATAAATAAATAAATGGCTCGATTAATTCGTCGTCGTTCAATGGAACGTTTAGAACTCTATGATTTGGATAAATTCAATTCGAACTCATCGACTTTAACAATCCCAAGAAAAAATCCTGACTATCGACGTTCATCGATGAATCCATCGATCGAACGTTATCAATTTCTATGTAATATGTCACGATATCGAACCGATCCAATCTATGCTGCAACACCCATGTTTACAACAATTCCATATTCAACACGAGACAAATCCCAACGGCAATTATTGGGTGTATATATTCCCGAAGATAATGTCAAAATATTGCACTCATCGGATGAAAAGCAATGTATTCAAAAACTAGATGTCAAATACGATGATGATGATGGTGTTAATAATGACAATGAAAATGAAAAGAACATTAATGATGAAAAGGAGAATGCCGATGATGAAAATCAATTTAGTAGTAGTGCCAGTGAAAATGAAAATGATGATGATGATGGTGAAGTTCTCAAAGACGAAAAGGGCATTGTCGAACAAATTATCAATCGAGATAGAAAGGACTGATTTCTTTTTTCTTTTCGGTCTTATTTAATTAGGCGAATTTGTTTTCTTTTTTGGAGGGGAATAAAAATAAAACTACTGTTTTGTTTTCTTTGTCGGATTTCTTATTTTTTGCTTACATTTCCATAGATGAACCATTGAGAATTAAATTCAATAGATCTTTATGCAGATCCTTGCCTATTAAAGCATCTATAAATGGGCCTGAATTGACCTGCTCGAGACACGTCCAGCCGATGTAATTCAATAAATTTAATTTAACACGCATTCCATTTGCATTTGTTGGTGAACTTGGCGTTGTTATTAATTCTTTTTTAATTGAATTAACATGTTCTTGAAGATCAACTGATGATAAACGAGTCAAATTCTCATCTAAATTTAATTAAAAAAATGTGATTTTATGAACGAATGAGTCATATATATGCGTACATTTGCCTAATTGAAATGGTAAAAGTTTATTTTCGAATTTGAATGGAAGTGTTTTTTGTATTCGAGAATTTTCAATAATCGACGTTGGACTAAGTTCAGCTTTAGAGAAGAGCATTTTTCGTACACGTTCAATGGATTCACTTCCGATTGATGTCGATTGTTCATGAGTGTTGATCGATGAATGATCGTTTGTCGATGGTTTATGACCATTGATTTCATCGTTTTTCGGTGTTTGAGAAATTTGAATTGAAGTTTTTGTACAACTGAGACTAAATGATACATTCGATTCAGGTCGATCGGTCGTTGTTATTCGAGATGAGAGCATCGCACGATCTGAATTGAAAAATAATCAAATATATTGAGAATGTTTTTTTCGTCGCTCACCTTGAACTTCATTTTGATTGACACTTTTTTTCGATGCACCAGTTTGTGGTCGAACGAGATGCGTTAATTGTCCATTCCAGAATGGATGTGTTACAATACCAGGCCAATCCACTCTTTCAAAAACAAAAACAAAATCTTTTTGTTTTGTTTATAAAATCAATTGATTTTCTCTACCTTTTCGATGATTCTTTGACTAGTAAACTTTGCAATAGACTTGCAAATTCAATCGATGGTTTCATTGAACCACGCGCTGTCGGTAAAACGAATCGGTCGTTGAGTATTTTCTGTGTTAATTTATTAGCATTTTTTTCATCAAATAGTTGTTTTCCTTTACAATAGAAGAAAAAGAAAGATTTCATTTTGTTTTTTTTTCTATTTCGATAATTTACCGGAAAACATTTCGTAGAGAATACAACCCAATGACCATAGATCCGAACTGATTGAATAATCTCCTCCTCGAAGAATTTCCGGTGCTGTATACGAATGATTATCTAAATTGAAAACACGAGTTAAGTAAGACAAAAAAACCGCTGCTGTTGACAGACCGGCTTGTGCTTTTGGTCGTTCTTTGCCTCGATAAACATCATCGAGATAATTATCATATGTTTCATCGAATATTGTCTGTAGATTTTCTCCTTTCATTCGAGATAACGTCATATTTGCTAGTTTAAATGTATTTGAACCATCCGAAATAATCTAACGGAAATGAAGATCAGTTCTGTTTTTCTCTCTCTCTCGATATTTTATTTACTTTGTCTGGATTTAAATCACAGAAAATAATATCCTGTTGATGAAGATAATATAAACCTTGACAAATATTCGCACCAATCGTTCGGATCGATGATTCAGGTAGAGAACCATCGGCTTGAATGATTGATTTCAATGAACCACCTGAAATTCAAAACAGATAATCAACAAACAAAGAAAATTAGAGATAAACGAGTTCGAACCATCACATAGATCCATGACAAGCCAAAGATGATTTGTTGTTTCGTACCATTCACGAAATTTCATGACATTGGGATTGTCAAGTTCGTACATCAATCGAACAAGATTACTTAATTCATGCCGTTTATATTTGTCAACACAATAGATCATAACAAAATCAATCGATCGTTTTATTCGACCACGATAAACGATACAAGAATCACGTTTTTGAATTTCTTCATAGATTAGAAAATTATCCATGCTGCTGCTGATGATATTTGTCAATAGTTGACTAAATTAATTCGTAGTATATTGAAAAAAGTATTTTGTTCATCGGTCATGTTCTTTCTCACCACAGCAACGACCACCATCGTTCCGCTATGTCGCTGTAACACGAAGAGAGGTCGTGAGTGACTAATCGTTTTTTACGCGTATCTAGTCAACGCATATGAAAAACAAATTAAATGTTGGCTATGTCAAAGTATTCGACAAGTCATTGATAGGAGATTAGCAAAACATATATACAGACATCAAAAAGGATATTTCAATGAAAATTAATCAAACACACAGCAAGATCTTTCTCTCTCTCTCGTTTTTTTGTTTATTGAATCTGACGACGAAATAATCAATGATATCATTAAAAGCAAATCTCTTCGAAACATTTTGGAGTGTGTTTCTTTTTCTGCTCGAATTTCTATTAGTATCCGACATCTTTATCCTTCAGGAATTTCTACAACATCCGTTCCGCCCTATTTTTGTTAATATATTTCTTTCATTGACAGCCTCCTACGAAAAAAATGTCGAATATTAGTAGTTGTTGTTTTCTTTTTACTGTTACTGTTGTTGTTGTTCTTTCATCATGCGCGTAAATGTCAATCATAGATACATAAATTTTCTATTTTAAACCTCAATTGAAAAAAAAAGCGAATAACTGTCTGATATTAAATGAGGTCTTGAAAACGAAAACGTCGAAGTTGATGGCTTTTCAACAAATCGAACGTCGATTATATTTGATAAATATCCATTGTAGTTGAGATTTATATCATTCAAACTGAAATAACATAAGAGACTTATCATTTGCTACTAATGTTCTCTCGCTGTCGTTTTCTTATTTTCTTTTTCTTTGTTGTTTTCCGGTTCGACAGATTGTATGGATACAGAAAAAGACCATCGACAGATAGAGACAAGAACATCGGCAGATAGAGACAAGAATATCTGCAGACAAAAAGAAAAGAAAAGAGAGAATATAAATAGATATTCTCGAACAAGAACATCAATTTCTTTATCTTCAAGTCGAACGATTAGCCTCGCATGTTTTGTTTTCGAAAGTGAATCAAGTAGAAACAAATCTTGTTCATGACGAGTAGTGATAAAACGAATTCGAATGCATCAGCATCATCATCCTCCGTATCCAATTCTTCCTCATCAACAACAGCAACTTCGAAATATAGTACAACAGATCGAAATTGTAAAACAGTTCCAATTCCTCCATCACATTGTCTCGATATTGATGCGATTTATTCGAATCCCAACGATCCCGATGATAAACCTAATTTAGACATTCTTAAACAACATCTCTTACTCGAAGGACGTCTTACTGAACAAGCTGCTCTACGGATAATTGAAACGGGTAAATTTTTTGTTTCTTCTCTATTATCGAATATTTTTCAAGAAAAAAAAAAGAATGTAAACACACATTATTCATTAGTCTGTTTCTCATCAATATTCGTTCGTTCGATTTGAGAACAAGAAAATCCGATTTGTTTAACTAAATACACATCTGAGAGACGTTGCTTTTTGTGTTTCATTCATTAATTTACTCTTGCGACGTGTCATCATGACATATGCCGCCGATACAGAAACAAATACCAGATATATACAATCAATGAATTGTTTTGCTTATTTTTTTTTGTCTTTTCTTCGAATTCTAGGTGCAAGTCTATTGCGAGATGAAGATACGATGATTGAAATCGGCGCACCATTGACCATTTGCGGCGATATTCATGGTCAATTGTATGATTTAGTCAAGTAAAAAGGGAAGATTTTCGGAAAGAAAAAATTTTTTTTTATGCTATTAGATTGTTTGAAGTCGGAGGTTCGCCGGCTACGACTCGATATTTATTTCTCGGTGATTATGTTGATCGTGGTTATTTCGGAATTGAATGGTTCGAACGAGAGAGAGAGAGAAAGAAGTTAATAATTGCTTTCTTCTTCTTCTTCTAGTGTTTTGTATTTATGGTCAATTAAAATCCACTATCCGGACACATTTTTTCTTCTGCGTGGAAATCACGAATGTCGACATTTAACAGATTATTTTACGTAAAAACAAACACCAAAAAAAAAAAGTTCTAAACAATTCATTGATTTAATTTCTAGTTTCAAACAAGAATGTCTAGTTAAATATACCGAGCGAATCTACGAAGCTAGTATGACTGCATTCGATTGTCTTCCATTAGCTGCACTTATGAATAAGCAATTTCTTTGTGTTCATGGTGGTCTATCGCCAGAAATTCAAACATTAGATGATATTCGAAAGATTGATCGTTTTCACGAACCACCACCATACGGTGCGATGTGTGATTTACTTTGGTCGGATCCTGTTGAAGACTATGGCAATGAGAAAGAAACAACAACATCATCAAGCAAACAACGTCGAACAAGTATTCCAATGAATGATTTATCGTCGTCGCCGAATTCTTCATCGGGATCATTTATCAACGAACATTTATTTCTTCCGAATACAACACGTGGTTGCTCATATTTTTATACTTATACAGCTGTGAATGAATTTTTAGTTCGTAATCAGATACTTTCAGTTATACGTGCGCATGAAGCACAAGATGTTGGCTATCGAATGTATAAAAAATCGACTGAAACTGGTTTTCCATCGTTGATAACGATTTTTTCGGCGCCGAATTATCTCGATGTCTATCAAAATAAAGCTGCAATTATGAAATATGAAAATAATGTTGTTAATATTCGACAATTTAATTGTTCGCCACATCCATATTGGCTGCCGAATTTCATGGATGTTTTCTCTTGGTCGTTGCCATTCGTTGGCGAGAAAGTGATTGATGTTCTTTTAAATATTTTAAATATCTGTTCCGATGAAGAATTAGCCGAATATGATGAACATATTGATACATTAATTGAACGTAACAATCGTGAACAACGTAAAGAACAAATACGTTCGAAAATACGAGCACTCGGTAAAGTTGCTAAAGCCTATCAATCTCTACGTGAATTAAGTGAAAATGTTGTTACATTACGTGGTCTAACACCATCGACAAGTCTAACGGAATTAAATGAAAATGTTGAAATTAAAAGTGAAACCAAAGTTGCAGTTAACATACTTCGAGATAAGAATGCCTCGACAAAAGAACGTTTTTCAAAAGCTAAAATACTCGATCAAGCAAATGAGCGAATGCCACCACCACGATCATCGCCCGTGTCCGAACGAATTAAACGAACATCGACGACTAATCAAGCAGCATCAACAACAACAACAATAAAAAAAGATATTCCAACGAAAACTTTTATTAGTGGAACAACACAAGGTCTTGTCAAAATGAGACGAGAAAGTTTCGCTGGAACGGCGCCTTTCAACGGCAAGAAATAGAGAGAGAGAAACAAATCAGTTTTGTATATGACCTTTTCGTTTTGTTTTCTTTTCGTCTTCGTTTATCATCCTTTTATCCTTCAAAATGACCTCATTATATGTTTATTTTATCCTTGAATTCTTTGTTTATTTTATTGTATTTTTCTTTTTGAAAATAATTATTGATCAATTAATTTAACATAATAAGATAAGAAGAAAGAAAAATCACAGAAATTCACTATGAATTAAGACAAACATAAGCCACGACCACCTTCAAATTCACAACATCGAAGAAATCGACCTGAGAAACCACCATGACATTGGCCATCACGAACGAAGCCACGAACTTCATCACAACAAATACGTGTTCGACGAAATCGTCCTGAACATTCACAACGATTGGAACTAAAAATATCGATTCATTTTTTACTAAATCGTTACAAATTTTTCAAAGATTTATACTCTCGTCCGAAGCCACCACCGCCAAATCCTGGTCGATGTCGCTGGCCAAATTGAGCTGATACAGTCAATGCGAGTAAAAGAAGACTCGCAAAAATAACGACGAAACTTTTCATATACATTAATGTAATTCGTAGAGAAATAGTGAATTTATAACGAAATCAATGATTTTCTCCGATATTTATATTCGAACAAAATATGACCTCGATCGAATGTTCGACTTTATTTTTATTTAGTAAAAAGAAGAAAAGAAAATTCTTGAATAGGCCATTCAGTATTAAGCCACACAAACGCCTCGTAGGCCGACTTGTCGACAACATTGAATAAAAGAAAATCCAAATGTATAATAACATTTTCGAAAGAGAAAATAACCTCCCGTCGGACCACAACAATCACGTGTCCAATGAGCTGATTGTAGACATTCGCAATTGGCTTTTCTATTAGAAAACAAACAAACAAAACATAGGATTCTAAAATTAGTCGAGAGATTTTCATTTACCCATAACTATCAACTGATTGAATTCGAATTAGAAGAAGAAGAACATAGAAACAAGATATTAGTTGTATTGCGTATCGCATTTTTTGTTTGTTTGACAATGACAATGTTATTTAGCATTGCGTTTTGTACCTCTTACGAACGAGCTATTTTGGAGCCGTAATTATCTCGATGATTGAAAGAAGTCTTTTGCGACATCTTGTCATTATCTGACACATGCTTAAATAAGCACAAAGAACTATGAGCGACCTCAAACACAGGACAGGAAAGAAAATACAACAAGAAGATGAAGAAATGATTTTTATTTTGTGAATGGTCGAATAAATTAACCGATAGGACTATCGTTATTATTTTTTCTCTCTCTCTGCTGTTATTCGAGATATACAGCATAAACAGTGACAACAGCAATCATATCTTGAGTTTCATAATTAACCGAGACCATATTGTCCGTTTTCGGATCCCACAAACATCGCGATGCCAGTCGTAGGAGTTGACCGAATTTCTGTCCGATTACTGTTTGAACGATGATTTTATATCTTGGCAATTGAAAATTCTTCATCAATTGATGAACACTACGTGAAACATCTTTGACAAGTTCGTTGACAGTTGTTGCATCATAGGTTTTATCTTTCAAACGATCGATAAGAACTTCTAAGATTTTCGGTTGAACACGATAGGGACGAAAACGATATTCGTTTTCGGGTTCCATTCGGTAAGTATTTGGACGTGGGTGATTAGGTAATGGCATCATCGATGATTTTCGACTGCCCATTGACATCGACAAACGTCGAAAGACCGATTGACGACGTTCAGGTACGGCCGTTGCTGCAGCTGTTGCAGCTATAGCCAGCGATGGGCCGGTTGCCGTTAATGGCGCTTGAATATCATCTCGAACGACGTTCGTTGGTTGATTGGTTTTCATAGTATTAGTTCCACGAGGTTCAGTTTGAATCGTAAATCGTCGATCAGCCATAATTCAAGTTTCTTTTTTTACTTTTCTTTAGAAACTATTGAAAAGCACAGATTTGCTTGCGAAGAGTGTAGATGTTGATTGCTTGAATCAAATTTCTCCTTCTTCTTTCAAACTTTTTTTTTTCTTCTTGTTCTTCGACTGCTACAACAATTCAACCGTTGTTAGTTAAAAAGAGAGTTTCTTCAGTTGTTTCTCATCAAACACTGTCAGTATTCTCAATTTTCTTTCTCTTTTTCTTTCTTGTGTAAACTATTGACATATGATGGAAGCATCTTAGCGACGAGAATCACTAAGGGTGGCTATGTATGTGTGTATGTTTATAGAACATAAAAAAAAAAAGAATCAGGAAGGAAAGAAAAATTTAAAAATTTTTTTTCTAGATAATAACTCTTAAATGTCTTTAATTTTGCCCGTTCGACATTTTAAACAGCAATCGAATTGGGACTGTGGAGTGACATGTTTGAAAATGTTAGCTGATTTTTATTATCATGATCTAAAGAAATTCGAAGATATTCTTCGAACATATCAATGCAATCAAAGTACATGGACGATTGATCTTCTTTATCTCGTACATCAAATGAATATTCAAGCGAAATTTTCTACAATAACAATTGGTTGTTCGACAATGTACGAAGATGTGCCCTATTATGAACGTTTAATCGATCAAGATCGACAACGTGTCGATAAATTATTTAAACAAGAACGTGACAATATACATCTACAAGCAATCGAATGGAATCAATTGAAGAATCATTTGATTCAATATCGTAAACCTTGTCTAGTCTTAATTGATGCTAATAAATTGCAATGTTGTACATGTCGAAAAAGTACATTGAATTGGCTTATCGATCAAATTTTACCCGATAATAGCGAATCTTATCAAGGACATTATGTACTTCTAATTGGTTTTACACGAAACGAACAAACTGAACTTGTTCGTTATACTGATCCGAGTAAGAACGATGGATTCTGTACGGCAACACGAGAAAATTTTGACCTTGCACGAAAAGCATTCGGCACCGACGAAGATATCATATTTTGTTTTGATAAAAATCAATGAGCATTTTGTTTTACTAGATCTATTGTTGTTTTTGTACATATATTCTCGAATCTCATTCCTCTGTTGGTTATTTTTTTTATCTGTATAAAAGATTTATAAATAATTGTCAAACAATGAGCGCTAATTTTAACAATCATGTCTCATTTCTATCGTATAATAGTATTTATTTTCATTATTCATATTAGTTTGTCAATCGAACTTCAATGTGGATGTTACTGTGGAAATAAACGATTGAACAGTTTCTATCCGTACGAAATCGATGATGAAAATAAAATAACTAAACTGTTCGTTTTCTTTTTTTTTGTTAGAAAATCATGTGCAGAATGTACGGTAAAACAATGTAAACAGAAGTATCAAGGAGGATTATTTTCCGGTTGGTGTTTGATGAAAACACGACATGCAGAGTGTACTGGTGGTTATGAAAAATTTGTGCCAAGTTCAGTTGCCTAACGATGAACGTATCGAAAACAATATAAACGAACGAATTTGTTTTGATTTCACGAATAAAGAGAAAGATTAGTTTATTTTGAATTGTGATTAGTATTAAAAAGTGAATATATGAAAGAGAACAAAAGAAATAAAATTGTTATTAAAAATAGTTGACTTCGTAGACTTCACGACGTGATACAGAAGACCGACCATATTTTTTATAAAGAACAACGACAAGTACGATCACAATAATAAAGAAAAACGATATGCCTAAACCCATACCGATTTGACCTGGAATACCAGGAGATGAACCGCCTAAATATTAATCGAATCGATATTTTAAAATTTTCATTAGACACAAAGTTTATTTCAACACTGTTACCTGCTGGATAATTCGAAGTTCTTGGCCCTAGAGTATAACGATTTTATGCTATTTTATTAATCTATCAAAAGAATTGCCGTACTTTGTTCTACGTTTGGTGTTTCTGTGAATGTTAAATTGATAGTTTCGTTATTAACGTCCGAAAGAGTAAGGGTCACATTTTGTGTGAGTGCAATATTAGCTAAATCGCCAGAATTACAGTTAGGAATTGTACAGTAGGTTTCCAGATCGATGATTAAAGATTGGCTCTGAGCAGTTCTAAAACGCAATATATAGTTATTTGTATACGGAAAATATTTTCCGGAGTACCTTGCCATATTTCCAACGGTAATTTTATTTATAATATAATTCAAATTTGCAGATGTCCAGTTATACGAAGCATCAATCTATATATTCCTGAATATATCTATAAAACTATAAAAAACGATACTTACTAACCGTCGTACTTCTGTTATAACACTTGCATCATTAGTATAATCAGTTTTCAAGGAAGCATTGCTTTCAAATTGATAAGTGAATCTATATGGTATACTACTAACATTTGCTAAAAAATGAATATTCATTATTTTATCGTAATATTTATGGGATTATTGAGAGCTTACCTGGCAATGTATTTGATGCAGTAGTGCCTGTTGTTGTGGGACCAGTAGTTGCTGTGGAATCACTAGTTGTTGTGGGACCAGTAGTGCCTGTTGTTGAGGAATCACTAGTTGTTGTTGAACCAGTAATGCCTGTTGTTGTTGCACCAGTAATGCCTGTTGTTGTGGAACCACTAGTTGTTGTTGAACCACTCGTTGTTGTTGAACCAGTAATGCCTGTTGTTGTTGAAACACTAGTTGTTGTTGAACCAGTAATGCCTGTTGTTGTGGAATCACTAGTTGTTGTTGAACCACTCGTTGTTGTTGAACCAGTAATGCCTGTTGCTGTGGAAACACTAGTTGTTGTTGAACCAGTAATGCCTGTTGTTGTGGAACCACTAGTTGTTGTTGAACCAGTAATGCCTGTTGTTGTGGAAACACTAGTTGTTGTTGAACCAGTAATGCCTGTTGT
>Ga0209915_1000365_pt1 | contig 116579 bp, 103 predicted proteins | sample ThiBiot_750_plan_FD_183952 | JGI IMG/M metagenome (GOLD analysis project Ga0209915, IMG submission 183952) | Wastewater bioreactor microbial communities from Cape Town, South Africa - Thiocy_cont_750_plan (SPAdes) | ecosystem: Engineered > Bioreactor > Thiocyanate-remediating >... | reverse complement strand
TGCTGAATTAACTGCTGCAACTAAAAGTTGCTTTGGTCACTTCATCAGACATTGAAAATCAAAAATTGTTTTTGATGCTCGATGCTGTGAGTGCCCACACAGATTGCTTGATTCAAATTGTTAAAGAACGTCACGCTTATCGCGTTGAGGATGCGCATCTTACGCTTCTCACTTCGAAAGTCAAGCGGTTGTTTTCGCTTTTCTTTCGGCGCTGGCTTCACAAGGAAGCGAGCTCATCAGTTCGGCGTGTTCCGCCGTGCTGGTAGGGGCGCATTATAGGGAGGCCGATTGCGATGACAAGGGAATTTTTGAAGAAAGTCACGGAAACTTCAAATTATCCAGTTAGAAACAACTTACCCAGTGTATATATACAATGTTATCCACAAGCTGATGATTTCAGCCCTCTTTTATTGGCATTTATCAGGATCTTCCTGGCTGAAGGAATGCCATACTGAAGCGGATAATTTGCCTCAAGTGGTCCATGGTAGCGTCTGGTCGTAAAGCTGGTTACCATGAAGGTGAATAGAGTGTTGCACCTTTTTTGCTTTCATTTACAAAAGGTCTTTAAAGATGAATTTATCCAAGTTTCCCGTTTATGTGCAGGCAGCAGTTCTTGCTCTGGTATTGGCGCTGCTCGGCTATCTGGTTGCCCAGGCCCTGCAGTTCTCTCTGAAAGTCGAAGTCATTTTTGCCGCCGGTCTGGCCATTGGCGGTTTCGTGGTACCGCTCTTCCTTAACCGTGCGCCTGCCACCGCCCTCGAACAGGCAACCAGCCAGGAGACCTGTACCTTATATGTAGGCAACCTGCCCTATCGCGCCAACGAGATTGCGGTGCGCGAACTCTTTGCCGAGCAGGGTCAGGTACTGTCAGTTCGTCTGATGAAGGACAAGGCCACCGGCAAACGCAGGGGCTTCGGGTTTGTGGAGATGCCTGTCGCCGATGCGGCCAAGGCCATCGCCGCGCTCAATGACAAGGAGTATCAGCAGCGCACCCTGAAAGTGCGTGAAGCAAATGACAAGCGGGACCGGGATGAGAAGGACGTCAACGACGTCGACGCCTGATATTCAGTACACCACTTCTTCGAGTGACGACAGCCCCCAAGCTTGCAAGGGGGCTGTCAGTTTCTGGGCCCCTGCATCCAGTCGCGTGCAGTAGGCACGCCCCGTCCCCTCGCCAGGCGCCTGGACCGACAGTGTCGCCAGCAGATGCGCCACCCGCCTTGCCACGGCAAGACCCGAATCGACCAGTTGGCATTCCGGCATCAGCTGTTTGATCTCTTCGTTGAGCAAGGGGAAGTGGGTACATCCCAGCACCAGGGTATCCGGCCTCTCCTCCCCTTCCATCCAGTCTGCGAGCACCTCTCTGAGCAGGGCCATATTGACCGGCAACCCCGCCAGCTTGCGCTCGGCTTCGATAACCAGTTCGGTGGCCCCCTTCAGCAGCACATGCTTGCCCGGGGCGAACTGGGCGATGAGTTCATGGGTATAGTCACGGCTGACGGTGCCGGGCGTTGCCAGCAGACCGATGTAGCCGTTACGGGTCAGGGCGGCGGCAGGCTTGATCGCGGGGACCACGCCGACCACGGGAATGCTGAGTGCGGTACGCAGGGATGGCAGGGCAATGGTGCTGGCGGTATTGCAGGCGATCACCACCAGATCGATGGCGTGCTCGGCCACCATGTGGCTGACCAGTCCGGTACAAGCCTCGATGAGGGCCGCCTCACTCAACTCGCCATAGGGAAAGTGGGCATTGTCGAAACTGTAGAAATAGTTGTGCTCCGGCAGAGCGCGACGGATCTCCCCATAGACAGTCAGACCGCCCATACCGGAGTCGAACACGAGAATATTGGCCACCTGAGCTCCCCCTTGAATGCGAGGCCGCGATCATACTCCCGCCCGGCGCCAATAGAAAAGGCCCTGCCAATGGCAGGGCCCCTGATTTTTCAGAATCCAGACAAGGGGATCAGAGTGTGTAGTCCACCGTCACATAGTAGGCTCGCTCGTCGGCCGGGTAACCCACCGAGGTCTGGTACTCCTTGTCCAGCAGGTTGCTGATCTTGCCGGAGACCTTCCAGGACGGTGCAACCTGATAGCCCACCGCCAGGTTCCACACGCTGTAGCCGCCCAGCTGGGTGGTATTGGCCGCGTCACCATAACGCTCACCCTGGTAGATCCAGCTCAGGGAGCCATCGAACTGCTGCCACTGCGCCTGGCTCACCCACTTGGCCCCCTTGCGGGAGATCAACTGCAACTGCTTGTCGGTGGCCTTGTCCTTGGGATCCTTGTATTCGGCGGAAACGCGATGGCTCAGCCAGCCGGTCTCGAACTCCCCTTCCAGTTCAACCCCTTCAATCCGCGCCTTGCCGACGTTTTGCGGCGTCCACATGCCCTGGCTGTCCGGTGCCCACTGGATCATCTGCTCGAAGTCGTTGCGATAACCGGTCAAGCGCCACTCCACACCAGCGGTCTGTCCGTCCAGCATCAACTCGTGGCTTTTCGACTCTTCCGGCTTCAGATCAGGATTGCCGGACCCCGGGTAGTAGAGATCGTTGAAGGAGGGGGCACGGAAACCGGTGCCGTAGCGGGCACTGAGGCGATAATCCTCAACGAAGCGCCAGCCAGCGCCGGTTTGCCAGGTGTTGTGACGTCCGAACTGCTCGTTGTCATCGCTGCGACCGCTCAGCTCGGCCTGCCAGACCTGGTTGTCAAACTGGGCCAGGGCATAGAGCCCGGTGTTGTCACGCTCATCGGCGTCACTCGGGAAGGCGACGCCAGAGGAGCGGGAACTATCGTCCAGCATGTCGCGCTGCCAGTCGGCGCCTCCCCCCAGGGTCCAGCTCTCGTCCAACTTGACGCTGTTGACCCAGTTCAGGGTGTATTGACGGGTATAGAGTCGATCAGCGGACTGATCACGGCCGCTGGTATCCGGGTAGTCGTAGGCATCCTGTTTGGAGAAGGCGCCGCGCAGTTCGCTCAGGTAGCGCTCGTCGTGATAGCGGGAGCCGAGCTGGTAGCTCTGGTTCTCGGTCCAGGTCTCGTTGCGTTGATGAAACGCCGGGCCCCAGGCGGAAGCGGCAGAGGATCTGTCGTACTGGGCAATGTTGCGGAACCAGCGGGTCGTACCGAACAGATCCCAGTTGCTGGCCAGCGCCTGCTGATAATCCACCATGGCGTTGTAGCCCCGGTGGCCATGCTTGTCGCCATCGTTCACCCCGACGATGGGATGCACGTTGTAGCCGGTCTCGTCATCGAAACCACCAGCGACCTTGATCTGACCCGCATCACCCACCTGGCTGGCGCTGCTGAAGGCGGCCTGACGCTGCTTGTGGGAGCCCGCACCCAAGTTGAACTTGTGTTGATTGGTCCCCTGATCCGGGCGAGTGATGATATTGATGACCCCACCGATGGCATCGGATCCATAAATGGTGGCGCGCGCACCGCGGATATATTCGATCCGCTCCACCTGGTTGAGGGGCAGGTTGTTGAGCTCGGTCATCCCGGCGGTCAGAGAGGCGCTGCGCACCCCGTCCACCAGCACCAGGGTCTGGGAAGAGGTGCCACCACGTACCCGCAGCGAGCTGAGCTGGCCGCGGCCGCCGTTGCTGACCACTTCCACGCCGGGCAGGGTCTTGACCACGTCGGTCACGGTCTGGGCTTGCAGGCGATCGATCTCGTCACGGGTCACCACGTTGACGGGCGCCAGCACACTGGAGGCAGGCTGGGCGACACGGGTAGCGGTCACCACCATGGTGGGATTGACGGGGATGGTCAGTTGTTGGGCAAAGGCCGCCGTTGGCAACAGGGCAGCCGCCAATAATGTCTTGGACATGAGAGATCCTTAAGTTCGCGTAAGCATCTACTTCGTGGCCGGTTTCTCTCGGCCCGAAATACGAACTTTGGCAGGTCTTCGGGCTTGGGGGCTGATGGCCTACGGCGACGGCTTCCCACCTGACGGCAGTGCCCTGATGTCGCTTCGTTCCCCCTTACCGCTGCGCGCCAGCTCCGGATTCTCACCGGATTCCCTTTTAAGCATGATGCGCCAAAGCGGGGGGATTATAGGCAGAGCTGCCTTGGATGTATAGCCATCTGGATTTCTAATGTCGTTTTTACCCAAAGCCGGTGCCAAGTGGCGCAGATCCTCGCCCCCTCTCGTACCTTGAGGCTCGTTGACCGTCATTCGAGCGGGTCAAACACAAGAAATGTTGAGCCAGATCCCACGGCTTTTTGGTAACATGCGGCAAACGTTTGACATCCGAGGAAGCCGTAATGACGACCCCCCCTATGATCGGCCTGGTAATGGGCTCCGACTCTGACTGGCCCGTGATGCAGGCCGCCGCCCGCATCCTCAAGGAGCACGGCGTGCCCTATGAAGCGCGCGTCGTATCCGCCCATCGCACCCCGGATCTCCTGTTTGAATATGCCGCCAGTGCGCGCGATCGCGGTCTGCGCGCCATCATCGCCGGCGCCGGCGGTGCCGCTCACCTGCCGGGCATGCTGGCCGCCAAGACCACGATCCCGGTGCTGGGCGTGCCCATCCCCACCCGCCAGCTCAAGGGGATGGATTCCCTGCTCTCCATCGTGCAGATGCCCAAGGGCGTGCCGGTCGCCACCTTCGCCATCGGCGAGGCGGGTGCAGCCAACGCAGGGCTGTTCGCCGTGTCCCTGCTCTCTGTCGCCCAGGATGGCGACGCTCCCCGTTATCACCAGCAGCTCGACGGCTTCCGCGCCAAGGAGCGCGACCGGGTGCTGGCGCTCACCCTGGAGGAGCCGGCATGATACTGCCCCCCGCCACTTTGGGTATGCTCGGTGGCGGCCAGCTCGGCCGCTACTTCGTGATGTCTGCCCACCGTCTCGGCTACAAGGTGATCGTGCTGGACCCGGACCCCATCAGCATCGCCGGTGCAGCCGCCGACGAGCAGATCGTGGCCGCCTATGACGATGCCGATGCCCTGCGCGATCTGGCCAGCCGCTGCGACGCCATCACCTGCGAGTTCGAAAACGTGCCCGCCGCCTCCCTGGCCCTGCTGGAGCAGTACAAGCCGGTGCGCCCGGCCGCGAGCGCAGTACGTGTCTGTCAGGATCGCCGGGAAGAGAAAGCCTTCCTGACCCGCGCCAGCGTACCGGTCGCCCCGAACCTGACCCTGCTGCCCGGCGAGCCGCTGCCCGCCCTGCCCGGCGACCTCTTCCCCGCCATCCTCAAGACCGCCCGCGAGGGCTACGATGGCAAGGGGCAGTGGACTATCCACAATGCGGGCGAATTGCCAGCGGCCCTGGCCGCCAGCGGTGTCCCTTGCGTGCTGGAAAAACGCCTGCCACTGGAGGGGGAGTTTGCCCTCACCCTGGCCCGCAGTCCGAGCGGTGCCATCAGTGCCCTGCCCCTGGTGCAGAACTGGCACAGCGGCGGCATCCTGGATCAGACCCGCTCCCCGGCCAATGTGCCCGCCCTGGAGCGCGAGGCCCAGCGCATCGCCGAGCACATCATCGCCGCCCTCGACTATGTGGGCGTGCTGACGGTGGAGTTCTTCCTGGTAGGCGGTGAACTGCTGGTCAACGAGATGGCCCCCCGGCCCCACAATTCGGGTCATCCCAGCATCGACAACGCCGGTTGCAGCCAGTTCGAGTTGCAGGTGCGCGCCCTGTGCGATCTGCCGCTGCCGGCGCAGGCTGAGGTTCAGCCCGCCATCCTGCTCAACCTGCTCGGGGATCTGTGGCAAGACGGCACGCCGGACTGGGCCGGCGCCCTGGCCCTGCCCGGGGTGCACCTTCACCTCTATGGCAAGGGCGAAGCCCGCCCCGGCCGCAAGATGGGCCACGTCACCGTCACTGGCCGCGACTGGCCGGCGGTCGAGGCCACCGCGCACCAGCTGCGCGCCCTGCTGGGTCTGCCTCCGCGCTGAGTCCACCCCTTGACATGCAAAGACCCGGGCCAAGGCCCGGGTCTTTTTTATGACTTGAGAAGCGAGAGGGGTCAGGCCCTGTCGACAGCCGCAACGGGAGCCGGCAGGCGGATGGTGAGGGAGAGCACCAGGGCCACCACCAGCAACACCAGAATGAGGTTGAAGGTCGCCATGAAGCCGCCGAACAGGGAGGCCACGATGGAGCCGATGATGCTGCCCAGACCAAAGCCCAGGTAGATGACGCCGTAGTTCTTGGTCAGGTTGTTGAGGCCGAAGAAGTCGCTCACCAGCGAGGGGTAGACGGTGATCGTACCGCCGAAGCTGAACGCCACACAGGCCACTGCCACGAAGAAGAGGTTGGCATTGAGCGGCACGAACAGCAGCAGCGCCATGCCCGCCAGGGTAATCAACTGGGCGATGGTGATGACCCGGATACGGGACATCTTGTCGGAGAGGATGCCCAGCACCAGCCGGCCGCCCAGGTTGGCCATGGCGATGATGGCGACGGCGTTGGCGGCGACCACGGCCGGCAAGCCCACCATCTTCTCGCCGATGTCCTTGGCTACGCCGATGACGTAGAGACCGCTCATGCAGGCGGTGAGGAACATCAGCGCCAGCATCCAGTACTGCGGCTTGCGCATCGCCTCGGCCAGGGTGAAGTCGCGATTCTCGCTCTGCTGCACGGCGGAGGCCTGCTGGGGCGCATCCTTCATCAGCATGCCACCCACCAGCACCATGGACATGGCGATCAGCCCCCACAGCTGGAAGGTGGTCTCAAGGCCATTGCTGGAGAGCAGCAGCAGGTTGATGTACTTGAAACCCAGGCTGCCAAGGCCATAAGCACCGATGGAGCAGGCGGAGATGAGCCCCTTGCGCTCCGGGAACCACTTCACACAGTTGGAGAGGGTCATCAGGTAGCCGGTACCGTCGGCAAAACCGACCAAGATGCCGGCGCAGAGGTAGAGCATCGCCAGGTTGCTGGCATGAGCGGTGAGGAAGAAGCCGATGCCGAGCAGCACGCCGGCGCCCAGGGTGACATTGCGCACCCCGAACCGCTCCTGCAGCTTGCCCGCCAGGGAGGAGGCCACCGCCAGGGAGAGGCTGAGCAGGCCGAAAGCGAAGGCGACCTGGCTGACTGGTTCGTCCAGCTTGTCGGAAAGCTGGGCGTTGAACAGGCTCCAGGTGTACACGGATCCCAGCGCGAACTGGGTGATGATGGTCCCCAACAGGGTGAGGTAGCGGGTGCGATTCAGATCGATGGTCATGATGCGTCTCGGTCAATGGCCTTAAGGAAATTGGGGCCACTATAGGCAAGACGCCACTCCCGCCGACCGATTAAGGCATGAAATGCAGATCGGCGGGAATGAATGACAATCAGAGCCGCATCAGCTGACGGAACGCCTTGATGTTGCTGCGGCTGACCGGCACCTCGAACGGCAGGTCATGGAGCCGGATGAGATAGGTGCTGTTGAACCAGGGCACTATCTCGCGGATCTTGTTGATGTTGACGCAGTAGGAGCGGTGGCAACGAAAAAACCCCTCGGCAGGCAGCCGGTTGACGAACTCGCTGAGGGTCATGGTCATCACGTAGCGATCGGTACGGGTGTAGACATGGGTCAGCTTCTCGTCGGCTTCCGCGTAGTAGATCTGCTCGCAGGGGGTGACGATGATGCGCTCCCCCTTCACCAGATTGACGGTGCGGTTCTGTGGCGTCCCGGACTCCGCACCCTGGGGCTGGGACTTGCCCGCCAGTTCGAGCTTTTGCAGCAGATTGATGAGGCGCGGCTCGTTGTAGGGCTTGAGGATGTAGTCGAATGCCTCCAGCTCGAACGCCTCCACCGCAAACTCCTTGTAGGCGGTGACGAAGACGATGTGGGGCGGATGGCTGGACTTGTGCAGGTTCTTGGCCAGCAGCAGGCCGTCGATGGCGGGGATCTGGATATCCAGAAACACCACGTCCACCTCGTGATCCTGCAGATACTTGAACGCCTCCAGCCCGTCCTCGAAGCTCGCCACTATCTCGATGTTGCTGTGCTGCCCCACCAGAAAGGCCAGCTCCTCGCGGGCAAGGTATTCGTCTTCCACTATGATGGCTTTCAGCATGGCATTGCCTCCTGATCAGGCAGATAGAAACAGACTTCGGTCCCCGGCTCCAGCCGCTTGAGGTGCAGGCCGTCGCCATAGAGCAGCTTGACCCGCTGATGCACGTTCATCAGACCGATGCTGCGGCTTTCCACCCGACCGGCGGCGACCCCGTCGATCACCGCCTGGCTGATGCCGTAGCCGGTGTCGCGCACCGCGACCCGGATGCCGCCCGCCAGCTGCTTCACCTCGATGGTGACCCGACCCGGCGCACTGCGGGGCTGGATGCCGTGCAGGATGGCGTTTTCCACCAACGGCTGCAACAGCAGGCTCGGCACCTGGATATGCACGTCGTCCACCTCGAACACCACCTCCAGCTTGTCGCCGAAGCGGGCCTGCTCGATGGCCACGTAGTCGCGCACCTGCTGCAGCTCCTCCTGGATGTCGATGAGGGTGTCCCCCTTGTTGAGGTTGTAGCGCAGGTAATCCGCGAGGTTCGCGATCAGCTGGCGTGCCTGCTGGGGACGGATGCGGATCAGCGACGAGATGGCATTGAGGGCGTTGAACAGGAAGTGGGGGTTGATCTTGCTCTGCAGCGCGGTGAACTCCGCCTTGCGGGTCATCTCCTTGAGCTGCTCGATGCGCGACACCTCCATCTGGGTGGAGATGAGCTGGGAGAGACCCACCGCCATCTCCTTGAGGGAGCTGGTGATGCTGTGGGTGCGGCGATAGTAGATCTTGAGGGTGCCGCTGACGGCGCCGTTTTCCCGCAGCGGAATAATGATGACCGAGTGGAAATCGGAGAGGTGATACTGGCGCAGATCGTTGTTGATGATGATCTGGTCCAGCAGCACCGCTCTGTGGGTCATGTCGCTGATGGCGTGGTGCTCGTCCAGCTCGTAGTAATCCTTGCCCACCCCCACATAGGCCAGCACGTCGCGGGTATCGGTGATGGCCACCGCATCGGCGCTGATCTCGCTGCGAATGATGCCGCACACCTGGCTCAGGGAGTGGCGATCGATGTTCTGGAAAAATGGCAACGTCTTGTTGGCGATGTCGAGCGCCAGCTTGGCCTGCTTGGCGGCAATCAGCTCCTTCTCGTCGTCCAGGTCCTGCACCAGCTTGATGATGAGCCCGATACAGAGCGCACCGGCGATCATCGGGTAGGCAATATGACTGACAATCTCCACACCTACCGCATGGGGCTCGGTCAGTTGCCAGATAAGCAGCATGGTCAGCCCCTCGCAGGCCATCCCCGCCAGGATGCCATAGAGCCAGAGCCGCGACTTGCGACAGCGCAGGTGCAGCCAGGTGGCCAGCAGGCCGGCGATGATGCTGGCGATGAGACAGGGAATGGAGGTGTGGCCATCCATGTCGATGAGATAACGGTGCAGCCCCGAGATGACCCCGGCCGGAATGCCGACCCAGGGGCCGAACAGGATGCCGCCGGAGATGATGGCGATGATCCGCACATTGATGAGGGCCCCCTCCACCGGAATGCCGGTGTAGGTGCTGAACACCGCGAACAGACAGAAGATGGCCGCCACCAGCACCAGCTCGGCCGGGGTGTGGTCACGCTTCTGGAACAATCGCTGAAACGGCCGGGTGCGGGTGAGAAGAAAGAGCGTCATCAGCATCAGCGCCGCCCGCTCAAACACCGCCAACAACATCATCTGATTTTCGAGCATGGCTCTCCTCCGTCAATGGCATGGCGCCAGGGGGCGGATCATACCCCTTATCTGCCGCCGACTCATGGGCGAATCCGGGGAGAGCGGTTCAGCTTTCGGGGAAAGCGCCGATAAGAGGAGGCCCTCGCCAAGGAGGGCCCAGTCCGACAAAGGAGATAACTATGTTTCAAAAAAGCATGGTGCTGGCAGTGATGATCGGTTGCAGCAGTGCCGCCGTTCACGCCAATACGCAGGTGAGCCAGCTGAACTGGCAGGCCACCGCCAGCAAAGAGACCAACATGGAAGTAGCGCTTACCCACCCAGGCCTCCAGGCCATCAATTCGGATCCGGCACAGGCTCCCGTCCAGATCCTGGCAGCAGACCTGAGCCACCCGGATTTCAACACCACCTATCGTTTGCAAGCCCGCGCACTCTACGGCTCCCTGCCACAGCAGGATGATCTCCGGATCACGCTGGCGCTCAACGGACAACCCCTCGAAGCAAGCCGCGCCCTCCCCCTGGCGCAGGCGACCCGCTATTACCTCAGCTATCAGGCCCCGTCAGCCAGACCGGACCAGGTGGGCGAAGCCGCCTATGAGTTGATGGTGTACTGGCTGGGCTGACCACAGGAGCCGAAGGCATGTTCCCATGCCTTCATTCCTCCCCTTCCATCACCTGCAGTTGGGTCGCCGCCAGCCGAACGACCTCGTACTCTTGCTGCAAACGGGCCAGCGCCTCGGGCAGCCTGGCCTGATCGAGCTCCCAGGATTCTATTTCGCTGCAGGTCGCCACCAGTTTCAGAGTGCCCATGATCCTGGCGCCCCCTTTCAGGCGATGTATGCGGTCGATGAACTGGCCGACATGCCCCTCCTCCGCGGCCCGTTGCAATCCCGCGATATCGTCGTCACTGGCCCGCACGAACTCGGCTAACAGAGGCACCATCAGGGTCGACTGGTGTGCGGTCAGCGGCCCCAGATACCGCCGGATCTCCTCCATGCAGACGACCATGTCACTCTGCTCTTCCCGCTGCATGTGCCGACGCAGGCAGTGATCGAGCGCCTCCAGTCCGACGGGCTTGAACAGACAGTCATCCATCCCTGCCGCCTGCCCTTCATTGATCTGCTCCTGCCGCGCATCGGCCGTCAGCCCGAGGATCACGGTGCGTCGCCAGCCGTGCAGCCGCTCCAGCTCCCGGCATTGGCGAACCAGCTCGAAGCCGTTCATGCCGGGCATGTTGAAGTCGGTCATGATGACATCCACCCTGGCTCCGATCAGCAGCTGCAGCGCCTCTTCTCCCGACTCGACGGCCGTGGCGTCATGACCCAGATAAGCCAGTTGCTGGCTGACCAGCAACCGGTTGGCTGGATGATCGTCCACGACCATGATCTTCAGTCGCCGCACCGGCTCCACCGCCGGCTCCTGTGCAGGCGTGGCGGGCATCGCCACGGCATCAGCCACCGGCAGCTTGATCTCGATACTGACCCGGGTCCCCTGCCCGGGCGCACTCTCCAGTTGCAGGGAGCCGCCCATCGTCTCGCACAGGGAGCGGGAGATCATCAGACCCAGCCCAGTACCCGACTGCTGGATTTTCTCGGGTTGGCTGGCCTGGCTGAAGGGCTCGAACAGCCTGGCCTGCTCGGCCTGATCGATGCCGATTCCGGTATCCAGAATGGTGAGCTGCACGGTACACCAGCCATCGCTGACCCGGGAGGCCAGCGTCACCGTGACCGACCCGCGCTCGGTGTACTTGATGGCGTTGCTGATCAGGTTGGAGACGATCTGCTTGTAACAAAGACCATCGATCTGCACCCAGGACGGATCGCCCGTGACGAGATCCAGCCGCAGATTTTTCTGCCTCGCCAACGCGGTAAAGACGGTAACGACCGATGCTGTCAGGGTCACGATGTCATGGGGTTCGGGGGCAAGTTCGAACCGGCCAGACTCGATCTTGGAAATATCCAGGATGTCGCCGATGAGGCTCAGTAGATCGCTGGCCGAGCCATGGGCAATGGCGAGGGAGGCCTGATCCTCCTCGTGCAGCCGACCCCGCTTGAGCGCCAGTTCCAGCAAGCCGATGATGGCATTCATGGGGGTACGGATCTCGTGGCTCATGGTCGCGAGGAAGGTGCTCTTGGCACGGTTTGCCTCCTGGGCCTCCTGGCTGGCCACCGCCAGCTCATCGAGCAGGCGTACCCGTTCGCTGACGTCGATCCAGCCTCCCACGCCCCCCTGCACATTGCCGTTCAGATCGTAGTAAGGCTGAACCCAGTGATAGACGTCGACCCCGCCCGTCGGCAGGACTAGACGGTGATCCCCCTCCTGGGCACGGCGGCTGTCACAGGAAAGCACCAGATCCCCGTGCAGGGGAGCAAGAAAAGGCCAGCGCGTTCGCGCGTCGTCCAGGCCCGTGCCGAGCAGGCTGACCTTGGGCTCGCCAAGGAAGCTGGCATAGCTGCTGTTGCACAGTACCAGGATCCCCTTCAAATCCCGCGCATAGATGGGGTGAGGTGTCCCGTCCACCAGATCGGCGATGAACTTGAGCTGGGTGCTCAGCGCCCCCTCCACCAGTCGCCGCTCGCGGATCTGCTTGCGCAGGGACAGCCCCCATAGGCCAACCCAGAGGGTCAGCAGCAGGATCAAGGCGATAAAGACCCCGAACTCCTGAATTAACTCCTGCCAGGAGACACTCTCCTGTTTGACATTGACCCGCCAGCGGTTGGAGAGCCCTTCCAGCTCATCCGGCGGAATGATGGCAATCACCTTGTCCAGAATGTCCCGCAGTACGGGATGCGCGGGGGTGACCGCCAACGCGGCACCGATGGGGATGGAATCGAACAGCTCCCCCGTAATGATCAGGCTGTCGGGGAATTTGCTGTTCACGTAGTACTTGGCCACCCGCAGCGGCAGTATGGTCACATCGCACACATCCATCGCCACACAGCGCATGGCATCTTCAATCGTATCGAACTGCCGCGACGTCAGCTTGCCGTATTCCGCCTCGATGGCCTGGGTCGAGATAAAGCCTCTGACCATGGCCACGGTGCCGGTCTTGAGCAGCGATGCAGGGGGGACCTCCCGGTGGCGCAGCCCCACCACATAGGAGAGGGGATCGAGGACAAAGGCCCGGCTGAACAGATAGCGGTTCCTGCGCTCGGCAGAAGGGCTCAACACCCCCGCATCCACCTGGCCGCTATCCAGCAACTGGGTCATCTGCTCCGGCGTCTTGGCAGGCACCACCTCGAGCTCCACCCCCAGCTTGGCTCGCATGACCTGCAGCAGATCGGCGACCACGCCGTGCATGGTACCGGTGACGTCATAGAAACTGAGGGGCGGGATGCCGCTGTTCACCGCAATCCGGATCTTCTCCCGTTTGCTCAGCCATTCCCATTGCTCGCGGCTCAGGTCGATTCTGCTGGCACCGATGGAGAGGCCCCCCCCATTCCAGCGCTTGGCCACTTCCGCCCGCTTGCCCTCGAGGATCTCCCCCAGCGCGATATCCATGATCCTCTTGAGTCGCCGCTCCTTGGGATTGAGGGCAAAGGCAAAACCGGCGGTATCGATATAGAGCGGCTTCAATAATTGAATGCTGCTCTGATAGAACTTGTTGACGATGAAATTGCCGGAGATCATGTCCACCATGACGGCATCAACCTGACCATATGCCACCGCGGACAATGCACTATAGCGGGACGGGTATATTTTAATTTTGTAGTCCGACAGATAGCGCATGATGTCCATGAACGGCAAATAATACTCCGGCACGGCTATTGTTCTTATTTCTCGCTCTTTGACCTGAATGTTTTTATAGATGGCTGGGTCGTCAGCAATATATTTGTCAGTCAGCAGAAGATGCTGTTCCCGCTCATAGGAATTGGAGGTACTCAGCAGATCGATCTCCCCCCGCTGGAGCGCTTCAATGGCAGCCGCCCTGGAGGGATATCCCTTCACCAGGATCTCGATGTGCAGCAGATGGGTCAACATGCCGACGATGTCGGCCGTCACCCCTTCATAAGCATTCGCCCTCAGGGTGATGTCCATAGGCGGGTTGTCAGGTCTGGGCACTCCCAGGATCAGCCGCTCGCGCTCCTGCAACCAGCGCCACTCCTCCCCATGCAGCGGCAAGGGGCTGGCATCGAGGTATTCCCCGCCATCCCGCGAATAGACTTGCAGCAGGGGCTCTTCCGGTTCCTGGGCCGCCAGCGGCCACACCCAGACCAGCGCCAGCAGAAGCAACAGCAATTTCGCCCTGTTCACAGCAGTTTCTGCCGTCTGGCCAGACTGATCAGATCAACGATGTTGGTGATGTTGAGTTTCTTCATCAACCGGGTCTTGTAGGTACTGACGGTTTTCTCGCTCAACAGCATGCTTTGGGCAATCTGCTTGTTGGCATGACCCTGACAAATCTGCAGCAGCACGCTCATCTCGCGGGAAGAGAGGGTCGACAGCAGATCTTCCCGATCGACCGTATGGGCATGCCTGGCGCCGGCGATGACGTCACGGGGGTAATAGAGTTGCCGCTTCTCTATTTTTGCGATCGCATCCTTCAGCAAATACAAATCATCCAGCTTGGACAAGAATCCCTCGGCGCCAGCTTGCAGGCACCGCACCATAATATGATGAGTGGACTGTGCAGACAGCACCAGAATCTTGGCGCCAATATCCAGCATCTTGATTCTCTTTATCACTTCGATGCCATCAAGTTGAGGTATTCCAATATCAAGAATGACAATATCTGGATGGGTTTTCCTGGCCATGGCGATAGCATCGACACCATTATCAACCTCGCCTAGCACATGATGTTCTTCCTGTTTCAACAACATGTTCACGGCCATTCTTATTGCTGGATGATCATCAACTATCAATACCTTCGCCATATATATATCCGTTATTCAGCCCTGTCCGACGAGCATATTAACTACAAATCAAGCAACGACACCATACAGCTTGATCTTGTTTTCAATATGTTAAATAAATATAAAAATGGCATTCTCAAGTTAATCACCATTATAGCTTCATTTATTTTTTATATATTTATCAATATATTGCATTTTATTTGCCTCGTATGGAGCCTGGTGGTGGCCGGGTCCCCTCCCTCGTTGATGTCCCCTCCTTCCCGGTTTTCCCTGTGCTCTTCCTCCCGCAATAAAAGACCTAAAAAACATATAAATCAAATACATGAGACACAACAACCCACTGAAAGGAAAGGGAAATCAATTATTTTATAAAGTTTGCGCCCCATCATCCTTTGAGATTTTTCCTACGCACCATTCGGTCGATCAAAACAGATCCGATCGTTATCTTAGTCGACGAAAAAACAAGCTGGTCCGAGGAGAAACATATTCCAGGTCCGGCTGCCACGACTGGTCGAATCGTCGCCAACGTGGCAAGGCATGCCCCTGACGGGCAATGAACCAACCGGGTGGTCAATACCACCCAGAAGATATGTAGGAAATATCGTAATGAAGAAGACTCTGATTGCTCTGTCCGTGGCTACCCTGGGCTTTGCCGCCACCGCTCAAGCCGCCGTAGAAGCGTCTGCCGTCGCGACCTGGCAGGCCACTGCCAAGAAAGACACCACTTCCGAGCTGGTGGTCACCCCGCTCTCCAGCCTCTCCTTCCAATATGCCGAAGGGATCAAGGGGTTCAACACCGTCAACGGCCTGTTCGATGTCGCCATCAAGGGTGATGCCAGCGCGACCGACTTCACCCTGAAGGCGAAGAAGCTGAACGGCACCCTGAATCACCTGGGTGGCGACTCCACCGTCGATGTGGGCGTGCTGTGGGGCGGCGCACCGGTCAGCACAACCGCCTACACCACCCTGATCGACACCGCTGCCGGCATCACGGGGGGGAATCTTTCTCCTCTTGCCAACGGCTTCAAGAACGATGCCGAACGCGTCACAGCGCAGGGTTCCTTCACTTTCAACATTGAAAGTGCCACTGCCAGCGGCACCCCCACCACCTTTGACGCCCTGCCGGACGGCCTGTGGAGCGGTGAAGTCAACGTCGAGTTCGTAGCGAACTGGAGCTAACTCATCCACCGCGTACCATTGAGGGCCCTGCGGGGCCCTTTGTTCTCTTAGGGGCACATCATGAACCTGAAAATTGCAGCGATATGGCTGCTGCTCATTCCCGGTATCAGCCAGGCAATCAATGTCGGCGCCGTCACCACCTTCATCGATGCAGGCAGCCAGGAGGTCGCCAAACAGATTGAAAATGGCAGTGACCAGGCCAGATTGGTCACGATCAGCGTGACACGCATCACCTCACCGGAAGAGGGAGGGCAGGAGATCCCCATGGAAGTCAGCGGCGAGCTGATGTTGTCACCCAGTCGGCTGATGCTGCCCGCCAATGCCAAAAACAACGTCAGGTTCTTTTACAAGGGTCCGCAGGATGACAAGGAGCGTTACTACCGCATCCGCTGGCTGGACACGGCGCTCTCCGTCGACGATCAGCGCAACGAACGCCGTCAGGCTGTTGCCACCACGTCAGCACAGATAGGCACCATTCTGGTGGTAACACCACGCCAGCACCGATTCGCCTATGACCTGAAGGACGACACGCTCACCAACCAGGGCAATGCCTCCTATCGCACGGTAGCGTATGGCCCCTGCCTGAAAGGCGAGGAGCTGTGCAAGGAAACCTACTACGACCTGCCGGGCAAGCAACGCCGGTTCAAGCAGGTCAATATGCGTGATCCAAAGAGCCACCTGGGACTCTGGCTGGGTCAGGAATTCGTCGTCATCAAGTAACCCCCTATCACGGTGCCGCCCCACCCTCTTGCAGGGTGACGGCTCTCGATCTCCACACCCGGAACCATGGTGCTCGATATGTTGAAAAAAGCCTGGCTGTTGCCGCTCTCCTGGCTGATTGCGATGTCAGCCTCGGCCAGCACTGCTGCCCCTCTCAAAATTGCCAACGTCATCATTCCTGCCAGTTTTGCCAAGGCGCTGGAAGAGGGGCTGGCGGTACCGGTACGCCTGCGATACACGGATGAGGACAACAGGATCGACACCCTGACCGACGACACCATCGGCAATGCCACCCTGCTGCTGCAAGACGGCAAGCTGCACTTGTTGCACCTTGATTTCAGTGCCGGCCAGCAGCAAGGCGTGCTGAACGATGCCCTTACCACTCTGCTCTCCAGCAAGCAAAGACGCACCTTTTCTGCCGATGGCGCCTTGCAGATCGATGCCGATGCCAGCATGCAGCTGGACCTCGTCGCCATGCTGCTCACCATCCGGGTGTCACGGGATGCCTTTGGCCAGGCGAGGCAATCTGACAACCGTGTCGCACTGACCCCGACGGTGGACACCCTGACGGGCGTACAGCGCTACAACCTGGGTTACTCCTTCATCAATACCCCCCAGAGCGGGCACCAGGACTCCAATTTCCTGCAGCTGGAGAGTACCGTCGGGCTGGGCGCGCACCATGTCGCCGTGGATGCCTCCCTTTACAACCTGGGTGAGCCGGAGCAGAGCGGCGATATCTACCGCGCCATGTACGAACGGGATCTCGATGATCGCCGCATCGCAGCAGGCATGGTCTCGACATGGGACCTGCAGACACTGGGGGTGGTGACGGGCCTGACCACGGGTCGCCTCTACGGCGCATCCTATGGCAACCAGGCGCAATCTCGAAAACAGACCACCAACGAATCGACCACTCCGGTGCAAGTCTTCATGCCCGCCAACGGCGAGGCCAGGGTCTATCGGGATGAACGCCTGATAGGCCTGCAAAACCTGGCGATCGGCAACCAGCACATCGACACCTCCGCGTTCCCCAACGGGGTCTACAACGTCACGGTCGAAGTCTATGTCGACGGCCGCCTGACCAGCACGACCACCCAGCGAGTCACCAAGCTGGGCGGCAATCAGGGCTTTACCCGGGAGTGGGGATGGCAATGGTGGGGAGGCATGATGGAGAACAGCCAGCACAGCGGCGATTCCCCCCTGCTCGGTCTGTCGCTGGCACGCTCGCTGGATACCCTTGATCTGGCGACGACCACCTATGCTTTCAGGGATGCGGCCGTCGGCGAGGCACGCGCAAGCTGGCAGGTCACGGATCGCCTCGGCACCCAGTTACAAAGCATGCTGTCCACCGATCACTCCTGGCGGCTGGCGTCCAGCCTTTCCTTGCAAGCCCATGACAATGCCTCCCTGTGGGTCAGCCAGGAAAAACTGTATGCAGGCGATGCCCTGGGAGTGAGTGCAACCGAGCTCTACTCTGCCGGCATCACGATCAATCTGGGTGGCTGGGCCAGCGGTATGGGCCAGCTGACCTTCAACACCACGCACGACCGTCAGATGAACAGCGATCGCAGTTATGCGGATTACTACCAGCACCTCTATGCGGGCCGATACGGCAACCTCTCCATGCGCGCCAGCCTGCAGAGCGACAGTGGCACACTCAATGGATTCAGCAACAAGAGCATCACCCTGGACTACTCCATCCCGTTCGACAATCTGTTCAGCTTCGGCATGAGCAGCAACGAGCAGGGCCAGACCACGGCCAACCTCAACTATCAGAAGCGCATGGAGGGAGCCATCAATCTGGCCGCGCTGAATGCCTCCCGCATGATGCACGGCAGCGACACACACAATATGGCGCTTTCCGGCACCCTGGGGTTCGAGAACAGGGTCATCGGCGGCACCATGACGCTGGGTCGCGGTCATGGCGGCGACGTGAATGGCAACCTGATTGCACGGGGTGCCCTGATAACCACGGAGAACGACGTGATCGCATCCAGCCGGAGCACCTCTGGTTCAGGCCTCATCATCAATACCGGCATCCACCGGGAAGGACAGATGCTCGCCAAGGTGAATGGACAGGACTACCCCCTGCAAGGGGAACAGACCTTCCTGGCGCTCCCGCCTTATCAGGAATACGAAGTGGAACTGCTCAACAGCAAGACGGGCAAGGACAGCTATGACATCAACACCGGCAAGCAGCGCTACACCCTGTTCCCCGGCAACGTCGCCACTCTGGATGCCGGCAGCAGCATCAAGGAGATGGTCACCGTGTTTGGCGTACTCAGGGCAGAAGATGGCTCGCTGCTTGCTAACGCCCGCATTGACAACCACATCGGCACCACGGTGACCAACGAGGTCGGCGAGTTCACCCTGGACGTGGACAAGGCCAACCCCATGCTGACTTTCCGCCGGGGAAGCGACTTCTGTGAAGCCGACCTGGATCTTGCACAACACACGGGCGCGGCCTGGGTCGGCATCGTGACCTGCCAGGGACTGCCCACCTACGCCATGGTGAGAGAGTATTGAACATGAACATCACACACAGATTGCTGCTGGTCATTGCACTTGGCGCCGGCTGGGCACAGCAAGGCAGTGCGGCTGTCACAAAATATAATCTGGCTGATGCCGATCTTCGTCATTTGCTGTTTATTGAAAATCAGGAGGACAACAATTTATTCATTACCCCAACCGATTATCTGGACCCTCGCCTGTCGGGTGGTAATGCCTGGACGTCCGACTCCAGACAGGTCAGCCTGGCATATGCAGACAATGGCTATAACTACTCAGTCACCAACGACAATATCGACATGTGGGAAAACGGCCCGATTCGGTATCCTTATATCAATCAGCGTTGCATAAAGAGCTGGTCTGGATGTGACCCGCAAACGGCAGAAGCGGTCAACAAGCCGAGCGTCGTCAATGAAACAGGTTTCTTTGGATTAACGAAGGCGGCAACTGGATATGCTCATGCAAAATTGAGCGCCAGCTTCTTTGATTACCTGCGTACAATGCCGGTTGGAGCCATCCTGAACAGGGAAATGAACCTCTGCAGGACCACCAGAACCTATGATGCAGCCTCGGGTGAGCGTTGCATAGATCAAAGCAGCGGCACCTGGTATGTGAGAAAGGTACAGCACAAGAAAGCGGGTCATCTGCGCTTTATACAGACCAATGCCATCAGTGAAGTGATCGTGGACAGCAATGGAGCCCCCTACGTGTTACCCGGTTCACAAGGCTGCGAGAATTATCGGCTGGGTACCCGTGATGGGATTCTCTGCCGTTTTCTTGACTACGATTTCAGTCAGGATGGTAGTCAGTCCTTCTCCGATCCCTATGTATACACAAACATAAAAAATGCGGCCCTGAACAGCGCCATTGCCAGTGCAGATGTGCAAATGAGCGCAAATCTCACCAATTGGGCAAGCAAGGGTGCTGACTACAAGATCGGCTATCTCAATGGGCAATCGTCTATTTATCTGTTTCTCTCCAGTAATTTTTTCAAACAGGTGGTCAGACTCGGGCTTCAGGATCAACTGACAAGAAGTTTGATTAACTTCAACATGCGAAATGTGAAAGCACCGGAAAGTGGGTTTTATGAATTCAGTGGCACCACTGAAATCGTGATAAAGCCGCGGGACTTCAGCGTATCCATCTTGTCTTCGGAGGGCGTCAGCAATCCTTACAGGGAGGGGCAGGTCGGAAAAGACATTCTGAGCTTCTCATACAATATCTCTGATAGCGGCCCCATCAGTGCCGATATGCTGGAAATTTCTATTTCACAGGACAGAGGTTCGCCTTATCGGGGATATTGCACTTTCTATCCGGCAGGCACCTTCGCACCTGAACAGGCCGTCCCCATCCCTACCAGACTGGTATTCGATTCGGTGGCTCATGGAGCGGGTTCACGGCACGCCATTCGCTGCGATCGCACACCGGTGGATATTCGCACCCTCGGAATACAGGACAATCAACCACCACAGGAGTGGAATGATCCCGTCAACGGCCAGGGCATCACCCGGTTTTACAAGCTGGCGCTGGAATTCGACCTGACCGATCCCATGGTGCAGCGCACCATGGGCGACGAGATGTGGGAAGGCGAGGTGGAACAAAGCGGCACCATCACCATCAAGGGGACCTGGCGCTGACCATGGAGTACAACATGCATCGTCTACTTTGGCCCTTGCTGGGCGGCTTGCTGGCCTCACAGGTCGCCGCCCTCGACATCGGCGCCATGACTCTTGCCATGGCGCCAGAGCAGGAGTTCATTACCAGAACCCTGACCAACAACAGTGCTTCACCCAAGCTGTACGACATACAGATGGAAAAAATCAGCGACCCCACGGCTAGAGGCAGGACACTGCCCACCGTCCCCGGTGAGCTGCTGTTTGCCCCCAGGCGCTTCACCCTGCACGCCAGACATGCCCAGAACGTCAAGTTCTACTACAAGGGGCCCGCCGATGACCATGAGCGTTACTACCGCATCACCTTCACCGAGTCACCGGCAGCCCAGGTGGATGAAGGCGGCCAGACGCAGCACCGGGGAACCGTCGAGGTGAAACTGGCCCTGCAGTCCATCCTGGTGGTGCGCCCGCGTCAGTCACGTTTTGCATACCAGTTGGACCCGGCACAGAGCGCCATCACCAATACCGGCAACACCTATTTCGAGTTCATGGTGAAACGGGGCTGCCAGCAGGCGGACAGCAAGGCGGACAGCAAGTACCTGCTGCCCGGGGAGACCTACCACAATCCCGGGATCAATCAGCCGGGCAACCAGAAGCTCATCGTCTACCAGTCCCGCTTCATCCCCGTGGGCAAGGATTGCTGGCCAGACTAGGTGCCCGACACCGGACGGTCAGCAATCCCCAGGGTCAGGAGGAGAGCGTCGCCAGCCTGGCCGCAAACCCCATGAAGAAGAGGCCGATAAGGCCGTTGCCGAGACGGGCCGCCGTCTGGCGCTGACGGAAAAAGCGGGCCATCAGGGTACCGCCGAAGATCAGCAGGGTCAGGTAGACGAAGCTCATCGCTTCCAGCATGCCAGCCAGCACCAGGTAGGAGATCCAGGTGTGGGCATAGCTGAAGTCGATGAACTGCACGAAGAAAGAGACGTAGAACAGGATCGCCTTGGGATTGGTGAGGCTCAGGGTGAGGGCCTTGGTAAAATAGCGCTCACCGGGATCCATCTCGGACGCCGGTCCCGCCTTTTTGGCGATGAAGTTCGCGTGCAGGATCTTCACCCCCAGATAAAGCAGGTAGATGGCGCCCAGATAGCGCACCAGGGTAAAGAGCAATGGGGTGGTGCGAATGAGGGACGCGATCCCCAGATAGGCGCAGAAAATGAGAATGGCATCGCCGACGAAGACGCCGAGAGCGGCGCGATAACCCGGGCCTATGCCGCGCACGGCAGCGGTTCGCAGCACGTAGAGGGAGTTTGGGCCCGGGGCGATGATGATGAAGAAGAGACCGACCAGATAGGTCCAGACGTTGATGACACCCAGGCTTTCGAACATGTTCCCTCCATGGCGGGTGATGGGCCGGATAACGGCGGCAGGCCTTCTATACTAATCCGCCCCGCGCCAAGCACAAGATCTGACCAGCCATCCACACGCCGTCAGCATGAACGGCCTGCGCGCCACGCGAACGCAATCCGGGCGTTCGCCCACTTTGGTTATGTCCAGATGCGCCGGGATAGGGCATGGTAGAGGGAGTGATACCCCAGCCATGGACAAGACCTTGAGTACCGACACCCCGATCACCGCCCCGCCCGCGGTGGACAACCCGACTACCACCGCTTATCCGGTGATCGCCGCCATCAGCTTCTCGCACCTGTTGAACGACATGATGCAGTCGGTACTGCTGGCCATCTATCCCCTCCTGAAGCTGGGGCTCGATCTGTCGTTCACCCAGATAGGTCTCATCACCCTCACCTACCAGTTCACGGCCTCGCTGCTGCAACCCCTGATCGGCCTCTATACCGACCGCAGACCCATGCCCTACTCCCTGCCTCTGGGCATGGGCTTCACGCTGGTGGGGCTGCTCTACCTGTCGCAGGCAGGCAGCTTTGGCACCGTGCTGTTGTCGGCCATGCTGATCGGCATGGGCTCCTCCGTCTTCCACCCGGAATCCTCCCGGGTCGCCCGCATGGCGGCCGGCAACCAGCCCGGTCTGGCCCAGTCTCTGTTCCAGATCGGCGGCAATCTGGGATCGGCCATCGGCCCCCTGCTCGCGGCGCTCATCATCGTGCCGAAGGGACAGGGCAGTGCGGCCTGGTTCTCGTTGTTTGCACTCATCGGGGTCATCGTGCTCAGCTTCGTCGGCCGCTGGTCCAGCCACCATGCCGCCAGCTTCCATCGGCGGATGAAGGCCCATGCCGGCACCGGCCTGAGCCGCCGCCAGATTGGCTGGTCACTGGCCATCCTCGGTCTGCTGATGTTCTCCAAGTTCTTCTACATGGCCAGCCTGAGCAGCTATTACACCTTCTACCTGATGGACAAGTTCCACCTGTCGCTGGAGAGCGCCCAGCTCTATCTGTTCGCCTTCCTGTTTGCCGTCGCGGCGGGGACAGTGCTCGGCGGGCCACTCGGCGATCGCATCGGTCGCAAGCGGGTGATCTGGATCTCCATCCTCGGCGTCGCTCCCTTCACCCTGCTGCTGCCCCACGTCGACCTGTTCTGGACCTCGGTGCTGTCGATCGTCATCGGCCTCATCCTGGCGTCGGCCTTCTCCGCCATCCTGGTCTACGCCCAGGATCTGGTACCCGGCAAGGTCGGCACCATTTCCGGCCTCTTCTTCGGCTTCGCCTTCGGTATGGGAGGGATAGGGGCCGCCCTGCTGGGCAAATTGGCCGATGCCACCAGCATCGAAACCGTCTATCAGGTCTGCGCCTATCTGCCCCTTATTGGCCTGCTTACCGCCTTCCTGCCCAATATCAGGAGAGGCTAGAGGCCAACCGGCAGCCAGCGACCGACCATAAAAAACGCGGCCTGAGCAGGCCGCGTCTGGTTCCATCACTCGGGCCGTCTGACACGGCCCGATCCGCTCGGACTCATCCGCTGAGCCTCTTTGTCAGCAGTGCGGCCTCTCCCCCAGCCCGACGACCGGGCCCACTGGAAGTTGTCACCCGAGAGGCCGCTGACGGGACCATTCACAGCAAGGATGCGGCATCCCTCAGCAGTACTGGCCTGCCACCCAGCCCGACGACCAGGCCCACTGGAAGTTGTAACCACCGAGCCAGCCGGTCACATCGACCACTTCGCCGATGAAGTAGAGGCCGGGCACGGTGCGCGCCTCCATGGTCTTGGAGGAGAGCGCGTTGGTATCCACTCCCCCCAGGGTCACTTCGGCGGTGCGATACCCTTCGGTGCCGTTGGGCAGGATCTGCCAATCCCCCAGCAGGGTGGCTACCGCCTCCAGCTCCCGTTCGTTGTACTGGCGCATCGGCTTGCTCACCAGCCATCCCAGCTCCACCAGCTTGTCGACGAAGCGCTTGGGCAGCTCGCGCCCCAGCACGGTTTTCAGCTCCTGGGCAGGATGGGCCTGGGCCCAGGTCTTGAGGGTCTCTGGAATGTCGAGATCCGGCAGCAGGTTGATGTGGATCTTCTCCCCCGCCAGCCAAAAAGAGGAGATCTGCAGGATGGCGGGGCCGGAGAGGCCGCGATGGGTGAACAGCATGGCCTCCTTGAAGCGGGTGCCATCCTCGGCGGTCACCGCCACCGGCAGGCTGACCCCCGCCAGATCGGCGAAGGCCTCCTTGTCGGCCTGATGCAGGGTAAAGGGCACCAGCCCGGCGCGAGTCGGCAGCACGGTGAGGCCGAACTGCTCCGCCAGCTTGAAGCCATAAGGGGTAGCACCGAGTTTCGGCATGGAGAGGCCGCCGGTGGCGACCACCAGCGACGAGCAGGCGATCTCCCCCTTGCTGGTGTCGAGCACGAAGCCTTCATCTGTCTTGCTGACGGTGAGGATCTCGGTCTGGAACTGCAGGGTCACGCCAGCCCAGTCGCACTCGGTCAGCAGGATGTCGACGATATCCTTGGCGCTGTCGTCGCAGAAGAGCTGGCCCAGCGTCTTCTCGTGGTAGTTCAGGCCATGCCTGTCCACCAGATCGATGAAATCCTGCTGGGTATAGCGCGCCAGCGCCGATTTGCAGAAGTGGAGGTTGGCCGAAAGGAAGGCATGGGGACCCACCTGATGATTGGTGAAGTTGCAGCGACCGCCGCCGCTGATGAGGATCTTGCGGCCCGGCTTCTTGGCGTTGTCGAGCACCAGCACGGAGCGACCCCGGTAGCCAGCCTGGGCCGCACACATCAATCCGGCCGCCCCGGCACCGATCACCACCACATCCACCTGTTTCATCGTCACTCACCCATCAAAAGAAAAACGGCCCCTTTACCTTAAAGGACCGTCATTGTACCCGGCAGACACCAGCACAGCGGTACAAGGACACCTGCAAATAGAAAACGGCCCCTTTACAAGGGGCCGTCATTGTACTGACTGAACACTAAGTGTCCACGACTATCAGGCGTTGCCGTCCATGATGCTGGCCGGGGCGCCCTTGGCCAGCTCGGCCAGCTCCTTATCGATGAAATAGAGGCCCTTGCCATCCTCGCCCACCAGGCTCAGACGGTCGACGATGCTCTTGAACAGCTTCTCCTCTTCGTGCTGCTCGGCCACGTACCACTGCAGGAAGTTGAAGGTGGAGTAATCCTGGGTGGTGAAGGCGACATGGGCCAGACCGTTGATGCACTTGGTGATGTGATACTCGTGCTCCAGGGTGGTGCGGAAGATGTCACCCAGGGACTTGAATTCATGGGGAGGCGCTTCGATGGCCCCCAGCACCGGCATGGCGCCGGTCTCGCTCACGTAGGTGAACAGGCGCTCCATGTGCTGGCGCTCCTCGACCGCATGCTGGCGCAGGAAGGTGGCGGCCCCCTCGAAGCCCTTGTCCTCGCACCAGGCGCTCATCTGCAGGTAGAGGTTGGAGGAATAGAATTCAAGATTAATCTGCTCGTTCAACTTCTCGATCATGGCTTTGGCCAACATGATGATTCTCCACTGTGATTTGCCCACGATTGTCGCCACTGTTGCATCCTGACGCAACCAGAGACAACCGACGCACCCCGCAGTTGCGACGACTTTTCACCTCATCCTCTCCCCCATACGGTTATAGAGAAGCAAAGAAACATGGTGTAGGTGACATCAGCCATTATGATGGCGCCATTGGTCGGGGAAAGGATTCAATGAGATTCATAATGGCACTGGCGCTGCTCTGGATGACCCAGTTGCAGGCAGCTCCCTCCTTGCTGAAAGAGGCTGAATTGCAGGCGGCGCGCGATCCCGTCGGCTATCTGCAGCGCCTCGACGCCAGTCCCCAGCAGGATATGGAACTGTTCTACGCCAGGTCCCTGGCCCAGGCAGCCCTTGGCCGCTATCCACAGGCACAGCGCGACAATGCCCGCGCCCGCGGTCTGGCCAATGCCCAGCAGGAGACCCTTCGCCTGCTCGACTTCCGGTTGCAGCAGATTGCCCTGACCCTGGATGCCGATACGCCGGATCAGGCGCTCGAGCTGCTCACCCAGCTCTGGCCAGCGGTCCGGCATCACCCCAGGCAGGTCTCGGAGTGGCATGCCCTCAACGGGCTCGCCCTCTACCGTACCCAGCAGATGAAAGAGGCGATCCTCGAGCTCAAGACCGCCTATCACCTCAAGCAGAAAGAGCCGGGTTCCATCCTCTCCACCTTGCAGTGCGGCCGTCTGCTGATGACCCTCGGCAACCTCTATGCGGACCTCAATCTCTACCGTGAGGCCGAGACCTATTATCAGGATGCCCTCGGCCAGATGGTGCAGCTCAACGAACCCAACAGCCAGGCCATCATCCGGGCCAACATGGCCAGGCTCTACATCGACATGGGCCAGCCTGCCAGAGCCAGCCAGTTGCTCGATACCCTGCTGGCCACGCCGAGCCTGTCACCCCACTATCGCGCCATCGTCCTCGGCTACCAGGCCATGGTGTTCAACGCACGGGCGGACTGGCACGCCGCCTGGCGCAGCCTGGAGGAGGCACAAGCCATCTATGACAGGCTGGATAGCCCGCAGGCGGCCTCCCGTCTGACCGAGATCAGGGCAAGAACCCTGCTGGGTCGTGGCGAGAAGCAGCTGGCCCTGCAACTGCTGATGGAGCACACCGCCCCTCTCTCCATGGATGGTCGGGCGATGCAGGCCAGGTTACTGGCCGATCTGGGCCGCTACCCCGAGGCCTACGGGGCCATGACCCGCTACATGCAGTACTACAAGCAGCACTTCAACCAGACCCTGAGCCAGCACGCGGCCGCCTTCCAGGTCGAGATGGATCTGGCTCGCAGCGAGGCCAGCAATCGCGCGTTGCAGCAGGAAAACGAGAGCAAGCGCCAGCAACTGCTCTACCAGCAGAGTGCCCGCTACTACCAATTGCTGCTGCTGGTGCTGCTGGCCGTCGCTCTGATCCTGCTCGGGCTCACCACCCGCAGGCTCCACCGCAGCTCGCGCCACCTCTACAAGCTCGCCACCTTCGATCAGCTGACCGGGCTGCCCAACCGGCGCGCCCTGCTGGAGAGACTGGGTCAGCAGTGGCTGCACGAAACGCCCCTGACCCTGCTCATCATCGACATCGATCACTTCAAGCAGATCAACGACAAGCATGGTCACCAGGCGGGGGATCAGGCTATCCGGCAGTTGGCCAGGGAGCTCAAGAGCTGGGCGCCGGACCAGCAGTTGATCGGGCGCTGGGGCGGGGAAGAATTTCTGGTGGCCATGACCCAGGACGGGGCCACCTGCTGGCGGCTGGCGGAGCAGCTGAGAAGCCGGATCGCCTACCTGGCCGCCCCCCACATGACCATCAGCATCGGGGTGGCGGAACGCTCGACGCAGGATGACAGCCTGAGCCAGCTCATCCATCGGGCCGACATGGCCATGTATCAGGCGAAGCGCCAGGGGCGCAACCAGACCGTGCTGGCCCAGTCTCCCCACCTTTCCCCTGAACTGGCCTGCAACGTCGCCTGATGCCCCCTCGTGCGGGTGTCAGGGCGTCAGCTCAGTGAGTGACGCCACGTTCACCGGCGCACCGTAATCCACCCCCGGCAGCTCGAAGCCGTTGAGCTGCATGAACTCCTGGCGCAACCCGGCAAAATCCCCCAGGGTGCGGAAGTTCTCCGGCGTCACCTTGGGCCAGAGCGCCGAGACGGCGGCCTGCACCGCTGGCTCAAGCTCGTGGTCATCCATCCGGATCAGCCGGTTGCCATCGGCGACGACTCCTCTGGGCCCGTACATCTTGTCGGCAAACAGCCGCTGCATCTGCTCGATGCAGCCCTCGTGGACACCACGCTCCTTCATCACCCCCATCAACAGGCCCAGATAGACAGGCAGCACCGGAATAAACACGCTCGCCTTGGTCACCAGCGCCTTGCAAACCGACACCCAGGCATGACCGCCGATCCCGGCAAGTTGCAGGTTGATGGTCTCGGCGGTGGCGTGCAGGTGCTCCTTGGCATAGCCGATGGTGCCGTCCCGATAGAGGGGATAGGTGGACTCGGGGCCGATATAGGAGTAGGCAACGGTCCGGGCGCCGGGGGCCAGGCAATCCGCCTGCTGCAATGCCTGCATCCAGCGCTGCCAGTCCTCGCCCCCCATCACGGTGACGGTGTCGCGGATCTCCTCCGGAGTGGCTGGCGCCAGCGACTGCTGCACCAGCGCATCGTGCTCCAGATCCAGCCCCCAGCCTTGCAGCGGCTGGCCTGTGGTCTTGAGCACCGAGCGTACCAGTGTGCCATTCGGCATCACCCTGACTCCGCTCGCCAGCGAATAGACCACCAGATCCACCTGCCCGAGCTGCTGGCGGATGACGTCGATGGCCTGCTGGCGCATGGTGTCGGAGAAGGCATCCCCGATCAGGTTGACGGCGATGCGACCGGCTTGCTCCGCCACCTGACGAAACCAGATGTTGTTGTACCAGCCAGCACTGCCGAGCCCCTTGTCGGAGGGACCCCGCTCGAACGAGACGCCCAGGGTATCGGCCCCGGCACCGAAGGTGAGCGCGATCCGGGACGCCAGCCCGAAACCGGACGATGCCCCCAGCACCAGCACCCGTTTCGGCCCGTTGAACGGCCCCGCCGCCCGCACCTGTTCGATCTGTTGCAGCACGGCGGCGCGACAACCCATGGGGTGGCAATTGCGGGCAACACAACCCTGGATCTGGGGATGAATGATCATGAAGGACTCTCCGGTGCATCGGTGGGGCATGAGAAACGGCCATGACAGCGTCACCCGGTTGCAGGTGAGGGGCCCTGGCCGTTTTGCCAAGGGAACTGGCTACAGCATAACCAAGGGGGGCGGGATTACCTTGATGTCGGACGGGATATGGACTGGAAGAGGGCAGAAAAACAAAAGGGAGCACGAGGCTCCCCAAAGCGGTATTCAGATGCTTTTTGTTGTTTTGTGTTCATTGCGAAGCACGGGCACATCCTATTCCCCCACCTTCCCGAGGGCAATAGCACGCCTGTGACCGGCGTCAAACTCCTGTTCAAAATATGCACTCCCCGGCCACCTGCACCTCTACGCCTTCCGGTTCGGGGTCAGGCAAATCCTGAAACTGTGGCGACGATGCCGTTTTAGTTTCAGCAGACATTGGTATAGTGGACCCAGGATCAGTGAGGAGAACTCCCATGAATGGAACCTATTACAAACACGTACTGGCCGCGATCGACCTGTCGGAAGACAACCGCAAGGTGATCGAGAAGGCGGTCGACCGGGCCCGCTCCAACGGCGCCAAGCTGTCGGTGATCCATGTGGATGTGGACCTCAAGGATCTCTACACCGAGATGATCGACATCGACATCGACAACGTGCAGGACCAGGTGATCGCCGAAGCGAAGGAGAAGCTGGAAGCCTTCCTCGCCTCGGTGGACTACCCCATCGAGAAGAAGCTGGTCATCTGCGGCGATCTGAGCGAGCGGGTCAACCAGGCGGTCAAGGACTACCAGATCGACCTGCTGGTGTGCGGCCATCGCCAGAGCTTCTGGAGCCTGCTCACCTCGAGCGCACGCCAGCTGATGAATACCGTGCCCTGCGACATGCTGGTCGTGCCCTTGCAGAAGTGATCGAACAGGCGTAGTGTGATTTGCCATGAATATGACCTCATTCAATCACAACTACTGGTGGTGCTGCTTCTAAACAGGCGGCACTGCTTTTCTATGTAAAATTTCCCAAAGAAAACACCGTGACCGCCGAGAGGCGGTCATTGTTTTCATCCCTATGTCGCCTCCCGGCTCACCCAACTGGAGAGAGTGACATGCACAACCCCGTGATCCTGACCGGCGACCGCCCCACCGGCAAACTGCACATCGGCCACTACGTCGGCTCCCTGCGCCAGCGCGTGGCCGCCCAGCACCATTACCGCCAGTTCGTCATGATCGCCGATCTGCAGGCGCTGACCGACAACGGCCACAACCCGGCCAAGGTGACCGATCACGTGCTGGAGGTGATGGCCGACTACCTGGCCGCTGGCCTCGACCCCGCCAAGACCACCTTCTGCCTGCAGAGCGCCCTGCCCGCCCTCGCCGAACTCACGACCTACTACCTCAACCTGGTCAGTGTCGCCCGGCTGGAGCGCAACCCCACCGTCAAGGCGGAGATCCAGCAGAAAGGGTTCGAGCGCAGCCTGCCCGCCGGCTTCCTCGTCTATCCGGTCAGCCAGGCCGCCGACATCACCGCCTTTCGTGCCACTCACGTGCCGGTGGGCGAGGATCAGCTGCCCATGCTGGAGCAGACCAACGAGATAGTGCGCCGCTTCAACACCCTGGTGGGCAAAGAGGTGCTGACCGAGTGCCAGCCCATCCTGAGCGACACCGGCCGCCTGCCCGGCATCGACGGCAAGGCCAAGATGTCCAAGTCCCTTGGCAACACCATCGAACTCGGCATGTCGAGCGACGAGATCAGGCAGGCGGTGTTCGCCATGTATACCGACCCCAATCACCTCAAGGTGAGCGATCCGGGTCAGGTGGAGGGCAATACGGTGTTCGCCTATCTGGATGCCTTCCACCCCGACAAGGCACTGGTGGCCGAGATGAAGGCCCATTACCAGCGCGGTGGTCTGGGGGACATGCGCTGCAAGCAGGTACTCAACGACTGCCTGCAGACCCTGCTTGCTCCGATGCGGGAGCGGCGCGAAACAGCCATCGCCGACAAGCGCCAGCTGCTGCGCCTGTTGCAGCAGGGTACCGAGCAGGCCCGGGCCCTCACCGACGAGGTGCTGGCCGAGGTGAAGGGGGCGATGGGGCTGGACTACTTCTCCGGATTGGCGTGATCTGCCCCCTGCGGCGCGGGATGGCCGAGCGCATCCGCGCCGTAGCGCTCCTTCGCCAGCCGGTGCAACAACCCCTTGAACCAGCCGATCGCCTCGTCATGGGCACTGAGCGGGTGGCCCGCCATCAGGTAGACGATGGGGATGGCGGGTTCCAGCTGGTGCAGGCGCAACGGATAGTGGCGACAGAAGTGGCGCCCGATCATCTCGGGCACCACCACCAGGTAGCGGCCGGTCGCCATCAGCGGCGGTACCGCCATAAAGCTCGGCAGCCTGACCCCCAGCTCCCGCTCCACCCCGAAACGGGCCAGCCAGAGATCCACCATGGCCTGGCTGTGGCCCCAGCTGGAGGTGTGGATATGGGGGCGGCTGACCAGTTCTCCCGGCCCCAGCATGTCGGGCAGGGCGCTGCCGAGGGGCGACAAACAGACCAGCGGATTGCTGAACCACTCCTCGCGCCACAACCGGGGCGAGAGGTGGTTGGCACCGGCAAACCCGATCACCAAATCCAGTTCCCCCTTCTCCAACTCCCGCTCGTAGTCGCTGTCCGCCAGCTCGCACACTTCCAGTCGGCAGTGGGGAGCCTGCTGCACCATCCACTCCACCAGCACCGGCACCAGACCGTGCTCCACCGAGCCCGGGGTGGCGATGCGAAAGATCCGCCGGGCACTTGCCGGGTCGAATCCCTTGGCCTGACGCAGCCCCTGCTCCAGCATGGCCAGCGCCTGGCGCACCGGGCTCGCCAGCGCCTTGGCCCGTTCGGTCGGCATCATCTCGCGCCGGCTCATCACGAACAGGGGGTCATCCAGCGCCTGGCGCAAGCGCCCCAGCGCATGGCTGACGGTGGACTGGGAGAGGTGTAGCCGTTCGGCGGCACGGGTGACGTTGCGCTCCTGCATCAGCATGTCGAACACGGTGAGCAGGTTGAGGTCGAGGCGGGAGAGGGGCAGTTCCATCGATATTGGCCATAGTTGAATGACGACAATTCATTTTTGGCATAGTAGCAGATTGCATAGAATGCGCAGGCGAATTACATCGGAGATTCAAATGCGTAGCTATCTGTTGTTGCTGGCGATCGGCCTGTTGTGGGGCTCCCAGTTCATTTTCATGCACCAGGCCGTGGCTGAACTGCCCCCCATCATGGTGGCCGCCGGACGCGCCCTGTGCGGCAGCCTGACCCTGGGTCTGCTCTGCCTGTTCATGCGCCTCAAGAGTGAACACACACCCTGGCGAACCTATATGCTGATCGCCCTGCTCGACGCCACCATCCCCTTCATCATGGTGGCCTGGGGACAACAGTATGTGGACAGCGCCATCGCGGCCGTGGTCATGGGTTGTATCCCCTTTGTGACCATTCTGGCGGCTCCCTTGTTTATTTCTGGTGAAAGAATCACCAAGGGCGGCCTCGTCTCCGTGATCATCGGCTTCGTCGGCGTGCTGGTACTGTTCTGGCCCAAGCTGACCAGCGGCATGAATGCCGGCCTGCTCGGTGCCATGGCCATCCTGTTCGGTGCCAGCTGCTTCGCCATCGGCCTGCTGATGATCAAGCGCTTCGCCAAGGACCATCCTGTGGTCGTGGCCCGCAACATCCTGATCTCCTCAGCCATCCAGCTGCTGCTGGCCGCGCCCTTCGTGGCCGACCTGAGCACCCTCACCCTGCCGAGCCAGCAGGCCATGGGCGCCGTCGCCATGCTGGGGATCTTCTGTACCGGCCTGGTCTACTTCCTCTACATGGCGCTGATCCAGAAGGCGGGCCCGACCTTCGCCTCCTTCAGCAACTACCTGGTGCCGCTGTTCGGCGTCATGCTGGGAGCCCTGTTCCTCGGCGAGCAGATCCAGTCCACCACGGGCGTGGCGCTGGCCCTGATCCTGGGTTCGGTCGCCCTCAACCAGTGGGCACAGCAGCGCCGCCAACAGCGGGAGGCTGCCCTATGTCAGGCATCCTGACCACCCTCTGCGGCGGTCTGGTACTGATAGCCGGCTGGCAGTATCGCCACCGGCTGGCCGGGGTGCTGGGTCTGCTGATGGTGCTGCTGCCCTGGTTCTTCGACAGCAAGCTGCAAGCCATGCTGAACTATGCACTGAATGCCTGAAGACCCTCTCTGCGTGTGTGACGAGAGTGTATCTCTCCTGTTTTTGGGACCGTTTTAACAAAACCTCCGATTTGTCCCCTCTACCGGCGCCCTGCGCCGGTTTTTTTATCTCTGCGCCTCTGGTCCGTAGCGATAACTCAACCGCTCGTTCTTGCGCGGCCCCGTTATCTGCCAGGTGAGCAGGAAACCCTCGCAGGTTTCGGTCAGCTCGGCGCTGTAGTGATCCTGCCCGCACCGGTGAGGCTCGGCCGTGACCCAGTGCCCGTCCCCCCGGGGCAACAGCTCGAACAGCATCACCGGCTGCTCGTAGCGCAGGTGGGAGAGCATGATCCCCCGTGCGGTGCGCTGCCACCAGAAGCGGTTGTGCATGGTCAGCTCCCGGCCATGGGGCGTGGTGTAGCGACCCGTCTCGGCATACAGCCACCCCCCATGGTGATCGGTCACCACCACGGCCCCCTCCCCGCGACCGCACCAGTCGGTGGCGGATCCGGCCCCGTTGCTCGCCTCGAAGGCAAATGCTCCGATCTGTGACAACCCTTCCCATAAACGCTGGATCGCGCCTTCCAACTCGGCCATCATAGCGCCCTCCAAATTGACAACTGACGACAATTCAATCACATGAACTACTTGATAGGGGTTACCCTGCTCTGGTCCTTCTCCTTCAGCCTGATCGGGGTCTACCTTGCCGGTCAGGTGGATGCCTACTTCTCGGTACTGACCCGCATCGTGCTCGCCAGCCTGGTGTTTCTGCCCTTCCTGCGCCGTCGCTGGCTGCGCCCCGATCTGGTGGCCAAGCTGATGGCCCTCGGTGCCATCCAGCTCGGCATCATGTATCTCTTCTACTACCACTCCTTCCTGCTCTTGACGGTACCGGAAGTGCTGGTGTTCACCATCTTCACCCCCATCTATGTCACCCTGATCCACGACCTGCTGGAAGGGCGCTTCAAGCCTGTCTATCTGTGGGGGGCCCTGCTGGCGGTGCTGGGGGCGGCCGTCATCCGTTTCGACGGCCTGACCGAAAACTATGTACTGGGATTCCTGGTGGTGCAGGGCGCCAACGTCTGCTTCGCTCTGGGCCAGGTAGGCTACAAGGTGCTGCTGGCCCGGGAGGCTGAGCAGCCGCCCCAGCTGGCGGTGTTCGGCTGCTTCTATCTGGGCGCCCTGGTGATCGCCCTGCCCGCCTGGTGGCTGCTGGGCAAACCTCAATATCCCGCCAGCTCCCTGCAATGGGGCATCCTCTTCTGGCTGGGGGTCGGGGCATCCGGGCTCGGCTACTTCCTGTGGAACAAGGGGGCGACCCTGGTCAGCAGCGGCGTGCTGGCCATCATGAACAACGCCTTGATCCCCGCGGGTCTGCTGGTCAATCTGGTGCTCTGGGGAAAGGATACCGACCTGCTCAGGCTCGGTCTGGGCGCCCTGCTGATGCTGGCTTCTCTCTGGGTCTGCCAGCGTCAGCAGGTCAGTGAGCGCTGACTGAAAACCATTGACGCTGATGGGTCCATCGGCGTCAATGGGTACGCGGACAGTGACTGGCCGTCAGCCGACCACGGCGTTGTGTTCCCGCTTCGCCTGACCGTGGCAGGAGGCCAACCGGGCCAGCAGGTGATCGAGCTGCTCGGCACTCTGGCTCTGCACCAGGCCGATGCTCACGGTCACCGGACGCTGGGGCAGCAGGCTGGCGTCGGCGATCTCGAGACGCAGCCGCTCGGCAATCTCCAGGCCGCTCAGCCGATCGGTCTGGGAGAGCATCAGGATGAAGCCGTCTTCGTCCCAACGGGCGAAGGGATCTTCCCGGCGCAGCTCGCGGCGCACGATGCGGGCCAGCTTGGCCAGCATGGCGTCGCAGGCCGCCTCCCCGAACAACTGCAGGATCTTGCTGCGGTGATCCACGCTGAACTGCAGCAGACAGAAACTGCCGCTCTCGCTGGCCAGCCGTTCATCCAGCAACAGCTCGAAGTGGCTGCGGCTCTCGAGGCCGGTGAGGGGATCCGTGTCGTGGCGATCCTCCAGGGGCGCCATGGCGGCATCCAGATGGCGAACCACCCCCAGCAGTTGACCCCCTTCGTCGCGACGGACCCGCTCCTCCAGCCGGATGTAATGGCCCTGATGGTGCAGGATGCGGTACTCGAGTCGAAGCCCGTTGCTGCGCCCATGCTGACAGGCCTCCATGGCCTCTGCCAGACGGGGAGCATCATCCGGATGTACCCGATCCAGCCAGCCGAGATCTCCCAGCTCGCCCCCCTCCAGACCCAGCAGTTGCAGACAGGAAGGGTCCCGCTTCAGACCCTGCCCGGCCGACCAGGTCCAGATCCCGGCCTCCAACATCGCCATGGCCTGTGCCATCAGCGTCACCTCAAGGGGAGTGGTGACCTCAACCCCGGGAGTCTCATACCTTTCCATCACGCGCCTCGAAACCGGATCTGAATATCTGTCCAAGCAATCACACTCAATAAGTAACATTGGTGCTGGCGCCGAGCAACCGCGCCAGCATCGCTGGCCTCGCACCTCTCGCCTCTGGTGGTCCGCCATCAGGGCTTGCTACGAAGTGAAGCCCGACGTCACGCCACCTTGCCCTGATAGCCTGCCATCAGGGCTTGCCAGTTCTCCGGCACGAAGTGGAAGCTGGTGTGCAGTTGCGACTCCTTGTTGAAGGAGCGCAGCAACCGCTCCAGGTTGGCCTGCTGCCAGTTGCCGGGGGAGCGGATGGCTCCTTTGTCGAAGTCGATCACCCACACCTTGCCCTCCTTGTCGAGCAGCAGGTTGTGGCTGTTGAGATCCGCATGATAGACCCCTGCATCGTGCAACTGGCGCACCGTTTTGCCTATCTTGTGCCACACCTCACCGGCGATCGGCCCCTGCTTGAGCAGGGCCACCAGATCCTTGGCGCCGCGAATGCGCTCGATCAGGATGTCGGCCCGATAGAAGGGCCCCTGCTTGACCATGCGGGCCGCAAAGGGGCGCGGCACCGGCAGCCCCTGTTCACTCAGGGTCGCCAGCAGACGATATTCAGCCATGGCCCGGCTGCTCTCCACCCCTTCAAACCAGAACCGGTCACGCACCAGCTTGCCCACCATGCCGCCACGGTAGTAGTGACGCAGCACCAAGTGACGGGACTCATCCTTCACGAACCAGGTCACCCCGCGGCCGATGGAAGAGCCCACCACCTGGCGATGGGTCTGCCACCAGACAGGATCGAACAAGGCAGGGGAAGGATCGCGGAAGACTCCGTCGGCATACCAGCAGACCTGGTTGTGGGTGGTGTGTGTCAGCATGATGAGAATTCCGGTCGATAGTGGGGGCAGGGCATCCATTCAGAAAGCCGTGCCGGTCGGGCAACCGGCGCAATTTTACAATCCACAGGGGAGTTTGCATAATGCCATCCATCCATTTTGCCATCGTTGCGCCACATCATGCCGCTGTTCCAAACGCCGCCCTCCTCCATCTGCATCCTGCGGCTCTCCGCCATCGGAGATTGCTGCCACGCGCTGGCGCTGGTGCGCGTCATCCAGCGGGAGTGGCCCCAGACCCGCATCACCTGGATCACCGGCAAGATTGAGGCGACCCTGTTCGCCGATCTGCCGGGGGTCGAGGTCATTCCCTTCGACAAGAGCAAGGGGTGGCGCGGCTATCGCGATCTCTGGCAGACCCTCAAGGGGCGCAGGTTCGATGCCCTGCTCCACCTGCAGGCCGCCATGCGCGCCAGCATCGCCACCCTCGGCATCAAGGCCAAGGTCAAACTCGGGTTTGATCGGGAGCGCGCCAGCGACGGTCAGTGGTTGTTCACCAACCATCGGGTCCCCTCACCCGCCTCCCCCCACGTGCTGGACGGCTTTCTCGCCTTCGCCAAAGAGCTCGGGATAAAAGATCTGACCCCGGACTGGCAACTGCCCATCAGCGCCGAGCACCAGACCTGGGCCCGGGAGAAGGTGGGTGGTAAGCCGACCCTGCTCATCTGCGCCGCTGCCAGCAAGGCATTCAAGAATTGGACTGCCGCCGGCTACGCCGCGCTGGCGGATCACGCCGCAGACAAGGGCTTTCAGGTCTATCTGTGCGGCGGACCGGCCAGGCTGGAGCGGGATCTCGCCGCCGAGATCCAACGCCTCAGCCAGAGCAAGCCGGAAGATTTGGTGGGGCAGACCAGCCTCAAGCAATTGCTGGCGCTGATTGGCGAGGCGAGCCTGGTGCTGGCCCCGGATACCGGCCCTGCCCACATGGCTACCCTGGTGGGGACACCCGTGATCGGCCTCTACGCCCACCATAACCCCGCCCGTACCGGCCCCTATCTGTGCCGGGATTATCTGGTCAGCGTCTATCAGGAACTGATTGAGCAGGAGACCGGCAAGCCGCTGGCCGAGCTCGGCTGGCGCACCCGCCTCAAGGATCCTGACGCCATGGCCAAGATAAGCCGCGAGCGGGTCATCGCCGCCTTCGACCGCCTCTGTACCGACAAGCATCTTCTACCGACCCAGGGCAACTCGGAAATTCCGAGCCCTGGCGCAGGGATAATCTGATGGCCCGGCCCCGGCTCCGTGGGCAGAATGGCCCTCTATGCGGGTAACGCCCGCACAGCAAGCTACGGATATTTTGATCGGCTGGAATATGATTCCGGCCGTTTTTTTATCCGCCCCCATCTGCTAACATTCGCCGCCTTTACATCCTCCTGACTCTGATTCCTCCGCGCATTGCGAGCAACCGTCTCCCTTATCGGGCACAAGACGGCGGCCTCTGCTACAACCAAAGCGCGGATCATCGCTTAAAGGTACAGACATGGCGCAACAAGGCACTCTCTATATCATCTCTTCCCCGAGCGGGGCCGGTAAGTCCAGCCTGCTCAATGCCTTGCTGACCCAGCACAACGCCGCCGGCAAGATGCAACTATCGGTTTCCCACACCACCCGCGCCACCCGTCCCGGTGAAGAGCACGGGGTGCACTACCACTTCGTCAAGGTGGAAGAGTTCAAGGCGCTGATCGAGCGCGGTGACTTTCTGGAGTGGGCAGAAGTCTTCGGCAACTACTACGGCACTTCCCGCGCCGCCATCGAGGCCTGTCTGGCGCAGGGCATCGACGTCTTCCTCGACATCGACTGGCAGGGTGCCCGCCAGATCCGCGAACTGATGCCGACCAAGTCCATCTTCATCCTGCCCCCCAGCCGCGAGGAGCTGGAGCGCCGCCTGATCGGCCGCGGCCAGGACAGCGCCGAGGTGATCAAGGGCCGGATGGAGAAAGCCATTGCCGAAATGGTGCACTACGACGAGTATGACTATGTCATCATCAATGAAGACTTTGAGCAGGCACTGTTCCAGCTCAGGGCCGTCATCGAGTGCCAGCGCCTGGAAATGCGTCAGCAACAGCAGGCCCAGCAAAACTTGCTGAAACAGCTACTGGCAGAGTAAGCCAAAAACAAGTAAACTTTTGCGTCATTTTTAAACACCGCTTTTTCAATCACAGAAAGCCCAAACACTGGAGTCCCGCATGGCCCGCGTTACTGTAGAAGATGCTGTAAAACAGGTAGGTAACCGTTTTGACCTGGTGCTGGTCGCCGCGCGCCGCGCTCGTCAAATCGCGGTACAAGGCAAGGATCCCCTGGTCGACGAAGAGAACGACAAGCCGACCGTGATCGCCCTGCGCGAGATCGAACTGGGTCTGGTCAACAACCAGGTGATGGATACTCAGGACCGCTACGAGCAGCAAGAGCAGGAAGCCGCCGAGCTGGCTGCCGTTGCTGCCATCGCAGAAGGTCGCGGCTAAGTCAGTCGCTTCCCATAGTCGGCGCCCGCCCGGGTGCCGGCTGTTCTCCCCATTTACAACCGCTCGAAAACCTCGCAAACTCGAGGGCATACCCTCAATTTCACGGATTGCCGTTTAACCGCTGCGGGGACTGTCTTGTATTTATTTGAAAATCTTAAAGAAATAGCCAGTTCCTACCTGCCACCCGAGCAGGTTGAGAAGCTCAGGCAAGCCTATGTGGTAGCCCGTGATGCTCACCAGGGACAGATGCGTTCCAGTGGTGAACCCTACATCACTCATCCCGTTGCCGTGGCCCGCATCCTGGGCGACATGCGTCTCGATCACGAGACCCTGATGGCTGCCGTGCTGCACGACGTCATCGAAGATACCCCTGTCACCAAGGACGATCTTGCCGAGCAGTTTGGCAACGCCGTCGCCGAGCTGGTCTCCGGTGTCTCCAAGCTCGACAAGCTGAAGTTCCGCGATCGCAAGGAAGCCCAGGTCGAGAACTTCCGCAAGATGATGATGGCCATGACCCAGGACATCCGGGTCATCCTGATCAAGCTGGCCGACCGCACTCACAACATGCGTACCCTCGGCTCCTTGCGACCGGACAAGCGTCGCCGCATCGCCCGGGAAACCCTCGAGATTTTCGCCCCCATCGCCAACCGCCTCGGTATTCACACCATGAAGAACGAGCTGGAAGAGCTCGGCTTCGAGGCGCTCTACCCCATGCGCTCCCGGGTACTGCGGGAATCGGTACGCCGCGCCCGTGGCAACCGGCGCGAGATCATCGACTCCATCCAGAGCGAGATTGAGGGGCGTCTGCGGGAAGCCGGTATCGATGCCCAGGTAAGCGGACGCGAGAAGAACCTGTTCTCCATCTACAACAAGATGGAGAAGAAAGAACTGCAATTCCACGAAGTGATGGATATCTATGCTTTCAGAGTGAGAGTGAAAGACATAGACACCTGCTACCGGGTGCTTGGGCAGATGCACAGCCTCTACAAGCCGCGCCCCGGTCGCTTCAAGGACTACATCGCCATCCCCAAAACCAACGGCTACCAGTCCCTGCACACCTCCCTGGTGGGCCCCCACGGGGTACCGGTGGAGGTGCAGATCCGCACCGAGTTCATGGACCAGATGGCCGACAAAGGCGTCGCCGCCCACTGGGCCTACAAGCAGGATGGGGACAGCTCGGGCACCACGGCCCAGATCCGCGCCCAGCGCTGGATGCAGAGCCTGCTGGAGCTGCAACAGAGCGCCGGCAGCTCCTTCGAGTTCATCGAGGGGGTCAAGACCGACCTCTTCCCCGACGAGATCTACGTCTTCACACCGGAGGGCCGCATCATGGAGCTGCCCGCCGGCGCCACCCCGGTGGACTTCGCCTACACGGTGCACACAGACATCGGTCATGCCTGCGTCGGTTCCCGGGTCGACCGCCACCCCTATCCGCTGAGCAGCCCGCTGCACTCCGGTCAGACGGTGGAGATCATCACGGCCCCCGGCGCCCGCCCGAACGCAGCCTGGCTCAACTTCGTGGTGACCACCAAGGCGCGCTCCAAGATACGTCAGTTCCTCAAGAACCTGCGCACCGAAGAGTCCGTGGTGCTGGGCCGCCGCCTGCTCAACCATGCCCTCGGCGCCAAGAACATCGAAGACATTCCGGAAGCCCGCGTCAAGCAGGTGCTGGCCGATACCAAACACGAGAACCTGCAGGGGCTGCTGGCCGACGTGGGCCTTGGCAACGCCATGAGCGTCATGGTGGCACGCCGCATGCTGGGAGATGAACTGCCGCCGGAAGAGCAGCCCAAATCCACCAGCAAGAAGATGCCGATCAAGGGGGCCGACGGCATGCTGGTCACCTTCGCCAACTGCTGCCGCCCCATCCCGGGGGACGCCATCATTGCCCACATCAGCCCGGGCAAGGGACTGGTGATCCACCAGGAGTCCTGCCGCAACATCAAGGGCTACAGCCGCGAACCGGACAAATACCTGCCGGTGCAGTGGGAGGTGGACAAGGAGCAGGAGCAGGAATTCCGCACCGGCATCAGCATCGAGATCGTCAACCACCAGGGCGCCCTGGCGGAGCTGGCCAACGTGATTGCCGCCACCGGCGCCAACATCCACGCCATCAGCACCGAGGAGAAGGATGGCCGGGTCTATGTGGTCACCCTGCTCATCACCACCAAGAGCCGGATCCACCTCGCCAACATCATGCGCAAGATCCGGGTCATGCCCAACGTGCTCAGGGTGAGCCGACAGAAAAACTGAACACAGGCGGCGCAAGCCGCCTGCTGCTTTTCAAGAGATACCCAGGGCCCCATGCCGCAGGCCACCAGCCTTGTTGCATGCACCGGCCTCACGACATAGAAACCGACATGACTCCTGAACGCTTCAAACGCATTTCCGACATGCTGGCCATGCGCCAGCTCGACCTGACCGTCTGCATGGAAGAGGTTCATAAACCTCACAACCTGGCCGCCATCGTGCGCACCGCCGATGCCATCGGCATCCACCGGGTGCACGCGGTCTGGCCCAAGAGCTGGATCCACAAGCGCAAGGGCACTGCCCGCGGCAGCCAGAACTGGGTGGACGTGCAGCTGCACCCGGACATCGGCAGCGCGGTGGCCGAACTCAAGGCCTCCGGCATGCAGATCCTGGCGACCCACCTCTCCGACAGCTCCGTGGACTTTCGTGCCATCGACTACACCAGACCCACCGCAATCCTGGTGGGCCAGGAGAAGCACGGCATCGGCGAAGAGGCGCTGGCCCTGGCCGATCACCATATCGTCATCCCCATGGTAGGCATGGTGCAGTCCCTCAACGTCTCGGTGGCCGCCGCCGCCATCCTTTACGAGGCCCAGCGCCAGCGCGAACTGGCCGGCTGTTATCAGCGCGGCTGTCCACTCAGCCTGGAAGAGCAGAACACCATCTTGTTCGAGGGGGGCTATCCCGTCTATGCCCAGCTCTGCAAGGAGAAAGAGATGCCCTACCCCCAGCTCGGTCCGGCCGGCGAGATCCTGGCGGACGAACGCTGGTGGCAGCAGATGCAGCTGACCCGCAAAGGATGGGCCGCCCAACAATCGGATGATCCTTCGGAAGAGTACACTGATGAAGCTTAACCACCTGCCCCTGCTGGCCCTGACCCTGTTTTCTGCCGGAGCCCTTGCCGTGAGCAATCCTTACCAGCTGACCACTGAAGCCGACGTTCCCGCCCTCTATCAGCAGACACTGCCCGACTTCTGGCGCCAGCATGCCGTCGAGGGGGAGTTCCAGGGCAAGGACGGGGTCACCCTCCGCTATGCCGCCCTGCGCCAGCCCAAGATCGATCGCACCATCCTCATCGTCAACGGCCGGGTCGAGAGCTACCTCAAGTATCAGGAGCTGGCCTGGGATCTCTGGCGTCAGGGTTACAGCCTCTACCTCATCGATCATCGCGGCCAGGGAATGTCAGACCGCATGCTGGCCGACAAGGAGAAGGGGTATGTCGACCAGTTCGACGACTATGTCGCCGATCTCAAACAGTTTCATGATGAAGTGATCGCCCAGGACCAACCCGCCAAGCTGTTCCTGCTGGCCCACTCCATGGGGGGGGCCATCTCGGCCCGCTATCTGGAACGCTGGCCGAACGACATCCAGGCGGCGGTGCTCTCCTCCCCCATGATGGGCATCAACCTCGGCGGCCTGCCCAAGTGGCTGGCCAAGGGGTTGGCGGCCACCATCGGCACGGTCGGCGGCTGGGTGGGCGAGCCCCCCTACGGCCCGGGTCAGGGACCCTATGAGGATCACGGCTTTGCCGACAACGAGCTGACCCACAGCACGGCGCGTTATCAGGCCTTCCGCCAGATCTACGAACAGCATCCCCAGGTCAGGCTGGGGGGCGCCACCGCCCACTGGATCCATCAGGCCATCACAGGATCGGACGCGGCCGTGGCCGACGCCGGCGCCATCAAGACACCGCTGCTGCTGCTGCAGGCCGGCGAGGACAGCGTGGTGGACAACGCCGCCCAGGAGGCCTTCTGCGCCAAGGCCCAATGTGAAGGGAGCAAGCCGCTGCGTATCGAAGGGGCCTGGCACGAGCTCTTCATCGAGGCGGATCCCCAGCGCCACGCCGCGCTCAATGCAACCCTGGCCTTCTTCGCGCGCTACTGACGCGACCAGAAGGGGCTGGTTATTTTTTGGATCCCTAAATAAATGGGGTGACGGCAGACGCTGGGGTACACTCCCCCGGCGTTCAATTGAAGTCGAGGTAATGATGTTCAAGGTAGTTGTGTCCGATCTCGATGGTACCCTGCTCAACGGGCAGCACCAGATCTCCTCCCGCACCCGGGATACCCTGCACCGTCTGGTCGATCAGGGCGTCAAGTTCGTGGTCGCCACCGGCCGTCACCATGTGGATGTGCGCAGCATCCGCGATGCACTGGGGCTGGATATCTACCTCATTACCTCCAACGGCGCCGTGGTACACGACAAGCAGGATCAGCTGGTCTACAACCAGGCGCTACCGAGCACGGTGGCGGCCGAGCTGATCGCCATGGAACGCGACCCGTCCATCCACATCAACGTCTACTACGGCGACGAGTGGCTGGTGGAAGAAGAGCTGCCCTGGTTGCTGCAGTTCCATCACGACTCCGGCTTCAGCTACCGCCTGGCGGATCTGGCCAACCACCCGAAGGACAGGGTCAACAAGGTGTTCTACATCGGCGACCACGACAAGCTGCTGAAGATAGAGGCGCACCTCAACCAGCAATATGGTGATCGGATCAACGTCACCTTCTCCCTGCCTGACTGCCTCGAGGTGATGCACGCCGGCGTGCACAAGGGCAATGCCGTGCGCGCCGTGCTGGAGCAGCACGGCCTGGAGATGTCCCAGGCAGTGGCCTTTGGCGATGGCATGAACGACTTCGAGATGCTGAGCATGGTGGGCCGCGGCGTGGTCATGGGCAACGCCCACGATCGCCTCAAACTGGCCCTGCCAGAGCATGAACAGACCCTCACTTCCGATGAAGATGGCGTTGCCGTCTATCTGGAGAAACTGTTCGCCTCCCAGACCCGCTGATAAGGCATCCCCATCGCGGATCGAAAAAGGGTGGCCCATGTGACCACCCTTTTTGTTTCTCGCTCTCTTGTCACCACGCCAGTGCCGGGTGCATCAGACGGTTCAACAGCGTGCCGGATGGCGTCCACTCAAAGCTCTGGTTGGCGCCGCCATAGCATTCGGCGAGGCGCAGGGGGACGGCCGGCTTATGACGGCGACCCGCCACATCCAGGCACAGCGACACCTGCCGATTGAACAGACGATCCCCCTGCCACAGCCATTGATGGCTCTCCTCCCGGCACGCCTCCATCCCCAGACCATCCTCCCCTTTGGCGACCAGGCAATCCCCGGCCAGTTGCAGGGCACCGACATCCCAGCTGAATGACTGGTTCGATTGCTGATCGCAGGGCTGAGTCAGCAGACGGCCCTGCTCGCTCAGGGTCACGCAGAAGCCACCACTGGTCACCAAGGTGGCCTCGAGTTCCGCCTTTGGCTTGGGGGCGGCGCCCATCAGAAGATCTTCCGGTTTTGGCTGCAGGGCGCAGCCACCCAGCAGCAGTGCGGCCATGGCCAGCACGGAGAGTTGAAGAGAAGTGATATGGTGATGCATAGGCCTTGTATCGGGTCCGTGCCCGAGCGTCCCCTGTCTCGCGGCTCCGGGCCCCAGCATAGCGAACTCGTGGCGAACAGGCGCCTGAAGAAGTGTAAAAAGACGTGACAGGAAAAAGCGGAAGAGAAACGCCAAAAAGCAAAAACCCCGCCTGAGCGGGGTTTTCAAATGTGGTCGGTGATAAAGGATTCGAACCTTTGACCCTCTGGTCCCAAACCAGATGCGCTACCGGGCTGCGCTAATCACCGAGGGGGCATTCCAAAAACACAAAGATGACCATCTGGTCATCCTCGTCATACAGCAAGTATGGTGCGAAGAGAGGGACTCGAACCCTCACACCCGGGGGGCACTAACACCTGAAGCTAGCGCGTCTACCAATTCCGCCACCTTCGCGTACCTGACAAGCTGTAAAATGGGGTGGCTGATGGGGCTCGAACCCACGACAACCGGAATCACAATCCGGGACTCTACCAACTGAGCTACAGCCACCACAGCTGTTTTCGTTCTTCAACACGCCCGTTTAACCGGCGCACTTTTGATGGTGCGCCCGACAGGATTCGAACCTGTGACCTCTGCCTCCGGAGGGCAGCGCTCTATCCAGCTGAGCTACGGGCGCTACGCTGTCGAACGGGGCGCATTATTGATGATGATGCCGACCTTGTCTACTCTTTTTTTGACACAAAGAATCAAGTGCCTGTTTTTCAATCACTTCCGACCCTTTTCAACTATTTTTGTTTTGTTCAGGCTGGATCCAGCAATTCCCCACTACTTTTTGAATCCCTCACCCCATAGGGTCAGAGATGATGGGCAATGCTTGACTTGCCTTTGCGCCCACCTAGAATGAATGAACGTTCATTCAGTCGTTGACCTCTGATAACCATGGATAAGAAAGAACGCATTTTCGAAGCAGCTCACGAGATCCTCGGCGAGCAGGGCTTCTACGGCCTTTCCATTGCCGTGGTCGCCAAGAAAGCCAAGGTGGCGGCAGGCACCATCTATCGCTATTTCAGCGACAAGGATGACCTGATCCGCCAGCTCTATCAGCACACTATCCTCAAGTGTCATCCCCTGGTCATGGAAGGTGTGCAGATAGAAGAGGTGTCCTATAAGCAGTATCGACGCCTCTGGCTCAACATCGATGCCATCTTCACCAGCTACCCCAATGCACTCAAGTGCAAATTGCAGTACGAAAGTTCTCCATTGGGGGCTGAATTGGAGCGGGATCCGGTCATAATGGCGACGTGGGCGCCACTTGAGCGCTTCTTTGAGCAAGGACGCCAACAGGGACTCTTCATCGATCTCCCCATTCTGGTGTTGCAAGCATTGAGTCTGGATTGCGTGGCCAACCTGGCACAGCAGCGCCGGGTTCACGATTTCGAATTGACGCAGGAACAGCTGGAGACGGTCATCCGGGCCAGCTGGAATGCCATTTTAAACCCTAATGTTTCCATCACAGGAGCCTGTTCATGAAAAAGTGGATGGCCATCATGTTGCTGATAGCACTCGCCCTGTTTGGCAGTGTCATCGGCTTCAATATGTTCAAGCAGAAGAAGATTGCAGAGTTCATGGCCAATCGGCCCGAGCCCGAGTTCCCGGTCACCGCCATGGTCACCAAGGCGCAGGACTGGGTCCCCACCATTGAAGCCATCGGCTTCATCGAGCCGAACCAGGGGGTCACCCTCTCCAGCGAGCTGTCAGGCACCATCGACAGCATCCGGTTCGAATCGGGGGCACATGTCAAAGCGGATCAACTGCTGCTGAGCCTGGACTCCAGTGTGGAAAAAGCCAATCTGAACTCTTCCCAGGCCAGACTGCCGGCAGCCAGGGCCAAGTTCGAGCGCTACAAGAACCTCTATCAGAAGAACTCCATCTCCCGGGACCAGCTGGATGATGCCGAGGCAAGCTACCGCTCCCTGGAGGCGGACATCGACAGTCTGAAGGCCACCATCGCCCGTCGTGAGGTGAGAGCCCCCTTCAGCGGCGCCGTGGGCCTGCGCAACGTCTTCCTCGGCCAGTATCTGGAGCCCGGTACCGAGATCGTGCGCCTGGAAGACACCAGCGTGATGCGCCTGCGCTTCACCGTGCCCCAGACCGACATCTCCAAAATCACCCTCGGACAGACCATCAAGATCAACGTGGATGCCTATCCCCAGACCCAGTTTGACGGCCAGATCACGGCCATCGAGCCCGCGGTCAACTATCAGAGCGGCCTGATCCAGGTGCAGGCAGACATCCCGAACAACGACGGCCAGCTCCGTTCCGGCATGTTCGCCCGCGCCAGCATCATACTGCCCACGGTGAAGGACCAGATCGTGATCCCGCAGTCCGCCATCTCCTTCACCCTCTATGGCGAGAACGTCTACGTCATTCACGAGGCTGACGGCGTGAAACGCGCCAAGCAGGTGGTGGTCAAGGCAGGTGAGCGTCGCGGCAACGATGTCCATGTGCTGTCCGGCATCAAGGCTGGCGATCAAATCGTGCTGTCGGGTCAGGTTCGCCTGAGCAACGATACCAAGGTGCACGTGGTCGAGAACGATGCCCTTGCCGTTCCGGCACAAACCCCGATGCTGTAAGCGCGGAGAGCTGCGATGCGATTTACTGACATATTCATAAAACGGCCTGTGCTGGCGATCTCGCTCAGCTTCCTGATAGCCCTGCTGGGCTTCCAGGCCATCTTCAAGATGCAGGTGCGTGAATACCCCGAGGTGATCAACACCGTCATCACGGTCAACACCAGCTACTATGGCGCCAGTGCGGACCTGATCCAGGGCTTCATCACCCAGCCCCTGGAGCAGGCGGTCGCCCAGGCCGACAACATCGACTTCATGACCTCCTCGAGCCAGCTGGGCAGTTCCACGGTGACGGCGTACATGAAGCTCAACACCGATCCGAACGCCGCGCTGTCCGACATCCTGGCCAAGGTCAACTCGGTGCGTTCCCAGTTGCCCAAAGAGGCGGAAGACCCTTCGGTCACCTCCTCCACCGGCTCCACCACGGCGGTGCTCTACATGGGCTTCACCAGCCCGGAGCTCAACTCCAGCCAGATCACCGACTACCTGGAGCGGGTCATCAAGCCCCAGCTGTTTACCGTGGGCGGGGTCTCCAAGGTGGATCTGTATGGCGGGGTCGAATTCGCCCTGCGGGTGTGGCTGGATCCGGCCAAGATGGCCGCCTTTGACCTGACCTCAAGCGACGTGATGACGGTGCTCAACAGCAACAACTATCAGTCCGCGACCGGCCAGGCCACCGGCTATTTCACCCTGTTCAACGGCAACGCCGAGACCCAGGTCGGCAACATCGAAGAGCTCAAGCGTCTGGTGGTCGCCACCCGCGACAGCAAGGTGATCCGTCTCTCCGACATCGCCAAGGTCTCCCTGGAGAAGAGCCACGACATCTATCGCGCCAGCGCCAACGGCCGCGAGGCCGTAGTTCTGGCCATCAACGCAGCCCCGACAGCCAACCCCATCAACATCGCCCACGATGTGCTGGAGCTGCTGCCGAGCCTGAAGCGCAACATGCCGAGCACCATGCAGGTGAACGTCCTGTATGACTCCACCATCGCCATCAACGAATCCATCCACGAGGTCATCAAGACCATACTGGAGGCGGCCGCCATCGTACTGGTGGTGATCACCCTGTTCCTCGGTTCGTTCCGGGCGGTCATCATCCCCATCATCACCATTCCCCTGAGCCTCATCGGCGTGGTGATGATGATGGACATGTTCGGCTTCTCCATAAACCTCATGACCCTGCTGGCGATGGTGCTGGCCATCGGTCTGGTGGTGGATGACGCCATCGTGGTGCTGGAGAACGTCGACCGTCACATCAAGGAAGGGGAAGAGCCGTTCCGGGCCGCCATCATAGGTACCCGGGAGATCGCCGTGCCCGTCATCGCCATGACGGTCACCCTGGCGGCGGTGTATGCGCCCATCGCCCTGATGGGGGGCATCACCGGCTCCCTGTTCAAGGAGTTCGCGCTGACCCTGGCGGGCGCCGTGTTCGTCTCGGGCATCATCGCCCTGACCCTGTCGCCCATGATGTGCGCCAAGATGCTCAGGGCCAACGAGGAGCCCGGCAAGTTCGAGCGTACCGTACACGATCTGCTGGACCGGATGACGGCCCGCTACGACGCCATGCTCCATGCCGTGATGCAAAAGCGCATCGTGGTCATCCTGTTTGCCGTCATCGTGTTCGCCAGCCTGCCGCTGCTGTTCAAGTTCATTCCGAGCGAGCTGGCCCCGTCCGAGGACAAAGGCGTCATGGCGGTGCTGGGGACGGCGCCTTCCAACGCCAACCTGGACTACATCGAAAACACCATGGCGGACGTGAACAAAGTCCTGGACGACCAGCCGGAGATCGCTTACTCCCAGGTCTTCTCAGGGGTGTTCAACTCCAATCAGGCGTTCGGTATCGCCTCCATGGTGCCATGGAGCCAGCGTGAAGCGAGCCAGAAAGAGGTGCTGGATCGGGTTGCCGGTCTGGTGAAGGACATCCCCGGGATGGCCATCACCACCTTCCAGTTCCCGGAACTGCCGGGGGCCTCGAGCGGTCTGCCCATCCAGTTCGTCATCACCACCCCGAACAGCTTCGAGAGCCTGTTCCTGATCGCGGGTGAGATGCTGGCGGCAACCCAGGCCAACGGCCAGTTCGTCTATTCGGATCTCGATCTGAACTACGACTCGGCCACCATGAAGATCAGCATCGACAAGGACAAGGCGGGTGCCTACGGCATCACCATGCAAGACATCGGCATCACCATGGGCACCATGATGGCGGACGGTTACGTCAACCGTATCGACCTGGATGGCCGCTCCTACGAGGTGATCCCGCAGGTGGAGCGCAAGTTCCGTCTCAACCCCGAGTCCATCAAGGGGTACTACGTGCGTGCCGCCGACGGCAAGTCGATCCCGCTGGGCAGCCTGATCAAGATTGAAGTGAAGGGAGAGCCCCGTGCCCTGCCCCACTTCAACCAGCTGAATTCCGCCACCATCGGCGCCGTACCGGCACCGGGCGTGGCCATGGGGGATGCGATCAACTGGTTCAAGGCGACCGCGGAAGAGAAGCTGCCCCAAGGCTATCGTTACGACTTCATGGGTGAAGCCCGCCAGTTCGTGACCGAAGGGAATGCGCTCTACGCCACCTTCGCCCTGGCCCTGGCCATCATCTTCCTGGTGCTGGCGATCCAGTTCGAATCCGTGCGTGACCCGCTGGTCATCATGGTGTCGGTGCCGCTGGCCATCAGTGGCGCGCTGATAGCCCTGGCGTGGGGCATGGCCACCATGAACATCTACTCCCAGGTCGGTCTCATCACCCTCGTCGGTCTGATTACCAAGCACGGTATTCTGATCTGCGAGGTGGCGAAGGAGGAGCAGCTGCTCCATGGTCTGAACCGGATGCAAGCCGTGATGCAGGCTGCCAAGGTCCGTCTGCGCCCCATCCTGATGACCACGGCGGCGATGATCGCAGGCCTTATCCCGCTGCTCTATGCCTCGGGTGCGGGGGCGGCACAGCGCTTCAGCATCGGCATCGTCATCGTGGCGGGTCTGGCCATCGGCACCCTGTTCACCCTGTTCGTGCTGCCGGTCATCTACACCTTCCTGGCATCCGAACACAAGCCGCTGCCGGAATTCGACGAATCCATCCCGGCAAAAGCCAAGGGCGGTCACTGATCCCAGCCCACACAAATAAGGCCCCGAAAGGGGCCTTATTTTTATCCATTGGATGACACACGACATAAGTCCATGAAGCAGTTAAACTAAACCGCACTCAATCCAGACCGCAAGGACGCCATGTCAGGAATCTTCTCCAAGGCCGTCGGCCTTAACGGACTCTCTTATCGTCTGCTTTCCTACATTCTGATCTGCAGTACGGTGCTGGCACTGCTCATCACCGTGCTTCAGCTCGCCTGGGACTACAACAAGGATGTGACCGTCATCGAGGCCAGCATCGGCCAGATCGAGGCCTCCTTCCTGCAACCCATCTCGGCCAGTCTCTGGAATCTGGATGAAGAGCAGGTGAAGGTGCAGATCGAGGGCATCATGAACCTGCCCAACATGCAGTTCGTCATGGTCAAGGAGATGCTGGGCAATTCGGAAGTGCCCCTGCTCACCCAGGGGGTGGAGCAGCCCCAATACGACATCTCCCGCGAGTTCACCCTGAGCTATCAGGGGGAAGTGGTCGGCAAGCTGTTCGTCGCCGCCTCCCTGGAGCAGGTCTACCAGCGCCTCATCGAGAAATCCGTGCTGATCCTGGTCAGCCAGACCATCAAGACCCTGGTCGTCTCGTTCTGCATCCTGGTCATCATCTACTATCTGGTGATCCGTCATATCAACCGCATCGTCAGCTATGCCCAGAAACTGAGCCTGGATCGCCTCGCGGTGGAGCTGACCCTGGAAGGTCGGCCCCTGCCCCGCAAGTCCCCTGACGAATTCGATACCCTGGCCGCCACCCTCAACCAGATGCGCACCCGGCTGAACGACGAGTTCACGGCCCGCCATCAGGCCGCCGATCAGCTCCAGCAGGAGCGGGACTTCTCCGCCACCCTGATCAACTCCGCCAACATGGTCATCTGCTGCATGGAGCCGGATCTCAACATCGCCAGCATCAACCCGGCGGCCATCCTGCTCACCGGCTATCACCACCAGGAGCTGTTGCAGCACAACTGGCTGGATCTCTTTGTCAGCAAGGAGCAGCGTGACGAGCTGGCCGCCACCCTGGCCGATCAGGGCGCCCTGGAGGACAGGGAGATCACCATGCACGACCAGCAGGGCAACGAGCTGGTACTGCAGTGGACCTTCGCTCCCTTCTACGAGGGGCCTAACCTCAAGTACCTGATTGGCTTTGGCTATGACATCACCCCCCTCAAAAAGGTGGAGCGGGAGATCACCCTGTTCAACGAGCAGCTGGAAGGCAAGGTGGCGGAACGCACCCGCAGCCTGAGCGATGCCAACGACCAGCTGGGCAAGGCCTATGACGATCTCAAGCAGGCCCAGCAGACCCTGGTGGAGTCGGAGAAAATGGCCTCCCTCGGTTCCCTGGTTGCCGACGTGGCCCACGAGATCAACACCCCCATCGGCATCAGCGTCACCGCCTCCTCCTACCTGCAGGAGCGGGTGGCCGACTTCAAGCAGCATATCGAGGCCAAGCAGCTCTCCCGCACCTACCTCAACGAATTCACCCAGAATCTCGACGAGTCGATGCAACTGCTGCAAGGCAACCTGCGCCGCGCCTCCGAGCTCATCGCCAGCTTCAAGCAGGTGGCAGTGGATCAGTCCTCCGAGGCCCGATACAACTTCAGCCTCGCCGACAACCTGCATCAGGTGGTGGTCTCCCTCGGCTACAAGCTCAAGAAGGCCCAGTGCGAGGTGGACATCCAGTGCGATCCCAAGCTGAGCATCTACTCCTTCCCGGGCAGCTTCACCCAGATCTATTCCAACCTGATCCTCAACTCCATCCATCACGGTTTCGATGGCTGGGACAGGCCCAGAAAGATCACCATCCAGGTGGCGCAGCAGGGAGACGAGCTGGTCATCGACTACAGTGACAACGGCCGCGGCATCCCCCCGGAGATACTGCCGCGCATCTTCGATCCCTTCGTCACCTCCAAGCGGGGCCAGGGTGGCAGCGGGCTCGGCACTCACATCATCTACAACCTGGTGGTCCAGCTGCTGCGCGGCCGCATCCACTGCGCCAGCGAACCGGGCCAGGGTGCCCAGTTCCACATTCGTCTGCCCATCCAGCAGAACTGAGCACCGGCTCTTGTGGGCCGGCCGCTTTGTCCCCATCATGCTGTGACTGCATTCTTAACGAGCGGAGAACCTCGCAATGGCACAGCATTTTGACTACATCGCCATCGGTGGCGGCAGCGGCGGCATCGCCTCGGCCAACCGGGCAGCCATGTACGGCAAGAAAGTCGCCCTGATCGAAGCCAAAGAGCTGGGTGGCACCTGCGTCAACGTCGGCTGCGTACCGAAGAAGGCCATGTGGTATGCAGGCCAGATCGCCGATGCCCTGAAATATGGCGCCGACTACGGCTTCGACACCACGCTCAACCACTTCAGCTGGGCCAAGCTGGTCGAATCCCGTCAGGCCTATATCGGGCGCATTCACCAGTCCTACCAGAACGTGCTGGGCAAGAACCAGATCACTGTCATCAAGGGCTTCGCCCGCTTCGTCGACAGCCATACCGTCGAGGTGAACGGCGAGCACTACAGCGCTGATCACATCCTGATTGCCACCGGCGGCCGCCCCGAGGTCCCGACCATTCCGGGCGCCGAACTGGGTATCGACTCCGACGGCTTTTTCGACCTGCAAAGCCAGCCCAAACGGGTTGCCGTGGTGGGTGCCGGCTATATCGCCGTGGAGATCGCAGGCGTGATGCAGGCCCTTGGCTCCGAGACCCATCTGGTGGTGCGCAAGCATGCGCCGCTGCGCAACTTCGACCCCATGATCCACGAGACCCTGGTGGAGATCATGGCGCAGGAAGGGCCCAAGCTGCACACCCACGCCATTCCCAAGGCCGTCATCAAGAACGCAGACGACAGCCTGACCCTGCAACTGGAAGATGGTCGCCACCTCACCGTGGACTGCCTCATCTGGGCCATCGGTCGCGAGCCTGCCACCGACAACCTCAATCTGGCTGCCACCGGCATCACCCTGGACGAGAAGGGCTTCATCCCCACCGACAAGTTCCAGAACACCGCCGTCGCCAACCTCTATGCCGTCGGTGACAACACCGGCCGCATCCAGCTCACCCCGGTGGCCGTAGCAGCGGGGCGCCGCCTCTCAGAGCGGCTGTTCAACAACAAGCCGAACGAGCACCTCAACTACGATCTGGTGCCAACCGTGGTGTTCAGCCACCCGCCCATCGGCACCATCGGCCTGACCGAGCCGGAAGCCGTCGCCGAATACGGGGAAGATCAGGTGAAGGTCTACCGCAGCCAGTTCACCGCCATGTATTCGGCGCTGACCCAGCATCGCCAGCCCACCCGGATGAAACTGGTCTGCGTCGGGCCGGAAGAGAAGGTGGTCGGTCTGCATGGAATCGGCTTCGCCATGGACGAGATCCTGCAAGGCTTCGGCGTCGCCATGAAGATGGGCGCCACCAAGGCGGACTTCGACAACTGCGTTGCCATCCATCCGACCAGCGCGGAAGAGTTTGTGACCATGCGCTAACCGCATATCAAAGTCACAGCAACTTGCTACCAAACCCGGCCCAGGCCGGGTTTTTTGTGCCTTGCCCGTCCACCAGCTAGCAAAACCTCCCTTCTTTACGCCGATTTTACGCCAGCCAAATTGGGCTTTATGGCGCCTTTACGCCCGTTTTACATACCCTTTCAGCGTCAATGAGACCCATGGGATCGACACGGATATGCATCGATCCCTGACGCTAATTACCTCAACGGAGTCGTTATGAATTGGCTATATCTGCTGCTGGTCCTCGCCCTCGCGGGTTATCTGCTGCGCGCTCTCGCGCGCACCCATGAGTGAGGAACCGGATATGTGGCAAGAGATCATCTATCCCGTCGCGTTCGTGCTGCTGGTGCTGCTGCCGGCGCCTCTGCTTGGCAACTACCTCTATCGGGTGTTTGAAGGCAAGAGTCGCTGGCTCGCCCCGCTTGAGCGCGCCACCCTGGCCTGCTGCGGCACGGACGGGCGCGAGCAGGACTGGAAGTCCTACGCCCTCAGCCTGCTGGCCTTCAACGGCGCAGGCTTCGGCCTGCTGTTCCTGATCCTGCTGGCGCAGGGTCTGCTGCCCCTCAACCCGCAGCAGCTGCCCGGACTGAACTGGCAACTCGCCTTCAACACCGCGGTCAGCTTCATGACCAACACCAACTGGCAGGCCTACTCCGGCGAAGCCAGCCTCTCCTACTTCAGCCAGATGGTGGGGCTCACCACCCAGAACTTCGTCTCCGCCGCCACCGGCGCCGCCGTCGCCATCGCCCTGTTTCGCGGCATCGCCCGCCAGCAGACCACCCACCTCGGCAACTTCTGGCAGGATCTGGTGCGTTTCTGTCTCTACGTGCTGCTGCCGATGGCGCTGATCCTGGCGCTGCTGCTGGTCTGGCAGGGGGTGCCCCAGAGCCTGTCGGCCTACCTGCCGTTCCACGCGCTGGAAGGCCAGGAGCAGCTGCTGCCGCTCGGCCCGGCCGCCTCCCAGATCGCCATCAAGCAGCTCGGCTCCAACGGCGGCGGCTTCTTCGGCATCAACTCGGCCCATCCGTTCGAAAACCCCACCGCCCTCTCCAACTGGCTGGAAATGGTCGCCCTGCTGACGCTGGCCGCCGCCATGGTCTGCACCCTGGGGCGCTACGTGAAGGATCTGGCCCACAGCCGCGCCATCCTCATCGCCATGACCATCATGCTGGTGCTGGGGCTCTGCCTCGCCATCGGCCAGGAGCTGAAGCCGGATCCCGCCCTCGCCCACCTCACCAGCGAAGCCGGCAACTGGGAAGGCAAGGAGAGCCGCTTCGGCCCCGTGCTGTCCAGCATCTGGGAAGTGGCCACCACCGCCGCCTCCAACGGCTCGGTCAACGCCATGCACGACAGCTTCGCCCCGCTCGCCGGCATGGTCGCCATGATCAACATGCTGCTGGGTGAAGTGGTGTTCGGCGGCGTCGGTGCCGGTATCTACGGCATGATGCTGTTCGTGCTGCTGACCGTGTTCCTGTGCGGCCTGATGGTGGGGCGCACTCCGACCTATCTGGGCAAACGGCTCGGCATCACCGAGATGAAGTGGGTGGTCGCCAGCATGCTGGTGATGCCGGTCGGGGTATTGGTGATCGGCGGCATTACCCTGCTGATGCCGAACTCCGCCACCGTCATCGGTCACGACGGCCCCCACGGTCTGTCACGGCTGATCTATGCCTACGCCTCGGCCGCCGGCAACAACGGCTCCGCCTTCGCCGGCTTTGCCGCCGCCGACAGCTGGCAGTGCATCGCCATCGGGCTGGCCATGCTGCTCGGCCGCTTCGGCTACATCATTCCGGTGCTGGCCATCGCCGGCCAGCTGGCCCGTGCCCCGCGCCAGGAGCGAAGCGAGGGGGACTTCCCCGTCAGCGGCCCGCTCTTCATCACCCTGCTGATCGTCACCGTGCTGCTGATGGGGGGTCTCTCCTTCCTGCCGGTACTGGCGCTGGGCCCGGTGGCGGAACACCTGAGCCTGCTGGGAGGTGCCTTCTGATGCTGCACACCCCACTGATCTGCGTGACCAACTATTCGATGCAGGGAGCTTTCCAATGAGCAAGTCCGCTTCAATGAGCACCGACACCATTCAGGTGAAGGGCAAGAAACAGAAATCACAGATCCTGCAGGCCATGGTGGAAGCCCTCTATCGCTTCAACCCCAGGGCGCTGTTTGGCAGCCCCATCCTGTTCACCCTCTGGCTGGCGGCCGTGATGGCAACCCTGGAGTCGCTGCTGGGGCAGCCGCTCTCCGGCGTTGCCCCATCGCTGGCCTGGCAGCTGACCGCCTGGCTCTGGCTCACCCTCTGGTTTGCCAACTTCGCCGAGACCCTGGCCGAGGGGCGCGGCAAGGCGCGGGCCGACAGCCTGAAGGCCGGCATGAGCCAGCTCAAGGCACGTCGAGTCACCAGCCCGCAGGATGACAAGGGCGAGTGGGTACCGGCCACCAGCCTGCTCAAGGGCGATCTGGTGCTGGTGCGCAGCGGCGAGATGATCCCGGCCGACGGCGAAGTGGTCGCCGGCATCGCCTCGGTCAACGAGGCGGCCATCACCGGCGAATCCGCCCCCGTCATCCGCGAGTCGGGCACCGACCGCAGCGGCGTGACCGGCAACACCACCGTCGTCTCCGACCAGATCTGGGTGCACATCAGCAACAACCCGGGCGAAAGCACGCTGGATCGCATGATTGCGCTGGTGGAAGGAGCCAAGCGGCAGAAGACCCCCAACGAGATGGCGCTGGATGCCCTGCTGGTGGGGCTGACCCTGATCTTCCTGCTGGTGGTGGCCACCCTGCCCTGGTTCCTCGACTACAACGGCACCCAGGTGCCCCGGCTCTATCTGCTGGCGCTGTTCATCACCCTGATCCCGACCACCATCGGCGGTCTGCTCTCCGCCATCGGCATCGCCGGCATGGACCGGCTGGTGAAGCTCAACGTGATCGCCAAGTCGGGCCGGGCGGTGGAAGCCGCCGGCGACGTGCGTACCCTGCTGCTGGACAAGACCGGCACCATCACCTTCGGCAACCGGATGGCGGACGAGCTGATCCCGGCCCCCGGCGTGGATCCCTCCCTGCTGGCTCAGGCCGCCATGCTGGCCTCGCTCGGTGACAATACCCCGGAGGGCAAATCCATCCTGACCCTGGCGGGCAAGAGCCACACCAGACCGAGCCAGCTGGAGAGCGACATCCTCATCCCCTTCAGCGCCGAGACCCGGCTGAGCGGGCTGGATCGCAACGGCCATCACTATCGCAAGGGGGCGGTGGACGCTGTGCTGCGCTACCTCTCCCTCGATCGCAAGGCGGTGCCCGAGCTCATTCTCAAATCGGTGGACAACATCGCCCGCCAGGGCGGTACCCCGCTGCTGGTCTGCACCCACGAGAAGCTGCTGGGGGTAGTGTTCCTCAAGGACATCATCAAGCCGGGCATCAAGGCACGCTTCCAGATCCTGCGCCACATGGGGATCCGCACCGTGATGATCACCGGTGACAACCCGCTGACCGCCGCCGCCATCGCCGCCGAAGCCGGGGTGGACGACTTCATCGCCGAGGCGACGCCGGAGAAGAAACTGGCCTACATCCGTCAGGAGCAGGCCGACGGCCGGCTGGTGGCCATGTGCGGGGACGGCGCCAACGACGCACCAGCCCTGGCCCAGGCCGACGTGGGGCTGGCCATGAACGAGGGGACCCAGGCCGCCAAGGAGGCGGGCAACCTGGTGGATCTCGACTCCAACCCCACCAAGCTGCTGGACGTGGTGCTGGTGGGCAAGCAGCTGCTGGTGACCCGTGGCGCCCTGACCACCTTCTCCATCGCCAACGACGTGGCCAAGTACTTCGCCATCCTGCCGGCCCTGTTCATCGCCGCCTATCCACAGCTGGGGGCGCTGAACCTGATGCAGCTGGGCAGCCCGGAGAGCGCCATCCTGTCGGCCATCATCTTCAACGCCCTGATCATCGTCGCGCTGGTGCCGCTGGCTCTGCGCGGGGTCAGCCTGAAGGGAACGGCGGCCAGTCTGCTGCGCCGCAACCTGCTGATCTACGGCGTCGGCGGCCTGATAGTGCCTTTCATAGGCATCAAGTTGATCGACCTGGTCATCACCGGCCTGGGGCTGGTGTAACGGCATCACCGGATGCGGGACAGACCCGCATCCACCCAACGCATTTGGAGCAAGAAAATCATGATAGCAATCAGAACCCTGCTGACCCTGACCCTGCTGCTGGGGGTGGCATATCCGCTGGCCGTCACCGGGCTGGCCCAGCTGCTCTTCCCCTGGCAGGCCAACGGCAGCCTGCTCACCAACGCCAAGCAGCAGGTGGTCGGCAGCGCCCTGCTAGCCCAGAGATTCGAGCGGGCCGACTACTTCCACTCCCGCCCCTCCGCCAGCGATTTCGCCACCATAGGTGGCGGCGGAAGCAACCTGGGGATGAGCTCGCCGCTACGGGCCGAGTTTGCCGCAGCTGCGGCCAGGGCGCAGCCGGAAGCCAGGGTCCCCGCCCTGCTGACCCGCTCCGCCTCCGGCCTCGATCCCCATCTGCCCCTCGATGCAGCGCTGGCCCAGGTGGATAGGGTCGCCGGGCAACGGGGGCTGGATCCCGTTCAGTTGACGGAGCAGGTCAAGTCGGCGGCACAAGCTGGTATCCTTGGCCCGCAGGTGGTCAACATTCTCCAGTTGAACCTGCAACTCGATCATCAAAAGGGCGCCTGAGGGCGCTCCTTGCCGTTCGGAAAGGCTCCCTTTCGACAACGGGGACAAGCATGAGCAATGAGGTCACGGCCGCAGTTCGGCCGATGCAACGGGAGCACGGGGATGCGTGATGAAGTGAGGGCAGACGCCCTGCTGGCGAGCCTGGAGCAGGAGCACAGGGGCAAGCTGAAGGTGTTTCTCGGCGCGGCCCCCGGCGTCGGCAAGACCTACGCCATGCTGCAGGCGGTGCGGGAGCAGGCCAGGGAGGGAGTCGACATCCTGATCGGGGTGGTGGAAACCCACGGCCGCCAGGAGACCCTGGCCCTGCTCGACAAGCTCGCCATCCTGCCGCGCACACTGCACCTGCACCGCCAGCAGCGGCTGGAGGAGATGGATCTGGACGGTCTGCTGGCGCGCAAGCCCGCCATCGCCGTGGTGGACGAGCTGGCCCACAGCAACGCCCCCGGCAGCCGCCACGAGAAGCGCTGGCAGGATGTGGAGGAGCTGCTGGGCGCCGGCATCGACGTCTACACCACCCTCAACGTGCAGCACCTGGAGAGCCTCAACGATCTGGTGTGGCAGCTGACCGGGGTCAGGGTCAAGGAGACCCTGCCTGATCAGGTGCTGCTGGAGGCCGACAGCCTGGTGCTGATCGACCTCCCCCCCAAGGAGCTGCTCGGCCGCCTCAAGGAGGGCAAGGTCTATGTGCCCCACCAGGCCAAGGCCGCCCTGCAGTCTTTTTTCTCTCTGAACAACCTGACCGCTCTGCGGGAGCTGGCGATGCAGACCGCCGCCAGCCATGTGGAGGGAGACCTGCAGTTGCAGTGGCAGGCGGCCGGCAAGACCACCTTGCCGCTGCGGGGCAAGCTGATGGTCTGCATCGGGGATGAGCACGGCGCCGCCCTGGTGCGTTACGGCCACCGCTTCGCCCAGCGCAGGCAACTGCCCTGGCTGGTGGTGCACATCGACAGCAAGGGGCAGCGCTCCCCCGAGCTGGAGCAGGCGCTGGCCCTGGCCTCCCAGCTGGGGGCCAGGGTGCTGACCCTCTCCAGCCCGGCCGTGGCCGATGCCCTGCTGGAGACCGCCGAACAGCAGCAGGTCTCCCAATTGCTGCTCGGCAAATCCCGCAATCCGCCCTGGCGTCGATCCCTGGTGCAACACCTGCTCAAACAGGCGCAGGGATTCGAGATCACGCTGGTGGATACCGAGAAGCGCAAACCCGGTCTGACCCTGCCAACGGCAGGCCCGGGTGAGCTTCGCCAGAGCCTGCTGGCGGTGGCCATCATGGGGGGGACCTCGGCCGCGGTCTGGGCCCTCTCCCACTGGCTGCCCCCCGCCTCCCTGCCCATGCTGTTCGTGCTGGGGGTGCTGGCCACCGCGCTCACCACCAGCCTGGTCCCCGCCATCCTGGCTGCGGTACTGGGCTTCGTTGGCCACAACCTGCTGTTCACCGTCCCCTACTTCTCCCTGAGCGTGGCCAGCCACAGCGACCTGCTCACCCTGTTCGTGCTGCTCATCGTCGGCATCGCGGCCGGGCGCCTCGCCTCCCGCCAGCGTCAGCAACTGGTCAGCCTGCGCGAGACCCAGCAACTGGGCAACGCCCTGCTCTCCCTGAGCCAGGGGCTGGCCACCGCCAGCAGCCCGGTGGACGTGCTGAGACAGGGAACCCAGGCCATCGCCCTCGCCCTTGGGCAGCCCGTGTTCGCGCTCGATGGGGATTACCAGTACCGGGCCGGTGACACCCAGACCGGGCCGGGCCAGACCGACAAAGCCGCCATTGACTGGTGCCTGGCCCAGAAGCAGAGCGCCGGTGCCCATACCGCCACCCTCAACGCCGCCGAGGCCCAGTATCATCACCTCGGCGATGACCTGGTGCTGGGCATCCGGCTGGCCAGCCCGCTCACCTCCGCCGCCGAGCACCAGCTGCAGGCTCTGCTCACCGATATCCGCGCCGCCCTGGCGCGGATCGATCTCAACGAGCGGCTGGCGGACAGCCAGTTGCAGGCGGAGACCGACCGGATGCGCGCCGCCCTGCTCTCCTCGGTCTCCCACGACCTGAAGACGCCGCTCGCCACCATCATGGGGGCCGGCAGCACCCTGCTGGAATACGGGGACCGGATAAGTGCGGAGGACCGCATCGAACTGCTGCACTCGGTGCAGGACGAGGCGCGCCGCCTGCACGGCTATGTGCAAAACCTGCTGGACATGACCCGCATCGGTTCACCGGACTTCCAGTTGAAACGGGACTGGGTCGACCTGGCGGACCTGGTGGAGAGCGCCCGCCGCCGGCTCGACTCCTCCTGGCGCCAGCACAAGCTGCTGGTGCACTTCGATCAGCAGATCCCCCGGCTCTATGTGCACGGCGCCCTGATCGAGCAGGTGCTGGTCAACATCCTCGACAACGCCTCCCGCTACTCGCCGGCCGGCACCCCCATCGAGTTCAAGGTGATGCTGGCGGATCCCGACCTCATCATCGACATCATCGATATCGGGGTCGGCATCGCCGAGTCGGATCGGGACAAGATCTTCAATCTGTTCTACACCCAGCCGGTCGGCGACTGCGGCAGCCGCGGCACCGGGCTTGGCCTCGCCATTTCCCGCGCTATGATAGAGGTCCACGGCGGCCGCATCTGGGCATTCGCCGGCCCCAACGGCAACGGCACCTGCATGCGCATCTCCCTGCCGCTGGCCCTCAACGCACCGGCGGCCTGATGGTCGCCGCCCTTTTCAATCAGCAAACGGGAGGCTGAATGGCTCACATACTGGTCATCGACGACGAGGCGGCCATCCGCCGTTTTTTGCGGATCAGCCTGATCGCCGAAGGACATCAGGTGAGTGAGGCGGTCGGCGTCACCGAGGGGATGGCGCAGTATCGCCACCTCAACCCCGACCTGGTGATCCTGGATCTGGGCCTGCCGGACGGTGATGGCATCCAAATCCTGCACGCCATCCGCGAGCACCACGCCAATCCCGTGCTGGTGCTCTCGGCGCGGGACTCGGAGCAGGAGAAGGTGCGGCTGCTGGATGCGGGGGCCAACGACTACATGAGCAAGCCGTTCGGCGTCGGGGAGATGATGGCCCGTATCCGGGTGCTGCTGCGCCAGCGAGTCGGTGCCACCAGCGGCGAGTGTCGACACTTCCCCCACTGTGGCTTGACCCTGGACAGCAGCAGCCACAAGGTGACCCTGCAGGGCGAGGAGATCCCCCTCTCCCGCAAGGAGTTCGCCCTGTTGCAGGCGCTGGTGTGCCACCCCGGCAAGCTGGTGCAACAGACCCAGCTGCTCATCGACATCTGGGGACCGAGCCACAAGGAAGATACCCACTACCTGCGCATCGTCATCGCCAGCCTGCGCAAGAAGCTGGGAGATAACCCCCAGCAACCCACCCTGATCGAGACCGAATCCGGCATCGGCTACCGCTTTATCGGCAGCTGATGTTGCAGCAAGAAGCTGGGCGGCAACATTCCCAGCAACCCACCCTGATCGAAACTGAAGCCGGCATCGGCTACCGTTTTATCGGCAGCTGATGTTTCACGTGGAACGACGCCAACCGCAGCACAGGGCCAGCAGACCGCATCCCCCGAGCAGCAGCCCGAGATCCTGCAAGCTGGCGGCAACCGCCAACCCCAGGCTGAGCAACAGGTAGTAACCGAGCCCGAACAGGGCCCCGGCACTGCCCGCCACCTCCCGATAGGCCAGCAGCGCCTGGCTCAGCACATTGGGGATAGCCAGCCCGAACGCGACCACCACTCCCGTCATGGGCAGCAGAAACCAGAGCGATGCCTGACTGGCCCACACCAGCCAACCCGAACCCAGCGCCAGCACGGCGGCGAGCCGTATTAACGAGGCAGGCGTCCAGCCACGGCCCAACAGATGCTTGTTGAGCAGGCTGCCCACCAGGGTCGCCAGCGCCAACACGATGCCGGAGTAACCAAACTCGCCCGCGCTCAACCCCAGACTGGCAAACAGAAACGGCGCCAGGCTGTAGTAGCCGAACAGCATGGTGTTGAACAGTGCGACCAGGGCGGCGCTGCGCCACAAGCCGGTATCACGCACCATCCGGCAGGCCAGCGGCCAGAGTGCGACCCTTTGGGTGGTGGCCGGGCGGGTTTCCGGCAGTTGCCAGCAAGCCATCAGCAACAAGCCGATTGCCAGCGCCAGCAGGGCGCCGAATACCCCGAGATAACCCAAGCCATCAGCAAGCAGGCCACCGCTCACCAGCCCCAGCACAGGACTCAGGGAGAGCGCGATGCCCATCACCGAAAAGACCCGCGCCAGATCGCTGCCCTGATAGCTGTCGCGCAGCATGGTCTGGGTCACCACGGAACCCACGGCGGCGCCGAAGGCCGCGATGACCCGGGCCAGCAGCAGGGTTTCAAATTGAGTGGCCAGCAACGCCAGCAGGGTGCCGGCGCCATAGGTCAGCAACCCCGCCAGCATGGCGGGACGCCGCCCGATGAGATCGCACAGTCGGCCCCAGCAGACCACGCCCGCCGCAAACGCCAGAAAATAGACCGACAGGGTCTGGGACGCCTGCCCCTCGCTCACCCGAAACGCAGTGGCGATATGGGTCAGCACCGGGCTGTAGATGGTCTCCACCATCTGGGGAAACATCATCAATCCGACCACCAGCCAGCGCGGTGGCAACCTGTTGTTCATGACACACCTCCTTCACAAGAGGTCGCCATTCTAGAGAGGGATAACATGTCCGATTACAATAAGGCGGACTATAAACAGCAAGAATCGGACACATGGCCTTTATTCTTCCCGATCACCCCTTTGATCCGGACCAGCACGACGGCAGCGCCATCGGTATTGCCGCCGCCCTCGGCTGGCACGACTCCGGCCGCCATCAGCACCAGCGCCACCAGCTGCTGTTCGCCCAGGCAGGCTGCATGACCATAGAGCTGGACGATCAGGTCTGCCTGCTGCCGCCGACGCGAGCGGCCTGGTTGCCAGCAGGTCTGCCCCACCGGGTGTTGATGCGCGGGGTAGTGGCCTATCGCTCCCTCTACTTCCAGCCGGAGCCCGCGTTGCCAAACGAGATGGCGGTGCTGGCGGTCAACCCGCTGCTGCGGGAGATCATCGAGCGGATGGCGCTCTGGCCCTGGGACAAGCCAGCGGCGGAGCAGCATTGCACGCTGGCGCTGTTGCAGGAGGAGCTGGCGCAAGCGCCGCGGGAATCCTGGCAGTTGCCGCTGCCGTCAGACGGGCGTCTGATCGGCTGGCTGCAGGAGATAAAGCGGGGTGACACCCTGCCCGATCGGCTCAACCGGCTGGCCGAGCGGGTGGGTGCCAGCGACAAGACCATAGGCCGCATCTTCATGCGGGAGACCGGTATGAGCTACCAGGCCTGGCGCCAGCAGTGGCGACTGCTTCGGGCCATGGAACTGCTGGCCGAAGCCGAGCCCATCAGCCGGGTGGCCGCTGCGCTGGAGTTCGCCAGCGACAGCGCCTTCATCGCCTTCTTCAGGCAGCACACGGGGCAGACCCCCTTGCGCTACCTCAACTCTCGGGATGAGTCGCATCGGCCGAACTCGCCTCCACCACCAGGGTCTCCAGGGCCAGCGGCTTGAGGTTGTGGATGGCCTCTGCCACCACGTCATGGGAGGCCTGCTGCTGCAAGGCCAGCATCTCCTGTTGCAGGGCGGCGCTGTCCAGCTCGGGTCTGGGGTTCTCGGCGGCCATGGCATTCAGGCTCAGGCTGCTGGCAATCAGGGTAGCGATCAGGATCTTCATCTGGTGTGCTCCGGTGTGGTTGAGATGACCAGATAGCTATTCCAATAGTTGTGCCAGATTTATAACAGCATGATTTTATTGATATAAATAATTTTTTGATGCTACCACCCCTCTTCCTGAATCGAATATTGGTTATTTTAAAACCTATAAATGGTTTTTTTTACCACCTCCATCATGGCAACCCTGTTCCACGTGAAACGCCCCGTTTTTTTGATCGACACCCGCTTTTGAAGTGAGCTATGGTGCTAGCTCCCCCCTTAACTGACTCTGGATTTGCCACCGAATGGAATTCTCCTTGTTCGGCGAGAAGTTCACTCGCCACGCCGGTATTACCCAACTCATGGACGACCTCAATCAAGGGCTGCTGAATCCCGACGCCATCATGCTGGGAGGCGGCAATCCGGCCCCCATCCCCGCCATGCTGGAACGCTTTCAGGCCGAGGCCAATACCCTGCTCGACAACGGCGAACTGATCAAGGCCATGGCCAACTACGATGGCCCCCAGGGCAAGGACAGGTTCACCAGGGCGCTGGCCGCCCTGCTCAGCAAGGAGCTGGGCTGGGAGATCTCCGCCCGCAACATCGCCCTGACCAACGGCAGCCAGAACGCCTTCTTCTATCTGTTCAACCTGCTGGCCGGCGAATTCGCCGACGGTCGCAAGAAGAAGGTGCTGTTCCCCCTGGCCCCCGAATACATCGGCTATGCCGACTCGGCCCTCTCGGACGATCATTTCGTCGCCTACAAGCCCACCATCGAGAAGCTGCCCGACGGCCAGTTCAAATACCACGTGGATTTCGAGAGCCTGCAGGTGGGCGACGACATCGGGGTGATCTGTGTCTCCCGGCCGACCAACCCCACCGGCAACGTGCTCACCGACGAGGAGATCGAACACCTCGATCAGATCGCCCGTGACAAGGGGATCCCGCTCCTCATCGACAATGCCTACGGCGTGCCCTTCCCCGGCATCATCTTCAGCGACGCCAAGCCGTTCTGGAACGCCAACACCATCCTCTGCATGAGCCTCTCCAAGCTCGGCCTGCCGGGCACCCGTTGCGGCATCGTCATCGCCGACGAGAAGATCATCCGGGCCATCACCAACCTGAGCGGCATCATCAATCTGGCACCGGGCAGCCTGGGTCCGGCCATCACCATTCCGATGATCGAGAGCGGAGACATCATCACCCTGAGCGAACAGGTGGTGAAACCCTTCTACCAGCACAAAGCCACCTTCGCGGTCCAGCTGCTGCGCGAGGCCATTCCGGATCCGCGCTTCCACATCCACAAGCCGGAGGGTGCCCTCTTCCTCTGGCTCTGGTTCGAAGACCTGCCGATCCACTGCCAGGAGCTGTATGAGCGACTGAAGGCGAAGAACCTGCTGATCGTGCCCGGCCACTACTTCTTCCCCGGCATCGACGACCCCGAGTGGCGCCACAGCCAGGAGTGCATCCGCCTCAACTATGCCCAGAGCGAAGATCTGGTGCGTCGTGGTATCGCCATCCTGGCCGACGAGATCAACGCCCTCTACGCCGGTTGATTCCCCCTTCGGCATGAAAAAAGAGGCCTGCAGATGCAGGCCTCTTTTCTATCAGGTGGTCAGCGATGTTGTTTAACCGGGCAGAGCCAGCTGATCGGGCTTGCCGATGGGGATGGCGCGGGGCTTGAGCGCTTCCGGCAGCTCCCGGGCCAGCTCTATGGTCAGCAGACCGTGCTCCAGCCTGGCCCCCTGCACTTCCACGTGCTGGCTCAGCTTGAAGGCGAGCTCGAAGTCCCGCTCGGCGATCCCCTGATGGAGGAACTGGCGCTCGCCCATGGTGGCGACCTTGCGCCCCTTCACCTTGAGGGTACCGTTTTCGGTCTCCAGCTCCAGCTCATTGCGATCGAAACCGGCCACGGCAACCGTGATGAGGTAGCTGTCGTGATCCCGCTTTTCGATGTTGTACGGGGGGTAGGCCGAGGTCTTCTGATCGAACAGGCCTTCCAGCTCGCGGGCCATCCGCTCGAAGCCGACGGCATTGGAATAGAGATGAGAAAAATCGAGGTTACGCATGATCCTATCCTTCTATAAAGCAACAGGGTTTACTCTCCACGGGCCCGCCATCGGCACCCGGGAAACATCAGCAATGCGACGAGGTCAGGCTGTCAGCCGTTGATCTCGATCTTGCGGGGCTTCATCGCCTCGGGCACTTCGCGCACCAGGTCGATGTGCAGCAGACCGTTCTTCAGGTCGGCCCCCTTCACCCGCACATAGTCGGCCAGCTGGAAGCGACGCTCGAAGCCGCGTTCGGCAATGCCTTGGTAGAGGTAGTTGCGCTCGGTATCGGCCTGCTTGCTGCCCTTCACCGTCAGCAGATTTTCCTGGAAGCTCAGCTCCAGCTCTTCCTGGGTAAAGCCCGCCACCGCCATGCTGATGCGGTAGTCGCTGTCACCCAGCTGCTCGATGTTGTAGGGGGGATAGCCGGCATTGCCATTGCTGGCCGCAGATTCGATGAGAGTGGCCAGACGATCGAAACCGATGGCAGAACGATAGAGCGGAGAAAAGTCGATAGAACGCATAGTATTACCCTCTTGTGAGCGATAACGGATTGTTTGCCCTCCTGATGGACGGGCGCCTGGTCGAAACCTCTGTCGAGCGTTCCGGCCTTGTTATCTATATAGGGGCCAGCATTTGGCTTTCAAGGGGTAAAAACAAAAGAAATGCAGGCCATCAAAAATGGCCCGATTAGATCGATAATAGGCCTGCGGGCCACTCATGATCCGTCCCTCATCCCTCCATACTGGCCGTGTCCCCAACGAGAAACCGGAGCACGCCATGAAGATTACCCAGGTTCGCAACGCCACCCTGCTCATCCACTACGCAGGAACCCGCTTCCTCATCGACCCCATGCTGGCCCCCAAGGGGAGCTATCCCGGCTTCGAAGGCATGGCCAACAGCCATCTTCGCAACCCCCTGGTCGAGCTGCCGCTGCCCATGGCGACCCTGCTGGAGGTGGATGCGGTGATTGTCACCCATGACCATCTGGATCACTGGGACGATGTCGCGAAAGCGAAGATCCCCAGGCACCTTCCCCTGTTCGTGCAGCATCAGAAAGATGCCGACACCATGAGGGGATGCGGCTTCGAGGATGTGCGCCTGCTGGGCGAGGTCGGCGAGTTCGCCGGCATCCGCCTGCAACGGACGGAAGGCCGGCACGGCAGCGATACCATCATGGCCCTGCTGGGGGATCGCCTTGGCGAGGTCAGCGGAGTGGTCTTCTCCCATCCCGCCGAAAAGACTCTCTATCTGGCCGGCGACACCATCTGGAATGCCCAGGTTGAACAAGCGCTGCACCGGCACCAACCCGAGGTTGTCGTCCTCAACTGCGGTGATGCCCAGGTGACGGGTCTGGGCGCCATCATCATGGGCAAGGAGGATGTGGCCGCCGTCTATCAGGCCGCCCCGCAGGCCACCCTGATCGCCAGCCACATGGAGGCGGTCAATCATGCCCTGCTGTCCCGGCGGGAGCTGCGTGACTACCTGGACAGCCAGGGGATGGCCGCCCGGGTAAGGGTGCCCGAGGATGGCGACACCATGGTGCTCTGAGCGAGAGGCCGGGCACCACATGGCTCTTCGGCTTTCTGTTGCTGCCCCGTATGATGGGGATCCGAGTGCAAAGGAGTTTGCCACCATGCCCCGTCCCCTCATCGTCGCCGTCATCACCTTCGATCGCTTCAGCCCCTTTCACTGCTCGGTGCCCTGCCTCATCTTTGGCGACAAGATGATGCCGGGCCAGTCGTTGTTCGAGCTGAGACTCTGCGCCGGGGATGACACGCGGCAACCCGCCTCCTCCCAGGGTTTTCGCATGGAGGCCGACTATGGCCTGGAGGGTCTGCTGGAGGCGGATATCATCATCATCCCCTTCTGGCGCGATCCGGCCGAGCGCCCCGCCCAACCCCTGCTCGATGCCCTGGTTGCCGCCCGGATCAGGGGAGCCCAGCTCGTGGGGCTCTGTCTCGGCACCTATGTGCTGGCCTATGCCGGCCTGCTGGACGGGCGCGGTGCCGCCACCCATTGGGAATTTGAACAGGAGTTCGTCCAGCGCTTCCCCCGGGTGCGGCTCGATACCAATGCCCTCTACGTCGACGACGACGGACTCATCACCTCGGCTGGCACCGCCGCCAGCCTGGACTGCTGCCTCTATCTGGTGCGCCAGCATCACGGCAGCCAGATTGCCAACAAGCTGGCCAGGCGGCTGGTGGTGCCTCCCCACCGGGAGGGTGGCCAGGCCCAGTTCATCGAGCAGCCGGTGCCCGCCACCACCCGGGATGCCAGGATCAACCAGCTGTTCGATCACCTGCGCCTGCACCTGGCTGCGCCCCACACCCTGGACAGCCTGGCGGAACATTGCATGATGAGCCGACGCACCTTTAGCCGCCGCTTCCAGCTCGCCACCGGTCTCTCCCTCGGGGAGTGGCTGATGGCGGAGCGCCTGCGCCGCAGCCAGACGCTGCTGGAGTCCAGCGCCCACACAGTGGAACGCATCGCCGAACTGGTGGGGCTCGGGTCTGCCACCATATTGCGCAAGCACTTTCGCGCCCGCTTCGGGGTGTCGCCGCGGGAGTGGCGCCGCACCTTTCGCGGTGACAGAGTCTAGGTCCCTCATGTTTCACGTGGAACGCGCCCTCTCCCTTCCATCCAGAAAACAAAAAGCCGCTCACGAGGAGCGGCTTTTGATGGTTGTCGGACCGTCTGATTAGACGTCGAGGTTGGCAACCCGCAGGGCGTTGGTCTCGATAAAGTCGCGACGGGGCTCTACGGCGTCACCCATCAGGGTGGAGAAGAGCTGGTCGGCGCCGACCGCATCGTCGATGGTGACACGCAGCATGCGACGGGCTTCCGGATCCATGGTGGTTTCCCACAGCTGCTCCGGGTTCATCTCGCCCAGCCCTTTATAGCGCTGGATGTAGATGCCACGCTTGCCTTCGCCCATCAGCCACTCGACCGCTTCAACGAAGCTGGCGACCGGTTTGACCTTCTCGCCACGCTTGATGTAACCGCCTTCCTCGATCAGGTTGGCGATCTCCTTGCCCAGGGAGACCAGCTGACGGTACTCGGAGGATTGCAGGAAGTCATAGCTCAGCGGATATTCACGGTCGACCCCGTGCTGGCGTACCACGGCGTGGGGCACGAACAGGCTGCGCTCCTCGTCGCGGCGTACCTGCATCTGGTACTGGATGCCGTGGTTGCTCTCGTTGAGCACGGCCTCCATGCTCTGGCACCAGGCCTGCAGATCGCTCTCGCTGGCCAGCAGGGTTTCGTTCAACTCAGGCTGATAGATCAGCTGGGTCAGCACGGCTTCCGGGGCGCGACGGGACATGCGGGTGATGAGGTGAGTCACGGCGCGATGCTGGTTGACCAGACGCTCCAGCGCCTCGCCACCGATGGCCGGGGCAGACTCGTTGACGTGCAGGGTCGCACCGTCCAGCGCCATGGCGGTCTGGTACTGCAACAATGCGTCTTCGTCTTTCAGGTACTGCTCCTGCTTGCCCTTCTTCACCTTGTAGAGCGGCGGCTGGGCGATGAAGACATAGCCACGCTCGATGATTTCCGGCATCTGACGATAGAAGAAGGTCAGCAGCAGGGTACGGATGTGCGCACCATCGACGTCCGCATCCGTCATGATGATGATGTTGTGATAGCGCAGCTTGTCCGGGTTGTACTCGTCGCGACCGATGCCACAGCCCAGAGCGGTGATCAGGGTGCCCACCTCCTGGGAGGAGATCATCTTGTCGAAACGGGCCTTCTCCACGTTCAGGATCTTGCCCTTGAGGGGCAGGATGGCCTGGTTCTTCCGGTTGCGACCCTGCTTGGCGGAACCGCCAGCAGAGTCCCCTTCCACGATGTAGAGTTCGGAGAGCGCCGGGTCTTTCTCCTGACAGTCCGCCAGCTTGCCGGGCAGACCGGCGATATCCAGCGCGCCCTTGCGGCGAGTCAGTTCGCGGGCCTTGCGGGCCGCTTCGCGGGCACGGGCCGCATCGATGATCTTGTTGACCACGATCTTGGCGTCGCCCGGGTTCTCCAGCAGGAAGTCTGCCAGCTTCTCGCCCATCGCCTGTTCCACGGCGGTCTTCACCTCGGACGAGACCAGCTTGTCCTTGGTCTGGGAGGAGAACTTGGGGTCAGGCACCTTGACGGAGATAACGGCAATCAGACCTTCACGGACATCGTCACCACTGGCGGCGGACTTGGCCTTCTTGCTGTAGTCCTCCTTGTCCATGTAGTTGTTCAGCGTCCGGGTCAACGCGGTACGGAAGCCCACCAGGTGGGTACCGCCATCCCGCTGCGGAATATTGTTGGTGAAGCAGTAGACCCCTTCCTGATAGGCGTCGTTCCACTGCATGGCGACTTCGACACCGATGCCGTCCTGCTCTGTGGTGAAGTGGAACACCTTGGGATGGATCGGGGTCTTGTTCTGGTTCAGGTACTCGACGAAGGCCTTGATGCCCCCTTCGTAGCAGAAGTGCGCCTCGCGGCCGTCACGCTCGTCCATCAGACGGATGGAGACGCCGGAGTTGAGGAAGGAGAGCTCGCGCAGACGCTTGGCCAGGATCTCGTAGTGGAACAGGGTGTCGCTGAAGATGGTCGGGCTCGGCCAGAAGCGAACTTCGGTCCCGGTGCCGGTGCTGTCACCAATCTGCTTGAGGGGTGCCTGCGGCTCGCCCAGGTGATAGGTCTGCTCGTAAACATGACCGTTGCGGCGGATGGTCAGCAGCAGCTTGTCGGAAAGCGCGTTCACCACGGAGACGCCTACACCGTGCAGACCGCCGGACACCTTGTAGGAGTTGTCATCGAATTTGCCGCCGGCGTGCAGCACGGTCATGATGACTTCGGCGGCGGAGCGGCCCTCTTCCGGGTGGATGTCCACCGGAATGCCGCGACCGTTGTCGCGCACGGAGACGGAGCCGTCGGAATGGATCTTGACCTGGATATCGGAGCAGTAGCCAGCCAGAGCCTCGTCGATGGAGTTGTCGACGACCTCGAACACCATGTGGTGCAGGCCCGATCCATCGTCCGTATCGCCGATATACATCCCCGGGCGCTTGCGGACCGCATCCAGGCCCTTGAGCACCTTGATATTCGAGGAGTCGTAAGTATTTTCACTCATAGCTTACTCTCTGCCTTCTCTAACGTTTCGGAGATCTTGCCTTGTTCCACGTGGAACAGCTTGCAGTCACTCGCATCCATCATGTCTGCGAGCTGACCGGTATCGATGGCGGTGATGAACACCTGGGACGCGCACTGCTTCAGCCTTGCGGCCAGCAGACGACGTTTGTCGACATCCAGTTCAGAGGCAAAATCATCAATTAAAAAAATACAGCCGCGGCTGCTATGTTGATTCAAATAGAGCCCTTGGGCCAGCCGCATGGCACAGACCAGCAACTTCAGCTGACCCCTGGACAAAATATCCTGCGCGGGCACGCCGTTCGCCTTGAGCCGCACGTCCGCCTTCTGCGGACCGACCCCAGTGTACCCCAGCGAACGATCCCGTTCGAACCCCGCCTCCAGCAATGCATCGAGGGGAGTGTCTTTTTCCCAGCCTCGATAGAATCCAAGACTGATATCGAACTCCGGCAGAAAATCTGCCGTCATCTCCTTGATCAGGGGTGTAATGGCCTGACAATAACTGGCGCGAAACCCCGCCAGCTCGCCACCCAGTCGCACCAGCTCCTGATCCCAGAATGCCAGTTGACGATACTGGGTGCTCTGGCGCAGCAAGGCATTGCGCTGCTTCAACAGCCGACGCACCCGCCCCCAGAGGGAGAAGAAGGTCGGCTCCTGATGGAAAACACCCCAGTCGAGCCAGGCCCGGCGAGCCTGGGGCCCACCGGTCAGCAGGCTGAAACCATCGGGGTGGATCAACTGTACCGGCAACAGCTCCGCCAGATCGGCCAGGCGCTGGGCCTGGGCACCGGCGATCTTGAGCTGGGTTTCGCCCCCCTTGTCCTTGGCAAGCCCGATGGGCACCTGACGCCCCTCCAGCTCGCACTGGGCAAACAGGGTAAAGGCCCGCTCGCCCTGGCGGATGACCCGCCCGGTCAAATGGGTACGAAACGAGCGGCCGAGACCAAGGTAATGAATGGCTTCCAGCACGCTGGTCTTGCCGCTGCCGTTACTCCCGACCAGGATATTGAGGCCGGGAGACAGCGCGAGACTGGCGTGCTGAATGTTGCGAAAGTCGCTGAGCTGGAGTTTGACCAGGGACACGACTAGATCCGCATCGGCATCACCACGTACTGGGCATCTTGGTTCTCAAAATCCTCAATAATGGCGCTGCTGATGGAATCGCTCAGGCTGATCCGGATTTGGTCACATTTTAACGTATTCAACACGTCCAGCACATAGGAGACGTTGAAGCCGATCTCCATCTCGCCAGCGGCGTATTGTACGTCAAGCAGCTCTTCGGCTTCTTCCTGTTCCGGGTTGTTGGCGGTGATGCGCAGCAGGTTTTCCTGCAGATTGAGACGCACCCCACGGAATTTCTCGTTGGAGAGGATGGCGGCACGAGCAAAGGCCTGGCGCAGATCCTCGCGACCGGCGATCAGGGCCTTGTCGCTCCCTCTCGGGATGACGCGGCGCCAGTCCGGGAAACGGCCATCCACCAGCTTGGAGGTGAAGATGAAGCCATCCAGGGCGGCGCGCAGGTTGCTGCGGCCCACTTGCAGCCTTACCGGCTTGTCTTCCGCTTCCAGCAGGCGCACCAGCTCCAGCACCCCTTTGCGCGGCAGGATGACCTGATGATCGGGCAGCGATTCCCCCACCACCTCGCGGCGGCAGGTGGCCAGCCGGTGACCGTCCGTCGCCACGGTACGCAGGCCGTGGCCTTCGCTCTCGAACAGCATGCCGTTCAGGTAGTAGCGCACGTCCTGGCTCGCCATGGAGAACTGGGTCGCGTCGATGAGTTTTTTCAGCTCCAGCTGGCTGATGTCGAACTCGAGCACGGATTCCCAATCCTCGATGTTCGGGTATTCGGTCGCCGGCAGGGTCGACAGGTTGAAGCGGGAGCGGCCGGAACGGATGATGAGGCGCTCTCCCTCGGTGCTGAGGCGGATCTCCGCCCCCTCCGGCAGACCGCGACAGATGTCCAGCAGCTTGCGCGCCGGCACTGTGGTGCGGCCATCCTGGCTGTCGCTGTTGAGATAGACCTGTCCGATCATCTCCACCTCGAGATCGGTCCCGGTCAGCGACAGCAGGCCATTGCTGACATCGAGCAGGACGTTGCCGAGGATGGGCAGGGTCGGCCGGCCACCCAGGGCACCGGACACCAGTTGCAGGGGACGTAACAGGGCCTCACGGCTAATTTCGAGCTGCATCTGTGCTCTCCGTTGTTATTGGGAGGAAAGGATTCGGATCAGGCTGGGACATGCAATCTGCATCTGTGCACTCCGTTCCGTTATCAGGAAGAAAGGGTACGGATCAGGTTGGAATAATCTTCCTTGATGTCGTGACTCTCTTCCTTCAGCTGCTCGATCTTGCGGCAGGCATGAAGAACCGTGGTGTGGTCACGGCCACCGAAGGCATCCCCGATCTCAGGCAAGCTGTGGTTGGTCAGCTCCTTGGCCAGCGCCATCGCCAGCTGGCGCGGGCGGGCAACGGAGCGGGAGCGACGCTTGGAGAGCAGATCCGCCAGCTTGATCTTGTAATACTCCGCCACCGTCTTCTGGATGTTGTCGATGGTGACCAGCTTCTCCTGCAAGGCCAGGAGATCGCGCAGCGCCTCGCGCACGAAGTCGATGTTGATGGCGCGGCCGGTGAAGTTGGCGTTGGCGATCACCCGGTTGAGGGCACCTTCCAGTTCACGGACGTTGGAGCGAAGCCGTTTGGCGATGAAAAAGGCCACTTCGTCCGGCAGATGGATCTGGTTCTCGTCCGCCTTGCGCATCAGGATGGCAACCCGGGTCTCCAGCTCGGGCGGCTCGATCGCCACCGTGAGTCCCCAGCCGAAGCGGGACTTGAGACGATCTTCCACCCCGTTGATCTCTTTCGGATAGCGGTCCGAGGTCAGGATGATCTGCTGGTTGCCTTCAAGCAGGGCATTGAAGGTGTGGAAGAACTCCTCCTGGGAGCGCTCCTTGTTGGCGAAGAACTGGATGTCATCGATGAGCAGGGCATCGACGCTACGGTAATAACGCTTGAACTCTTCAATGGCGTTATTCTGCAGCGCCTTCACCATGTCCTGCACGAACCGTTCGGAGTGCATGTAGATGACTTTGGCGTCTTTCTTGCGATCCTTGATGGCATTGCCAACGGCGTGCAGCAGGTGGGTCTTGCCAAGGCCGGTGCCGCCATAGAGGAACAGCGGGTTGTAGGCACCACCCGGATTGTCGGCCACCTGACGGGCGGCCGCACGGGCCAGCTGGTTGGACTTACCCTCGACGAAATTCTCGAAGGTATAGTTCACGTTGGTGTTGCTCTTGTGGTTTGGCTCGGGCTTGTTTTCGGCCTTGTTTTCCCAGCTCTTGGGAGAGTTATTCACAGCATCGACACCACGGGCCGGCGCCCTGGCGACCGCGACGGGATGAGGGCGATTGCCGATATCAAAACGCAGGGTGGGAGCGTCGGCTCCGCACAGCTCGTTGATGATGCCGTTGACCCGGAGCAGGTACTTGTCGCGTACCCAGTCCAGAACAAAGCGGTTCGGTGCATACAGGGTCAGAGTATTGTCACTCAACTCCGCTTGAAGCGGCCGGATCCACATGCTGAATTCTGCCGAGGGCAACTCATCTTGCAGCCGGTTAAGGCACTGCTGCCATAGCGAAGCAGTCACTCTAGACTCCCGTCAATTGATTAAGTAAAGACCGGCTATTCTACGTTTTTAGTGGCCGGATCTCCAGTTGCTGCCGCACGGATCCAGCAAATAAGATCCTTGACTTTCAAGGATCCAACGCCCCAGGATCCCATTTCATCCCCAAAGTTACCCACAGCCGGATATCGTCAATGTGGACAGAATGGCGCGCTGCGACCATAGTTATTTTATATAACCAAATATCATTTATTTTTTATATTTTATTCCAATAACATCAGCGCCAACCCGTGATTACAACTAAAAATACAGCACTACAGAGAGAGGAATCCCCATGAAAACCACCATCAAACTGATTTCCGGCGCCGCCATTCTGCTGGCCAGCCTGTCCGGCCAGGCCATCGCCCAGGAAACCATCAAGGTCGGCATGTCCGGCAAATATTTCCCGTTCACCTTCGTCAAGCAGGACAAGCTGCAGGGCTTCGAGGTGGACATGTGGAACCAGATCGGTGAGCGCACCGGCTACAAGGTCGAGTTCGTGACCGCCAGCTTCTCCGGCCTGTTCGGCATGCTGGAAACCGGCCGCGTTGACACCATCTCCAACCAGATCACCATCACCGACGAGCGCAAGGCCAAGTACGCCTTCTCCCAGCCCTATGTCTATGACGGTGCCCAGATCGTGGTCCGCAAGGGCAACAACACCATCCACGGCATCAAGGACCTGGAAGGCAAGAAGGTCGCCGTCAACCTGGGCTCCAACTTCGAAGAGCTGCTGCGCAAGAACGACCCCAACAAGAAGATCGACATCCGCACCTATGACTCCGCCTTCGAGCAGGATGTCGCCCTGGGCCGCATCGACGCCTTCGTGATGGACCGCGTCTCCACCGCCCAGCTGATCAAGGAATCCAAGCTGCCGCTGCAACAGGCCGGTGCACCGTTCGAAACCATCGAGAACGCCCTGCCCTTCCTGAAGACCCCGGAAAAGCAGGCCGTGCTGAAGAAGGTTGACGATGCCCTCACCGCCATGCGCAAAGACGGCACCCTGACCAAAATCTCCGAAAAATGGTTCGCAGCGGACATCACCAGCAAATAAATGATGGAATTTGACCTCGAGTACACGCTAGGGCTGTTTCCCATCCTGCTCAAATACCTGGGCACCACGATGGAAATGGCCCTGTGGGGATTCGTATTGGCACTCGTACTGTCGCTGATCCTGGCGATAGTACGGGTGTTTCGCGTTCCCGCACTTCACTGGCTGGCGATGCTGTATATCTCGTTCTTCCGGGGTACACCGCTGCTCGTCCAGCTGTTCCTGCTCTATTACGGGCTGCCGCAGCTCTTCCCCATCTTCGTGGGGATGGATGCCTTTACCGCCGCCATCATCGGCCTGACCCTGCACTTTGCCGCCTACATGGCCGAGTCGATCCGGGCAGCCATTCTCGGCATCCACAAGAGCCAGATGGAAGCCGCCCTCAGCATCGGCATGAGTCGGCTGCAGGCGATGCAGCGGATCATCCTGCCCCAGGCGGCCCGCATCGCGACACCATCGCTGATGAACTACTTCATCGACATGATCAAGAGCACCTCCCTGGCGTTTACCCTGGGTGTGGCGGAGATCATGGGCAAGGCCCAGATGGAAGCGGCCTCCTCCTTCAAGTTCTTCGAGAGCTTCATGGCGGTGGCGCTGATCTACTGGGTGGTGGTCATCTTCTTCACCCGCTTGCAGCATCTGCTGGAAGTGCGGCTGAACCGTGCTTATTAAAGGAGGCCTGTCATGATCAACCTAACGGGTCTCTCCAAGGCCTATGACGGAAATCAGGTGCTCAACGGCATCGATCTTGAGGTAAAGAAGGGGGAGATTGTCGTCATCATCGGCCCCTCCGGTACCGGCAAGTCGACTCTGCTGCGCTGTCTCAACCTGTTGGAAACCCCGGATGCAGGGCGGCTCGTCATCGATGACCTCGCCGTGGATCTGGCCAAGGCCAGCGACCAGCAGGCCATCGAACTGCGCAAACGCGCCTCTTTCGTGTTCCAGAACTACGCCCTGTTCGCCAACAAGACGGCGCTGGACAACATCGCCGAGGGGCTGATCACCGTCTGGAAGCAGCCGAAGGCGGAAGCTCGTGCCACTGCCCTGGGCATCCTCAAGGACATCGGCCTCGCCGAGAAACAGGATGCCTACCCGGCCTCCCTCTCCGGCGGCCAGCAACAGCGCGTCGGCATCGGCCGGGCCATGGCGGCCCACTCCAAGGTGATCCTGTTTGACGAGCCCACCTCCGCCCTCGATCCCGAGTGGGTCGACGAGGTGCTGGGCCTGATGAAGCAGCTCGCCCGCCAGCACCAGACCATGGTGGTGGTGACCCACGAGATCGAGTTTGCCCGTGATGTCGCCGATCGGGTGATCTTCATGGAAGGAGGCCGGATCGTGGAGCAGGGCCCGCCGGATCAGATATTGGTCGATCCGCAGGATCCCCGTACCCGGGAGTTCCTGCGCAAAGTACTTAAATAGCTCTCTCTTTGGCGGCCTGGCCGCCTTTTTTCTTGAGGGATCCTTGTTTAACCCCGGGTTGCCAGTATAATTCGGGGCCCTTGATCCTCCGGATCCTGCCAGATTATCCCGCTCGGTCGACGAACGGGGCGAGATGGAAAGGAACGGCGGATTGACGAGAAGCTGAACTCTGTTTAGAATTCGGCCTCTTTTGCTAGTCGTCACACGCTATAGCTGGCGCGTCGGCTAAGTGTGACAATCAAAACTGTACAGAAATACGGAATCGAATCATGAAACGTACTTTTCAACCGTCCAACCTGAAGCGCAAGCGCTCTCACGGTTTCCGCGCTCGCATGGCTACTGCCAACGGCCGCAAAGTTCTGGCCGCTCGTCGTGCCAAGGGTCGTGCCCGCCTGGTAGTCTAATGCCTACCCAGCACACCTTCTCTCGGGAGTTACGTCTGTTAACTCCCGAACACTTCAAACGCGTTTTCGCCGAGCCTGTCCGGGCCGCTTCTCCGCAAATTACGCTTCTTGCTTGCCCCAACTCCCTCGAACACCCCCGTCTTGGCCTCGCCGTGCCCAAAAAGGCGCTCAAGCGTGCCGTCTGGCGCAACCGTGTAAAACGAGTGGTTCGGGAAAGTTTTCGCCTCAATCAAGCCAATCTGCCCGCTATCGACATCGTCGTGATCGCCAAGGGTGGCGTGAAGGAGATGGACAACGAAGCGCTGTTCAAGTTACTGGAAAAGCTATGGCGCACTCTGTCACGCCGTTGCAATGGGTAGCAATCAAACTGATACGCCTGTATCAGCTAATCATTAGTCCCCTGCTCGGGCCGCGCTGCCGTTTCACCCCGACTTGTTCCCAATTTGCGATAGAAGCAATCCGACTTCACGGTTTCATAAAAGGCGTTTGGTTAGCCAGCAAACGTCTATTAAAATGCCATCCCTTATCCGAGGGTGGTTATGACCCGGTTCCGCAACCAAAGCGAAGAAACTGAAGACTATGGAATCACAACGCAATTTACTCCTGATCGGTTTGCTGTTCGTGAGCTTCTTGCTCTGGCAACAGTGGGAGTCCGACAAGGCTCCGAAGCCGGCCCCGACTACCGTGGCCCAAACCGAACATTTCGTACCTGAAGCCGGTCAGACCGGTGATATTCCTCAGGTTTCCGAGCAAGCAAATGGTAACGCCGCGCGCAAGCTGATCACCGTCTCCTCCGACGTGCTCAAATTGACCCTGGATACCCAGGGCGGTGACATCGTCTCTGCCGAACTGCTGGCCCACAAGCTGGAAGAAGGCAAGGAACAGCCGTTCACCCTGCTGACCAGCCAGCCTGCCCACCTCTATGTGGCCCAGAGCGGTCTGGTCGGTCGCAATGGTCCGGACAGCCAGGCCCAGGGTCGTCCCACCTATGAAGCCGCCCAGACCAGCTATCAGCTGGCCGATGGTCAGGATCAAGTCGTCGTTCCGATGACCTGGACCGACAGCAAGGGTGTGGTCTTCACCAAGGAGTTCGTGCTCAAGCGCGGTGATTACGCCGTGGGCGTCGACTACAAGATCGACAACAAGTCTGCCGAGCCGGTCCAGGTACAGTTCTACGGTCAGCTGAAGCAGACCATGACCACGCCGAAGGATCAGGAAGGTCATGCCATGGTGGCCAGTGCCTACCGTGGTGGTGCCTTCTCCAGCGAAGACTCCCGCTACAAGAAGTACACCTTTGACGAGATGAAGGATGCCGACCTGAACAAGACCACCCAGGGTGGTTGGGTCGCCATGCTGCAGCACTACTTCGTCTCTGCCTGGGCCCCGAATGCCAACGACACCAACAGCTTCTACAGCCGCGTGATCCCGGGCAAAGACCAGGCAATCATCGGCTACAAGGCGCCGCTGGTTGACGTCGCTGCCGGCCAGCAGGCCGAAGTGAGCGGCAAGCTGTGGATCGGTCCCAAGCTGCAGGATCAGATGGCCAAGGTGGCAAACCACCTGGATCTGACCGTCGACTATGGCTGGCTCTGGTTCATCGCCCAACCGCTGCACTGGCTGCTGACCGTGTTCCACGGTTTCGTCCAGAACTGGGGTCTGGCCATCATCATGCTGACCCTGCTGGTGCGCGGCATCATGTTCCCGCTGACCAAGGCCCAGTACACCTCCATGGCCAAGATGCGGATGCTCCAGCCCAAGCTGGCTGCGCTCAAGGAACGCTTCGGTGACGATCGCCAGAAGATGTCCCAGGGCATGATGGAGCTGTACAAGAAGGAGAAGGTCAACCCGCTGGGCGGCTGCCTGCCCATCCTGGTACAGATGCCCATCTTCATCGCCCTCTACTGGGCACTGATGGAGTCTGTCGAGCTGCGCCACGCGCCGTTCGCCCTGTGGATCACCGACCTGTCGGTGAAGGACCCCTTCTTCGTGCTGCCAATCCTCATGGGTGCCTCCATGTGGTATCTGCAGAAGATGAGCCCGACCACCATCACGGACCCGATGCAGCAGAAGGTGATGCAGTTCATGCCGATCATCTTCACCTTCATGTTCCTCTGGTTCCCGGCAGGTCTGACTCTGTACTGGCTGGTGAGCAACGTCATCTCCATCATCCAGCAGACCATCATCTATCGTCAGCTGGAGAAGAAAGGCCTGCACTCACGCAACTGATGCGCAGCCCATCTTTCCTGATGACAAAAGAGGCGGCCTTCGGGCCGCCTTTTTTATTACAATGTCCCCCACCCTCTTACTCATTCAGCCAACCAGCGAGTCAAGCAAGATGACAACAGATACCATCGTGGCCCAGGCCACCGCCCCCGGCCGTGGCGGCGTCGGCATAGTCCGCGTCTCCGGCCCTGCCGCCGAGCGGGTCGCCGAGATAGTGCTCGGCAAGCTCCCCAGGGTGCGTTATGCCGAATATCTGCCGTTCAGGGACGAGCAGGGCCAGGCGCTGGATCAGGGCATCGCCCTGCTGTTCAAGGCCCCTAACAGCTTCACCGGCGAAGACGTGCTGGAGCTGCAGGGCCATGGCGGCCCCGTCATTCTCGACATGCTGATCCGCCGCATCCTGCAGATCGACGGCATCCGCCCCGCCCGCCCGGGCGAGTTCAGCGAGCGCGCCTTCCTCAACGACAAGCTGGATCTGGCCCAGGCCGAGGCCATCGCCGATCTCATCGAAGCCTCCAGCGAGCAGGCCGCCCGCAGCGCCATGCACTCCCTCCAGGGGCAGTTCTCCGGTAAGGTGCAACAGCTGGTGGAGAGCCTCACCCGGCTGCGCATCTATGTGGAAGCGGCCATCGACTTCCCGGATGAAGAAATCGACTTTCTCTCCGACGGCAAGGTGGCGGGTGACCTCTACGCCATCATGTCCGAGCTGGATGACGTACGCGGCGAGGCCAAGCAGGGTGCCCTGCTGCGAGAGGGGATGAAGGTGGTGATCGCCGGTCGTCCCAACGCCGGCAAATCGAGCCTGCTCAACGCCCTCGCAGGCCGCGAGTCCGCCATCGTCACCGAGATCGCCGGTACCACCCGCGACGTGCTGCGCGAGCACATCCATCTGGATGGCATGCCGCTGCACATCATCGACACCGCGGGCCTGCGCGATACCCAGGACAAGGTGGAACAGATCGGCATCGAGCGCGCCTGGGCCGAGATCGAACAGGCCGACCGGGTGCTGTTTATGGTGGACGGCACCACCACGGACGCCGTCGACCCCCACGATATCTGGCCGGAATTCGTTGATCGGTTGCCAAAAAACATCGGCCTCACCGTGGTGCGCAACAAGGCGGACCTGACCGGCGAGGATCTGGCACCGAGCCAGGAGCAGGGCCACGCCGTCTATCGCATCTCCGCCAAGACCGAGCTGGGGCTGCCCGCACTGCGCGAGCACCTCAAGGCCTGCATGGGCTTCCAGGGCAACACCGAAGGGGGCTTCATGGCCCGCCGCCGCCACCTGGACGCACTGGAGCGCGCCGCCGAACGGCTGCTGGTAGCCAGGGAGCAGCTTGAGGTCTATGTGGCTGGCGAACTGGTGGCCGAGGAGCTGCGCCTGGCCCAGGAGTCCCTGTCCGAGATCACCGGCGAGTTCAGCTCCGACGATCTGCTGGGCCGCATCTTCTCCAGCTTCTGCATCGGCAAGTAAATCCGCAGAGCAGGCAATGAAAAGCCCGGGTTCATCCCGGGCTTTTTTTGTGCGCTTTTCATCCACCAACCTAGAGACGGCGCAGGCACCACATGAAGTAAGCGCCCCCTAACAGGGTGGAGACCAGACCGACGGGCACCTCCTGGGGAAAGAGGATCTGCTGGCCGATCCAGTCCGCTGACACCATCAGCAAAGCGCCACAGCCTGCGGCGCCGAGCAGGTGCCAGCGCGCCCTCACCAGCCCCATCAATCTGGCCAGGTGCGGCGCCAGCAGACCGGCAAAGGAGAGCGGGCCTATCACCATGGTGGCACTGGCGGTGAGCACGGCCACCAGCAGCAGGATGGTGAGCTGGGCACGGCCGAGATGGATCCCCAGAGCCGTCGCTACCGCCGGCCCCATGGGCATGAGGTCGAGCCAGCGGCTCGCCAGCAGGCAGGCTGCCAGCATCAGCAGCGCCAACACCACCAGGGCAAGGGCCACCGGCTGGGTGACGTAATAGGTGGAGCCGGACATCCAGGAGAGCAGTTGCTGCACCCGCAGGTCGCCGTTGGCCAGGGCGATGGCCTGCAACGGCTCGAACAGCGCCGTGATGGCGATGCCAGACAGCAGTATCCGCTCCGGCTGGAAGCCGTTGCGCCGGTTGATAAGCACCAGCAGCAACAGGCAGGCGAAGACGCCCACCAGCCCCCCCAGCAGCATCATGGGCAGCGGCAAGGCGGGCAGCAACAGGGCCGCCGCAATCACCCCCATGAAGGTGCCACCGCTCACCCCCAGCAGCTCGGGGCTCGCCATGGGGTTGTTGCTGACTCGCTGCAACAGAGTGCCAGCCAGCGCCAGCAACACGCCTGCGGCACCCGCTGCCAGCGTGCGCGGCAAGCGCCACTCCAGTTGGGCCTGCCACCGCAGCCAGCTCGGCCAACCCCAGCCGTCCATCCCCTGCCCAAACAACAGGGAGGCGATCACCGCAGCAGCCAGCCCCAACACCATCAGACCGACAAGGCGAGACGGCGCCGGATGGCGGGCCAACTGCAGGGAGGAGTTCGCCTTAGGCGCACTCTGCTTGATACCAAGACGCGGGATCAGCCAAAGCAGCAGCGGCGCCCCCAACAGGGCCGTCATGGCGCCGGTCGGGATCAGCACAGGCCAGAACCGGCTCAGGGTCTGCAGCAGCAGATCGGTGGCCGCCAGCAACAGGGCGCCGAGGATGGGTGCCCACAGCAGCCGCTGGGCCAGTTTTCTGACCCCCAGCAGCCGCACCATGGCGGGCGCCGCCAGCCCGATAAAACCGATCAGCCCCACCACGCTCACCACGCAGGCGGTGACAAACACCGCGAGGCCGAGGCCGGCGAATCTCAGGTGCTTGAGAGAGACCCCCAGGCTGCGAGCGCTGGCATCGTCCAGCTCCAGCACTGCCAGCGGGCGCACCAGCACCACCGCCAGCATCGCGGCCAGCAGCAACCGTGGCAGCAGATAGCCGACGCCGCTCCAGCTGTTCTGGGCCAGAGATCCGCTCCCCCACACCAGCAACCCTTTGAGCTCCTCCTGGAAGAACAGCAGCAATCCCATGCTGATGGCGGCCAGATAGAGGTTAATCACCAGCCCTGCAAAGACGATGACCACGGGATTGAGCTGACGGCGCCAAGCCAGGGCGAAGACCAGCCCCATGGCCAGGCTTCCCCCGGCCATGGCGATCCACTCCCGCCCGATCAGCAGCCAGGAGGGGGCGAGCAGGGTCACCATCATCAGCGCCAGCTGGGCGCCGGAGGCCACCCCCAGGGTGGTGGGCGAGGCCAGGGGATTGCGCAGCACCTGCTGCATCAGGGTACCGGCGAGCCCGAGGGCGGCACCGGCCAGCAGGCAGATGGCAAGGCGCGGCAGCCAGCTGAAATGGACCACCGCCTGGCGGGCATCGTCCAGCTCGGGGGAGAACAGGGCCTGCCACCAGAGCGCCCCCGGCAGTTGACGCGCCAGCTCGGCGCAAGCCAGCCCCAGTGTCAGCACCAACAGGCAGAGACCCGGGCGCAGCAGGGGCGAAGAAAGAGAAGAGCTCATTGATTTGATCCCCCGGTTGCTCTGTGGACAGCCTGCTCCCGCAAGGCACCGTCCAGCAGGGTGGCGAAGCGGCGGGCCGCCAATATGCCACCAAAACTCCATGTCGCAGGCAGATGGATCACCGGATTGTTCTGTACCAGCGGGAGATGCTGCCACAATCCAGGCTCCTGAAGTTTTTCACCAACTCCTACGGGCACGGGGTCCACCACCACCAGCCTGGCCTCCGACATCCCGAGAAACTGCTCCAGGCTCGCGACCGAGAATCCCCAGGCATTGGTCTCTCCCTGCCAGGCGTTGCGAAGGCCGAGGCGCTGCATCACTGCCTCGAACAGGCTGCCATGGCCAAACACCCGCACATGGCGCTCATCAATGAATTGCACCACCAGCAAGGGGGGCATATCGTCAGGCTGCGCCGCCTGCATCTGTGCCAGATCCTGCTCCAGCGCGGCGAGCTGGCGTTCGGCCTCCGCCTCTTTGTTGACCAGGGCGGCTATGGTCAGGGTCGCTTCCCGCAGTCGCTGCCACAGATCGGTGCCCGGTTCATACAGGGCGATGGAGTGCACCGGCGCGATGCGGGAGAGGGTCGGCGCCAGGGGGGCCGCCAGCGGCGAGATGAGAATAAGATCCGGTTTGAGCTCCGCCAGCAGTTCCCGGTTGGGCTGGGCACGCAGCCCGATATCGATCACCCCGGCAGGAAGCTGGGGTTCACCGACCCAGGCGCGATAGGGGGCCACATCCCCCACCGCCATCGGTGTCACTCCGAGCGCCAGCAGGGTTTCGGCTATGGTCCAGTCCACGGTGGCGATGCGGGGCGTGGCGCTGGTGGCGTCGGTGGCGGTGACAAGCTGCCCGGCCTCCCCTGCCAGGGGCAGCAGCAGACTGAGCAGACAGGGCGCCATCTTCAATAAACGGTTCAAGAGCGGCCCCCGGTCAGACGATGGCGATGGCGTGGTCATGGGCCGGATGGCGAATGACCTCCATGGGGATGCCATAGATGGCGTTCAGGGTCTCCCCTGTCATGATCTGTTCGGGCTCGCCGTGGGTCAGCAGACGGCCGGAGTGCAGCGCCACCAGCCGATCGCAGAAACGGGAGGCCATGTTGATGTCGTGAATGACGATGATGACCCCGAGGTTGAGCTGGCGGCTGAGCTGCTTGACGAGCGTGAGCACCTCCACCTGATGGGCCACGTCCAGGGCGGCCAACGGCTCGTCCAACAGGATGAAACGGCTCTCCTGAGCCAGCAGCATGGCGAGCCAGACTCGTCCCCGCTCACCGCCGGAGAGGGTATCCACCAGCCGATCGGCAAAGCGTTCGGTGTGGGTCAGGGCGATGGCCCGCTCCACCTGACGGTGATCTTCCGCTCCCATCCGGCCCAGCAGGCCGCGCCAGGGGTAGCGCCCCATCTCCACCAGCTCGCGGCCGAGCAGGTTTTCGGCACTCGGCAGGTGCTGGGGCAGATAGGCCACCTGACGGGCAAACTCCCGGTTGCCCCAGGCAGACAACGGCTGGTCATCGAACAGGATCTCCCCGCCGCTGTGGGGTTGCTGGCGCGCCAGCAGCTTGATCAGGGTCGATTTGCCCGACCCGTTGTGGCCGATGAGGCCATAGACCCGACCTTGCTCGAAGCGAAGGCTGGTGGGGTGCAGCAGCGTGCGGTCATTGACCGCGAAGCTGGCGGATTTCATCTCGAACATAAGCAATTCCTGTGCTGGCTTGCTGCCAGTCTCATCGGTGCCAGCATCAGGCCGGCACCTTGCCATCCAGATGGGCGACCGCATCCCGGCTCACCTGCTCGCGCTGCTCGCCGGTCAGTTCGGTGAGGCGGCCCTGGCGCATCTCCAGCAGGCGATCGGCCAGAGAGAAGTAGTGATCGTCGTGGCTGATGGCGATCACCGTCTTGCCCATCTCCTTGAGACGCGGCAACAGCACCTGATAGAAGATGCGGCGGAACTGGGGATCCTGATCCGCGGCCCACTCGTCGAACAGCATCACCTCCCGCTGCTCTGCCAGGGCCAGCAGCAGGGCGACCCGCTTGCGCTGGCCCTGGGAGAGGTCGATATCGGCGATGAAGCCATCCTCGATGGCAAGCTTGCTGCCCATCTGCAACCGCTCAAGCCACTCGGCGACCAGCGCCTCTTTCGGCTCGGGCCCCAGCAAATGCTGGAACAGGTGGTAGTCGGTGAAGATGGCGGAGAAGAGCCCCAGATAGCCGTTGCGATCGGTGACCGGCTCCCCATCCAGCAGGATCCGGCCAGAGACCGGTTGATAGAGCCCGGTCAGCAGCATGGCCAGGGTCGACTTGCCGGAGCCATTGCCACCGATGAGGAATATCTGCTCCCCCCGCTCGATCACCAGATTGATGGGGCCCACGGAGAAACCGCCCTCCCCCTGGTAGTGAAAGCTCACCTGATCCAGCTCGATGCGCTGCCAGGGGCGAGGCGCAGGCGGCAACGGGAACGCTTCGTCCGGCTCTGCCAGATTGAGGGCAGCTATCTTGTCGAACGCCACCTGGGCGGCGATCAGGGTCGGCAGGGCTCCGATGCCTTGCAGCAAGGGAGTGCGCAGGAACAGCAGGGTCAGGGCGAAGGTGGCGGCCACATTGGTGTTGGCCCAGCCCAGCCCGTTGGCCAGGAAGAAGACCAGGCCGATGGCACCCAGCATCATGATGTTCGACCAGTTCACCGCGCTCAGGTGGTAGGTATCGGCGCGGATGATCTGCTCCCGGTAGTCCCGGGCATTCTGCTCATAGAGCTGGTGGTAGACGAAGTGGGCACGCTCGCGGTTGAGCGCCAGCTCCTTGCACCCGGCGATGATGGACTGGTAGTTCTGGTAGAGCCTGTCTTCGGCCTGGCGCATGTGCGCCAGGTGGCGATAGACCCGGTTCACCAGCAGCCAGCCCACCACCATGGTCACGGTGACCCAGAGGGCGGTAACACCGAGCAAGGCGGGAGAGAGCAGGCCAAGGTAGATGATGGAGCCCAGGGTGAGCACCAGACCCTGTACCAGTTCCGGCAGGCGCACGAAGGCGATGGTGATCTGACCGATGTCGCTGGAAAGGGAGGCCAGGAGCGGCCCCTGCCCTATTTGACGCAGACGGGCGACGTCGGTATCCAGCAGTTGCTTGAGCAGGCGGCCACGCAACCGGTAGACGAAATGGTGACCCAGGGTGGTCAGGGCAAGTTGGGATCCGAGCGTGATCACCAGCAGCAGCAAGACAAGGCCGACAAGCTGACCCAGGATCGGCAGCGGATCCCCGACTGATTCGATAAGTGATTGATTGATGAAGGCAATGACGCCTATCCCACTGACAGCACTCAGCAGGCTGAGCAGGGTAATGGCGATGAAGGGCCAACGGTATTGGCGATAAACCAGTGACAAGAGTTCCATGACAGGCCTGTAGATGAATGGAAGGAGGGCGGGAGCCTTCGCCCCCGCCCGGCCTGTCGCTTACCAGCGGTAGTTGACGGTGCCGACTATGCTGCGCGGCTCGCCGTAGTAGCAGTAGTAGTCGCAGCTCGCCACATAGGTGTCGTTCAGCAGGTTGTTGACGTTGATCTGGGCACGCCAGTTCTTGGCAAAGTCATACCCGATCATCGCATCCCATACGGTGTGTGCCGGTACCTGGGCGGAACCATAGATGGGGGTGTAGTCCGCATTCACCGCGCCGATGCCGACGCTGGAACCCACATAGCGCACGCCGGAACCCAGCTCAAGACCGGATACCGGGCCCTGCTGCACCTTATAGTTGCCCCAGAAGGAGGCCTGGTGGCGCGGGATCAGGCTCGCACGACGATCGCCGTTGCCGGTGTCGTTGGTCTTGGCATCGGTATAGGTATAGGCAGCGGTCAGGCGCAACGCCTCGGTGGCCTGCACGCTCCCTTCCAGCTCGACCCCCTGGGAGGTCACTTCACCGGCCTGGGTCTGCTGGCCGGAGCCGGTAGAGACCAGGGAGTTGGTCTGCTCCAGATCGAACAGCGCCAGGTTGATGTAGCCATCGAGGAAGCTGGGTGCGTACTTGATCCCGGTCTCGTAGAGCTTGCCTTCCAGCGGCTTGTAGGAATTGCCGGTGTTGGGGTCTATCCCCGGCAGCACTTCGAAGGATTCCGCATAGGCGAAGTAAGGGGAGAGACCGTTGTCGGCCAGGTACATCAGGCTGCCGGAGAGAGAGAGGTTGTCGTCGTACTGTTTCTCGTTCTTGCTCTTGGCTTCGCTGATGTTGTGGGTTTCCACGTAATCGAAACGACCGCCCGCGGTCAGCAGCCAGCGATCATCCCAGCGGATCTGGTGCTGGGCATAGAGGCCGCTCTGGCCCTTGGTGCTCTTCTGGTGGGTCGCGGTGGATTCATCAAAACCGGGGAAACCGCTGTAATCCGGGTTCATGGTGTTGATGGCGCCCATGCCATAGTTGTCGGCTTCCTGGCCTTCATTCACATGGCGCTGCAGATCCACCCCCAGCAGTAGGGTCTGCTCCGTGCTGTCGGTGTTCCAGTAGCCCACCATCTGGTTGTCCATGGTAGCGCTCTTGGTATCCCCATCCCGGTAGACCAGGCCGCGGTAGGCGGTGGTGCCTTCATAGGTCGGGAAGATATAGGTCTGGCGCAGCAGCAGATCGTTGTAGTTGAAGCGAACGTTCTGCTTGAACTCCCAGGTCTGGTTGAGCTGGTGGGCCAGCTCGTACCCGGCGGAGATCTGGGTATTACGATTACGATCGTAATCCGGCTGGCTCAGGTTGGTGGAGGGATCGATCTGGCCGCCGGAGGTATTCAGGGTGCCATAGACCGGGAAGAAGCCGTTAGTCGGCACCCCTTCATCGTGCTTGAAGCTGGAGAGCAGCGTCAGCGTGGTGCGATCCGAAATATCCAGGGTCACGCTCGGCGCCAGATAGGCACGCTCGTTGTAGGTGCCGTCCAGCACGCCGTCCCGCTCGTTGTAGAGGGCCACCAGACGATACCGGCTGTTGTCGGTAAGGGTGTCGGAGACATCCACCCCGACCTGGCGCAGATCCCGGTTGCCCAGTTGCAGGTTCACCAGTCCCTGCGGGGTCGCGGTCGGACGCTTGCTGATGGCGTTGATGACGCCTCCGGGAGGGGCTTCGCCATACAGAATGGAGGCCGGGCCTTTGAGCACTTCCACGCTCTCAAGGCCGAAGGGCTCCGGGGTCCAGACATAGTAACCGGTGCTGAAAAGACGATTGCCATCCAGGTAAGAAGCCGCATCGAAGCCGCGCACCTTGAACCAGTCAGCATCCGTGTCCGAACCATAGGACTGGGACAGGACGCCGGAGCGATAGCGCAGGGACTCGTCTAGCTTGAGTACGGCGTGCTGGTCCAGCTCTTCGCGATTGACCACGGAAACGGCACGGGGGGTCTCTGCCATGGGGACCTCGACCTTCATGGCGGTCCCGGTCACGACCATGGTTTCACCCGCCTTGGGCAACTCTTTATCCGCCTGTCCCGCCGCCAACACGGGCAGGGACGCCAGCAGACAGGAGAGCGGCAGCAGTTGTGCGCCTCTCTTTCGCATCACGGCATTCGGGGTATTTTTTTGCGCAATCATATAAGTGTCTCAAATATCAATAAGTTATGTTTGATTTCTTATTATGGGTGCCCAATTGGACCGGTCAGCCCGGCGCCTCAGGCGAATAAAGCAGCGCCATGCTACTACAGGTGCCGTGATCGAATCGATTCAATAATTGCTAATCATTTGCATCTGCATTGTTAATTGATGTTTTGAAGTGTCGTTTGACAACGAAAGGTGCGATGAGGTCGCAACAGGCGGAAAGAAGGCGGCACAGTGGCCACGAGGCCGGTTTTGGCTGCAGCAAAGTGGACAGGATCCTTATCCCCAAGCTTTATCCATATTTATCCACATGCTTTGGCGGTAAGATCCCCGCTCTTCACTTTTTCGATGACATCAGGATCCATTCCATGGCCAAACTCAACCTCGTCGTCGGCTCCATGCTGGGGGCCTCCGAATATGTCGCAGATCATGTGGTCGGCCTCCTTGAACAGGCGGGCCACCAGGCGGAGATCCACAACCCCGCCAGCCTGGCCAGGATCCTGACCGAGCCAGAAGCCATCGTGCTGGTGGTCACTTCCACCCATGGAGCGGGGGACGTACCCGACAATCTGCAGCCCTTTGCCCGGGATCTTGCCGAACAGCAGCCGGATCTCGCCGCCTTCAAGTACGGAGTGATCGCCCTGGGGGATCGCAGCTATGACACCTTCTGCCAGGGCGGCAAGACGCTGGATCGGCTGCTGGCCGGGTGCGGTGCCAGCCGACTGGGGGATCTCCTGGAAATAGACGTGACCCAGCACGAGATCCCCGAAGATGCCGCAGAAACCTGGATCCACGACTGGATGACCTTGATCGGCTGATCAGGGCCAGGGAGATCCGGTCACGACCCCCGATCTCCCTGGTTATCCCCAGATCCCTATCCACCAGGTTATTAACAGGTGGATCCGGATAAGTTTTTCCCGAGAGCTCCCCACATGAGCTCGGATAATTGTGTATAACTTAGGTGCTAAGCTCTGCAAAACCTATAGTTATTCATGTATTAGATCTTGCCGACCATGTATCTGTGTATAAAAACCCATGTTATCCCCCCGTTCGCCCCCTCTGGATCCAAGCTTTTCCACAAGCAGCGATCGACCTTAACCGAATGATCTTTATGATCAAAAATGCCTTATCAACAGAAGTCGCGGATCCTAATAAAAGATCCAATAAAAGATCGATCTAAAGATCCTTAAGATCTATTTAACCGATCCCTGATCCATACTGATCCTGAAGTAGACGTTCCCCTCCGGATGCTAAACAGATAGAATGATCCGCCCTTCAGACCAGGCAAACAAAGATCTTCAGGCGTGCAGATCAAGGTGATCCCCAATGCAATACCATGAACAATTTGATGTGATCGTCGTCGGTGGCGGTCATGCAGGAACCGAAGCAGCAACAGCGGCAGCCCGCATGGGTCTCAATACCCTGTTACTCACCCACAACATAGATACGCTGGGGCATATGTCCTGCAATCCGGCGATCGGCGGGATCGGCAAGGGACACCTGGTCAAGGAAGTCGACGCCCTTGGCGGGATCATGGCGCAGGCCATCGATCTCGGCGGGATCCAGTTCCGCACGCTTAACTCTTCCAAGGGCCCTGCGGTGCGGGCTACTCGTGCCCAGGCGGATCGCCTGCTGTACAAGGCTGTGGTGCGTCAGACACTGGAGAACTACCCGAGCCTGAAGATCTTCCAGCAGGCCTGCGACGATCTGGTCATGGACGGGGATCGCGTCGCCGGGGTCGTTACCCAGAGCGGGATCCGCATCAGCGGCAAGACGGTCGTACTGACCGTTGGCACCTTCCTCAATGGTCTGATCCACATCGGCATGGAGAACTACAAAGGGGGCCGCGCCGGGGATCCTCCCTCAATTGCCCTCGCCCAGCGCCTGCGTGAAATGCCGCTGCGCATCGATCGCCTCAAAACGGGCACGCCACCACGCATCGATGCACGCACCGTCGATTTTTCCGTGATGCAGCAGCAACATGGTGACGATCCTCGCCCGATCTTCTCCTTCATCGGCAACGCCAGCCAGCATCCGCGCCAGATGCCTTGCTACGTGACCCATACCAATGAGCAGACCCACGAGGTGATCCGCAACAACCTGGATCGCAGCCCCATGTACGCCGGGGTGATCGAGGGGATAGGCCCGCGCTACTGTCCGTCGATCGAGGACAAGATCACCCGCTTTGCCGACAAGACGGCGCACCAGATCTTTGTGGAACCGGAAGGTCTGACCACTCACGAGCTCTACCCGAACGGGATCTCCACCAGCCTGCCGTTCGACGTGCAGGTGCAGATCGTCCGCTCGATCCGTGGCTTCGAGAATGCCCATATCACTCGCCCTGGCTACGCCATCGAGTACGATTTCTTCGATCCGCGGGATCTCAAGGCCAACATGGAGAGCAAGTGCATCGAGAACCTCTTCTTCGCCGGCCAGATCAACGGCACCACCGGCTATGAAGAGGCCGCTGCCCAGGGTCTGATGGCCGGTCTGAACGCGGGCTTGCGCGCCCAGGGCAAGGAAGCCTGGCACCCACGCCGGGATCAAGCATACATGGGCGTGATGATGGACGATCTCTCCACACTGGGGACCCGCGAACCCTATCGCATGTTCACCAGCCGTGCCGAATATCGCCTGCTGCTGCGGGAAGACAACGCGGATCTGCGCCTGACCGCCATCGGCCGCGAGCTGGGTCTGGTGGACGATCATCGCTGGAGCCTGTTCAATGCCAAGGTGGAACAGGTGGAGCAGGAACGTCAGCGCATGCGCTCGACCTGGATCCATCCACAGCATCCGTCTCTGGAGGCCGTCAACGCCCTGGTCAACACTCCCCTGACCCGGGAGCAGAGCCTGGAAGAGCTGTTGCGTCGCCCCGAGGTGACCTACGATGCCCTGATGGCCATCGAGGGTGTGGGGCCTGCATTGACCGATGCGGCTGCCGCGGATCAGGTGGAGATCCAGATCAAGTACGCCGGTTATATCGAGCGTCAGCACGACGAGGTGGAGAAACAGTTGCGCAACGAAAACACCCTGCTGCCGCTGGACATGAACTACCGCGACGTGAACGGTCTCTCCAACGAGGTGATCGCCAAGCTCAACGATGCCAAGCCGCAGACCATAGGTCAGGCGTCCCGCATCTCCGGCATCACCCCTGCCGCCATCTCCATCTTGCTGGTGCACCTGAAGAAACACGGCCTGCTGCGTAAAACCGCCTGAGGAATTCCCCGTTGGACAACATGCTGCAAAGATTGAACGGCCTGCTCATGCAGGCCGGAATTGTTATCACCGAAACCCAGAAGACCCAGTTGGTGCAGTTGGTCGAGTTGCTGCACAAGTGGAACAAGGCTTACAATCTGACCTCGGTGCGAGATCCGGACGCCATGCTGGTCAAGCATATCCTCGACAGCCTGGTGGTGAGTCCTCACCTGCACGGTGAACGCTTCATCGATGTGGGAACGGGTCCGGGTCTGCCCGGACTGCCGCTGGCCATCATCAATCCGGACAAACAGTTCGTGCTGCTCGACAGCCTGGGCAAGCGGATCAACTTCATCCGCCAGGTGATCCTGGAACTGGGGTTGACCAATGTGACCCCCGTCAAATCCCGGGTGGAGGAGTATCAACCCGAGACCGGATTTAATGGTGTACTGAGCCGGGCTTTCGCCTCCCTGGAGGACATGCTGAGCTGGTGTCATCATCTGCCGTTACCCGAGGGCAGCTTCCTGGCGCTCAAGGGACAATACCCCGAGCAGGAGCTGGCACAGTTGCCTGACAGCATTCGTCTGGTTGCCACCCACAAGCTGGTGGTGCCGGAACTGGAAGGCGAACGCCATCTGCTGGAGTTTAAAGCCATCCAGCCCGAATAGGGCCGCCGCATTCATTTAGGGGACAGTGTGGGAAAAGTCATTGCCATAGCCAACCAGAAGGGTGGAGTGGGTAAAACCACCACCTGTGTGAATCTGGCCGCCTCCATGGCCGCCACCCGGCGCAAGGTGCTGGTGATCGATCTGGATCCGCAGGGCAATGCCACCATGGGCAGTGGCGTCGACAAGTACGATGTCGAGCGCACCGCCTATGAACTGCTGATCGAAGATGCCCCCATCGGCGAGGTGATCATCCCCGAAACCTCGGGAGGCTATCACCTGATTGCCGCCAATGCCGACGTGACCGCGGCAGAAATCCGCCTGATGGAGTTTTTTGCCCGCGAGATTCGCCTGCGCAACGCCCTGGCCTCGGTCAGGGACAAGTACGACTACGTCTTCATCGACTGCCCGCCTTCTCTCAACATGCTGACGGTGAACGCCATGGCCGCCGCCGACTCCGTGCTGGTGCCCATGCAGTGCGAATACTATGCGCTGGAAGGGCTGACCGCCCTGGTGGACACCATCAGCAAGCTGGCAGCCGTGGTCAATCCGGAGCTGAAGATTGAAGGGGTGCTGCGCACCATGTTCGATCATCGCAACCGGCTGGCCAATGATGTGTCCGATCAGCTGAAACAGCATTTCGGGGACAAGGTCTATCGCACCATCATTCCCCGCAACGTAAGACTGGCGGAGGCGCCGAGCTTTGGCGCGCCAGCCATGCACTATGACAAATCATCGGTGGGGGCCAAGGCCTATCTGGCCCTGGCTGGCGAGATCCTGCGCCGCCAGGAGCAGGAGTCCCAGCCGCTCACCGCAGATCGAGAGAGCATATGACGCCGAAGAAACGTGGGCTGGGCAAGGGGCTGGACGCCCTGCTCAGCACCAGCACGGCCGCCCGCCAGAAACAGGTGATGAGCGACCAGCGCACCGAACAGGCCATGGCCCCGACCAATCAGGGGGAATTGCGCAAGCTGCCGGTGGAGTGGTTGCAGTCCGGCAAATACCAACCGCGCAAGGACATGTCCCAGGATGCGCTGGAGGAGCTGGCCAACTCCATCCGTGCACAAGGGGTGATCCAGCCCATCGTGGTTCGCTCCATCGGTGAAAACCGTTTCGAAATCATTGCTGGTGAACGCCGCTGGCGCGCCTCCCAGCTGGCCCGTCTCGAAGTGGTGCCCTGCCTGGTCAAGGATGTCGCCGACGAGGCGGCCGTCGCCATCGCACTCATCGAGAACATCCAGCGTGAAGATCTCAACGCCATCGAGGAGGCCGTCGCCCTCCAGCGCCTGCTGACGGAGTTCGAACTGACTCACCAGCAGGTTGCCGAGGCGGTAGGCAAGTCCCGCACCACGGTCACGAACCTGCTGCGTCTCAACCAGCTCAACGAGGACGTGAAGCGCTTCGTGGAACACGGCGACCTCGACATGGGGCATGCCCGTGCCCTGCTGGCCCTGAGCGGTCAGGCCCAGTCAGAGCTGGCCAAACTGGTGGCCCAGAAGGGTCTGACAGTGCGAGATACCGAGAAGCTGGTGCAAAAAGCACTGGAACCGGCAAAAACCAGGGTTGAACCCGTCCGCGATCCGCAGTTTGGTTATCTCGAGCGCCAGATTTCTGAAAAAATTGGCAATCAGGTGCAACTTCAGCCGGGCAAGAAAGATAGCGGCAAGTTAGTAATAAGTTACGATAACTTGGCAGATTTGGACCGGGTATTGGGTTATTTTGGCCTGTCAGAATCGTGATTTTTACGCTTTTTGTAGTAATAAAACATCCATTACTTTCGATATGAACATAACCTTAATTTCGCGCGGAAAGCCGCAAAAATTAAGGATTTTTGCCATGTTGCAATAGCCGTCTTCACGGGTATAATTTGACCGGCTTTTCGAGCTGTGAACCTGGGGTCTTCGGATCCCGATTTTTTACAGTTCTGTAATGTTCAGGGGTAGGTTGGTGAAGCAGAAAATAGCCTTGGAAGGTTTGACGCTGGCCTTGGCTATGCTCGTTTGTCAGCTGGTCCTGATCCTGGCGATCGCCACCGTCTGGTTTTATCAGGCGGGAGAGTTCGCCGGACAATCCTCTCTCTACGGAGGGGGGATGTACTGGGTTCCTCAAGCCCTGTTCACGCTCTGGGTTCTGCGCCGCAAGGTGACGAAAGAGAGCGTAGGCCTGGTTTTGCGGGACTTTTATGGTGGGGCAGGGATTAAGCTCATTACTACAACAGGACTTTTCGCCCTGCTGTTTGGCGCCGGGATTGAGGTCGACACCGCCTCGTTCTTCGCCACTTATATCCTCGCCCTCGTTGTACAGTGGATAGTTTCATTCACGCTTAACAACCACTATTAGGAAAACTCATGTCTGCAACCGGAGAAGTCCTGACTCCTCAGGGATATATCTCCCACCACCTGACCCACCTGCAGGTAGGGTCCGGGTTCTGGACGGTGAATATCGATTCCATGATATTTTCCGTCGTGCTAGGCGCCCTGTTTATCTGGTTGTTCCGCAAGGTTGCCGTCAAGGCCACCAGCGGTGTGCCCGGTAAGCTGCAGTGCTTTGTGGAGATGCTGGTCGAGTTTGTGAATGGTAACGTCAAGGACATCTTTCATGGTCGCAACAAGGTCATCGCACCTTTGGCCCTGACGGTGTTCGTGTGGATCTTCCTGATGAACTTCATGGACCTGATCCCCGTTGACTTTATCCCTCACGCTGCACAGTTGATGGGTGTTCCCTATCTGCGTGTGGTTCCCTCTGCTGACGTTAACATCACCATGTCCATGGCTTTGGGCGTGTTCTTCTTGATCCTGTACTACAGCATCAAGGTCAAGGGTATCAGCGGGTTCGTGAAGGAGCTGACGCTTCAGCCTTTCAATCACCCTGCTGCCATCCCGGTTAACTTCATCCTTGAAACCGTCACGTTGATTTCCAAGCCTGTTTCATTGGGTCTGCGACTGTTCGGCAACATGTATGCTGGCGAACTGATCTTCATCCTGATTGCGGGTTTGTTACCCTGGTGGTCACAGTGGATCCTGTCCGTGCCTTGGGCAATCTTCCACATCCTGATCATCACTTTGCAGGCGTTTATCTTCATGGTTCTGACCATCGTCTATCTGTCGATGGCGCAGGAAGACCATGGTTGATGCAACTCAAATAATCCTTTTTATACAATCAATTACATCTAAATAAATGGAGATCCTCATGGAAAACTTGAACATGGACCTGCTGTACATCGCTGCTGCAATGATGATGGGTCTGGCGGCTATCGGCGCCTCCATCGGTATCGGTATCCTGGGTGGCAAGTTCCTGGAAGGTGCAGCTCGTCAACCTGACCTGATCCCTGTTCTGCGTACCCAGTTCTTCATCGTGATGGGTCTGGTGGATGCGATCCCGATGATCGCCGTTGGTCTGGGTCTGTATGTGATGTTTGCGGTTGCCTAAGTCATTACGACTCACGCAGAACCCATTAACTAACTAAAGAGGACATCGGCTGTGAATATCAACGCCACCCTCCTCGGCCAAGCAGTTGCTTTTTTCATCTTCGTAGTGTTTTGCATGAAGTACGTATGGCCGCCGCTGATGGCTGCCATCGAAGCCCGTCAGAAAGAAATCGCTGACGGCCTCTCTTCTGCAGAACGTGCCAAGAAAGATCTGGAGCTGGCCAAGGCCAACGCCACCGATCAGCTGAAAGAAGCCAAGCTTCAGGCTGCTGAAATCATCGATCAGGCCAACAAACGCAAGGCCCAGATCATTGATGAGGCCGCTGTCGGAGCCCAAGCTGAGCGGGAGAAAATCCTGGCTCAGGGCCGTGCAGAGATCGAAGCTGAACGTCATCGTGCCAAAGAAGAACTGCGCAAGCAGGTTGCTGCTCTTGCCATCGCGGGTGCAGAGAAGATCCTGGCACGCCAAATCGACCAGGCTGCCAACAGCGACATCGTCGACAAACTGGTAGCAGAACTGTAACGGGAACGGGGCTATGTCTGAACTGACTACAATCGCTCGCCCCTACGCCAAGGCTGCTTTCGAGTTTGCCGTTGAGCACAAGGCGGTTGACCAATGGCTGGAGATGCTCGATTTCGCCGCTCAGGTGGCAGAAAACGAGACCATGCACAGCTTGGTAAACGGCTCCGTTGCTGCCGAAGAACTGGCAAAGCTGTTTGTCGGTGTCTGTGGTGAGCAGCTCAACGAGCACGGTCAGAACCTGATCCGGGTGATGGCCGAGAATGGTCGCTTGGGTGTGCTGCCGGCGGTCGTTGCCGAATTCGTCGCGCTCAAGGCTGAACTGGACAAAGAAGTTCAGGCTGACGTGATTTCGGCGATCGAACTGACCGACCAGCAGAAAGCCAATATTCAGGCTTCTCTGGAACAACGTCTCGCGCGCAAAGTGAAGCTGAATTGCAGCACAGATGCGTCCTTGATGGCCGGGGTGCTCATCAAGGCCGGTGATCTCGTTATCGACGGCACGGTCCGCGGTAAGCTGGATCGCATGGCCGATGCGCTGCAATCTTGATTGGGGTATTAGAGCATGCAACTGAATTCCACTGAAATCGCCGAGCTGATCAAGCAGCGCATTGCGCAGTTTGATGTCAAAAGCGAAGCGCGTAACGAAGGTACCATCGTTTCTGTAAGCGACGGTATCATTCGTATCCACGGTCTGGCCGATGCCATGCAGGGTGAGATGATCGAGCTGCCGGGCAACCGCTTCGCTCTGGCATTGAACCTGGAGCGTGACTCCGTTGGTGCCGTAGTAATGGGTCCCTATGCCGATCTGGCCGAAGGGATGAAGGTAAAGGGTACCGGCCGCATTCTGGAAGTGCCGGTCGGTCGTGGTCTGTTGGGCCGGGTGGTCAACACCCTGGGTCAGCCGATCGACGGTAAGGGTCCGGTAGACAACGACGGCTTCTCGCCGATCGAAGTGATCGCCCCGGGCGTTATCGAGCGTAAGTCTGTTGACCAGCCAGTCCAGACCGGTCTGAAAGCCATCGATGCCATGATCCCTATCGGTCGTGGCCAGCGTGAGCTGATCATCGGTGACCGCCAGGTTGGTAAGACCGCCATCGCCATCGACACCATCATCAACCAGAAAGATTCCGGCATTAAGTGCGTCTACGTTGCGATCGGCCAGAAGGCCTCCACCATCGCCAACGTGGTGCGCAAGCTGGAAGAGCACGGCGCCCTGGCCAACACCATCGTGGTCGTGGCTTCTGCCTCCGAAGCGGCTGCTCTGCAGTACCTGGCTCCCTACGCCGGTTGCTCCATGGGCGAGTACTTCCGTGACCGCGGCGAAGACGCACTGATCATCTATGATGACCTGTCCAAGCAGGCCGTTGCCTATCGCCAGATCTCCCTGCTGCTGCGCCGTCCGCCTGGACGTGAAGCTTACCCGGGTGACGTCTTCTATCTGCACTCCCGTCTGCTGGAGCGTGCTGCTCGCGTCAACGCCGAGTACGTAGAGAAGTTCACCAATGGTGCCGTGAAAGGCCAGACCGGTTCCCTGACCGCCCTGCCGATCATCGAAACCCAGGCCGGTGACGTCTCCGCGTTCGTTCCGACCAACGTGATCTCCATCACCGATGGCCAGATCTTCCTGACCTCCCAGCTGTTCAACTCCGGTATTCGTCCGGCGGTTGACCCGGGTATCTCCGTATCCCGTGTGGGCGGTGCTGCTCAGACCAAGATCGTCAAGAAGCTGTCCGGTGGTATCCGTACCGCGCTGGCCCAGTACCGTGAACTGGCGGCATTTGCCCAGTTCTCTTCCGACCTGGACGATGCCACTCGCAAGCAGCTGGATCACGGTCAGAAAGTCACCGAGCTGATGAAGCAGAAGCAGTACTCTCCGATGAGCGTGGCCCAGCAATCCCTGGTGCTGTTCGCCGCCGAGAAGGGTTATCTCGCCGATGTCGAACTGAGCAAGATCGTCGACTTCGAAGCCGCTCTGCTCTCTTACGCCAATACCCAGCATGCCGAGCTGATGGCTGAAATCAATGCCAAGGCCGACTACAACGACGCGATCGTTGGCAAGCTGACTGCGTTGCTGGATGACTTCAAGGCAACCCAGACCTGGTAAGCGTGTGTGGCAGCGCAAGCTGCCACCTGATGGAGAGAAGAGATGGCCGGCGCAAAAGAGATACGTAACAAGATCGGGAGTGTGAAGAACACTCAGAAGATCACCAGCGCTATGGAAATGGTGGCAGCGAGCAAGATGCGCCGTGCGCAGGAACGCATGTCTGCCAGCCGTCCGTACGCTGAAACCATGCGCAAGGTGATCGGCCATATCGCTCAGGGAAACTTGGAATACAAGCACCCCTACCTCATCGAACGTGAGGTGAAGCGAGTGGGTTACATCGTCGTCTCCACCGACCGTGGCCTGTGTGGTGGTCTGAACATCAACCTGTTCAAGGCTGCCCTCAATGATATGAAGCAATGGAGCGCGAAAGGTGCCAAGGTTGACCTGGCATTGATCGGTAACAAGGCCTCCAACTTCTTTGAACGGCACGGCGCCAAGGTGAAAGCCCACGTCTCCGGACTGGGTGACAACCCGAGCGTCAATGACCTGATCGGTTCAGTGAAGGTCATGCTGAAGGCTTACGACAACGGTGAGATTGACAGGCTGTATCTGGTGTACAACAAGTTCGTCAACACCATGGTTCAGCAACCAAAAGTCGATCAACTGCTGCCTTTGCCCGTAACAGAAGACAGCAAGCTCGCCAAGAAGCACCACTGGGACTACCTCTATGAGCCGGATCCCAAGCAACTGCTGGATACCCTGCTGATTCGCTACGTCGAATCCCAGGTCTACCAGGGGGTGGTAGAAAACTTGGCAAGTGAACAGGCAGCCCGAATGGTTGCCATGCAAGCCGCGACTGACAACGCCGGCAACCTGATTAACGATCTGCAACTGGTATACAACAAGGCCCGTCAGGCCAGTATTACCCAGGAGCTCACTGAGATCGTTTCCGGTGCTGCTGCGGTGTAAGGCAAGGGTTATCAAAGGTTTAGAGGATTTGACATGAGTAACGGTTTCATCGTCCAAATCATCGGCGCTGTGGTGGACATCGAGTTCCCGCAGAATGCCGTGCCCCAGGTGTACGATGCACTGAAGGTTGTCAGCGAAGGCCAAGGCCAGGGTCTGGTACTGGAAGTTCAGCAACAGATCGGCGGCGGCGTCGTGCGTTGCATCACCATGGGTTCCTCCGACGGTCTGCGTCGTGGGTTGGAAGTAGTTAACAGCGGCAAGGCCATCCAGGTACCGGTCGGTACCTCGACCCTGGGCCGTATCATGAACGTACTGGGCGACCCCATCGACGAGAAGGGTCCGATCGGCGAAGAAGAGCGTTGGTCCATCCACCGCGAAGCCCCCAGCTACGAAGATCAGTCCAACAGCACCGAGCTGCTGGAGACCGGCATCAAGGTTATCGACCTGGTATGTCCGTTCGCCAAGGGTGGTAAGGTTGGTCTGTTCGGCGGCGCCGGCGTAGGCAAGACCGTCAACATGATGGAGCTGATCCGTAACATCGCGATCGAGCACAGCGGTTACTCCGTGTTCGCCGGTGTAGGTGAGCGTACCCGTGAGGGTAACGACTTCTACCACGAGATGATGGAGTCCAACGTACTGGACAAAGTATCTCTGGTTTACGGTCAGATGAACGAGCCGCCCGGAAACCGTCTGCGCGTGGCGCTGACCGGCCTGACCATGGCCGAGAAGTTCCGTGACGAAGGTCGTGACGTGTTGTTCTTCGTGGACAACATCTACCGTTACACCCTGGCCGGTACCGAAGTATCCGCACTGCTGGGCCGTATGCCCTCCGCAGTAGGTTACCAGCCGACCCTGGCCGAGGAGATGGGTGTTCTGCAAGAGCGCATCACCTCCACCAAGACCGGTTCCATCACCTCCGTACAGGCCGTTTACGTGCCTGCGGATGACTTGACCGACCCGTCTCCGGCAACCACCTTCGCCCACCTGGATGCGACCGTCGTTCTGTCCCGTCAGATCGCGGCTCTGGGTATCTACCCGGCCGTTGACCCGCTGGACTCCACCTCCCGTCAGCTGGATCCGCTGGTGGTTGGCAAGGAGCACTACGAGACCGCTCGTGGCGTTCAGACCGTACTGCAGCGCTACAAGGAGCTGAAGGACATCATCGCCATCCTGGGTATGGATGAACTGTCAGAAGAAGACAAACTGACCGTAGCTCGTGCCCGTAAGATCGAGCGTTTCCTGTCCCAGCCGTTCTTCGTGGCCGAAGTATTTACCGGTTCTCCGGGCAAATACGTGCCGCTGAAGGAAACCATCCGTGGCTTCCAGGGCATCCTGAAGGGCGAGTATGACGATCTGCCGGAGCAGGCGTTCTACATGGTTGGCGGCATCGACGAAGTCGTCGAGAAGTCCAAGAAACTGTAAGCCTCGATAGGAGGGCCCATGGCTGAGATGATCTCCTTTCACCTGGATGTGGTGAGCGCCGAAGGAAAACTGTTTTCCGGTCGCGTGCAATCTGCCCAGGTATCAGGCTCCGAAGGTGAGCTGGGTCTCCGCCACGGTCATGCTCCGTTGCTGACTGCCATCAAGCCGGGCCTGGTCCGCTTGATCAAGCAAAATGGTAGCGAAGAGGTGCTGTACATCTCCGGCGGTATGCTGGAAGTACAACCCGAAGCCGTGACCGTGCTGGCCGATACTGCCATTCGCGCCGACGATCTGGATGAGGCGAAAGCCCAGGAAGCCAAGCGTCGTGCCGAAGAGCGGATCAACAGCTCCCATGGTGATATCGACTATGCTCAGGCGTCTGCCGAGCTGGCCAAAGCGATGGCCCAGTTGCGGGTTATCGATATCGTCAAAAAGAATTACCGTTAATCACGGTGATGCAAAAGATGCAAAAAGCGACCTTCGGGTCGCTTTTTTTTTGCCCGTTGGATAGACTCCGCCCAGCATTTCCACCTGTTTCAAAGGCTAGCTATGTCTCTCAACGTCGTGATCCTGGCTGCGGGCAAAGGCACCCGCATGCGTTCTTCCCTGCCCAAGGTGCTGCACCCCGTTGCCAGCAAGCCCATGGTCTCCCATGTGATCGAGACCGCCCGCCAGATCGGTGCCGAACAGCTGCACCTAGTCTATGGCCACGGCGCCGAACTGCTGAAGGAGCGGATCCAGGCATCCGACCTGAACTGGGTGCTGCAGGCCCAGCAACTGGGAACCGGCCATGCCGTTGCCCAGGCCATTCCGTTCTGGCATGACGAAGACGACGTGCTGGTGCTCTACGGCGATACCCCGCTGATCCAGCCCGAGACCCTGCAACGGTTGCTGGCCGCCAAGACCGACGATGGCATGGCGCTGCTGACCGTGGTACTGGACAACCCGACCGGCTATGGCCGCATCGTGCGGGAACATGGTCAGGTGGTCGGCATTGTCGAGCAGAAGGATGCGAACGCCGAGCAGCTGGCCATCCGCGAAGTGAACACCGGCGTGCTGGTGGCCAACGGTGGTCAGCTGCGTAGCTGGCTCTCCCGCCTGGACAACAAGAATGCCCAGGGCGAGTTCTATCTGACCGACGTCATCGCCATGGCCCATGGGGATGGCTGTGCCATCGCCGCCGTCCACCCTGACAGCGCCATGGAAGTGGAAGGGGCCAACAACCGGGTGCAGCTGGCTGCGCTTGAGCGCAGCTACCAGCAAATGCAGGCCGAGAAGCTGATGATCGCCGGCGCCACCCTGATCGATCCGGCCCGTTTCGATCTGCGCGGCACCCTGGAAATCGGGGAGGAGGTGGTGATCGACGTCAACGTCATCATCGAAGGCAAGGTGGTGCTGTGCAATCACGTGCGCATCGGTGCCGGCAGCGTGCTGAAGGATTGCGTCATCGGCGACCACACCGAGGTGAAACCCTACTCCGTCATCGAAGGTGCGCAAATTGCCGACCAGTGCTCGGTCGGGCCCTTTACCCGCCTGCGCCCGGGTGCCGTGCTGGAGCAGGATGCCCATGTCGGCAACTTCGTCGAGATGAAGAAGGCGCGGCTGGGTATGGGCTCGAAGTGCGGTCATCTGACCTATCTGGGGGATGCGGACGTCGGCGCCAAGGTGAACATCGGTGCTGGCACCATCACCTGCAATTACGACGGGGTGAACAAGTTCCAGACCATCATCGAGGACGATGTCTTCGTCGGCTCCGATACCCAGCTGGTGGCGCCGGTGCGGATCGGCAAGGGGGCGACCCTGGGAGCGGGTTCCACCATCACCAAGGATGTGGCGGAAAACGAGCTGGTGATCACCCGGGTGCCCCAGCGCCACATTCCGAACTGGGCTCGCCCGGTCAAGAAGAAGTGATGCCCGATCAATGAAATGCAAACCGGCGCCCGAGGGCGCCGGTTTTTTTGCTTATGGCTGATGACTGGTGTCACTGGTCGATGGCTGGGGGGCCGCCCATGCGGTGGCGGAGGGACTGTTCTCCATCACCTGATACCAGTCGAGCTTGCGAGTCAGCCCCATGACCAGCGCCAGGGTGGCGAACAGCAGCAGGGCGCCGAGCAACAGGGCTGTCTCCTCGGCCTGCAGCAGCCCGAACAGGATGGCGTAGACCAGCCCCAGCAGGGCGGCGAATCCCATGCCCTGTTTCGGGCCGCCCAGTACATGGCTCAGGTAGAAGCCGTTGAGGGCCACACTGGCCAGGGCGGCAATGAGATAGGCCCAGGCAAAGCCGAGATGCTCGGTCAGCGCCAGCAGCACCAGATAGAAGATGGCCAGCCCCATGCCCACCAGTGCGTACTGGATGGGGTGTACCCGCAGCCCCTTGAGCAGCTCGAACATGAAGAAACTGATGAAGGTGAGGCCGATGAACAGCAGGGCATATTTGGCGGCCCGCTCGTTCAGCTGATAGTGATCCACCGGTTGCACCAGGCTGACGCTGAATGACGGCAGTTTGGTACCGGCTCCCTTCATCATGCGGTTGAAGCGGCTCTCCATGTCGGTGGCGAACCAGCTGGTCTGCCAGCTTGCCTCGAACCCTTGATCCGCAAGGGTGCGTTCACCGGGCAGAAAGTCGCCGAGAAAATTGGGATGGGGCCAGTTGCCGTTCAGGTGAAACCGGCTGTCCTGTCCGAGCGGCACCACTTCCAGCGCATTCATGCCCTGCAGATCCAGCTCGATGTGAAAGCGGCCATCTTCGTCTGGCAAGGCGTCGAGCGGGGCATGGATCCCCACTCGCCCGTCCCCCAGCTGGGCACCAGGGGCAAACGGGATGCGTTGCTCTCCCCATTGCAGTTCGGGTACGCGGCTGATGCCCCGGGCATCGGAGAGGATCAGGCTGAGATAGGGTTTGCCCGGCACCAGGGCGGGATCCGCCGGGTCGAAGCTCAGGTTCGGGTTGCCGGCCACCAGCCCCTTGTCAGCCAGGCTGGTGGGCATCAGGCCGGAGAGGGAGAGGCGACTGTGATAAATCTGGGCCTGATAGATGCCGAGCTTGCGCGGGGTCACCTCCATGCTGGCCCGCACGTCCAGCCTCTGGGGCAGCAGGTAGCGATAGACCTGCTCCTTGCGCACGAAATGTTTGCCATCCTGCTCGACGGTGACGGCCCGGGTATAGGGCTGCACCAGTACGGGCCCCATCAGGCGCTGAGGCCCGCTGTGGCTGGCCATGATGCTGTGAATGGCCTGATTGCGATAGGCCTGGCGCTCCCGATTCAGCTCCATGATGGCGTGAACCGGGATCATCATCAGCAGGCAGAGCAACAGCAGCAGGGCGATCTTGTGGGTGAAAATCTGTTTGACCATGACACGTCTCCTTGTTGTTGAACGGGAGTGTGCCGGGGTCGCGTGAAGGGAGGATGGGGCAGTGTGAAGTGGTGGTGAAGGGGGATAAAAAAACCGGCGCCAGGCGCCGGTGTTGCTGGCATCAGAGTGTCTTCAACCGGGCCGGCAGGGCGGCGAACACCTCCTCCCTGGCCCTGAGGGAAGCGAACTGCTTGCCCGGCTTCTGGATAACGGTGTGGACGAAGATGAGCGTCTTGTCCTGTTTGCTGGCCCAGCCGACGAACCAGCCGATCTGCTGCTCCCTGTCCAGGCTGCCATCCAGCAGCTTGGGGTAACCCATGCCGGTCTTGCCGTGGATCTGCCAACCGTCGATGTCGGGCTGACGCATCAGGTTGGCGGTATGGCGCAGGGTCTTGGCGGAGACCGGCAGCTTGCCGCTCACCATTTTCCCAAGGAAGCGGGCTTGCTCCTGGGGGCTGATGGCGAGGCTGGCGCTGAGCCAGGCCTGGGTCAGACCGTCGTGCTTGCCCGGGTTGCCTTCGAGATCCCGGTTGCCGTAGTCGAAGCTGTCCACGTAGTGCTGGAAGCGAGCCTCTCCCAGCCACTCGGTGAGGCGCTGCGAGTACCAGATGACCGAGAATTGCATCCAGCTGCTCGGGGTGGTGGTCTGTTTCCACTCCGGCAGGAAATCAGGATCACCGGCCTTGAACGGCAGGGCCGGCAGTTGTTCATCCACCAGAAAGCCGCTGTCATAGCCCATCAGTGCCAGCGGGATCTTGAAGGTGGAGGCCGGGGTCAACTGTGCGGCACAGTCCCCCTGGGTGCTGACGGGTTTGCCGGTGCCATCGGCAAACAGCATGCAGCCAGAAGCGGCGCTGGCAGGCAGTGCACAGAAGAGGCCGGCGGCAAGCAGACCGGACAACAGCATACGGGGCATATCTATCTCCTTGATTAATATGAATGCGCATCGACGGGGACGGTCGTCATCGAGGAGGTGCAGCTTAGCCCGGCTCTGTGTGCTTGGTGTGAAGTGTCCTCAGTTGCCGGGCAGCCAGAGTGTGGCCAGCACCCCCCCGCCCGGCTGATTGGCAAGAGCAAGATGGCCGCCATGCTGGCGTGCCACCTCCATGGCAAAACTGAGCCCGAGGCCGCTGCTTTTTCCCTTGTCTGGCCTTGGCAGGGAGTAGAAACGCTCGAAAATCCTGGGCAGCGCAAAGTCGGGAATGCCTGGACCCTGATCCCGCACCCGGAAGCAGTAACCCCCCTCCTCCATGGCGCCGCTCAGCACCAGGGTGCTGCCGGCGGGGGCGAAATCGAGGGCGTTGTCCAGCAGGTTGCCAAGGGCCTGCTCCACCAGCAGGGGATCCCACTTCTGCTTCTGACCTTCCCCCAGCTCGGCGTGCAGGGAGATCTGGCGGCGCTGGGCCTGGATCTGGCGGGCGTCGAGCACCCGTCTGCCCAGCCGGGCAGGCTCGACGGATTGTCTGTCCAGCCCCTGCCCTGATTCGAGGCGGGCGAGTTGCAGCATGCGCTCGATCAGCTGCTGCATGCGGGCCGTCTCCAGATTGATGTTGCCGATAAAGCGCTTTGCGATGTCCGGCGGCGGCGCCTCGGCCAGGATCTCCCCCGCCCCGCGAATGGCCGCCAGCGGGCTTTTGAGCTCGTGGGTCAGGCTGTGGACATAGGCCTCGATATAGGCCTTGCCGTCCAGTTGGCGGCGCATGGTCTCCAGGGAGTGGCCTAGCCTGTCCAGTTCGGGGCTGTAGAGGCGCGGCAGGCTGGCGGGCTGACCCTGGCTGATTGCATCTGCATAGTGCACCAGCTTGCCGATGGCGCGGTTGAGCCACCACACCAGCAAGGCGCCGATGAGCAGCGAGATGAACAGCAGCAGGGCCGCCCCTTTCAGCAACTGGTCTTCGCTGCGCTCTATCATGGGCTGCAGGGTGCTGTTGGGCTTGGCGACGGTGAGGGAGCCGAGGATGTCATCCCCTTCCCGCAGCGGGGCGGCCACGTGCATCACCGAGCTGGCGGGATCGTCGGGGTCGCTGCGGGTGCTGCGGGCGCCATATTCGCCACGCAGGGTCAGGTAGACGTCGTTCCAGCGCGAGTAGTCCTTGCCCAGATCCACCCCGTCCGAGTCGTAGACCACCCTGCCTTTTGCGTCGGTCACATAGATGCGGTACTCCGCCTGCTGCTTGAGGTGGCCATCGATGAGGGCATTGATGGGACTCTGGTTGAGGCGGGCGAAGGCGCTGGCCAGCCGGCCATTCGCCATCTTGCCTTCCTGCATGTCGTCCAGGGCCAGGGGGGCCAGCATCTGGGCCATGTCCACCAGGGTATCTTCGGTGGCGCTGCGTACCCCGGGCTTGATCTCCTCGACGAAGATCTCCAGCACGAACCAGGCGGCCAGGGCGAAGATCAGCACCAGGCCGCACAGCAGTTGCAATCCGATTCTCATCTCATCCCCCTGCCGATGCCCGGCCACCCCGAGTTCATGCCAGCTCCAGACTGTAGCCCAGCCCGCGGTGGGTCAGGATCAGGTTGGCGTCAGGGTCCCGCTCCCGCAGCTTGGCCCGCAGAGTCTTGATGTGGGTATCGACGGTGCGATCCAGACTCTCTTCCGCATCCTGCCACACCAGATCCATCAGCTGCTGGCGGGAGTAGACCCGACCCGGCGCCAGCATCAGGGTCTTGAGCAGCAGGTACTCATAGCGGGTGAGCGTCAGGGGCTGGCCCAGGAAGCAGATTCGTGCCCGCTCCTCGTCCAGGGCGAGTGGCTGTATCGGCTGGGAGGGGGCGGGCTGACTGCGGCGCAGGATGACCCGCACCCGGGCGCACACCTCACGGGGCGAGAAGGGTTTGGCCACGTAGTCGTCTGCCCCTATCTCCAGCCCGATCAGCCTGTCTATCTCCTCGCTGCGAGCGGTGAGAAACATCAGGGGAATATCGGTCAGTGCCCGCACCCGCTTGCACAGTTCGAAACCGCTGATGTCCGGCAGCCCCACATCCAGGATCAAAAAATCCGGTCGCGTCTGTTCCAGTCGCGCCAGCAACGGCTGACCGAGGGGGAACCACTCCACCTCGAAACCATCGGTCTGCAGGGCATAGATCAGGGTATCGGCAATGCTGGCTTCATCTTCCACCAGCCAGATGAGTCGTTTTTGCATGGCGTCCTCGTCGCAAATCGGCTCCTCATTCTGGCATCGAACCAAATCGGATCCTATTTGCCGTTTGATTTTTCCCGAAAAGGCATTAATATTTCGCCATTCTTTCGAATCGAAACTTATAAATGACCAAACGCAACACACAGCAGCGCCGTCACACCATAGTGAGTCTGGTGCAGGAGCAGGGGGAAGTCAGCGTCGATGCCCTGGCCAAACACTTCGCCACTTCCGAGGTGACCATCCGCAAAGATCTGGCGGTACTGGAGACCGGTGGCCTGTTGCTGCGTCGCTACGGCGGTGCCGTTCCCCTCCCCAGCGAGATGGTGGTGGACAGCAACCCGGAACAAGTTTCGAATCGAAAGCTGGCCATTGCCCGCGCCGCCGCCGAGCGGATCCGCGATCACAACCGCGTCATCATCGACAGCGGCAGCACCACCAGCGCCATGATCCCCATGCTGGGCAACAAGCGCGGCCTCATCGTCATGACCAACTCCCTCAATGTGGCCGGCGCCCTGCGCGAGCTGGAAAACGAGCCCACCCTGCTGATGACTGGCGGGACCTGGGATCCCCATTCCGAATCCTTCCAGGGGCAGGTGGCGGAGCAGGTGCTGCGCTCCTATGACTTCGACCAGCTCTTCATCGGCGCCGACGGCATCGACCCGGAGCGGGGCACCACCACCTTCAACGAGCTGGTGGGCCTCTCCCGGGTCATGGCCGAAGTGTCACGGGAGGTCATCGTCATGGTGGAGTCGGAAAAGATCGGCCGAAAGATCCCCAATCTCGAGCTGCCCTGGTCCGGCATCCATACCCTGGTGACCGACGAGGGGCTGAGCAATGCGGCCAGAGAACAGATTCAGGCCAGGGGGATCACGTTGATTTGCGCTCCCGTGGCCGTGTGATTTGAACAAACCATTATCCAACCGAATTAACGTCTTACGTTTCAAGGAGAAGTCTATGTGTGGCATCGTCGGGGCCGTCGCCCAACGTGATGTGGCTGAAATCCTGGTAGAGGGCCTGCGCCGTCTGGAATACCGTGGCTACGATTCGGCCGGTGTCGCCGTGTTCAGCGCCAACCAGCCGCTGCAGCGGGTGCGTCGCCTCGGCAAAGTGGCCGAACTGGCCAAGGCACTGGAAGAGCAGTCCGTCCACGGTGGTACCGGCATTGCCCACACCCGCTGGGCTACCCATGGCGAGCCGTCCGAGCGCAATGCTCACCCCCATGTCTCCGAGCATATCGTAGTGGTGCACAACGGCATCATCGAGAACCACGAAGAGCTGCGGGAAGAGTTGAAGGCGCTGGGCTATGTGTTCAGCTCCGACACCGACACCGAAGTGATTGCCCACCTGGTGCACCACGAGCTGAAATCCGCCCCCAGCCTGCTGGCGGCCATGCAGGTCGCGGTGAAGCAGCTGCGCGGCGCCTACGGCACCGTGGTGATGGACAGCCGTGACGACAGCCGCGTGGTGGTGGCCCGCTCCGGCTCCCCCCTGGTGATCGGCCGCGGCATCGGCGAGAACTTCATCGCTTCCGACCAGATGGCCCTGCTGCCGGTGACCCGCCGCTTCATCTTCCTGGAAGAGGGCGATGTGGCCGAAGTGACCCGCCGCGACGTGCACATCTTCGATACCCACGGCGAGGCCGTGATGCGCGAGGAGCTGGAGTCCGAGCTCTCCCACGATGCCGGTGACAAGGGCGAATACCGACACTACATGCTCAAGGAGATCTACGAGCAGCCCAAGGCCATCACCAACACCCTGGAAGGCCGCCTGGGCAGTGATCACGTGGTGGTCGAGTCCTTCGGCAACGGCGCCCGCGCCATTTTCGACAAGGTCGAGCACGTCCAGATCGTCGCCTGCGGCACCTCCTACAACTCCGGCATGGTGGCCCGCTACTGGTTTGAAGAGATCGCCGGCGTCTCCTGCGACGTGGAGATCGCCTCCGAATTCCGCTACCGCAAGTCGGTGGTACGCCCCAACAGCCTGCTGGTGACCCTGTCCCAGAGCGGAGAAACCGCCGATACCCTGGCAGCCCTGCGTCTGGCCAAGGAATCTGGTTACATGAGCTCCCTGGCCATCTGCAACGTACCGGGCTCCTCCCTGGTGCGCGAATCCGACCTGGCCTTCATGACCCGGGCTGGTGCCGAGATCGGGGTGGCGTCCACCAAGGCGTTCACCACCCAGCTGGCCGGTCTGCTGATGCTGGTGGCCTCCGTCGGTCACTGCCGTGGCAACCTGAGCGCCGCCGCCGAGGCCGAACTGGTCAAGGCGCTGCAAGCCCTGCCTGTGCGTATCAAGGAGAGCTTGGCCCTGGCCAAGCAGATCGAGACTCTGGCCGAAGAGTTTGCCGACAAGCACCACAGCCTGTTCCTCGGTCGTGGCAGCCAGTACCCCATCGCCATGGAAGGGGCGCTCAAACTCAAGGAGATCTCCTACATCCACGCCGAGGCCTATGCCGCCGGTGAGTTGAAGCATGGCCCGCTGGCGCTGATCGATGCCGAGATGCCCATCATCGTCGTGGCGCCGAACAACGATCTGCTGGAGAAGCTCAAGTCCAACGTGGAAGAGGTGCGTGCCCGTGGCGGTATCCTCTATGTGTTCGCCGATGCGGACGCCGGTTTCAAGAGCGACGAGACCATGCGGGTGATGAGCCTGAACCACGTGGAAGAGATGATCGCGCCGATCGTCTATACCGTGCCGTTGCAGCTGCTCTCCTACCACGTCGCCCTCATCAAGGGCACCGACGTGGATCAGCCGCGCAACCTGGCCAAATCCGTGACTGTGGAATAAGCCGTCGCCGGAAATGAAAAAAGAGCCGCACTGCGGCTCTTTTTGTTTTGGCAAAACAGGCTATGACAGCCGCAGGTTGGTGATGGTCACGTCGTCCAGGGAAGGCACAATGATGCCGCTGGAGATGCTCTTGGCGATCGCCTGGTTGCGGTTGCGCGAGTCCGTCTTGTTGGTGACCTGATTGAGGTGGAAGTTCACGGTCCGCTCGCTGATGCCGAGGATGGTGGCGATCTCCCAGGAGGTCTTGCCCTCGCTGGCCCAGAACAGGCACTCCTTCTCCCGATCCGACAGCTCGGCCAGGTATTTCATCAGGTCTGGTCTGGCCTTGATGAGGGTCAGGGCCGAGTTGAAGATGTAGCTGGCACAGAATGACAGCAGGGGAACGTTTTCAAACATCAGATCGGAATTGGACTTCTCCTTGCTGATGAAAGAGAGGATGCCGTGTTCCCCCTGAGGTGTGTGCAGCGGGAAGGAGACGCCGTTCCTCACCCCGAAGTCGGCGGCGAGGTTCATCACCTCCCTGCTGGCGCTGGGCAACCAGGGGGCATCGCAATCGAGCTTGTTCCAGAAGATGGGCTGGGTCTGCTTCAGTCCCAGGAAGACGACCGGATCCTGGGTCAGGTAGTGCCGTTCCGAATAGGCATCAAACCAGCTGGTGGGGCAGTTGTTGAACAAGGCCACATGGGATTTCTGCATACTGATGGGGAAAATAATCAGCAAACGGAAGTAATCAAACCCCATCTGATGACTGAAGCGCTCCAGTTGTTGCTGGATCTCGCTGGTCTTCTTCGCCTTGGTGAACCGATCTATGTGTTCCCAGATCGCATCGTTAAACATGTAAGTCTCCTTTTTCGATCACTTATCTTGCTGATCGAAAAGACATTTTTTAGTTATTTAAAATGGTGTTGCGACTACCAACGCCAGTTATTCCCGTACTTGTCTAAAAAGTATCCTGTTTTTTCGGCCAGAGGCCAAGAAAATCATCTGATTGCCAGTGACCCTACTCTTTGAGACAATGAGAATAGTTATCATTGTTAAGATTTATATCATGAACAAGTTTTGGGGTCTGGCCTTGTTACCCATGGCCGTTCATTGCGTCGTGTCCGCCGACGAAGTGGTTGCGCCAGCATTGAAGAACAGTATCGCCGACGGGAAAGCCTCCCAGCTGCGTGTGGAGAAAGCCGCCGATGGAGCCGTCGCCGCCAGGATTGAGCTGCAAAATGCCCAACTGCAACTGCGGGATCTGGAAGCCTACAACCGCTACATGCAGTCTCTGGTGGCCGATCAGCAAAACGAGCTGGGCAAGCTGAACCAGCAGTTGGAGGCGGTACAGGAGACCAGACAGGGGCTTGTCCCCCTGATGCTGCAGATGCAAGCCGATCTGGAACAGCTGGTACAGGATGACATCCCGCTGCGCAGGGAGGATCGTCTGGCGCGGGTTGCTGCCTTGAAAGCGACGCTGGCCAGAGCCGATGTGAGCGAGGCGGAGAAGTTCCGCCAGCTATTGCAGGCCTATCAGATTGAAGCCGAATACGGCAGCAGGCTGGACCATTATTCCGCCGAGCTGGTGCTGGATGGCGCACCGCGCCGGGTCGACGTGCTGGCACTGGGCCGGGTCTCCCTGCTGGCGATGACCGCCGATCGCTCCCAGGCGTGGCGCTGGTCTGCCGAGCACAAGCAGTGGCAAGCCCTCGACGGCCAGTGGATCTCCCCCATCGCCGAGGCGTTGGAAATGGCTGCCGACAAGAAGGTTCCCCAGTTGTTGAATGTCCCCCTTTCCGTCAGCCGTGGTCAGGAGGCCCAGTCATGAGCGTCACCATGAAGTGGTTACCCCTTGCCCTCGCGCTCTCTCTGGGCACCACAGCCGCCGTGGCCGAGGAAGCCTGGCAGCAGCAGGAACAGGCCCGTGAGCAGAAGGCTCAGCAGGATCTGGCATCTGTCTCCAGGGAGCTGAGCAGTGCCCGTGCCAAGCTGGCCGAGGCCCAGCGCCTGAGCAAGGAGCTGGCCAGTCAGTTCGCGGCCAATGAAAAGCAGCTGGTGGAGCTCAATACCCAGTGGGAGCAAGCCTCCGGCGACATGAACGACATCTTTGCGGTCACCCGTCAGGGCGCCAGCGATGCGGTCAAGTTGCTGAGCGAATCCGCCGTCGAGGGCCAGTATCCTGATCGTCTCGCCCCGCTGAAAACCATGGCACAGGATAAACAGGTGCCTGATCGCGCCGCCCTTGCCCTGCTGCCAGCCACCTTGCTGCAGGAGATCCGCGAATCGGGCCGGGTTGCCCAGTTCAACGGCAAGGTGCTCGATGCCCAGGGCGTTGCCAGCGAGCAGACGTTGACCCGGATCGGCAGCTTCGCCCTGCTGGGCGATGCGGGTTTCTTGCAACCGGAGGCCGAAGGCCTGAGTCCGGTGCTGGGCCTGCCAGGCAGCGTGCTTTCCGCTGTGGCCGCTTATCAGGGTCAGGAGGGAGAAGCGTTGCCGCTGGATCCCTCCCACGGTGTTCTGCTCGATATGCTGGCCCAGGCGCCCACCTTCTGGCAGCAAGTCCAGCAGGGCGGCCAGGTCGGCGCCATCATCGTGCTGCTGGCAGCCATCGGCCTGGGGATCGCTGGAGTACGGCTGTGGAGCCTCTCTCGCGAACTGGGTCGGGTTCGTCGCCAGCTCAAGAGCGGTGAATATCATGCCGACAACGCCCTCGGCCGGGTGCTGACGGTGGCTGACAAGCATCCAGAACTGAGCATGGAGACCCTCGAACTGCGTCTGGATGAGGCGATCCTGCAGGAGACCCCTCGCCTGGAGCGCGGCATCGGCATGGTTAAGGTGATCGCGGCCATCGCCCCCATGCTGGGTCTGCTCGGGACAGTGACCGGTATGATCGGCACCTTCCAGGCCATCACCCAGTTCGGTACCGGCGATCCCAAGATCATGGCGGGCGGTATCTCCATGGCCCTGGTCACCACGGTGCAGGGTCTGGTAGCGGCCATTCCGCTGATCCTGGCCCACAGCCTGTTGCAGTCCCGTTTCACCGAGCTCTCCAACGTGCTGGAACAGCAGGTGGCCGGGATCCTGGCCGAGCGGGCCGAAAGCAATGGTGACAGGGTGGAGCGGGTAGCATGATGCTCGACATCTGGCAGCAGTTGCAGAGCTTCATGGGCCGTGGCGGCCCGGTGCTCTGGGTCATTCTGGCCTTGCTGGTGCTGATGTGGATTCTGATGATCGAGCGGCTGCTCTACCTCAACCTGGGGTTTGCACCGTTGCAGCGTGAGCTGCTGGGCCGCTGGCAGGCGCGTCGCGAGCGTCACAGCTGGCACGCTCGCGCGATTCGCGGGCGCTGGCTGGCAGAAGTGGAGCTGGCGCTCAACCGTCATCTGATCTTCATCCGCACCCTGGTGGTGCTCTGCCCCATGCTGGGGTTGCTGGGTACAGTGACCGGCATGATAGGCGTATTCGATGCGCTGGCTGCGGCCAACCGCTTTAATCCGGAGAGCATGGCGGGCGGGATCTCCCGCGCCACCATCCCCACCATGGCAGGCATGGTGGTGGCCCTCTCCGGCGTGTTGTTACTGAGCCGGCTCGAGAGTCAGGCCAAGCGTGCGCTGGCCAAGACCCGGGACGGCCTGCGAGAAGAGAAGGTAATGCAATGAGACGGCAATCCAAACGCCAGCGCGATGAAGTGCAGATCGACATGACCCCCATGCTGGATATCGTCTTCATCATGCTGATCTTCTTCATCGTGACCACCTCCTTCGTGCGCGAAGCCGGGCTTGAGGTACACAGACCCCAGGCCAGCCAGGCCAAGGCGCAGAAATCGTCCAGCATCATGCTGGCGATCGGCGCTCAGGGGCAGGTCTTCCTCGACCGCAAACAGGTGGATGTGGAGCGGGTGCAGGCCACCCTCGCCCGACTATTGGCGGAGCAGCCCGAGGCAAGCCTGGTGATCCAGGCCGATGAACGGGTACCCCACGGCAAGGTGGTGCGGGTGATGGATGAAGCCAAGGCGGCAGGCATCGCCAACATCGCCGTGGCGGTGGCACCGAAATGAAACACAAGTTGATGAGCCTGGGACTGGGGATCGCCCTCAGTCTGGGCATCCTGTTGTTCATGGCCACCCTGGTGGAGCCGCCCGGAGGGGAGAAGGCGACCACAGAGCAGAAATCCATCGTCATCAACATGCAGAACGAGGTGACCGAGGTACAGGTGCGTGAGCGGCCGGTACCCCAGGAGCCGGAACCCTTGCCGGAGCCGCCTGCCGCGCTGGCTTCGACACCGCTGCCCATGCCGGCGGCGGCCCCGTTGCCTTCGGTACAGCCGAGCCTGGATCTGGTCTCGACCCTGAGTGCGGTACAGGTCTTTGCCCCTGGCGTGGCGACCAGTCCCACTCCGGTCGCGAGCGGCAATTTCCATGGTCAGCAGCAGGGCGCTGGAATCGGTGCCAGCGACCTCTTGATGCCACTGCAACGGGTTGAGCCTGTTTATCCCTACCGGGCCCAGCAGGCCGGCATCGAGGGGTCCGTGACCTTGCGTTTCAGCGTCGATGCCGACGGCCGGGTACAGGATGTGGAGGTGGTCGAGGCCAAGCCGAAGCGCCAGTTCGAGCGAGCGGCCATTCAGGCGATCAACAAGTGGCGCTATCAGCCTAGGCCGGGCGCCACCGACAAGCTGGTGCAAGTCATCACGCTCAAATTCAAATTGGAGTCATAACCATGTTGCGGATCTGGATCTGTCTGCTGGCCCTGGTCAGCCAAGCCTGTCTGGCGATGGAGGTGAGCCCTCATTTCTCCCGCCAGCTGGAGCCCGTGATGAAGCTCTATCAATCCGGCCAGTGGCAACAGGCCCAGAGCAAGGCGGCTGTGCTCAAACCCGGTTCCGAGGCTGAGCACGCCTGGCTGGCTCAGTTACAGGCGTCTCTGGCCGCCAACCTGCAGCAGACCGCACAGGCGAGTCGCTACGTGGAGCAGGCTCTTGCCTATAAAGAGTGGCCAGAGCAGCAACGACTTCAGTTGTTGCGTCTGCGCGGGGATATCCAGGCCCAGCAATCCAACTGGTCCGGCGCCATCGCCAGCTACAAGGCCGCATTGGCCATCAAGGCTGACGATGCCTTGCGTCTGCGCTTGGCTGGCCTCTATTACCACAACAAGCAGTACGGCGAGGCAGCCAGCCAGAGTGAACAACTGTTGAAGAAAAGCTGGCAGAAGCAGGCAGCCATCATCCGCCTCTCCGCCCTCACTGCATTGCAGCGTTACGGCGTGGCTGCGGATCAGGCCGAAGAGTTGATCCGCCGCGAGCCGAAAGAGAGCAAGTGGTGGCAGCAGGCGGTGTCGCTCAATCTCTCCGCCAAGCGTGGTGATCGAGCGCTTGCACTGCTGCAAACCGCCATCGACCGTCAACTGATGGATGATGCCGCCGCCCGCAACCAGCTGATCCGCCTGTATGCCTGGCAGGGGCTGCCCTATCGCGGTGCGCGTCTGCTGGAGTCTGCCATGGCCAAGGGACAGATGAAGCAGAGCGCAGAGAATCGCCAATTGCTGGCCCAGTTGTGGGAAGGGGCACGTGAGTGGCCGAAGGCTGTGGACAGCTGGCAACTGCTTGCCCGGGAACATGCTCACCCCAAGGCCGCCATGCGTGCCGCCGAACTGCTGCTGCAACAGGGCAAGACGGATGCCGCCATGACCCAGCTCGCGGCCATCAAGTCAGTGAAGGGAGAGCAGGGCAACAGAGCCAAGGCCCTGCTGGTGCAGGCACACCTCAATAAAGAACAATATGCTCAGGCGCTGGTGTTGGCTCGCGAGCTGCAACAGCAGAACAACTGGCAAGACAGGGCGACCAGCTGGGTCAACTACATTCAGGCCCAGACTGACGGTATGAACAAAAAATCGGCATGAAACTGGGGTAAACTCTCATTTCATGGGGTTTAGCCTGCTTTTTCAGCAAACGAGCGCATTTTTACAAAAAGCCCTTGTCATCGCGGCGCGGCTCCCTATAATGCGCCCCTACCAGCACGGCAGAACACGCCAATCTGATGAGCCAGCTTCCTAGCGAAGTGGGCGCCGAAAGAAAAGCGAAAACAACCGCTTGACTTTCGAAGTGAGGGGCGTAAGATGCGCCTCCTCAACGCGATAAGCGTGACGCTCTTTAACAATTTGAATCAAGCAATCTGTGTGGGCACTCACAGCATCGAGCATCAAAAACAATTTTTGATTTTCAATGTCTGATGAAGTGACCAAAGCAACTTTTAGTTGCAGCAGTTAATTCAGCA
>Ga0209915_1000347_pt1:65000-120653 | contig 120653 bp, 97 predicted proteins | sample ThiBiot_750_plan_FD_183952 | JGI IMG/M metagenome (GOLD analysis project Ga0209915, IMG submission 183952) | Wastewater bioreactor microbial communities from Cape Town, South Africa - Thiocy_cont_750_plan (SPAdes) | ecosystem: Engineered > Bioreactor > Thiocyanate-remediating >... | reverse complement strand
CCGCCGCTCTCCGCCAATACCTTCGTTATCGCTGCCGTCAACGTCGTCTTACCATGGTCAACGTGCCCAATCGTTCCTACGTTGCAATGCGGCTTATTTCGCTCAAACTTCGCCTTACTCATGTTTTTAATCCTTTTCCTTAGCTATTCTTTGCACAAATTTCGTCGGCCACATGCTGAGGCACTTGTTCATAATGATCGAAATGCATTGTGAACTGGGCACGGCCTTGGCTCATTGAACGAAGTGTATTAACATAACCAAAGAGATTTGCCAAGGGCACCATTGCATTAACCACACGTGCATTTCCACGTTGATCCATTCCGCTAATTTGACCACGACGGCTGTTCAAATCTCCGATCACATCTCCCATATACTCTTCTGGCGTGACAACTTCAACCTTCATTACAGGTTCAAGGAGTCTTGGAGTACATTTTTTAATTCCCTCACGGAAAGCTGCACGAGCTGCGATTTCGAACGCAAGAACGCTCGAGTCTACATCATGGTAACCACCGTCTACAAGGGTTGCCTTAAAATCAATCATTGGGAAGCCCGCTAGAACACCTGTATCTAAAGCGGATTGTAATCCCTTCTGAACACCTGGAATATATTCTCTTGGAACAGAACCACCGACAATCTTGCTCTCAAATTGATAACCTGATCCAGGAGCCAACGGCTCAAACTGAATAATGACTCGAGCAAATTGACCCGCACCACCTGATTGCTTTTTGTGCGTGTAATCAACTTCAGCTGGCTTCGTAATTGTCTCGCGATAAGCAACCTGAGGCTGACCTACAACAGTCTCAACCTTAAAATCACGCCTCAAAAGATCAACTTTAATTTCAAGGTGAAGCTCACCCATCCCCTTAATCACCGTTTGACCTGATTCAATATCAGAACTTACTCTGAATGAAGGATCTTCAGAAGCTAAACGAGATAAGGCTAAGCCCATCTTTTCTTGGTCTGCTTTAGACTTTGGCTCAATCGCAATTTCAATCACAGGCTCAGGGAATTCCATGCGCTCAAGAATTACAGCCTTACTTGGATCACTTAATGTTTCACCAGTCGTTGTTTCTTTTAAGCCGCAGAGTGCCACAATATCACCTGCACGCGCTTCTTTAATATCTTCACGACTATTCGCATGCATAAGAAGCATACGTCCAATACGCTCTTTTCTATCTTTAACCGTGTTCAAAACTGTTGAACCGCTCTCAAGAACACCAGAATAAATACGTGTGAAGGTCAAAGAACCAACAAAAGGATCTGTCATAATTTTGAAAGCAAGACCACAGAAAGGCTCATCATCTGAGAACTTACGGACAATTTCCGTTTCACCATCTTGGGAAGTTCCACGAATTTCAACAAGCTCATTAGGTGATGGTAAGAATTCAACAACACCATCAAGTAAAGGTTGAACCCCTTTATTTTTGAAAGCAGAACCACACAATACAGGCACCAATCTTCCGACCAGAGTCCCTTTACGAATACAGCGACGCAATACTTCAACAGAAGGCAATTCACCTCCCAAGTAAGCTTCAAGCGCTTGATCATCAAGCTCGACAGCTTGCTCAACAAGCTTGGCGCGATATTCTTCAGCTTTATCCTTAAGATCAGCTGGAATTTCTTCATAAGCGAATTCAGCACCGAGATTCTCATTCTTCCAGCGAATCGCCTTCATCTCAATAAGATCAACAACACCCACAAAGTCTGCTTCAGATCCAATCGGAAGCTGAATGACTAAAGGATTCGCTCCAAGACGATCAACAATCATATCAACAGTACGATAAAAGTTCGCCCCAATACGATCCATCTTATTCACAAAGCAAATACGAGGGACATTATACTTATCAGCCTGACGCCAAACTGTTTCTGATTGCGGCTCAACACCGGCAACGCTGTCAAAAACAGCAACAGCCCCATCAAGAACACGCAAAGAACGCTCAACTTCAATCGTGAAGTCTACGTGACCTGGTGTATCGATAATATTAATACGGTGATCTTTCCAGAAGCAAGTTGTTGCCGCAGAAGTAATTGTAATACCACGCTCTTGCTCTTGCTCCATCCAGTCCATGGTGGCAGCCCCTTCGTGCACTTCACCAATCTTGTAAGACTTGCCCGTATAATAAAGAATACGCTCAGTTGTTGTTGTCTTACCCGCGTCAATATGCGCCATAATGCCAATATTGCGGTATTTTTCTAAAGGGGTTGTCCTTGCCATTTCTTCTAAATCCTACCTTACCATCTATAATGGGAGAATGCTTTGTTTGCATCTGCCATCTTATGCGTATCTTCTCTTTTCTTAATTGCTGACCCACGATTCTGAGAAGCTTCAAGAAGCTCTGCAGAAAGGCGATCTCTCATTGTTTTTTCAGAGCGAGCACGAGCCGCGGAAGTAATCCAGCGAAGCGCCAAAGCCTGAGAACGTTCACTCCGAACTTCAACAGGAACTTGGTACGTCGCACCACCCACACGGCGTGAGCGGACTTCAACAGCAGGTCGCACATTTGCTACCGCTTCATGAAAAAGCTCAACAGGATCTTTTCCAGTGCGAGCTTGAACTTGAGTAAAAGCTCCATATACAATACCCTCAGCGATAGACTTTTTGCCTTGTCGCATAATTGTATTCATAAATTTAGTAATAATAATGTCCCCAAACTTTGGATCTGGAAGGACTTCACGTTTTTCTGCAGCGCGCCTACGAGCCATTTATTTCTCTCCTACTTTGGACGCTTAGCACCATATTTAGAACGCCCTTGGCGACGCTTTGCAACGCCTTGAGTATCTAAGGTACCACGAATAATATGATAACGAACACCGGGAAGGTCAGGAACACGTCCACCACGAATAAGAACAACTGAGTGCTCTTGTAAGTTGTGCCCTTCACCAGGAATATAGCCTGTGACTTCCATTCCATTGGTCAAACGAATACGAGCAATTTTACGCAACGCAGAGTTTGGTTTTTTTGGTGTGGTTGTCGTCACACGCGTACAAACACCACGCTTTTGCGGGCAAGCTTGCATCGCTGGCACCTTATTGCGCTCTGGAACGGACACGCGTGGTTTACGTATCAATTGGTTAATAGTCGGCATTGAGCCTTTCCTTCCTTCTAATCACACAAAAGTTTTAGAGCTTGATCGTTTAAGAATCAAGCATTTCTTTTAGATATAACAAGCTTTTTGAATGCAGAAGCACTCATTAATAGCCCCATAATCGCGGCATCTTATTCAGCTACCTAAGCGCCGTCAAGTGTAGAATGCGTTGATAGACTATTTTTCTTACGCTTTCAACTTATTCTTTTAGGGTAAGAGAATTTTCTTCTTTATTTTTAAAATTCTCCTCGCTCTTAAGATTTCTCTGCTCCAACTTTATTCCACCCATTTTAGGATCTACTCTACCCACTTTTTCTCACAGGACCTTCCTAAAGATCTTTTTCTTTGCGTGGTGACTTAAGATCTTCTCTGCCCTTTCTCTGCTACCCATGCAATTTTTTAATCACGACAATAAAGAAGCAGTACTAAATCGTTCTTCATGATCTCCTAGATACGCCTGACACACAATGAGAAGGCCTTCTGGCACCTGTTTACACCGTCAGGTTGCCTGAGATCCTCGGCACACGGCCGAGGATGACCGAGCGGGGGGTTGCTATCCTACCGCTCTTCCCAAAACAAATTCTCCGTTATCCACTCCCTTCCATCAGGCAAAGAGAGGGCATTCTCTCAAAAAGAGCGTTGAAAGGCTTATACCTTGTAATAATCTAGGTTTTTTATTCCCTGTCTTATTATTTTTTCTTGAGATGTTTCAGAAACTGAGTAAAGAGTTTATGAAGAGAGGTCTTCTTTTCATAGGAAGGAATCACTTCTGATCATCTATTATTAGACTATCACAACACGATACAAATTTCAAGAAAATTCGTCACATCTATCAAGAATGGCTTCTGTTAAGTGAAAAATATTTCATTTTTTCTAGCATTTCCCATAAAAAAAAGGCCTCTTTACAAGAGGCCTTTTAGATCAAATGTATTTCACCCTTTTCTAGCGGCGATCGCCTAAGAAACGGAGCAAGTGAAGGAAAAGATTGATGAAGTCTAAATAAAGACGAAGAGCGCCCATAATAGACTTTTTCATCATTATTTCACGATCTTCACCTTCGATATATTCACTCTTGATAACTTGCGTGTCATAGGCTGTTAAACCGGTGAAAATTAGGACTCCAATCGCGGAGATCACGAACTCAAAAGCGGAACTTTTTACAAAGAGATTCACAAGACTTGCAAGAATCAGACCAATAAGTCCCATTAAAAGAAAAGAACCAAGTCCAGTAAGGTCTTTTTTCGTTGTATACCCGTAAAGACTCATCGCTCCAAACGTACCTGCGGTTATAAAGAATACCTTAGCAACGCTCGCCCCAGTATAGGCCAAAAATATCCATGACAAGGACAATCCCATCAAACCTGAATAAGCCCAGAAGAGCATTTGAGCTGTTGAGGCTTGAATGGCATGTAAGCGGAAACTTAGGAAAAAGACAAACCCGACAGGAGCCAACATCACGATAAACTGAAGAGGGCTTCCATAAATAGCTTGCAATAAAGCAGGGCTCGAGGCAACAAGTGTTGCAACAAGACCAGTTAATCCAAGTCCCAGGGCCATGTAGTTATAAATGCCCAACATGTAGCTGCGTAAGCCTTGATCTAAGTTTGCGGCACCTGAACGCGATACAGTGCGCATATATTCATTGCTCATTGTTGTCTCCTTCTTTCTTAATGACTAAATTATAACTGATCCTTCAAAAAAGCACAAGAGAACCTCGACTTTACGCCCTCTCTATCGCTTTTCACGTTTTATTTTCTCAAATGTCCATTGAATTATTTCAGAAAAACTCACTGAAGTCGCTTTTTCAAACGCCTTAATAATTCCTTCCAAACCTTCTTCTTTCACAGCCACTTGCTGATGAAAAGAGTGCTGCGCAAGAACAGATCGATTTTGAGAGTTAATAACCTTTGCAGAAACCTTCACAACCACCTTCATTGAGGCATCAGCTTCTTTTACAATTTCAAAATTCGTGATGGTAAATTGCAAACGATAAGGGGCGTAAAATTGTTCTTCAGCACGCCCTACAGCGGTGATTTTCCCAGTTCTTTCATACAATGAAATAAGGGTTTCTTGAAGGAATGAAGGAAGCTTATCACTCCATTCAATACCAGCCACAAACTCAGAAGACGTCACGCCATCTTGACCATGTAAAACAATTTTGACCCGGGCCGAATCTAAACTTTCAAGCATCCTTGGTTTTTCCACGATAAGTGATTCTAAAATAGAATAACTTTCTATTTTGTGGCCCACTATTTTGTGTCTCAATTTAGGTATTAAAACAATCTTCTTAGCTGGAGCGGGCTCTTCCGGTAAGACACTGATGCAACCGGCTAAAAGGCCTACACAAAAGAGCAGTCCTAGAGTTCTCATTCGATTTTATATCCTTTTTGCGGTGATCGATGCAAAAAAGCTCCCGCACTCTCGTTGAAGCCATCTGCAATCTGTTTAATACTATTAACCATTTCTCGAGTCTCTGCCAACAAGTGCGTAAAATCAGAGAGCCCGCTTGTAGTAAAGCCTTCAATTGCGCCTTGATTCCGTGTGATAAGACCTCGAATATCCCGGAAGGTCTCTTGAAACTCTTGTAATGTGGTACTCAATGAAGCACGCCCTTGAGATAATCCGCTCGAGATCTTATGGATGTTCTCTAAAATACCTTGCACATGGGCCCGATTATCTGGACTCAAAACAGCATTCAGATTTTCGGAAAGATGAGAAATATTGGCAAGAATCATCGGCATATTGTTAAAAATCATTTCAATTCTTGAGGGTTGAGAAGGAATAACAGGATAATGCTGTCCTTCTTTAACTTCTAACAAAGGACTTGTTTCCGTACCCCCCTGAATTTGAATATAGGTATACCCCGTTAAGCCTTGAGCTTCGATCGATGCAATCGTATTTTCCCGAATCAACGTTGGATCCTTGATGGTCACCTGGACCCGCACACGATGAATATCTCTCTTATCAACTTTTATTTGCTTCACATTTCCTATTGGAATGCCATGATAGCGAACTTCTTCATTAATTCTTAGGCCTGTTACAGAACCCTCAAAATAGATATCATAAATCTGAAATTTATTGCCAAAATCAAGTTTTGACATCCATAAAACAAACACAACAAGAGCGGTCAGCATGGCGAGGACAAAGCTTCCAACCTTAATGTAATGCGCTTGTGTTTCCATCAGATTAACCTATCTTTCTCTGACATACCTTCTCGAAAATAATCCCGAATCCAAGGATGCGTATGCTTTTCCATTTCACGTACTGTACCTAAAAAAAGTTTATGATCTACTAAAACTGCCACTCGATCACAAATCGCCGTTAAAGTATCAACATCATGCGTGATCATGACAACCGTTAAATTAAGATTTTGCTGAAGCGTTTTCAAGAGATGATCAAATTCTCGCCGCGACAACGGATCCAACCCGGACGTGGGTTCATCGAGAAAAAGAAATTCAGCATCAATGGCCAAGGCTCTCGCAAGAGCAACTCGTTTGATCATCCCGCCAGAAAGCTCAGAAGGATATTTTTGAGCAACTTCAGGGCCTAAGCCGACCATAGCAAGTTTCAACAGAATCAGCTCTTCAGAAATCTCCGCCGGAATCCCTGCAATTTCTTTCATGGGAATACGAATATTTTCTCCCACAGTTAGAGAACTGAAAAGCGCTCCACTTTGGAACAGAACTCCTATTTTTTGTCGAAAATCACCTGTTTTTTTTAAATCTTGAAGCGGTTTTCCAAAAAGCTGGATCGTCCCTTTACGAAAAGGCATAAGCCCTAAGATGGTGCGCAAGAGAATTGTTTTCCCTGCGCCTGAAGCCCCAACAAGCCCAAGAATTTCACCTTGAGACACTTCTAAATTCAAATTCTGATGAATTTTTTGTTTTCCAATGGTGGTTGTTAGATTTTCAATTTTAAGAGCAATCTCAGACATCTTATATTCCTAAAATTGAGAATAGAATGGAGAAAAAAGCATCGAGAACTACAACAAGAAAGATCCCTTGGACCACAGATTTGGTCGTGTGCATTCCAACGCTTTGAGCCCCTCCTTGCACGCGCAAACCTTCAAAACATCCAATAAGCGCAATGAAAAAAGCAAAGACTGGCGCTTTGATGATCCCCGTCCAAAAAGTCCACGGCTTGATTGAAAGCCCTAGATGATGAAGAAAATCCTCAACATTCAAATCAAGCATCACTGACGTCATGAGAGCCCCTCCCATTAACGCCATCATGTCTGCAAAAACAGCCAATAGAGGTAACGCGATAACAAGGGCAAGGATACGAGGCAATACAAGAACTTCTATCGGGCTCAATCCCAAGACAATCATCGCATCAATTTCTTGATTTAATTTCATGAATCCTATTTGCGCCGTGAAAGCGCTGCCTGAGCGCCCCGCGACAACAATCGCTGTGAGTAAGATTCCAATTTCTCGCAACGCGGAAATGGCTAATAGGTCAACCGTAAAAATCTCCGCGCCAAATCGTCTTAATTGATCCGCGCCTTGATAAACCAAGACAATCCCAATCAAAAATGAAATTAAGCCAACAATTGGAACGGCTTTCACACCGTCTTCATACAAAAAATGGAAAAGAGATATACCTCTAAAGCGCCAAGGCTTAAGAATAAAAGTCTTTGAGAGACTACAAATCTCCCCGAAAAAGGATAAAGATTGTAAAAATGTTTTTGAAAGAATAACTGTTTTCTGCCCAAGCTGAGCCAGAAAATTAAGCACGTAAAACAACCGAACAGGCGCTTTTGAAGCCTCTCGTGGAGACGAAATAGGATAGGTTTTAACTTGTTGCAACAGAGCTTTCGTTTGGGATGTAACATTCACAAAATGGAGATGGTCATATCTTTCCAAGAAACGATTCAAAAGCCATGCTCCCGACGTATCAAGCGCTTTCAGATCTTTGCAATCTAAGATGACGTCGGTTGTAATCGGATAATTTTCTGTCTTTAACAAATCGACAAGGTTCTTGAGGTCTTTAGCCTGCCACGATCCTCCAACCTTTAACGTTGTTTTCTGATTTTTTTGACTCACTTCAAATAGGGGTTGAAATGACAATATGCGCCTCTTTTGTAGTAAAGTTTTATTTTATATGCCTTTTTCCTTAACGTAAAGTTAACTAAAAAAAACAAATGAAATGACAACAAAAAGGGGAAGCAAAATTAAACTCACCCAAAAAGTATAAGAAAAGAAATTTGGCATCTCAATTGAATTGGTCTCAGCGATCGATTTCACCATAAAGTTCGGCGCGTTGCCGATATAGGTTAAGGCTCCCATGAAAACAGCTCCGGCAGAAATAGCCATTAAAGTTGAGGAAAGCTCCGTGGTCAACGTTGTCACATCCCCGCCTGCAAGATTAAAAAAGATGAGATAAGTCGGCGCATTATCCAAAAAACTGGACAAAAATCCTGTGAGCCAAAAATAACTGTTATTTAAAGGCTGCCCTTGAGAATCCACCAAAAATTGATAAAGACCTGAAAAGGCCCCTTCTTTCCCGGCTTTGAGCATTGCAAGAACGGGCTCAACCGTAATAAAAATTGCGCCGAATAAAAGAGCGACTTCTTTAAGAGGTTCCCACGTAAATTGGTTCTCAATGCGAGCATTTTGGCGGCAAAATTTTAAAGAAATAAAGGCAAGCCCTAAGAGCCCCAAATCTCTCATCAAATCTCCTTGAGAAAAAGTCATTCCAAAAAGCCTTAGTGATGATTTGAAATAGGTCAATTCACTGAGAAAAAGACAGGAAATAGCAAGTCCTAAGAGCACAACATTATCGTATCCGTGTAAAGAAAATTTAGCTGTCGTTATTTTGCGTAAAGATCGCCCTTCTTGAGCAAGAAGCCTTCGATCAACGACATAAAATATGACAAGCACAGAACTTAAAATAAGCAAGAATGGCTTAAAAAGATGTATGAGAGGCCACAAAAAAGGGACTCCCTTTAAAAAGCCGATTAAAAGAGGAGGATCTCCAATTGGCGATAAAGCGCCGCCAACATTACAAACAAGAATAATGAAAAAGACAACCAAATGCCGCCGAAACTGACGCTCTTTATTCAACGTCAAGAAAGGCTGTATCAAGAGCATCGAAGCCCCAGTGGTTCCTATCAAACTTGCGAACAGAGCGCCAATCCCTAAGATAGATGTATTAAGGATCGGCGTCGAAGAGGCTTGAATATCAAGGCGAATCCCTCCTGCAATGATATAAAGAGCCCCAATCATCATCATAAAGGGCATGTAATGGTGAATAAGTGTCAACCCTAAGCTCTCGACCATCGTCAAAAGTCCAAAATTCTTTCCCAACAAAATCGCTGTTGAAAGCGCCCATATCATCCCCACTTTGCCATAATGATGATGCCAAAAATGGGGCCTTAGTAAAGGCATAAGGGCAATCGATAATAACAGTCCTCCAAAAGGAATAACCCACTCAAGCCCTAGAGTTCCTCCGGCCAAAGAAAGAACCTCTCCTGCCCACCCTTGAGAGGAGGAAAAAAGCAGAACGCCAAAACTCACCTTCAAGCATTTAAAAAGATATTTCATCGCGTGGTCACTCTACTCTTCTTTTATCGGGCGAATATGTGCTTCATACTGAGCTGCTATCGCGACAATTTTAGGATAAACAGGACTTGAAGCGTCAAACAGCAGATGCTTATTCCCCATACGCAAAGCTCCCAAAGCATATCCCCCCAGGTCTCCACAATTAAGCCATTTCTCTTCTGAGTCTTGCAAGAATTGAGGTCCCAAAGAGGCAACCATTCCATCATAAGTTTTAATTTTATTCATTAATCCAATCATTTCACTTATTGTGAACTTCACTATCCAACGCTACACTATCACTCATATTATAGGTGGAGTAAATTATGAAACGCATAGTTCTTGGTTTTTTAGCCATTTTGGGTCTTTTGATTGGTCTCGCCCTCATAATGCCGTTGTTTATTGATGTGAATCAGTACAAGGACGAAATCAAAACGCAAGCAAAAAAAGCCACAGGCAGAGACCTTGAGATTGAAGGTCCTATTGAACTTTCCCTCTTTCCTTCCCCGGCTCTCACCCTTCACCAAGTAAAGCTCGCGAACCCTCCTCAAGCTCAGACATCTCACCTTATCATCTTTGAAAAAGCTTCTGTAAATGCTGCCTTTCTGCCCTTGTTGCACAAAAGAATTCATATTACCAAAGTGACTCTCACAGGCGCTAGAATTGAACTTGAAAAGCTTTCAAATGGAACCATGAATTGGGTATTCTCCTCTCAAGAAACATCTTCATCAAAAGAAATAACGCCTTCTCCTGCCCCCTCTCAAGACGTTTCTTCTTCTCCTTCCTTTGATTTAGGCATCGATCATATTCGTATTGAAGATACTCACGTCACTTATCGAGATGGCCCCCAGAAGACGACAATAAAAAATCTCTCTCTCACAGCAAGCCTTCACTCACTCACAGGGCCTTATAGCGCAGAAGGTGAGCTTGAATTTGACCAACAAATCTTAAAATTTAATCTTAAAGCAGGGCCATTATCAGAGTCTCAACCGATTGAAGCAGACCTTCAAATCGGCGAGCTTCCTCTCAAAATCAACGGCGTTTATACGCAATCTTCTCAAACCTTTAAAGGCAACGTAGAGAATCACCTCACAGCCAAAGCTTTACACCAACTTACGGGAAAAACTGAACTTCCTAAATTCACGAAAGAGGGGATTTCTCTTAAGGCTCTTTTTATAGCAAATCCCGCCCGTGTCATTGTTGAGGATTTGACTCTTAAGGCGGATAAGGCCCTCATAAAGGGAGCCATGACGGTCACCCTAGGCGATGTTCTTCAAGTCAAGGGCCTCCTTAAGAATCTACCAGGTCAAGGCACTCTTGATTTTACTGTTCTTCAAAAAAGAGAGGGGGCCCAAGGCCAATTCAAAGCCACTCTTCAACGTTTTCAGGATTTTCTAACATGGCTCGACATTGAGGCGAAAAGCCTTCCTTCTCATCTTTTAGGAAAATGTTCAGTGTCAACTCACTATGCGCTTCTCAAAGATACGCTCCAACTTCGGGATCTGAGATTGAATCTTCAAGAGGCTGAACTTCAAGGAGACATTGACTATAAACTCAATCAGAAAACACCGTCAATTCAACTCAACCTCAAAACACCAAAAGTCGAAAACTTCATGCCTCGCCTTGCCCCTAAAGCTCAACAACCTTTAGGTTCTGGTCAGCTTCGTGGTTCTCTTCAAGGCGATACTCAAAATCTTATTTTTGATCTTCAAACAACGCTTGGAACCCTCTTATTTTCCCTCAAAGGACAAGCTCAAAATCTTGATAAAAAACCGACCCTGAAGATTGATCTCAATGGTCAAACACCTAATTTAGGGGCCTTCCTTGTCAATCTTGGTTTTGTCTCAAAAAGTACTTACAGAAATGCGTCTCTTAAAGGACAAATCACCGGTGACCTTGAGAATCTTCGCCTCACAACTCAAACGACACTTGATGAGCTTTCGTTAGGAGCCTCAGGGACGCTTCAAAATCTCATGACGCTTCCTGCTTTTAATCTCACCTTTAATATCACGCATCCGAATGTTAGAACTTTCCTAAAGCTCCCCCTTTCAGCGACACCTCAAGGTGCCATTTCCCTCACAGCCCATCTGACAGGTAACAAGGCACAGTTTACGCTTGATGCCTTTAAAGCCACCATAGGAAAGAGCTTTGATCTAACAGGGAAAATTGAGGTGAGCCACCCTAATGAGAAGACGAAAATTGTGGGGTCACTCACGGCGACCTCTCTTGATCTCGATCTTTTGCTCGCGAGGGCTGACCATCAACAACCAATCTCCTCTGAGTCCCAATTTATGCTTGTTGCTTTAAAAGCTGCTAAAGCACCACCTGCTCAACACACCTGGTCAAAAGACCCCCTCAGTTTTGCCTTTTTAAAAGGACTAGAAGCTGATGTTAAAGTGATGATCCATCAATTAAAGCGTAAAGATATTACTCTCACCAATCTAAAAATAACGCCAAAAATCCAGAATGGTATCCTTGATGCCCCTTTAACAGGAAACTTTTCTGGAGGAAATCTTGAAGGGAATTTCCGTGTATCAGCTGACAATACACTCGCCCTCAACCTTGATCTCAAAAATGCAGACCTTGCAAGTTTAGTCCCCCATTACATAGGACAAATTAAACTTGTGGGCGGAAAATTTTCGCTTAATTCAGCTCTCTCGACTCATGGAAAAAGCGTATATGACTTCGTCGCAAATCTGACAGGCCCGATTAACTTAAATGCCCGGGATGGTGTTATTAATGGATTTGATCTTCAAGCGATCAGTCAACGCCTCAAGCAAATTAATAATATCCAAGGTTTACTAGGCTTATTATCAAATTTTATGGCGAAAGGCCAAACGACCTTTCAACGTTTTAATAGCGAGATTCTCTTTAAAAATGGCATGGGAACGATCAAAACAATGCAGTTGATTGCCAATGGAGGCAATGGTCAAGCCACAGGAACCATTAATCTTCCCGGCTACCTTGTGAATGTTGCGGCTGAATTTCGATTGACGGATCACGCTCAATTACCCCCTTTTAAGATGTACCTTACAGGGCCTTTAGATAATCCTCATAGAAACCTGGAAACCCAAGCTTTGCAGAACTATCTTATCCAAAATGTCTTTAAAGGAGTTGTGGATCAACTTTCCAAAGGGACGGGAAAAATTGGAGATGTGTTAGAGAGTATTCTGGGTCAAGATCAAGGGACGCAGCAACCGCAATCCGATTCAGAAAAAGCCTCTCAAAAGCCAGAAAAAGTTGTGAAAGATCTCCTTAAAAAACTTTTTTAAAGTTCTTTAAGAAATAGCGGCTTCAGAGAGATAATAACAAACAAATAAGGTGTAAACCAAAAGGGCGCACAATCCCATCCTCTGACTCAATAAAGCCACTGATTTATAAGGATGAGATTTCATAAGATGATTTGTATAAATAATCATCGAAACAGCTGCGATAATCATTCCAAAAGTGGCCGCTTGAATCGCATCTGCTAACGTAAACGAGGTCGTAAACGGTAAAACTTGATCCAGGATGTACTTATTTCCAATCGCTGTAAATGTTGCCCCCAGAGATAAGCTTGTTCTGGCCCCAATTTCGCGCGGATCTAAAATATAAATCACCGTACAGAGGAAGAAAGCGACCAAAAATCCTATAAAATAGTTAAAAAATAGTCTTATTCCCTCTCTTTTAATATCAATGATAAAAGAAAGACGAGAATATTGGCCTTTTTTCGTCGAAGGGTCTCCAAAATTAGTGTCATACGTTGTTATGGAATCTTTCAAATGAAACCCTAGAATTTTCCACCCCTTAAGCTTAATCTCCGAATGCAACGCACTCTGGTCGTTATCGGGGGTGAAAATAATTTTTTGGATATCGGCATAATCTTCTAAAGCTACCACAAGTTGCTGATGATCAAAGGGAAAATGGCGCATATCCCACTCTTTTGAAACGGTTGCGTAATAACGGATATACGTAAAATACTCATCTTTAAATTTTCCTGTTGTTCCAAATTTTGAATGAAAATCCAGCGCATTAGTAATTTCAACGGTTTTATCGGGGACATAAGCTTTATCTTTTGATCGCCACCAAGCATAAAAACTCACCTTAAAGGTATTATGAGCTAAATCAAAATCATGGAGCATGACAGGATAAACGCCCATCAAAACTTTTTCCTTAGCCGGCTCAACATATAAGGTTTCAGGAGCTTGAGGTGGCTCTTCAGCAGTGCATGCCCCGAGGATTAAAGCCTGTCCCAGTCCCCAAAATACACTTAATTTTTTTAAAAAACTTAACATGATGATAAAATTTCTCATTCTTTTATTAAAAGGGTAATATTTTTTGATTAAGAGTTTCTTAATTTAACCAGACTTATGTTTAAAGATTAAATTTTAAGATTGTACGTAAAGATCTTTTAGAAATTAGATGAATCTAACTTTATCGAATTTTTGACAAACTAAGACTCTATTGCAGGAATTCATAATATGATCCATTCCTTGCAATAGAGTCAAGTTATAAGGCAAAATCAAATAGCTTCAGAAACTTAGCTATCTGGATATATGTTAAGAATAAAATATTGACTTCCGTTTCTACTTAAATCTCTTTCAGATTCTGGTTTTTCAAGAGAAAAATATACGCGCTTTGTTGTTTTATCAGCGTCGTGATGAAATCCTATGTTATTATTACATAAAGCTTGACATGTTTGCTGATGACCTCTCATACCATTAGAGGAAACAACGCACTGACTTCTACCTAATAATTTTATTACATCTCCGGCAGTCTTAGCATAAAAATAAGATTCTCCTGGAGATTTAGGACCATTACCTTCCGCATTTTCAAGATGTTTATTCAATTCACCTCCATGGTAATTTCTGAAAGAAAAATCTGAGGGAGTCGTAAGGAAAGCATTAAAAGCAGCTTGACACTCTTCTGTTGGAGTTACATGGTGCAACTTAGAAGCTTCTGCCATATTTATGAACCCAGAAGCAATGATAGATGAATAAATTGTTATTTTTTTTAAATTTAACATGAACTACTCCTAAAATAAGTTATTTATCAAAATTTTATTATTATTTTATTTCAATATTACTTTTAAAAAGTTTAAATTTTCGTTAATTTTATTAAATTTTTTCTGAATTCCAGATATTATAGAGTATAAACGGTATCCAGCTTGAACTAATTTAATAATAAACTTGATATTTTTTGATAATTGTTTCGAATTTTCTTGAATCTTGTATCTGTTTGTGATAGTCTATAAATAGATGGTCAGAGATGATGTTTTCCTTCCTTGAAGGCCTTTAAAAAGCCTTCAATCTTCTTCAATAATTCCTCTCCTTCCGTCCTTTTAATAAAGAGAGTCTAGCAAACTCTGAAGAGTTCTTTTTAACGCTCTTTTTTGAGCGAATACTCTCTCTTTGCCCACTGAAAGGAAGAGGAACCTCTCAGCGTGCGTGAAAGGCATGGTGAAGGAAGAAAAGGACATGACATAGGCAAAGCAGAACGTAAGCTGAGGAAAGGCTTTATGGCTGACCTCGCAGGAGAAAAATCCGAGGAAAACTTTATAAGGTACCTCAGGACATCAAAACCAAAAAATGAGAGGTTTTAATAAAGCCCCAAAAAATAAACCGTGCCGAAAGCACACAAAAATGAAACAGAGAAATAAATAAAACAGGAGGTAATAATGGAATATAAAAGTATGTATCAAAAAATTAGAGAGAGTCTCATCACTATTTTGATGGGAAAAAATTCAAGCTTCGAAAAACGACAGCAGAAACTTTTCACAACGTCTCAAAGTCGTCCAATAGAATCAGCAGAAGAAGATAAACGACAAGAAAAAAATAATCGATGCATTTATGAAAATCCTATCAGTCAAAAAATGCACTTGAAAGATAAAAAATATTTCTTAAATATAAGGAGTGTAAAGTTCCCTTTCCTAATTTTAAAAGGACCCTTAATGATGAAACAATATTTACTCTTAACCACGGCGTTTCTGAGCCTTGCAAGTCTTTCTTATGCAAGCGATGATCAAGAAGAAAATATAAAGATCTCCTCAAGCTCTTCGCAACGTCAGACAGATGCACAAGCAGAAATTGACGCTATTATCAAAAAATACGCCCCAGTCAATGAGTACTGCACAGCTTTTAATGGTTTACACGACCAAAATAAAGTTACTGTTGGACATTACAGTTATAGCTTTTGGGTTCCTGGCCTATCCTCCCAAGAAGATCAAGAGATAAGAGAAGGATTTAAAAAATCTCTCCCCTCAAGCAAATCGGTTGTTACAAATTTTATGAGAGACCTTAAAGTTCTTGCTTCTGTAGAAGATATAGAACGCGGAACCGTCCTGATTACTTATGAATATACGTCTTCTGGTGTGGATAAACTTACAAGCTGGCTTAAAGGAGCACCACAATTAGATAAATATAGCTTTGTTGTTGAAGCTGATTTAGAGCAAAGCGATAGAACAAGACTGCGGGAATTAAGATCTTTAATAAGCTCGCCACGTTCTTCAAACTTCTCAAGCTTGAATGCTTCTTCGAGTTCTGTCTCACCAGATACAGGGTATAATTCTGAGGAAGAAGTTCAAAAACTTAAAATTGTTATTGCAAAATTAACAGAAGAAAATGCTCAACTCAATCAGAGTGTGACGAATGCGACTTCAGGAGCTACGCCTTCAAGTAGTTTTGCACCACCACCGCCTCCTCCTCCAATGCTTGGTGACATGCCTCCTCCACCGCCACCTCTCGGTTTAGGTTCTGTAAAAAAGACCGCCTCTAAGTCAAAAGTTGTTGTCTTAAGTCAAGAATATCAACCTCTTTATGACAGTTTAAAAACAGAGTCTAAAGAAAAAATATCTTCTTGGAAGCAAAATAGGATTGAATTTTATTTGAAAGTGTTGACAGAAAAAGGGGAAAAAGAAGCCACAACTTTTTCTGAACTTGATGATAATCAAGCCCAGAAAGTTCTTATAATGCCAAAATATCCTCTCCAGCTTGCTTATCTTTCCTTGTCCCCAGAGGAGCGCAAAACAAAAGATGATGAAGATGCGGCAAAAGCTCAGAAGCTTGCTGAGTCCTCAGCAAAACAAGGAGGCATGTTTGCTGAACTCCTCGCAAGAAAGAAAACTCCTATTGCTCCCCTTGAAATAGAAGAAGGTAAAAGAGAAGAAGCGAAGACCGTTGATGCATCAATTCCTTCTTTTGCTCAAGTTCTCAAGCTTGAGATATCTGATAAAGAACAGTTGGCTTTTGAAAATGCGCAAAAGCTTTGGTCTGGTGTCAGTCCTACTCGTAAAGTCCAACTTTTGGCCCGCTTCCCTAATGATATTATTTTAAAAGGTATCCTTCTTAAAACAATATCAGGTGAAATTGTAACCCTTGATAGCCATAAGGAAAAACAATATACCGCACCAACAATCCTTAAGGCTGGTTTAAGTTTATTAGGGCAACAAAAGGAAACGTCTCAAGAACAACACTTTACCGCAGAAGGCATCCGTGATCTTGCCGTGTATGCACTTCTCACTGCCAAGGCGATTGGAATCAATGCAGCCCAAATCAAACCGGTGATTGAAGCCTTACGCGCCCAAACCTTTTAAGTCTTTGAGGCCTCAGAAAAACCTGGGGCCTTTTTTCTTAGCGGGCTCATTTCCTGATAAGCGTTATTTTTCGGGATGCATTTCCATACGACTCAGAAAAAACGTCGCAAAAATAATAACAAAAGCCCCCATAAGGGACCATTGATCAAGGCTCTCCTGAAAAAATAGAGTTCCGACAACAATCGCAAAGAGAAGACGCGTATATTCAAATGGCGCTAAAAAGGACGGTTTTCCAAGCTGCAGGGCTTTAATATAAAAAAACTGCGATAAGATGCCGGCAAGTCCAACACAAGCGAGGATCAAAATCTCTCTTATGTCAGGGGTTTGCCAGACCCATAGGACAGCAAAAGACGATAAAAGAAACGTGGCAATATTGGTATAAAATAGGATTGTAACCGTTGATTCTGTTGAAGAAAGTCTCTTAGCGACAATAATAGCCCCGCTTGCAACAGCATTCGCCAAAAGAGCAACGTACATAGCGTTGTCAAGATGCAAGGAAAAGGGGCGCAGAATAATGAGAACCCCAAGATATCCTGCAAAAATTACCATCCATTTTTTATAGGATATATGCTCCTTAAAAAACAAAAAGGAGAATATTGTCGTAAATAAAGGACTTGTAAATCCAATGGCCGAGGCCGTTGCTAAAGGTAAATGACGATAAGCATAATAAGTACAAAACATTCCTGTGCACGTTAAAATAACGCGAATGCCATGAAGAAAAGGCCTTTTTGTTCGTAAGTTGCTTATTCCTCCTTTTACGACAAAAGGCGAAAAGAAGAGGAAACCAAAAAAACACCTTAAGAAAAGAATCATAAGGCTGTGAATTTCCCCATGAACAATTTTAACAAAAGACATGGCCGTTGTGAAACTCAAGGCCCAAAGAATCATCAGACAGATGCTGAGGGCAACTTTAGAGGAATCACGTTGCGGATTTAATAAATAAGTAAACTTTGTAAAAAACGACATTAAAAACATTCCTTTAAAAAAGCCTGTGCTCTTGTATCTCTTTAAAAAATCATTCTCAAAAAGAAGTTGAACTTGAGAGGATCACACCATCTTTATGAGCTCTTTTAAGATGTCTTCACATCCCTTTACCCGCTCTTGAGCTTCTTTCCACGCACGCAAAAAAACCAGTTTATGATCAGGTCTCAACTTAACTGTACCACCTTGGGTGTGAATAAATTGAATCAGCGCCACAGGATTTGAGAACGTGTTATTATAAAAGGTAAAAATAGCTCCCTTTTCTCCTGTTTCGATCTTTTCAACGCCAACGTGTCGACATAATTGCTTTAATCTAAGCACGTTTAAGAGGTTCTTAACTTCCTGCGGTAAAGCCCCAAATCGGTCGAGCAACTCGAGCGTAAAGGCTTCTATTTCGTCTTCATTTTCAAGATGGGAAAGACGACGATAGAGATTCAGGCGCGTTGCAAGATCTACAACATAGTCCTCAGGAATCAAAATGGGAAGCCCCAGATGAATTTGAGGAGTCCACACAGCTGCGGTTTGCGGCACCGTCTCTGACGACTTATGCCGGACAGTATCAACAGCATCTTGTAACATTTGTTGGTAAAGTTCCACACCGACTTCGCGAATATGACCCGATTGCTGCTGCCCTAAAAGATTTCCTGCCCCGCGAATATCCATATCGTGACTCGCCAGCTGAAATCCTGCGCCCAACGTATCGAGTGTCTGCATAACTTCCAAACGCTTCTGAGCAGTTGAGGTAATGACATCAGGGATCGTTAAATAAGCATACCCTCGTGTTTTCGAGCGCCCGACACGACCTCGTAATTGATATAATTGCGCTAACCCAAAAAGATCCGATCGATGGATAATAATCGTATTAACTGCCGGGATATCCAGACCTGATTCAATAATATTGGTTGAAAGAAGAATTGAATAATGACGATCATAAAAATCGTTCATTATCTTTTCCAAAATGGTTGGCGCTAGCTGTCCATGCGCCACAGCGACTTTAGCCTCCGGCATCAAAGCTCTTAATTTTTCCTGAATACTCTCAAGATCTTCAATACGGGGACAAACATAGAAAACTTGACCGCCACGATTGAACTCGCGCGTTAAGGCCTCGCGCATCACAATCTCATCAAACGGCATCACAAAAGTTCTGACCGCAAGACGATCTACGGGCGGCGTTGCAATAATACTCATATCCCTCACGCCACTTAACGACATCTGAAGTGTGCGCGGGATTGGCGTGGCTGTCAGCGTTAGAACGTGAACATCTTTCTGAAGATCTTTGAGTTTTTCTTTTTGTTTCACGCCAAAGTGCTGCTCTTCATCCACGATCACGAGCCCCAAATTTTTAAAGTGTGTTGATTGTGCAAAAATAGCATGGGTTCCCACGACCACATCAACGTGCCCCTTTTCTAACCCTTCTTTGATGCCTGCCGCTTCCTTTGTTGGAACGAGGCGTGATAACTGAGCCACCTTAAGCCCAAATCCCTCAAAACGCTTTTGGAAATTTTGGTAATGTTGGCGACATAACAACGTTGTCGGTGCAATAATTGCGACTTGCTTCCCTGAAGAAGCGACGACAAAGGCGGCCCGTAAAGCTATTTCTGTTTTTCCAAACCCCACATCTCCACAGATCAAGCGATCCATCGGCTTCCCAGATTCAAGATCTTGAAGAACTTCGGAAATTGCCCGCTCTTGATCTTCTGTTTCATTATACGGAAAACGGGCGGAAAACTCGTTATATAACCCTTCTGAAGGTTGAAAAATTTCACCCACCCGTAAAGCTCGCTCAGCGGCCAGAGCAATAAGATGTTCTGCGATATCCTCGAGTCTATTCTTCACACGCGCTTTTCGGTGTTGCCACGCAGAACTACCAAGCTTATCAAGCGTTACGATACTATCTTCGCCCCCATAGCGAGACAGAATCTCTAAATTCTCAACTGGAACAAAAAGCTTATCTCCTCCTTCATATATGAGACTTACACAGTCATGAGGAAGTTGATCAACTTGAAGTGTTTTGAGTCCTTGAAAACGGCCAATCCCATGCTCCTGATGCACAACATAATCCCCTTCATTAAGGGCTGCTGCTTCTCCAATAAAAAGATCCGAACGTCGTTTTCTCTTAACAGGCTGGCTTTGGCGTTCTCCAAAAATATCTTGTTCCGTGATTAATACAAAATCTTTGAACTCAATTCCTTGCTCTAAAGGAATCAGAGAAATTCCAATGATTGAAGCTGGCAACGTGATGAAATCATCCCATGTTTCCACTAAATTTGCTTGGCAACCATGATCTTGTAATAATCCTTGAAGCCTTAAACGAGAGCCTGAAGTCATACAGCCAAGAAGAACTTTCTTGTGAGATTTTATATAATTTTCGCCTCGTTCTTTAAGAGCCTCGAGAAGATTCACATTCGGCTGAGCTCTAACAGCACTAAAGTCCGGCACCTTACGCCCTTCTATTTGAGGGCTTCCTTCTTTTAAAAAAGGAGAAAAATGCACGACTTTTTTGGTCTCAATAGTCTTTTCTATTTCTTCAAGAGAGAGGTACAATAACTCTGTCGAAAGAGGATAATAAGGGGCCTTATTATCTGCCTTGATAGTCACGAATTCTTTTCTTGCTTGGTAATTTTCTTCAATGAGCTCAAGTTGAGCTTTTGCCGTGTCAAGAGCTTTGGCATCAAAGACTAAAGTCGCCTCAGGAACATAATCTAAAAGGGTTGCAAGCTGAGAGTAAAATAAAGGCAGCCAATGCTCCATCCCTGCATAACTTTGTCCCGCGCTAATCGCTTGATAAAGAGGATCTTTCTCGCCTGTATGCCCAAACGCTTTCCGATAGGACGTGCGAAATACTTCAATAGATTTCTCATCTAATAAAACTTCACTACAGGGGGATAAATTAATTTCTTGAATATTCTCTAAACTTCGCTGAGAGAGCGGATCAAATATTTTAATGCTATCAATTTCATCCCCAAAAAGATCTAATCGATAAGGCTGCTCAGAACTGGAAGGAAAGAGATCAATAATCCCGCCGCGAATCGCATATTCAGAAGGCTCTCGAACCGTTGAAACACGCATAAAACCATATTTATGGCAGTAATTTTCAAAAGTCTTAAGATTAAAAGAGGTGCCAATTTTTAACTGAAGATCCGCATCTTTAAAGATCTCTTGAGGTGCCACGCGCTGAAGGAAAGCTTGAATTGTTGTAATAACGAGTGTTGGTTTATCAAGTGCCCTATTAAGCTTAAGCAGCGTGGTCACACGCTCACCAATAATATCTCGCTTCGGAGACATCCTGTCGTAAGGCAAACAATCCCACGGTGGAAATATTAAGATATCAACCTCAGGACACAAAAATCTAAGCGTTGCATCAAGTTCATGAAGAGACGTTTCATGATGACAAATATAGAGCAAAGGTGTATTCGGCTCTTGCGCAAGCATTTCCTTTAACAGAAAAGATTCTGCCCCTTCTGGCACGCCTCCTAAAGTTATATGAGTAGAATTTCTCAGTAAGTGATCGATGTTTAATATCTGCATTCTAAGTGACTTTAATTCATGAATTATTTTAACTGATCTCTGCGCTTATAACCTGATTTTTTATTTATTTCATAATTTTATCTTATGGTTGAAATATTCCGCCACAAGAGATGAATCAACGTCGTCAATTGTCGCTGGAGACCACGCAGGTTTTTGATCCTTATCAATTAACAAAGCGCGAATGCCCTCAAAGAAATCATGATTTTTTATGAAAACTTGGCTGAGCTGAAATTCAGTTTCAAGCGCCTCTTTTAAACTTATTCCCTGATTTCTCTTTAAAAGTTCAAATGTGACCTTCAAACTTGTGGGAGAGCGCATTTTTAAAGTTTGGAGACATTCTTGAGAAAAGGAAGAAGGATCACTCTCTAAAGCTTGAAAAACTCCTTCTAACGTCGAGTGATGGAATAAAGTATCAATCTGAGCCTGCTGAATCTTCAAAGAAGCTTCGGGAAGGTTTTCGGCATACGTCTCGAGGATATTATCAATATTTTTGCGTTGCAACGCATCACTCTCACATAAAGCTTCAATGACCTGAGCATGTTTCTCTTGAGGCACAAAATGCGTTGCTAATCCGGCATAAAGACTGTCACTCGCACCAATACTATTGCCGGTAAGCCCAAGATACATCCCCAAAGCACCCGGCGCTTTATTAAGAAAATAACTAGCCCCAACATCGGGGAAATAACCTATTTTCGTCTCAGGCATGGCAAGTTGCGCATTCTGAGCGATAATTCGATACGAACCATGAACGGAAAGTCCTAATCCGCCTCCCATGGCAAATCCATGAATAAAACTGAGATACGGCTTTGGAAATCGGGCTATCTCTAAATTAAGCGTATATTCCTTGCGAAAAAGCTCATCATGAAAACGGGAATCATGACGTTGTTGCGCTTCGTAAACAGACCTCAGATCTCCTCCAGCACAAAAAGCACGCTCTCCTTGCCCTTGAACAATGATCGCATGAACATCCGGATCATGACGCCATTCTTTTAAAATCTCATGCAACGCTGTAATCATAGAAAGATTCAATGCATTTAAGCTTTGGGGTCGCTCAAGCGTAATAAAACCAAGATGATGCACTACTTTGAAGGAGATATCCATGTATCTGACACCTGTCATAATTATGTTGCGTTAATTTATAATGTTTTAAGAGAATACAAAAGTTTTTCTTCGAAAAATATTTGTATGAGGAATCAGACAAATGTTAAGGGTAAATGATTACTATGTTAATTTAAGATTTTTAACTAACAAAAGAGAATTCTATGAAGACCTCTTCTTCCCTTCGTGTTCAAGACATCATGGATGTTCTTCAAGAAATTATTGATCCTCATTCAGGAAAAAATATTGTTTCTTTGGATTGGGTTTCTGGTCTTAACATTGATCAAAATAATCTGACAATCTCCGTTAATATCCCTCCAGAAAAAGCGCATGACTATGAGCCATTACGTCAAGAGATTGAGCATAAAGTTAAACACTTATCTCACGTTAACAAAATAATGGTCGTGCTCACATCTCATAAGGAAAACTCACAAGAAAGTATGAAAACTAATCCAAAATTCCGGGGTAAATATGACCTTCCAACCGTTAAACATATTATCGCCGTTTCTTCCTGTAAAGGAGGCGTTGGAAAATCAACAACCGCTGTTAATTTAGCTTGTACCTTTTCTCAACAGGGATTGAAAGTTGGCATCGTTGACGCCGATGTTTATGGCCCTTCATTACCGCGCATGATGAATTTAAAAGGGAAACCACACATTGATGAAAATAAAAAAATTACACCACACGTTCAGTATGGAATTCAATGTGCCTCGATTGGTTTATTTATCAATGAGGATGAACCTCTTATTTGGCGCGGCCTTATGGTACAGACCACAATTCAGCAACTTTTTAAAGATGTCCATTGGCAGGATTTAGACGTGCTTATCGTTGACCTTCCACCCGGCACAGGCGATGCTCAACTCACAATGATTCAAAAAGTACCTTTATCGGGCGCAGTCATCGTAACGACGCCTCAAGATATCGCCTTAACAGAAGCACGAAAAACCATCAGTATGTTTAAAAGGCTTGAAATTCCTGTACTTGGGATTATTGAGAATATGAGCGTTTTTGAATGTCCTCATTGTGGGGAAGCTTCTCCTCTTTTTCACCCAGGAAATACGTCTCAAGAAGCAAACCAAAAAGATATTCCTTTTTTGGGGCAAATCCCCTTTGTTTATGAATTGAGCCAAGCTTGCGATACAGGGGAGCCTTTTATTTTGAAACATCCAGATCATCATATTTCAAAAATATTCCAAAATATTTCCCATAAAATTCTACCAAAATTAATATAAAAAAATATTATTAATCAATTAAATTAAAATAAAATTCCTTAATAATATTTTAATATTACTCAGATATATTAATGATGTTACTTCAATTACCCTATCAAATTAAAGGATATTAATATGAAAAAGCATATAATCATATCGACAATCATTTTTACGGCATTTCACTCAATACATGTGAATGCGAGCGAACAAGAGAGTAAAGCTTACCAAGAAAAATTAGAAGCATGCCGCAAATATGCGGTCACTAACACGCAAAAAGTTGCGAGTTTAGAATGTCAACGACTTTTAGGAAAAGAACGATCTATTCAAGCCGTGAGGAATCACCAACAAGTTAAAATTGGACCAACCAAGAATCCTCAACACATGACACCAGAAGATTTTAAGAAATAAGCTTCTAAGGATAAGGTTATGCTTTAGAATTAAGACAGAAGCATAACCTCTCCAAAACAAATATAAGAAATTTTAAACCCTTCTCAACAACCCCTTCCCTTTGGGCGATAAATTGCTTACTATATGGCGACTATAATAGTGGTTAAATAGATATATGTACGTAAATTCTTCTCTTCTTCAAACGATCCTTTTCTATGTTGTGACAACACTCGCTTGGGGGTCAACTTGGTATGCTATCAAATTTCAGTTTGGGAATGTTGCTCCGGCCCTTTCGATTGGATATCGATTCGCAATCGCGTCTTTGATCCTTTTTGGGTGGTGTTTTCTTAAGGACGTTAACCTCAGGTTTTCTAAGAAAAGTCATCTTCTCTTCCTGCTTCAAGGAATTTTTCTTTTTTGTCTCAACTATTTTTTTGCTTATGAAGCTGCAATTTACATCTCAAGCGGTATTAATGCCGTTATCTTTTCAATTGTTTTGATATTTAATATGCTGAACTCATTCTTATTTTATCGCCTTCCTATCAATTCCAAATTTATTAGTGGGGCTCTATTAGGAATTATCGGAATATGTTTTATTTTCTGGCCTCAAATTAATGCTCTCAATCTCTCTAATGATAGCTTAAGAGGAATGCTCTTCAGTTTATTCGGAGCCGCCTCAGCTTCATGGGGAACCATGATCTCCATGCGCAATCAGAAGCACCATCTTCCCGTTATGCAAACGAACGCCTATGCTATGGGATACGGCGCTCTTTTAACTCTTTTACTAGCCTTTATTGAAGGACATTCATTGACGTTTGATTGGACTTTTCCCTACGTTCTAAGTCTCTTGTATTTAAGCATCGTAGGATCAGTTATTGCTTTTGGATGCTATCTCACTCTCGTAGGCCAGATTGGACCTGTCAAAGCGTCTTACATTATGCTCATCACCCCCATTGTTGCCCTTATCATCTCAACTTTTTTGGAACAATTCCAATGGGAACAACACGTTATCTGGGGTGTTGGACTTATCAGCCTCGGTAATCTCATTATTCTTGGAAAAAAAATGCCCTCATTAAAAAAGGTTAGGTAATTCTAAGTCCCTTTAAATTTTGCACTTCAACAAAACTGAACTTACAAATTACCTAAAGCCATATTTCTTTTAGTTCTTAAGAGTTAACTCTTCTAACTCTTTTAACATTAATCTTTTATGATGGTAAGCCTGACCAGCTTTGGCCATATACTCAAGGATAGCAAGATGTTTTTCAGGCACCATGTCTTCAGAATCTGCTCTTGTATAAGCTTCAGGATGCCATTGTATTCCTAAGAACGGGGCTCCATGCATATTTTCAAAAGCCTCAATTGTTCCCTCTTCAGGTGACATCTGCTCCCCTTGCCGAGTGTTAGGGGCTATTTTGTTATCCGCAACAGAAATTGCTGATATCTTTGCTAAAGTTGGGATTTTTTTAGACGACGGCGCTTTCCAATGAAGACTATTCACACTTGGCCTCTCGTCCACGGCCGTGCCCATAATCGATCTCAATAAAGTGTCTTTGTGCACTTTTACCCGATGAATTTGCTTATTGTATCCTACCTCACCGGTCGTTTCTGAGATCCGTATCATCCCTCCGCCATAACAATGATCTTCCACTTCTTCAAGCTTTCCTCCCAGAGATTCCCAAAGTCTCCACGATCCTGCACAAATCGCCAAAATAGGTTGCCCTCTAAGAAAAGCTTGTTTGAGGAGATTTTCTTCATGTTCTTTGCGAAAAGAATCAAACTCGTTAACCCGGGCCCTTCCTGGAATAAATAAAAGACCTCCTTCAAAAGCATTATTAATTGTCTCTGGAATTATTTGCCCATTATGCTTATTTCCATACGTTAGACTATAAGTTACGGTCCGTTGGTATTCTGTTAGCTTCTTTGTACGCATATTCTCATGGGCAGAAATCTGAGTTGGATACTTCGTTATTCTTTGGACTGTATAATGATCATAGAGCGCGCCTTTGCCATCTCCTTCTTCTCTAAATGCAATCACTATAGGTGCTTTTTTGGCTTTATCTTCCTGATTGATTTTCTTTTTTTGAGCCAAGATCTCACTTGGCTTATTAAAAGGCATAACAGAGAGAGTTGAGTTTACTTTAACCGGCATTTGAGCTAGGGCAGAGCTTAATTTTTTTTGAGAAGCTCCCTCTTTAGTTTGAAGCGGCACTTGGGGAATATGTTTTTCCCCCTCCTCTTTAAAGATGAGCTTTTTCACTGGAAAATTAGCCTTCTTTTTTATCTGCTTAGTAGCCTGTAATTTTTGGGGAGTAATAAGTTTCTGATATGTCTTAGGCAACTTTGACTTGAATTTCTCTAAAAGCTTCGGAGATGTTTCAACTTTTTTATTTAAAAACCGTGAAATAGTTGCTTCAGATATGTCCAATTTTTCTGCAAAATAAGATTGTTTCTTCCCTTTTTGATTCTCTGCCAACATATAATCTCGAATAAGATTATAATCATTTGCATAAGTTTTTGATAAATTTAATAAAAATAAAACAGTTAAAATTGCTAAGTAAAATTTTTTCATACTGACCTCTTCGTTAGAAATAAACGGGTTTCAGCTGTATAAAAAAATAATCCTTTAATCTATGAGCAAAATCTTCCTAAGTGGTCTACTTAGGTAAGTTTTACTTATTTTGAGAAAACTTAAGAAAGCTTCCTTTATTTATGATTTTTCTTGAAGTATTTTAAGAATTTCAGGAGGAATCGATTGGTTATCTCCATGTCCCACTCCAACAAAGAAAATTGAGGCTTCATTCGATGTCTTTATTTCTAGAAATTCCTCCACTTTTGAATCATAGAAAGCACCTGTCAGCCAAGTTTGAAGCCCTAATGCTGTGGCGGTAAGTAATATCGTTTGAGACGCATGTCCTATATCTAATAAAGCAACTCTATAAGCTCTTGAATGAGGATATTTCCACCAAATTTTATCGAATCGAGAAGTTAAGAAAATTCCAAAAGCAAGGCCTTTTGCAAAGAATTGCCCCAACAATAATTCAATCACTTCTTTCTCAAATTCCCCATTTTTAATCACTGTTAGAGAATGTTGCTCGGCATCATAATGATAAACGCCAGGTTTTATTCCCTCCACATTGAAAATAACAACATATGCTTCTTCAGGATGGATACCTCCCCCGGAAGGAAAGGCTTTACGAACGCCAAGGACCATTAAATTATTGTCCTCTAAATCCTGCCATTTATCATGTAGGGGCCCTAAACTGACATAAAGTAATGTTGAGAGATACTCAAGGGACACAGGCTCTCCATTGAAGGATCTGCATGTTTTTCTGGCTTTTACAACTTCTAAAAAATTTTGATTTTTGAGGAGTTCAAGGTCAGGATTTGGAAGCTTTAACTTCTCTCCCTCTCGTTTGGTGTGAAATTCCGGTGCCTCTTGAGAGATTCCTTGGCAGTATTCAAGATATTCCTTAGACCATTGTTGAGGATCGAGTTCCCCTAAATTGGTTGCAATATCCCGCGTTCCTATATGATAAATCTGGGCAAGAACATCCCAACCCCATTCTTCTTGTGGAGATTGTTGTGTGCATAACAAAGCGCCTTCAGCAAGCTCACTATCAAGAGAAATTGTCTCTAATTCTTCCTCTTTTGAACGATCCACAAGTCGGTCAAAATATAATTTTTCTAAAGCAAATTGTTGATGGTTTTTATAATCCCAAGCTATAATTTCGCCATCTTTGAGAAAGAAAAAAATATGCGGATTAACAAACATCTAAAAGATCCCTCACACTTGATAAATTAAAACACTTTCAGTTTACATTATTCAAATATATATTTGTACTCTTGATTTTTAAATCTAAAGCCGCCTATAGAAGAAAAATATTTAAGTAAGGAAAATAGTGTGTCACGAAAGCTTTTTGGAACAGATGGTGTACGAGGAACCGCAAATACAGACCCGATGACACCTGAGACAATCATGCGACTAGCTATTGCAGCAGGGCGATATTTCAAAAAGGGTGCCACTCATCCAAAAGTCGTTATTGGAAAAGACACTCGACTTTCAGGATATATGGTTGAGCCTGCATTGACCTCTGGTTTTATTGCAGTTGGGATGGATGTAACCCTTGTAGGCCCCATTCCAACACCCGCTATTTCGATGCTCGTTCGTTCCTTTCGAGCTGACCTTGGTGTTGTCATCTCAGCATCTCATAATCCATATCAGGATAATGGAATCAAATTATTTGATCGCGAAGGCTATAAACTTAGTGATACTGTAGAGAAACAAATTGAAGCACGGGTTTTTTCTAAGTCTCTTGAAGGTCTCGTTAAACCTGCAGATTTAGGACGAGCAAAACGCCTCGAAGACGCAACTGGCCGATATATCGAATTTGTTAAAAATACTTTTCCAAAGAATAGACGGCTTGACGGCCTTCGGATTGTCATTGATTGCGCTCATGGTGCGGCTTATAAGGTCGCCCCAACGGTTTTATGGGAACTGGGTGCAGAAATTATCCCTATTGGTGTTTATCCAGATGGAATAAATATCAATAAAGATGTGGGTGCAACTTCCGTAGAAGCTGCAAGACAAGCTGTCCTTGAATACAGAGCCGATTTAGGAATTGCCCTAGATGGCGATGCGGATCGCGTTGTCATGATTGATGAAAAAGGAGGCGTTGTTGATGGCGATCAACTTCTAGCTCTCATTGCAAACACTTGGAATACTGAAGGTCTTTTGAAAGGTGGAGCCGTTGTTGGCACCGTGATGACTAACTTAGGATTCGAATGGTTTTTCAAGAACAAAGGAATAGAATTAATTCGCACGCCCGTTGGCGACCGTTATGTCTCTGAGTCTATGCGAGCAAAATCATGTAATGTCGGCGGTGAACAATCTGGCCATATTATTTTAAGTGATTATGCCCGCACGGGAGACGGCCTTGTGGCAGCTCTTCAAGCTCTTTCCATGATTATTTCTTCAAATAAGCCTGCCAGTGAAATTTTGCGCGTATTTGAACCTGTGCCACAACTCTTAAAAAGCTTTAAACTTAATAATTCTTCTCTTTTAGAAGATGACAAAATTATAGAAGCAATTAATAATGCAGAAACAAAACTCGGGACGACTGGGCGGCTTTTGGTTCGAAAATCAGGCACTGAGTCACTTGTTCGTTTGATGGCCCAAGGTGACAACGAACAAATGCTCCATGAAGTTATTGATGATCTCTCAGAAGCTATTTATCAAAAAGATGCCAATAAAAAGAATACATAATCTCTAATTCTCTTTGGCGGTTTTTTGCACTCAAATCGTCCAACATGAATGTTTAACTGCAGATCATCTGCACAATACCCTTGACATCTTCAGCCGCAGGGGCTGTCGGATAGCGGGTGAGAATGGGTGTTTGGGCACAGATGGTATTCCTCACTTCAGGATCTCGCCTGATGATACCCAACAGATGAGGCGTCATCTTGAGAAATTTCTCACATACTTGTTGGATAGTTTCATAGGTTCGTTTTCCCGCATCCACGGTTTCTGCTTGATTAATGATAACATTCATTGGAAGCATCGGACGACGCCCATACATCACCTTTATAAAGGCGTATCCATCCATTAAAGACGTTGGTTCATCGGTGATAACAACAATGCATTGTCCTGCAATTTGCATGAGATTTTGAATTGTTGTCCCCACACCTGCCCCTAAATCCACCAGAATGACATCGTAAAGTGCTGATAATTTCTTTAATTGTTCTTTTAAATATATTAAGCTTTGAGCAGGAAGCGTTGCCAATGTACCACTTCCTGAACGTCCTGCAATCACATCAAACCCCCCTTGAGGATAAGGCACAATTACATTTTTAAGCTCTATATAATTCATAAGACTCGTGGTCAGGTCTTTCTCTGCCGTTAAACCCAATTGGATATCAATATTAGCAAGCCCCAGATCACCATCGCACAAAAGTATCTTTTTACCTTGTTGTGCGAGAGCTTGAGAAAAAGTAACTGAAAACCAGGTTTTTCCTACACCACCTTTTCCTGAAGCAATAAAGTAAATATTCTCCGCTGCCTCTAGCTGATCTAATTTAGGATTTTTAAAGTCCATTTTTAACATATTCACCCTCTTAGCTCCTTTACCATTTCTTCTAAAGCGAAATGTGGGATTGCCTTGCTGTCTTGAAACTTTCTTAAAAGCTCTGCAAGTAACTTAGAATCTCCCGCGTCTAAACGTGATCCTAACTCTGGGCCTGCACTCACTTGAGCTAAAGAGAATTGACCTTCATAAAGAGCTGTGACTAAAGCACCATACCGATGAGTGGTATCCGCTCTTGTTAAGATAACTCTTTTTACTCCTAAACCTTTATATAAGCCTAAATAATCACTGATTTCCCATGAATCAAGCCCTGCAGGAAACGTCAGAACAGCTTCTCCATTTAAGCAATCTACAACTTCCTCTAAAAATTGAACTTCATCTCGCCGAAAAGGGTTAATGCCTGGGGTGTCTACAAGAATATAAGTATTAATTGGAGACTCATTTAATATTTTTTTAAATTCCTTAATATTTTCAACGGGATGAAGAGGAAGTCCAATTGCTTTCATATAAACTTCGAGTTGCGTAATAGCACCTGCTTTTAAACAATCAAGAGTAATCACAAAAGGCTCAAATCCCGCCATCACATACTCTGAAGCAAGCTTTGCAATTGTTACACTCTTACCTGCCCCAGAAGGCCCTAGAAGAGCTAAACGCGCGGGAGGTAAGAATTTTCCTTGAGAATTAATGATTGGCTTAAACCTAAAAATTGTTTTAAGCATTCCTTCAAAATTTTTATCTGACGTATCTTCTTGAGAAGACGAAAGAGACCACACAAGCCTTTCCTGAATGACCGTCGGGACCCGATGATGTTCTAGAATACGACAAAAATCATTTAAAAAGCTCAAAGGCTCATTAACAGCAACTTCATTAAAATTTAAGTCATCCTTATGCTCTAAAGCGGCCGTTACAGAAACTTCATTTTTCCCTTCAAGCGTCGATAAAATAACAGCTTCAGGGCCAAATTCTTTTTTTATTTCCTGCAGAGCCTCAGTCATTGTTGAGGCTCTGAATGTTTTAAGGCGCATTCTTTTGCTCCCCTCTTGATTTACTTTCTTTTTATTAACCTCCATCGAGATAAACTCTATGAGGCCTTGAAGAAGGTTAGAAACTTAATTCTATTGGCTAAATAACTTTAAAATTTCTTGGATTGAGTCGCTGACAATATTACTTTTTCTGAGCACTTATCTTCCCCTTAGATATGCTTATTTAGTTAGCCTTTAGCCCTACAATTGTCGAGCTATTCACTACACTATTCTTTCTAAGCCGCACGCTTGTGGCTTAATTACTACACTTTTGAGTCCACCTAAAAAAACTCTTAAGATCTCTAATCTCTGTCCATTTTAATAATTTCCGTGATTGTAATACCAAGCTGATCTTCTATTAAAGCGAGATTCCCTCGAGCAAGTAAATGATTATTAATATAAATATCTATGGGCTCCCCAACTTTTCGATCTAGTTCTATAATACTCCCAGGAACAAGTTTTAGAACTTGTTTAATAGGAATACTTGCTTGTCCTAAAACAGCTGAGACTTGGACAGGTACTTGTTGAAGACTTTTCAAATCAATTGATGAGTGTAAATCTTTTTCAGATTGTTGAGAACTGCCCTTAAAAAAAACATCATTTAATGGCGTGAAATCGGTATTATTTATAAAATCTCGATTGTCTTTTATTATTTTTTTTTGATCATGACTATTCATCCATTCCCCTCTTCTAGGATGCTTCCCCTTTATAACAACTTAATAAACTTATTTTTCTATAATCCTGTTCTTGAAAACTTTATGTATCAAAGAAAAATTTACAATATCAATCATGATGAATTCTATCTTTAAATTCTCTTCTTAAAGAGCGTTTTACTTAAATGAATTTCACCCTTTCTAATCAATTCTTTTGCTTCGTTAACAATAACTTGCTGAGCTTCATAAACAGTTCGTATTTTAACCATCCCTAAAGCCATTATTTCTTCTTTTAAAAGTTTAGCAGATCGATCAGACATATGAGAAAAGAAAACCTCTTTTAAAGATTCATCAACTCCCTTCAAGGCAATAACAAGATTGCTTTTATCAATAATGCTGAGAATTTTTTTAATGCCGACCTCTTCAACATATTTCAAGTCTTCGATAGTTAAAATAAGATCTTTTACATGCTTAGCTGCCTCACTGTTTTTAGATTCAAGCCCCTGCATAAATTTCACCTCATCTTTTGGACCGAAAGCATTAAAAATGTCCGCCATATGGGTACAAGAATTTTGCTGAATTGCAGGTGTTAAAATATCTTTAAATTCTGCTTTAAGCGTATTTTCAACTTCATCAAGCACCTCTTGTTGAACTTGCCCCATTGTAAGCATTCTATTCATCACATCGAGTGATAACGCTTCTGGGAATTCAACAAAAACAGAGGCTGCTTTCTGCGGATCAATCCTATTTAAGATGAGAGCAATCATTTGAGGGTGTTCGTCTTTAAGAAACTTCGAAAGGCTGACAGAGGTGACATTCTTAAGTGTTTCTGAGAGATCATCTACCTTAATTTTTTGGTGTTCAATCTTGTTTTCATTCAAATCCAAAGGATGAAATAACTTCGTTAAAATATTTTCTTCAGTTTCAAGAGTGCTTGATTTATTTATTAACTTTTCTACGTCTTTCGAAAATTCTAGATATAAATGGTCAATGGTTGCCATTTCAAATGAATCAATAGCTGACATCCTTTGGAGTATATTTTTGATTTCATCAACATTGAGCTTCGAAAAAATTTTTTCTACTTCATTTTTAGGTAGAGAAAGTAAAAAAACAGCAACCTTGTCAAATGATGAAAATTTAGAATGTGTTTCTGGCCTTACAGTTTCCTGAATAGGCATCTTTTTATTTTCCCTTCCGCATCCAATCTCGAAGTACGCTTACCGCTTCTTCAAGGTGATGATCAAGAATATATTTCACTTTTTGCTGAGATCCTTCACTCACATTTTTTTGAAAATGAGGAGAAAGCCTAGATTGTAAGGATTGAGCAATAAAATTTATATCTTGTGAATGCTTTAAATCTATATGAGGAAGTGGCGATTTTATTGGGTCTTGGGTTGTCGTTGCTTTTTGTTTTTTTAATGAAAAGCTAAAACCAAGTGGCTTTATGACAACCATAATCCCTAAAAAAGTTGCAATAATGAAAATTAATAATTCTACAAATCGTAATAATTCTGAATGCTTAAAAGCAATAACAGGCTCCAAATAATCAATTGGATGTGACGTGCGGTCTTTAACCTTAGCAAAAGGCATATTGATAACTTCGAGTTGATCTTTTCTTTCTATATTAAAGCCAATTGCGGATGATATGAGCTTCTTTAATTGTTCCATCTCTTCTGAAGATCTTGGCTGATAAATCTCTTTTCCTTTATCATCATAGAAATAATGTCCATCTACAACGACCGCAACAGAAAGTCGTCTTATACTTCCAGATTCTCGCGATTGTTTTTGAACTAACTTTGTAACTTCATATTTAATATTTTCCTCTGTTAAATCATGAGGTTCATTAGTCTTTCGAATAGTTTGGCGAGATCTTTCAACTTGCCCTTGGGGATCATAGCGTTCTTCTTCTTGCGAAAAGCGATCGATATCCACTTCGGCGGTAACTTCTGCTCGCACCTTATCAGGTCCCACATATTTTCCGACTAAGCCTTCAATCATCTGGGCCGTTCTTGTTTCATAAGCCATCCGAATTTCTTCGATATTTGTTTGATGCTGTGAATCTATTTCTGTGTCACTCTTTGCTAACAGATTTCCTTTATCATCAATAATTGCAACAGCCTCAGGTATAAGTCCTGGCACAGCCGAAGCGACCAAATGTTGAATGGCCAAAACTTTAGATTGCTTTAACTCTTTAGAACTCCGCATATGAAGAACGATTGAAGCACTCGGCTGCTGTTGCTCTTTTATAAATAACTCTCGTCGGGGAAGAACAAGATGCACTCTTGCAGATATCACACCCTCTAGAGAAGAGATTGTTCGCGCCAGCTCCCCCTCTAAAGCTCGTAAATGTTTTATATCATGCATAAAAGTAGAACCTATATTGACTGCTTTTTGGTCAAAAATTTCGTAACCTACAATTCCTCCTTTAGGAAGTCCTGCTTCTGCCATCTCCATCCGTAGGCGCGCCACTCGTTCAGATGGCACATAAATCTGAGTTCCTTCAGCTTTAATCTCAAAGGGAATTTTTTGCTTTTCAAGTCGTGCAACAATACGACTTGCATCTGCAAGCTCTAAATCAGAATACAAAAGAGCCATAGGTTGAGATGAAAATTTTATAAATAAACCGGCAAGACTTAAAAGCCCTATAACTATTATGAAGGCATAGAGAACCCGTCGCGAAGTTCCCCAACTTCTCAAAGTCTGCGTTATCCGCTTCACAACAATATCTCCTTGGCGTTAAAATTGCCGCTTAGCTCTAAACTGTAAAGGTTAATATTTTATTAATAAAGGCCAAAATTTTAGCCCAAAAAAAATTTTTTATTGAAATTTAATCCCTCTCTTCATTTTTTTAGGATTCCTAAAGCTTAATTTTGTTAGGAGAACCCTAAAAAAGCTGATGATCTTTTCTCAAAGATTGCGCCCCCTAAATTAATAAAGAGATGCCCTCAGTCTTCACCTTGAGCTCTTGAAAAACCCATACGATCTCCGAAATAAGTTAATTTTTCAAGATGCATCCATCTATAAGAAGGACTTATTTTTTCAAGTAAACGGCAGATTAAGGAGTCTGTCATTTCAGCTTCTTCTTTTGCCATAAAACGGCAACTCCAAAGATCCACAACATCTAAGGTAGTGCCTGCACTCGGATAGACTTTCACCCCTCGATTTGAGATCATTTTGAGTTGAATCGGTAACTCTGAGACGATCTCTTCTAAACTTTTACCTAGGATCTCTGCCATTAAGCTTGACTGAATAAAAAGATCAATCCCTACAACTTTTGAAGAGGCTTTGACACTCTCTGGATCCCGTGAAACGCTAGGCATCTGAAGAGGTTTATAATCCCTTAATTGCCAAAAATCAGAGCTCTTTCCTAAATTTTTTATGATCTCATCGCAATAAGCTGTTGTCGAACTTGCATTTTGTCTCCCAACAACATCTTTCGTTAACGCACGTCGTTCTTGCAGTGTAACTAAAATTGCTTGTTCAATGGTATTGGCAGCCTCAAATTCACCTAAGTACCTTAACATCATCAAGCTTGAGCAAATAACAGCTGTGGGATTAATCGCATTCTGCCCTGCATATTTAGGAGCAGATCCATGGACAGCTTCAAAAATAGCAATCTCATTTCCTAAATTCGCCCCAGGTGCAAATCCCAATCCTCCGATTAAACCAGATCCTAAGTCGCTTAAAATATCCCCATTCATATTTGTTGTGACAATCACATCAAACATTTCAGGAGCTTTCACCAATTGATGTGCGCAATTATCAACAATAATGTGGTGCGCTTCAATGTTCGGGTACTCTTTGGAAATTTCTTCAAAAGTTTGCTTGAGCAGGCCTTCAGAAAACTTCATAATATTGGCTTTAGTGGCACAATGTACTGTCTTACGCCCTTCTGCAAGCGCAAATTCAAAAGCGACCCGCACAATTTTTTCACACCCTTTGCGGGTAATTAATTTAAGAGTTTGTGCCGTTCCCGGCGTTTGCATATATTCAATACCCGCGTACAAATCTTCTACATTTTCACGAACAATAACAAAATCTATTCCTCGCCCTTGATAAGGAGATGGAACACTTGGGAATTCCCGAATAGGCCGGATATTTGCATAAGTTTCAAATAATTTTCTTAAAGTGACATTGGCACTTTTTTCACCATATCCTACAGGGGTCTCAAGAGGCCCCTTCAGAACAACCTTATTTCGCTTAATAGAGTTGATCGTCTCTTCAGGAACGCCCGACGCAAACCCTTGTTTAAAAACGGCTGCACCCGCTAAACATTCTTCCCACTCAATATTGATCCCTACCGCCTCAATGATCCTTCGCGCTGCACTTGTTACTTCAGGGCCAACCCCATCACCTGCAATAAATGTTACAACATGTTTTGTCATGATATCTCTTCCCTCAGTTGTTCTCAAAATAAGCAGAAAGTGGGGAATAAAGAGACTCAATAACCATTGATTTAAAAGAAACTTTGATCATTTTGAAAATTTCATAAACTCCCCCCTTTAAAGAAAGTGATGAAGAATTTCCGGTTAAAAGCATCCTTAGTTTTTCTATCAACGTGGTTTCACGTGGAAATATTTCAAGCTTCACCACTTCATCTTTTTTTAAACCTACCTCTTCTTTCGCTATAGTGATTGCAAGTTCCATATCTCCCAGAACATCAACTAACCCTCTAGAAAGAGCCTCATCTCCTGTCCAAACATGACCTTGAGCTAGTTTACGAACCTCATTTAAAGGCAACTTACGCGCCACTGAGACACGTTGCATAAAGATATCATAGATCTGATCCAATGATTCATTAACAGCCTCTAATTCTTCTTTTGAATAGTCTTTTACACTGTTCCATATCATGGCTTTCTGTCCCACTTGAACACTTTGCCAATGAATTTTTAACTTTTCCCACAAAGCATTCGTCACCAGTTTCCCACCATACACGCCTATAGAACCCGTAATCGTCGCAGGATTTGCAACAATTTTTTTTGCCGGAAGTGCCACCATATATCCGCCTGATGCAGCAACATCGCCCATAGAAGCAATCACCGGTATTCCTTTGATTTTTGCTTGTTCAGCCGCGCCCCAGATGGTATCAGAAGCAACCGCAGAACCTCCAGGACTATTAATTCTAAACACAATTGCTTTCACATGAGGATCTTTAAGAGCCTCTTCAAAGGCTTTACGAACCTCTTCTGCCTTAGTTACAGCATCCAGAGACAAAGGATTTCCCCTCTCAGAAGTTCGCATAATGGGACCCACAGCGTAAATAATAGCGATCTTATTTTTTGCTTTTATCTTAGGAAGGGATTCCGCATATTTCTTAAATTGGACAAATTGACCAGCCTCTTTCATCTTCGCTTTAAGAGACGTATAAAGGTCTTCAATGTATCCTATATGATCAATTAATCCCATTTTCTTTGCCGTTTCTGCTGTCACAATGGGGGCACGATCTATGTATTCTCTCATATGAGACGGGTTTAATTGTCTATCTTGAGAAATATCTGTGATAAATTGTTTTAATCTCGCAGTTAAAATTTTCTCGAGATCTTCACGATTTTGGGGAGAAAGCCCCTCATGAGTCAGAAAATCCATAGCTGTTTTATAACCTTCGCGTCTTAAGATGCGTGCGGTCACTCCATAGTCATCCAAAAATTTCCGCAGAAACGGAATTTCAACACCAAAACCTGTAATATTTAAGGACCCCAGAGATTGTAGCCAAATTTCCTGCCCTACCGAAGCAAGGTAATAGGCGGCCATACCTGAAGAGCTTTCACCAAAAGTATCGCAATGAACAATAACCTTCTTCCCTTTTTGAGAAAACCTTTTCAAGGCATTGCGAAGCTCTTGGATCTGCCCAAATCCCGCCGGAGATTGTTGGTTTAGTCTTAAGAGAATTCCCACAATTTTTGGATCCTGGCTCGCATGAGTCAGCGTTTCGACAACCGAACGCAAAGAAACATGAGGACTGAAGAAAGATTGAAGCCCTTCTGCAGTTTTTTCCTCTAAATCTCCGTCAAATGATAACTCTAAATAACTATTATCTTGCACTTTTAAAGTTTTAAAAGAAGCAAAGATTATCCCACTCAAAGAAAGCACGATACTAAAGAGAGTTATTCCACCCAATACGACAAGGAATTTCTTAAAAAAGTGACCCATGATAGTTAACTTTATGACCGTTCTTCTTTCATTGTTGAGATATCAGGTGCATCAATTGCTTTCATTCCGACCACATGATATCCGCTATCCACATGATGAACTTCTCCTGTGACACCTGAAGACAGGTTGCTTAACAAATAAAGGGCAGCACCCCCAACATCCTCTAATGTGGTATTGCGACGTAAGGGCGAATTATATTGATTCCACTTTAAGATATAGCGAAAATCTCCAATCCCTGAAGCAGCCAATGTTTTTACAGGCCCCGCAGAGATCGCATTCACACGAATATTATCCCCACCCAGATCTGCCGCTAAATAACGAACACTTGTCTCGAGGGCAGCTTTTGCCACACCCATCACATTATAATGGGGCATCACTTTCTCAGCGCCATAATAAGATAATGTCAATAAACTTCCCCCTTGAGACATCAGAGGTGCCGCATGGCGCGCAACAGCTGTAAAAGAATAACAGGAAATATCGAGTGTATTTAAAAAGTTGGCGCGGCTGGTATCAACATACTTCCCTTTCAACTCTTCTTTGTCTGAAAAAGCAATTGCATGCACAACGAAGTCAAGGGTTCCCCATTGATCTTTTAAGGCTTGAAAGGTTTCAGCCAACTTTTCTTCATCCGTCACATCGCATTCAAGTAAGACATTTGAATTAAGGGATTCCGCTAAAGGAACAACTCTTTTTTTCAAAACTTCTCCTTGATAGGTAAATGCTAATGAGGCGCCCTGAGAAGCCAGCGCTTTTGAAATTCCCCAAGCTAAAGAATGGTCGTTAGCAACGCCCATAATAAGGCCTTTTTTACCGACCATTAATCCTTGTTGTGTCATTAAGAGCTCCTTGTTATATCGCTTTATATTATCATAGAATTAAGATATTAACGGCAAGCCTACCGTTAATCAATACTTGTGATGTAAGAAGTCGAGAGTCTTCTTCAGTCAAGATCTTCGTCTTGAATTATTGTTGGGTTTTTCTCTTCTTCAACAGAGACTGAATAAACTTCAGAAAACCATCGATTTAAATCGATTTGCTTGCAACGTATCGAACAAAAAGGCCTGAATTCATGCTGTCGCGGCTTTTTACAAATGGGGCAGAGAAGGATTTTCGAAGTTGGGTTTTGAGTCATGATGTAAAATTAATTTTCTTTAGTTTTTGAGGGATTGAAAGACCTGGACGATAGCGTGTTAATTCAAAAAGTCCCGTCCGCGTGAATCCAGGAATAAATGTATCTTTTTCCTGAAATTGGTCTTTAAGATAAGTCCATAGTTTAAAATAAAAGCTTTTATTTTTAAAGATCGGAAAATCGATGACGATACGCCCGCCATAATTTCTTAATTTAATTTGCTCAATACAAGTGTCACCAGCTCGCTTACTGAAGTCGTAAAGGTCATTATCTCCTTTTAAATTAACGCCTTTTTGATCGTAAGCAGAGGTATTAACATCGATGGCTGTGAGCGTCTCTGCTTCTTCAAATAAAAGCCAACCACCACCTGAAATCGGCACGATCGGCTCTAAAAATGATTTCCATATACTATCAAGCTGATAGGACCATTCTAAATCAGATTTTAGTGTCACTGTTGTTTTCCCTAAAGCCCTAATCTCTTGATAAATTTCAATATCATTTACGATAATAGGGATATCGATCTCTTTTAAATACCTCTTCCAAGCTGGATCAGCTGCGACCATGCACAGGGGTAATTTATCTGCGTCTTTAAGATATTTTTCTTTTTCAGGAACTTTATCCGTTACAAGAGCACCCTTTTGAGCATAAGGGGTTACACTAGACTCTTTTACGATACAGACGACTTGACATTCGCCTTCGACAAAAGACGTTTTTGGAAAACAAAGAGCTGGTTTATTCTCGCCCACATCAAGCCATGCTCTTGTTTTATCCGTTCGTAAGACGCGCGCTAAATAAATATCACCGACTTTAGGTTTGTTGTCGAAAAGATCTAAACTGCATTGAATCGCTTTCTCATCCTCAAAAGCCGTTAAAAATATGCCTTCAGGTTTTTTAAAAATAAAGAGTTGCCTCTCATCTTCTTCGCGCATTTTTAACACTTTCTAATGAAAAAACAGGGCCCACAGAATTGCAAGGAGGCTCTTTAGCAAGAGATTTAAGAGAAGAATAAATAGATAATAAAGAGAATAAGTTATAGCCTAGAGTCTTCAGCCACAAATTTAAAAGTGTCTCCGGCACAAGTGTAGAGATTTTAGTGGCCATTCCCCGCCATTATTTTTCTCTAAAAATCACGCGCCCTTTTGTAAGATCATAAGGTGTCATCTCAACAACAACCCGATCCCCCGCAAGAACTCGAATTCTATTTTTACGCATACGCCCAGAGGTATGGGCAAGAATAATATGTTCGTTATCTAATTTCACTCGAAACATAGCATTTGGTAGAATTTCAACGACGGTTCCGCTAAATTCAATCAGATCTTCTTTCGACATTCAAACTCCATTTTACGTTAATCATAAACTTTCCAAGAACCAAAAGTGTTTTATTATAATGAATTAAAAATTTTAGCCAAGAGGTTCTTGTGCGTAAGGTATGTAGTCTATAATTGGATTTTAAGCAATCTTTTGTTTAAAATGATCTTTAACCTAGTAATAACTTCAACGCCATCAACAATAAAAACCCCCCAGTTATCCGATCAATCCAATGACGATACTGACTAAAAAAAAGACGGGCCCGTTCATTTGAAAAACAAAAGGCAACAATTGTGAACCATACAAGTGTTGTGATAAAAATCATTGAGGCATAATAACCTAAAATCGCCTTTGGTGTCTGGTCACTTACATTCAGAGATAAAAGACTCAAGATGAAAAGCATAGCTTTTGGATTCAAGGCATTGGTTAAAAAGCCACTTCTTAAAGCACCAAAAGGGGTCAATTTCAACTCTATGGGTTTTTGAGATATGTTCTTAGAGGTTGCAGAAGCTCTCAAACCACGGATCCCTAAATAAGATAAATAACCTGCGCCCAAAACTTTTAACATCACCAGAAGCCATTCTGTTTGCGCAATGAAAGCGCCTAATCCCATCAAGATATACGTTACATGCAGCATAATTCCACCCGCAATCCCAAAAGCGGTTAATAACGCGAGGCTACGTGAGTGGATAAGACTATTTCGCACCACAATCGCAAAATCAGGTCCCGGGCTTACTAATCCAATTATCTGCATCGCCGTCACAGAAAGAATGGAAGGCAAATAGGTTAGAAACAGATCTTTCATTTAAAAGAAAACTCCTTTTGAACGTTCATTTTGATGAAAATAGTTAGAGAGATTACTCCCTGCCTGCGTCTTCTTCAAATAATTCTTTTATCTCTGATTGAAAGATATCATCGAGCTCTTCTTCTGGAGAGCTGGCAGAAGTTTCAGGAACATCATTTTCTTGAGAGGGATCGAATCCTTTGTTTAAAAGAGAGAAAATAGAAATATCTTTCTCAAATGAGCTGCTAGCATTTTCTCCCCCCAATCGACGCAGTGAGAATTTTCTCAATCAACCGTCCTAATTCAAGGATGAAGTCCGCATGCATGAAGATGCCTTTGAGACCAAATTAAGTCACAAAACCAATTTTAGTTAACTGTCCATTAATCAATTTATAATATGCTCCTTAGGTAAGTTCAAACAACCTATTAAAGGAATTACAAAATGATTCGCTATATGCAAAAATTTATATATATTGTCCTGTTTTCGATAATTGCCCAAACGTCTATAGCAAGTAGTGTAAATTTAAATAATTATACTGCTATAGCACTTACGTCAGCAAGCACTGTTACACTGGTTAGATTAAAAAATTCAGTTCTTTCAACTGAAAAAGCTAAATCTCTAATAGGGCAATCCGCAGTTAACGACTACAAAAAAATTAACGGAATGATAGATACAGTTGATGGCAGACATCAGATTTTTCATATTTCACTTAATGATAATATTAAGAACTTCCTAAGTATTCAAGGAAATCTAGCGCAATTTAATAACATTCTACCAAAAATTTTATTTATTATCGATGAGGTTCAAGAAAATGTAACTAACTGGGGTCGCTTTATAGCACTTCATATAAATAACTGGAAACCTGCAAGTAAACTTAGTCAAGAGCAAACAGAATTTATGAATGAATTCATGAGAATTGCAAATGGTACCTTGCATATATCTCTCAGTAAAGTAGTTACAAATCCAATCAGTAGCATCACTGGTACCTCTGCAACCATCAGCCAAACAGAAATGGCTAATCGTCATCAAAGGACCGTAAAGACAAATTGGTTAGAAATTTATCAAGAAAAGTTCGCTCCATTAGAGATAAAGGTAGAGAAATTAACAAACACTACTACACTTAACAATTAGAAACAATTTTTTAACCCTAATTGTCACCCCCTTGTGTTGACATATTTTTTCATCCAAAGCGATCGATCTAGAATTTAGATCGATCGCTTTATTTTTCCTGATAAGTCGATTTAATCTTTCAACGCATCAATCAATATTTCCCTTAGGATGGTCTGCAGGTGGAGGATTATTAGGAAAACCGTACGCATCGGCCCCTGATGTGGCGCCAGGTGACCTGTCACTTTGGTGGCATAGAATTCCAAATGTACCTGGCGTCTTCACGCTGGTTGCCTGAGATCCTCGGCACACGGCCGAGGATGAGGGTAGTAGAAAGGACCTCTTTCTCTACCATCTGTTGTTGCTCTCTCTTCATCGCCGAAGGTAAGGTCCCACCACCGATTAAAAGACTGATGATCAGTCTTTTTGTTGCTTCCTTGCAGAGGAGGAAAGTAACTCCTTTCTGCTCTCAACACTCTCTGGTGAGAATCTTTCTTTGGTGTCGATGTCTCTCTCCATAGGTGAGGTCCTCTCTTAGTCTTAACATTTGTTATTTGATCATACCGTTCCATCATTTTATAATTACTCCCTGTTTTATGGTTTATTGTTACATACTTCTGATGAGCCTTTTGCCCTTCTCTCTATCCCCCGAAAGCTTAAGAAAAATAAAGACGAACAACTTGGTTCTTTCATCCCCCACGTATGTCCCGTCTTTACTCCTCCTAGCCTCAGAGGTTCCTTTCTTCATCTCCCTTTGGCCTCGAGGTTCCATCAGGATGAGAAAAGAGTCTCTTGATCTGCTTTTCTCAGAGGAGGCGACCTCTGAAAAAAGACAAAGGAAAGGCATTCACTCAAAAAGAGCGTTAAAAAGCTTATCTTCTTTAATAAGTTAGGGTTGTAAGACCTAATTTATTAAGACAGTAGTCGAAGATTTTGTGAAAGAATTACGAGGGATTGTAAGGCCCGCGTAAGGGAAGAAAATCATCTCTGACCATCTATTATTACCTTATCACGAATCGATACAAATATCAAGAAAATTCCGTTCTAATTTCAAAAATATGCTTCTTTTTTCGATAAAATCTTTGAGTAATTTCTACTCAGGCGCCTTGATTAGGAAAATTTTACGCATAGATCTCTCAGCCTTTTCTTCATAGCGTGGCCCATGGATCACGAATTCCTTACGTCATCCACATTTCAATAACTTTATAAGGAGAGGGAAAAATAATTATGACCAGTATTTCGCATAAATTAAACAAACAAAGAGCCCGCTATCTGGCTTTTTGCTCATTTTTCTTTGCTATGTTCAATGCGTGGAATTCTCTTGCTACATACCATAAAATAGATCTCGAAGAAACGCCGGTTGATTTTTATACCTCAGGAAAATGTCCTTGCTCTACTGGCTCAATCGAATATGAGAAAAAATTACCTTTCTATCATTACTTAAAAATGACGTCCGTAAAGGATCAGGGTCCTTTAGGAACATGTGTTAGCTTTGCAACTAGCGCAACTGCAGAATATTACTATCAACGCCGTTTTTCTGAAGCGGAATTTACAGTATTGGCTCAAACCCATAGATTAGGAAATCATTGCGAAGGAGGTTTATTTTTAGGGAACGCCCTTCGCGTCGCCAAACAATATGGATTTGTCCCGGAAGATAAACTTCCTTATGATAGATATCTTGAAGAAGTTGCTCTTAAAAACGGAATCAATATCTCTTATGAAGGTTGGGAAGATGATCTTAGAGCACAAGAAGATGCCAAAGTTTGCACAATGAGCGACTATAATGGGACCATGAAAGAATTTGGTATTGATCTTGCGTTAAGTTCTCTTTCTAAAAAAGCAACGGCTCCCGTTGGGAAACCTTTAGAAGCAGATATAGAATCGGTGGAAAAAGCTTTATGTTGTGGGTCTCCAGTTGTGGCTGCCCTTGATATCTATCAAAATTGCTGGGATAATCCCATTTCAAGAAATGGCTATCAAATAAGTATGCCCACCCTTTATGACTCCATAGAAGGCTCACATGCCATCGTCATTACGGGTTTTGACTTTAAACGTAAATTATTTGAAATTAAAAATAGCTGGGGTCTTAAATGGGGCAAAAAAGGTTATGCTTATCTTCCATATGACTATCTAGAGCAATACGCAACAGAACTCGTTGCCGTCGGCACACCTTTGTCAAAAAATTGATCTCAATTAATACATAAATACGACTTGAGAACATTTATCGAAAGATAAATGTTCTCCTCTCTTTTAATAAAACTTTACTCACCCGCCTTAAATTCAAGGCCCATTTCTTCGTAATGTTGACGCCTCTCAGCCCAGTCTTTTGCCACGCGAACATGAAGGAATAAATGCACACGCGTGCCTAAAATCTCTTGAAGATCTCGTCGTGCGGATTCACCAATCCTCCGAATTTGTTGCCCGTCTTTACCCAATAAAATGCGGCGCTGGCTTTCTCGCATCACAAAGACAACTTGAGAGATTTTTACATCTCCATTTGCAAAATTTTCCCATTTTTCGCCCTCCACCGTAACCGCATAGGGTAATTCTTGGTGAAGAAATTGAAAGATTTTCTCGCGTGTAATTTCAGCAGCTAGGAGCCTTTGCGGTAAATCTGACAGCTGATCTTCTGGAAAATGCCATGGCGCGGAAGGCATCTTATCCGCAAGATCTTTCAATAAAGAGTCCACGCCATCTCGAGTTAAAGCCGAGATAAGATAGGTCTTTTGAATAGGTTTATCTTGCGTTAATTGAGAAATGAGCGGCAAAAGTTGAGCTCGCGGACATTGATCAATCTTATTAATCGCTAACCAAATGGGAATATTCGCATCTTTAAGCTTGTCAATCAAAGCAAGCGTTGGTTCCTGCGAGTATGCCGTTGCATCTGCGATCACAAGAATAACGTCAGAGCCTTCAATAGAACTCCACGCAGCCGCCACCATGGCTCGCTCAAGACGTTTCTTAGGTTCAAAAATTCCGGGGGTATCAACTAAGATAATTTGGCTCTCATCTTGCATGACAACACCCAGAATACGTCGCCGCGTCGTCTGAACTTTGGGAGAGACAATACTTACTTTTGAGCCGACAAGTTGATTGACAAGGGTTGATTTTCCGGCATTCGGTACCCCAACAATTGTTACAAAACCACACTGCATTCTTTTATCCATTCTTTTCTAAATACTCTAGTAAGCGCTGCGCCGCCTGTTGCTCTGCCTCTCGTCGCGAAGCCCCAGCCCCCTCCATAGACGGGAGCCCTTCAGCAAAAATAGCCACGGTAAAAATAGGCGCATGATCAGGTCCTTCCCGCCGAACAATTTCATAAGAAGGAGCATTTTTACCTTGAGCTTGGACCCACTCTTGTAATTTCGATTTAGCATCTTTTATAAATTGACTTTTTTCGCTCAAAAGATCACCCCAATACTTTAAAATAAAGTCTTGGGCTGCGGAAAGTCCTCCATCAAGGTATACAGCTGCAATCACGGCTTCACAAGCATCTGCGATTAACGATTTTTTTAGTTGCCCTCCTGAGGCCTTCTCTCCTCTTGTCATTCGCACATAGAGGCCAAGCTGAAGTTTAAGCGCCACCTGAGAAAGTGTTTCTTTATTCACAAGCTGCGTATGACGCAAAGATAAATCTCCTTCTGGTGCGGAAGGAAACTGCTGAAACAAAAGTTGGGCAATAACAAGGCCTAAAACGCGATCTCCTAAGAATTCAAGACGCTCATTATTCTCTTGTATCGAAGTCAAGCTTGAATGCGTTAGAGCTTGATCCAGAAGCTTTTTGTTTTTAAAAACATACCCTAAATTTTCTTCAAGAAGCCGTAAATTTGTCACCCTGTACTCTATCGGATAAATTTTAAAAGACGATCATACCGCAGGTGTGTTAACCATTTCCAGACTTCCCACCATTGTGCAGATGTTGAGAAATAAATGAGTTCAGCCCGACCAATCAGATTTTCTTGTGCCACAAACCCTAAATGATTGATATTCCGGCTATCATCAGAGCCATCCCGATTGTCTCCCATCATAAAGTAATGACCTTCAGGAACAACAAAGACGTCCGTATTATCAAATCTGCCGGTTCCAAAAGGCCTTTCTTTAATTACAAGATGCTTCACTCCATTTGGCAGCGTTTGAACAAATTGCTGAATTTTAACGCCCTCTTCGTCATAGACGCGTTCTTCGATATTCCCTGGAAAATAATTCATATATAAATGATCTGAAAAATCTTCAGGGACTCTCTCAAGAGGGCAGGCCTCATCATTGATATAAAGAATCCCCTCTCGCATCTGAATACGATCCCCAGGAAGCCCCACAAGTCGTTTAATAAAATCTATCTTTGTATTAAAATGTGGGCGGAAAACAACAACTTCGCCACGTTTAGGTTCTTGGGCCAAAATACGCCCTTTAAAAAGAGGCGGACTAAAAGGAAGCGAATAATGACTATAGCCATACGCAAATTTAGAAACAAAAAGAAAATCACCAATCAGTAAGTTGGGTTTCATCGAGCCCGAAGGAATATTAAAATTTTGATAAGCAACCGTTTGAATGGTCCCAATAACCAGGATGGCGGAAACCAAAGATTTCACAAATTCTATAATACCTTCTTTTGAGGCTGATCCTTCTTTTTTCTTTGTTGTGGTCATCAAAAACTCCAATTCTTATCTTATTATCAAGCATACAATAAAAATACTAACAGGCAAGCCTTTCCTCTTTTTTCAGAAGGTTTGACCTCTTTTTTTTGAGAAGTCACGTAATTTTGAAGAAACTCCTAGACATTGTCCGAAGAATTCATTAAGACTTCTCTTGGATGCCTGGGTAGCTCAGTCGGTAGAGCAAAGGACTGAAAATCCTTGTGTCGGGGGTTCGATTCCCTCCCCAGGCACCATTTACGTCATAAATATACGCCGTTAATTCTTAAAAAATTACTGAAAACAATTGAAATTTTCATCTTAATCACTATATTTTCTTTAGAATGTATTATCTAAATTATGAGGCACTCAATTGGCCCTTTTAAAAGTCCTTAAGGTTCCTGACCCCCGTCTAAAGCTCAAAGCTCATCCTGTCGAAAAAGTTGATGGCGAAATTCAGCGCCTCATGGATGATATGCTTGAAACAATGTATCACGATAAAGGGTGTGGTTTGGCCGCAACACAAGTCGGCATTCAAAAACGCATTGTTGTTATTGATTTTGAAGATGAACGGACGCCCGAGCCTCTTCTCATGGCCAACCCTGAGATCGTCTGGTATTCTGATAAACGTGAAGCCTTCACAGAAGGTTGTCTTTCTGTACCAGATCAATGGACGTCGATTGTCCGTGCAAGCTCCGTTAAATTCCACTATCTTGATCGCTCTAACAAGCGACAAGAATTAACTGTCGATGGTATTTTTGGGGCCTGCATTCAACATGAAATCGACCATCTTAATGGTGTTCTTTTTGTTGATCATCTCTCCTCCCTTAAGCGTAACTTACTGCTACGACGAGCGATTAAGATAAAACAGGATTAAAGCGACGCATGGAAAAACAACGTGTCATTTTTATGGGAACGCCAGATTTTGCAGTTCCTGCTCTTCAATTGCTTCTTGATAAGGGATATCATGTTATTGGCATTTATACCCAACCTCCCCGCCCTGCAGGACGAGGATATCATGTGCAGAAAAGCCCTGTTCACTCTTTGGGAGACCGTTATAACATTCCTGTTTTCACGCCAAAAACGTTAAAAACGAATGAAGAACAAACTCTTTTTAAGACGCTAAAAGCAGATATTGCGATCGTCGCAGCGTATGGACTTATCTTACCTCAAGCCATTCTTGAGGCTCCTCGCTTGGGTTGTCTTAATATTCACGGCTCTCTTCTGCCTCGTTGGCGGGGGGCAGCTCCCATTCAACGGGCTATTTTAGCGGGAGATCACGAAACCGGCATTACGATCATGCAGATGGATGCAGGCCTTGATACAGGCACAATGCTGTCGAAAGAATCCATTCCAATCACGCCTCAGACGACAGCAAGCACCCTTCATGATCAACTTGCCCCCCTGGGCGCTTCCCTTTTGTTGAAAACACTTGAAGACTTACAACACGACCAAATAACACCTCAGCCCCAACCTTCAGAAGGCGTTACTTACGCCCATAAAATCACGAAACAAGAAGGGCAACTCGATTGGGCCCAAGAGGCGAAAATGCTCGAGCGTCAAGTTCGTGCTTTCACACCTTGGCCTGGCGCTTGGTTTATATGGCAAGATGAAATATATAAAGTCCTTGCGGCAGAGGTCCTTTCCCTCTCGGGAAAAGTTGGGCAAGTCCTTGATGATCAATTGACAATTGCCTGCGGCCAGCAAGCTTTTAGACCTCAACTCATTCAAAAACAAGGAAAAAAACCGTGTTCTTTAAAAGATTTTTTGAATGGGCATGTCATTCTTCGTGGCACTCAATTACCTCTTGTTGAGAACTGATGCCACGCTATAAACTCACTATTGAATACGATGGTACTCCTTTTGTTGGATGGCAACATCAAGCAAATGGTCTCTCTATTCAAAGTGTCATTGAATCTGCGATTACGGCGTTTTCGCAAGAGCACGTCCGACTTCATGCTGCGGGACGAACAGATGCCGGGGTTCATGCCCTGGGACAAGTCGCCCATGTAGACCTTGAAAAATGTCTTCCAGCCTACAAAATTCGAGAAGCAATCAACTATTATTTGCGTTCTTATCCTGTTGTCATTACAGAAGCTCATGAGACAGATGACCAATTTCATGCACGTTTTTCAGCCGTGGAAAGGTCTTATTGCTATAAAATCCTTTGTCGTACGGCCCCACCAGCTCTCGATAAAAAGCGTGTTTGGTTTATAAAATGTCCCCTCAATATTGAGATGATGCAACAAGCCGCGAACCTTTTCATCGGTAAGCATGATTTTACCACTTTCCGAGCGAGCGAATGTCAGGCAACCTCTCCGATACGCACTCTCAATAGTTTCAAAATCACGCAAGAAGGCAATTTGATCTTTTTTCAGGTTTCAGCGCTCTCATTCCTTCATCATCAAGTGCGAAATATGGTCGGAAGCTTGAAATTAATTGGCGAAGGGAAGTGGACTCCTGAAACTCTCAAACAAGCCTTAGAAGCCAAAAATAGACAAGCTGGCGGTCCAACAGCTCCCCCAGATGGCCTTTACTTCACAAGCGTGCGCTATTAATTTGAAAGCTTATTTCATTAAAATTTATGAAAAATGATCCCCTAATTTTCATAAAAACTTAACCTTCCTCATGCCATCTTAAAAAAAATGGATGGGGGATTGCGTGACAAACTTAAGACCTTTATTTGATTATTATCAGCGCGAGCTTAACTATCTCCGGTACCAAGGCTCACGCTTTGCAACACAATACCCGAAGATTGCGCAAAGACTTGATTTTGGAGCTTCTGAATCCTCAGATCCTCATGTAGAACGGCTTTTGGAGTCTTTTTCTTATCTAACAGCCCGCCTTCAACGAGATATTGATGATCAATTCCCACGAATTGCCACTGGCATGTTGGAGGTTTTATACCCTCACTTTATAAATCCTCTTCCTTCAATGACAATTGCTAAATTCGTCTCAACTCCTGACAAAGGAAAACTGACAGAAGTTACAAAAATCCCCAGAAAAACGCCTCTCTTCTGTCAAACGCTTGAAGGGGAAACATGTCGCTTTGAAACTGCCTATGATATTGAGCTTGCTCCCATTAGCCTCAAAAAAGCTGAAATTATCTCAAGACGATCTCTGGATTTACCGTCCGACATTTTGACGTCGACGAACTGCCTTCTCTTACGCTTTGAAACGTTTGGAATGGAAATCAATCGTATTAATCTTAAAAAATTGCGCTTTTATCTCTCGGGAAATTCCATTCTTCAAGCTAATCTCTATGAAGCTTTGTTTGCTCAAGAAACTGAAATCGCGGTGATTCCAGGCGGACTCTCAGCACCAGAAAATCTTCAACTTCTTCCTCAAGATTCTCTCTATCAAGTGGGTTTTTTACCTGATGAGGCCGTGATTCCTTACCCCAGCCATGCGCATGCTGGTTATCGTCTTATTTATGAATATTTCCATTTTCCTGAGAAATTTCTCTATGCTGAAATCCAAAATTTACATTTGACCAGCACTGCTAAAAGTTTTGATATTTTAATCACACTCGCGGATGATGTTTTTTTATCTCCCAATGATATTAATGAGATGACTTTCCAGCTTCATACAACGCCTGTCACCAATATTTTCAGGAAAACTTCCGAACCTCTGAAACTTGATTATCGAGCCCATGAAACTCGGCTTGTTGCTGATTTTCGTCGGGAAAAAACCACCGAAATTCATTCGATTGAAACCGTCAAAGCCGTTTTTGAAAATCGCGAAGAAGTTCATGAATTTGCCCCATATTTCTCTTATAATCATAACCACGTCCAACGAGAGCAAAAAGCATTTTGGTCTGCGCGCCGTATCCCGGCGATGAATCCAAAACTTTCTGGAACAGATATTCTTCTTTCCTTTGTTGATTTTGAGATGAATCCTCAACGCCCACCTTCTCATATCATCTATGCCGAAGTTTTATGCACAAACCGAATGCTGGCTCAGCAATTACCAGCAGGAAGTATTTTACAACCAGAAAATGAAACGCCTGCCTCGCATATTTATTGTTTAGATAAGCCGACACCTCAAACATCAGCTCCGTTAGAAGGAGATGCTTTGTGGCGCTTGATCTCACACTTATCACTTAATCATTTAACGCTTTCGAACGATCCCGCCTCTTTGGAAGCCCTCAAGGAAATTATGCGTCTTTATTCAAATACAGAGCATCTTCCAACACCGAAAGAACTGAAAGCTCTTGTAGGAATGTCAACAGAACTCGTCACACGGCGCATAGGACTAGAGGCATGGCGTGGTTTTTTGCAAGGAACAAAAGTCTCTCTAACTTTTGATAAAAAAGACGGTGAAGGCGGAAACTTGTTTTTATTTTCTTCTGTGATGAATCATTTTCTCTCTTTATTTGCCGCGGTAAATTCTTTCACTGAACTTGAAATTATTAATAAAAATCGTAAAGGAATATGGAAACAATGGCCCTCCATCTCCGGCAGCAAGAGACTAGTTTAGAAAATCAGTTTCTTGAGAAACCTTATCAATTCGAATTTCATCAAGCTGTTAAGCTTATTGAAATGCAAGCGCCTGATTGCAAATCTTTGGGGGAAGGGGCTCATCCCGGCGAAGAAGCTCTTATTTTAAAAGGTCGTATCCTCTACTCTTATCCAGGAAGCGATCTTTTTTCAGTAAAAACAAATGCTTCCAATGAGAATTTAATATCCGATAAGCGCATCACCGTTCACGTGAACTTTTTTGGGATTGCAGGTGGCCATGGCCCCCTCCCTTCTCCATACACGGAAATTCTATATGATCGCCTTCGTCAACAAGATACGGCCGGACGAGATTTTATCGATATTTTTAATCATCGACTCCTCTCGATCCTTCATCGAATTCGTAAAAAGCATTGGATTGGTTTAAGTGAGCAAAGCCCAGATAAAACTCCCTTTGCGAATAATCTTTATGCTCTTTTAGGATTAGGGACAAACGGAACACGCAATCGGTTAGGGATTCCTGATCGAGGTTTACTTTATTATACGGGACTTCTTTGGGGGCAGCCACGCTCTATGATAGGCCTTCAAACTTTTCTCTCTAACTATTTTGATCTTCCTGTCGAAGTTATTCAATTCCAAGGAGGCTGGAATAAACTCGAAGAAAATCAACTCACACGGATTGGGGCTCGCGGAAAATTTAATCTTCTTGGTCAAGGAGCTGCTTTAGGCGAGAAAGTTTGGAATCAACGAAAAAATATTACTATTCGCCTGGGGCCGTTAGATCGTGAAAGCTTTATGGCCTTTATTAAGCCGGGTTATGGTTATACCCCTCTTTATGATTTAACAAGGCTATATGTTGGCGTTGAACAAGAGTTCTGCTTTAATCTCACGATTAAAGCTTCTGATGCTATGGAAACCCGCTTGGATGGAAAAACCTACCTCGGCTGGACATCCTGGCTCAAAACAAAACCTTTTTCAGAGGATGATGGCCAAGTTTATTTAAGAACATCATAAATTGATGCTTCTTTTATTATCTTTTAGAAAATTTAATCCGAAAAAATAGCTAAGCATCATCACTTGATAGAAAAATATAAGACATATTTTTTAATCTCAAACTTTCTTCTTTAAATAAATATCATTGAATCCCCGCCTCTAACGCGATATGAAAAATTAAGAGAAACTTCTGGAAGGACCGGCTTTGAAACGCTTTTTTTCACTTTTCGCTATTTTACTTGCCTCGCTTTCTTCTCCGACCATCGGACAACAAGAAGAAGCTGTTTTAAATATCTATAATTGGCATGAATATATGCCCCCAGAAGTTCTTGAAGCTTTTACAAGAGAAACCGGTATTAAGATTAATTACGATATCTATGAAAGTAACGAGATTCTCGAAACCAAACTCCTTTCAGGAAGTTCTGGATATGATCTGGTGTGCCCCAGTGCATGGCCTTTTATAGCGCGCCAGATCCCGGCTGGGGTTTACCAAAAACTTCAAAAAGAGAAAATCAAAAATTTAAACGGCCTTCATCCCGAAATCATGGCACAACTTCAGGCCTTAGATCCTCATAATGAACATGCCATTCCATATATGTGGGGGGTGACAGGTTTTGCTTATCAAAAAGAGTTAATTTCGCAAAAATTCTCAAAGGCTCCGACCGATAGCTGGGCGATGTTTTTTGATCCTGAAGTGATCCAACATTTTTCAAGATGTGGTGTCACCCTTCTTGAAGAACCTGCCGAAGTGATTATTCCTGCCTATCTTTATCTTGGACTTGACCCCAAAAAAGAAAATCCTGAAGACCTTAAAGCTGTTGAAAAATTGATCGCAAAAATTCGCCCTTATATTCGCCGATTTGATGCGTCTCGCAGTCACGATGATATTGCCACAGGCGAAACATGTCTTGCTCAACATTGGCTCAGTTCAATTGCAAAATCTCAGCATCATTTAGATCCTCATAAACGGCCTCAATTAACTTATCGCATCCCTAAAGAAGGCGCCCTTATATGGATTGATTGTTTCGTTATTCCTGTAGACGCTCCCCACCCCTATAATGCTCACAAATTTTTAGAATTTATTTTACAACCTCATATCATGGCGCAGATCTCTAATTTCACACGATCTGCAAATGCTGTCCCCGCGTCATATCCTTTATTAGATAAAGAACTCACTAAAAATACATCCATATTCTTGAAAGACAAAGATTTTAAACGCCTTTTTAAAATGGCTTCTTTTTCCCCTAAATTTATGAAGCTTCTGACAAGAACAATGACAAGAATTCGAACAGGACGCTAATATTTTTAAATATTTTGAGAAGCGTCTTTCATAATTTCATCATAGGGCATCCACTCAGGCTTAAGAACTTTTAAAGGTTGATGATTCGCTGACAACTCTTCTTCTTTCAATAAAGCCTCAAGTTTAAGCCGCGCCAAAGCTAATGCTCCATTTGAAGAATAAATTTCACCAACGTCATCTTCCCCTTGAGAAATTTTAGTCCCAAATTCTGGAGCACTTCCTTCAAATTCTACAGGAAAATAACGCTTACGAACTAAACCTCGGTGTTTTGTTCGAGCCGTTAACTCTTGCCCCATATAACATCCTTTCGTCCATGAGATCGCGTGTAAATCTTCAAGGCCACATTCAAGAGAAATGGCGCGTTCAATGATCATATCTCGACTTCCATCCGGGAGGCCTTTCTGAAGTCTCATGTAATCGTAAGCGTCAAATTCAACGATTTGAAAACCTTGAGAGATAAAATTTTGTGAAAACGTGTCAAGAGCTTGAGGTTCTAAATTAATTTGTTCATTTGGGGATTTTTGGGGCATATAGAGTAATCCTCTTACGCCCATCATGGCCCAACGAGGGTCTACATAAAAGATATTTTCTCTATCAAAAAGCGCTTCTCCCAGGGTTAAGGAAAGGCCGAATTTATTTTCAACGTTCTCTCCCCAAAAAGCCCAAATCTGATAACAAGCTGAGACATCCTCTATATCTACATCTGCTTTCAATTTATAAAGCATTAGACGCTTCTTAAGATCTGCGAGCCGCTCTTTTTCAACTTCTAGAAATAAGACACCTGACTTCTCTGTAATGAAAAAATCATGCAGAAATTTTCCTTGAGGCGCAAGCAGTGCTGTATAAATGGCTCTTTTATCAGAGACGTGATGGATGTCATTCGTAATAAGTCCTTGGAGGAATTTTTTTGCGTCTGTTCCTCTCAGTGAGAGAATCCCTCTATTGGAAATGGGCGCCATAAAATACATCTAAGACTCCTTACTTGCTTTAGGTGTGCATCCTACCGTGAAATATCCTCAAAACCAAGTAGAGCCTTAAAATAAAAATCTCCCGACAAGAATTATCGGGAGATCGTAAATTAAGAAAAAGATGAAATGGTCTTAAGCAGCAGACTTAATTTCCGTCTCGTTTATAAGGTTAGTGTTTTCAACCTTTTTCTGTGCGGCTTTAACTCGTTTTTGTTTTAGACGTGTTTCTGCTGTATCAAGCTTTTCTTTCGCCTTCAGAACTTTCACTTTTTGTTTGTCTAATTTCTGTCTTTTCTTTTCAACTTCTTTTTTAGCTTTCTCACTTTTAAAGTTCTCTTCGGCATAGTCTACCGCTTGCATAAGCTCTCCATGACGACGCTCAAGTTTATTAAGTTTATCTTCAAAAGATTTTTGCTTTGAATCAACTTCATGACGAGCTTTACGAACACCTGAGGTAATATCGAGATGTTGATCTCTTACCAGCTCATAGTGGGCTCGAGCCATCATCATTTCTTCACTCAAATTAGCAAGAACTTCAGGCGCTTTGTTCGCAGAAATTGCTCTTGCAAGCGCGATAGACGCTTGCCTTGAATTCACAAAAGCTTTTTTTTCTTCAGGTTCCATCCCCTGAACTTCAATCCACTTATCTGGTGCAATTTTGCTGATGCGGACA
>Ga0209915_1000347_pt1:0-57500 | contig 120653 bp, 97 predicted proteins | sample ThiBiot_750_plan_FD_183952 | JGI IMG/M metagenome (GOLD analysis project Ga0209915, IMG submission 183952) | Wastewater bioreactor microbial communities from Cape Town, South Africa - Thiocy_cont_750_plan (SPAdes) | ecosystem: Engineered > Bioreactor > Thiocyanate-remediating >... | reverse complement strand
CTCCGGGGACTATTGATGCTGATTATCGAGGCGAAATTAAAGTTCTCTTAATCAACCTTGGTCACGGCCCTTTTCACATCACGCGCGGCATGCGCATTGCTCAGATGGTTATTGCTCGTTACACGAAAGCAAGCTGGGAAGTTTGCGAAAATTTTGAGGATTCAACTGCTCGTGGCATTCAAGGATTTGGTTCAACAGGAACTCATCATAAAGAATAGATTAAACCCCATGAAAAAAATACTTTTTGCTTGGCCTCTCTTCTTCTTTTTTGCAACCCCCTTCTTAGAAGCTGCTCCGGCACTTCCTTTGCCACGTTTCGCATCTCTCCGTTCCAGTGAAATTAACTTAAGAGTCGGCCCTGGAAGTGAATATCCGATTGAGTGGATTTTTAAACGTAAAGATATGCCTGTAGAAATTATTGACGAATTTGAAGTCTGGCGAAAAATCCGTGATTATGAAGGCGTCGAAGGCTGGGTCCATAAAAGCATGCTCTCCGGCGCACGCTTTGCAATTGTCACGCATGCTTTCCAACATCTTCACCGAAGCGCTGACCTCCACAGTAAAGCCGTTGCGGCCGCAGAAGCTGGTGTTATTTGTAAAATCCATGAAGTCAAAGGCGACTGGTGCCGTATTGAAGCTCAAGGCCATAAAGGCTGGGTGACGCGAGCAGCTCTCTGGGGGCTTTACCCTCATGAGACCTTATAAGATCTTGTCAGTACAATAGTCTACTTTTATAGTTGTAAACTTGCATGACTAACTATCTATTCGAATTCAGATAGTTTAATTGCCATATCTTACAAAAATTAATTGAAAACCACAAAAATAATAAAATATCTTTATTTAAAATAAATAATTATATTTGTTAAAATCTCTTATAAAGATTGGTAAATTTTATTTTTTCATAAAAAATATTTGTTTTTTAGATAACTAACTCTATATACCAATTAGGTAATAATGCAATTAGAGGTACTTCGATGAAATCAAAGATCTTAACTCTTTATACTTTTTCTCTCCTTCTTGGGGTCTCAACTACTCCCTCTCTTGCTTCCTATAACGCTCCTCTTGAGTATGAGGCCCCCAATACGAATAAACCCTCTCTCCCTCAAAAAGAGGTAACGAAAGAGCTTCTCTCTCTCGAGGAAATTCGAAAAAATTTTATCAATGAAGAAATCACTCTTGAAGAAAGATTCACGACTTATAATCCTACCTCTCTCTTTGAACAACTCATTGAGGTAATCAAGGTATTTCAACCTTCGTCTCAAGGAGGAAAAAAACTCAAAGCACTCGAAAAAGAAGCACTTAAAAATGAATTTTATGCTTCCCGCCTCCAGATCGGGATATGGTGCTTTGCTTTTCATTATTTTATGACAGGGAATATGGTTATTCCAGAAGGAAAAGAGTTTTTTGATGCTTTGTTGGACGTTACAAAACCGACTCCCTCCTCCTCATTACCACAGGGCAAACAAAAAAAAGGAACAATCCCTAAGAAAGTTCAAGAAAAGAAATCGACTTTCGGACATCCAATTCCAGGAACTAATGGTGACCAACGAAAAAAAATTCTTGAACCTCTTTATGAATATCTCTCAAAAGCACAACAGATATTAGATGAAGAAAAATTCCAACCTTATACAAAAGAATTTGTTTCAAGTATTGAACAGATATTACCAGCCTTTTTTACAAAACAATCTCAGGAAATAAGACAAGAATTTGAATTTTTTCAAAAACAAGTTGTAAATTCAACAAACGGCATAAATTCCAACTCATTGTCTTTTATTTTTTCTCCAAAGAAATTAGAAAACAGTGTTCAGGAAAATACCTCTCTTCTTGATACGGCTGTGAAATTTCGTACCCCCATGGCCAAAATGTTTGCACGACGTAAAGGCATAATGTTTCATGAGAGTAATCAAATCCTCAAGGCTCAAGAATGGTACCAAAATGCTATTAGTCTTGGAGATATAAAAGCACTGCATAATCTTGGTTCTTTAGTAGAAAAAGAAGATCCTGCGTGGGCACAATCCCTCTATACACAAGCAATGACTAAAGGTTTTTCGTACTCAATGGATAACCTTGCAGATTTATTATACCGTCAAGGTAAAATTGAAGACGCTAAAAAATTGTACAAAGAGACTGCTAACCAAAATAATATAAAGGCTATGTATAATTTGGCAATTATTGCAAGAGACGAAGGAAATTCTCAAGAAGCAAGAGAATGGTACCAAAAAGCTGCAGAGAAAGGACATATAGAATCATGTCATATGATCGGAGTATTTCTTATGGAAGAAGATCAATTAGATAAAGCCAAAGAATGGTTCGAAAAAGCTGCTCTAAAAAAATTTCCCCCCTCAATGTACAATTTTGGCATTTTGTTGCAGGACGAAGGTCATTTAGACAAAGCCAAAGAATGGTTCGAAAAAGCTGTGGAGCATCAGTATATGAAGCCTTTAAATAATCTTGGTTCCATAGAATGCAGTAAAGGCAATTATGAAATAGCAGAGAAATATTTTATCCAAGCAGCCTCTGAAGGAAGTTCTGAGGCTATAATGAATATGGGATGCATAAAGCAAGCTTTGGGTCAATTTGACGAAGCGGAGTCGTTCTATAAACAAGTACTCGAAACACCTAATAAATTACTAGTAATGCAAAATCTTGCTGTCTTAGAAAATATTAAAGAAAACATAGATGCGTCCAGAAAGTTGTTCCAACAAATCCTTGAAGAAGAAAAACTTCCTCAAGTCCTTTACCTTCTTGCCAGTTTAGAATTGAAAGCAGGTAATTTCGATAGACTTGAAAAATTAGCAACAGAAGTTCTGAATACAGGAGAAGTCAAAGGATTGCTTCTTCTGGCCTTGGCTCATTGGGGGAAGAAGGATTTCCAACAAGCAAAAAACTTTTATCAAAAAGCGATTGCGTCAAACGTTGAAGATGCTGAAGTATTTTATATTGAGTTCCTTGAGGGAATTGGAGAATTAGAACAAGCTCAAAAAGTAGAAGACCATTACCTTGAAACGCTTCTTCCAGAAGAGATCATCCTAGAGGAAAAGACTGTTGAAGCTCTTGCGCCTCAACCTAATATTCCTCAACCAAATACGTCTCCTTCTGTCCAAGAACAACTCTATCAACCTTTACCAACTCCCGTTGAATCTTTTAAAGCGCCAACGCCTTCGAAGAAATACTTGAAGTATTTAGAACGTGCTCAAAAACGACTTGAAGAGGAGCGGAAAAAACCTGTGATGACTCAGGAAAACGCGCCTCAACCTTCGAAAACATATCAAGATGTCAGCATAACTTTACACCCTGATATTGATATGAATACACTCACTGACTTTGAAAAGATCATGATTCAAAAATGTCTTACCTCTTTAGCGAGTGGAGAACATAAAAGATCCCGTTATGAACCGTTGACAGGATACGACAACCTACACTCTATGCGCTTAACTCACGAAGATCGTCTTGTCTTTCGTATTCTTGAAGGATCAATACATCAAGGAGTGACTAAGATTCAGATTTTCTCCCTCAAAGGTCATTATGAGAATGATAATCATAAAGCTTTTAAAAATTTAGTTACATCTGAAGTTTCCTTCAAACCATGGAAATGGGCAGAGTAAACCTCTGAGAAAACGAAAAAGATCAGACAACCTAGTTTCTTAAGCAAAGTTGTCTGCTACTTCTTTTCTTTAAAGAATTTTCGTTGTTCTCCTTAAATAAGAAAGAAATGATAAAAAAGAATAATTCGCTTAATTTCGAATCAAAATTTTTATTACAAACGTAGACATGGCTTGACTATTTCTAATTTTTATAAAAAAGAAGCCCTATAAAAGGGCTTCTTTAATGATATTATTTTACAATTGATTATTCACCAACGCTTTGAGCAACTTCTGCAATAGTAGGATCTTTAGCTTTTTCTTGTTCGAGAACTGTCTCTGGATCTTTACCAGCTAAAGCTTTCTTCGCATTTGTTGCACATTTGGACTCCGCGAAACCTTCTACTTTTCCGCAAATCTTCGTGGCAATTGCAGCAACTCCTGGATGAGTACACAAGGCTCCTTCAAAAGAACGAACACTTACAACACCACTAAAAAAACTTGCTTTACGACAGAATTTATCTTTGCCTGCCATTGCTAATTTTTTAATATCAGAAACTGAAACTGCTTCTACTTGTTGAACAAATGGAACTTGGGTCATTAACAAGCCTGCGATTAAAGCATATTTTAACATTTTTATCTCCGCTGTTTAGTTTTTCTCGTTTATACATGTTAAGAATATAAGAAAAACCTTAAATAAAAATTAATAAGACAGCGACACCCAAAAATTTTTAAAAAATAAAAATTTCTTCTTATACTTTATTATAAAGCAAATTAAATATATTTAATTATCTTTCCTGACCTTAATACATGAGATCTTCTTGATTTCTTCTCATTATTTTTTACATCGTGCCCATCACTCACATTGACAACTGTTTGACTCTTGCTTACATCTTCAGGCTGCCTGAGACTTTTTTCTTTAGTCTCTCTGATTCAATCTATTCTCCCCCCTTACGTCACGACAACATTATATGAATCCACATTCCGTTTTTTAAGGTGAGTCAACTTCTGAGGCTGATATTATGTCTTCTGTAAATTATTCACTCGCACCATGTTCTCCGGAAGAAAATGCAAGATTTGGATCTTTTGATAGATTTTTAGCATCTTCAATAAGTACGGTAGAAGCCACATCTTTATCAAAATCAACGAAAGAAGAGTGAACTTCCAACTCTTCATTCAAGAAATTCGCTTTTTTACAAAAAGCTTTTTTTCCGGGGGTTCCAACAATTAATTTGTGACCTGTAGCGATTCCTCCTTGTGAGTCGAAAGATCCTGCATCCGAAATAAAGATTACTTGGATCAATAATAACCCTGAGATTAAAATATATTTTTTCATTTTTTCTCCTTTCTTTGTTCGTTTTATGTCGATTTAGGTTCCCCTAAAGCCTTCTGAAATTTTTCATGTCAAGGTAAGTTCTTATTTCTATTTTGATTTTTAAAAATCCTTTACTCGCTCTACTCAGATTTTATCCTTGACCGCTTCCATCCTCACCTTGGATCATTCTCATCGTCTATTTTGACATCAAGAATGAAACTTGGGCTTTTCTAGTCTCGTCATTCTCGGGCATGTCCCGAGAATCTCAAGCAACAGATAGATCTCTCCTCTCACCATCAGATCTATTTCATTCTTTCTTGCTTCCAACGGGGAAATTCTAATTTTCCTTAGGGCCTCACTCGAATGATTCCATCGTTGGCTTCAACACTCACTCACAACCTTTTGCTGTTGCCACCTAATATCTTTCAGAACTTGCCAGGTCCCGGATTTTACAAAGGGGATGCTCTTCTTTCTCAACTTCTCATCTGTGCCTGTCACACACGTTGAAGACCTTCTTCATCACAAATCGATTCATTCCGATTCCTTTTGTCTCCCCTACCCCTCACTTCCACTGTGCCTCTCACCCACAACATCAAGGATGACCAAGGAACAGAAAGGATATTTCCTTTTACACCACACCTTCTGACCTTGTTCATCTTTTGCCTAATCCTTTGTCTTGATGACTTGCCATTCCTGTGCACTCTTAGTAAATGACTCTCACCAACTTCATCCAATCCCTTTCAAACATCTGTTGAAAGGGCTCACATGAAAGAAAAGGTTTAGGTCTTTGCCTTTCAACACTTTTCCTGACCCAAGACTTCCCTCTTGTCATTCTCTTGGCCTAAGGTTCCAAGACAGGACCTTTGGAAAAGTTCCTCTCTTATTCCCCTTTTTTCAGGGGCGTCGTCCCCTAAAAAAAGGCAAAGAAAGGGCATTCGCTCAAAAAGAGCGTTAAAAGGACTTCTTTACGTCATAAGTCAGGTTGTAATCCCTGATTTATTCTTCTTTTATGACCTAGATGTAAGAGATTTAGTAAAAGGATTATCAAGAAGTTTTAAGTCTTAATAAGGGAAGAGATTCATCTCTGACCATCTATTAATACCATATCACACCTTGATACAAATTTCAAGAAAAACCCGTCCCATTTTCAACTTATTTTTTCTTTACATAAAAACTTAAGACTGCCGTCACCTTTTATCTTCAAAGGATTTCTTTATTCTCAGAGCTAACCGGCAAAGGAGACGGAATAAAAATGCGAGAACGCCATCCGCGAGGGCGCTCAAGAATTCTTGAGAGTGTAAGCTTCTTGGCTTCAATGATAACCACACCACCAATCTTGTTGCACCATATCCCTCCTAATCTTTCCCAAGTCTCTGAAAAATTTAACATCATCGAAGACTCAATGGGAGGGAGATAAAGACCATATACAGGCTTGAACGGCGTAAATAAGCTTTCCTGAATCAGTGTATAAAGCTGACTTCCAGAATAAGGTTGTCCAATACCAAAAGGGGATTTAGGGAATCTTGCCCATAGCCCTCGACGGTTAGGCGCCACAATAAGCAAACGGCCACCATCCACCAAAACACGCCATGCTTCGCGCAGCAATTGCCGCGTATCTTCTGCGCCTTCAAGACCGTGAACGAAAAGGAGGCGATTGACAGATTGATCAGCCAACGGAATGATATTATCTTCCGCTAAAGCAACTTTATTGGCCTCATTTTCCGGCCAGAAAATCGCCCCTTGTGACGCTGGCATGATGGACAACACGCGTTCAGCACGCAGCTGAAACTGGTTTAAATAAGGAATAGGATAGCCATAGCCAACGACGCAATCTCCAACGGCATCGGGCCATATGGTTGCAATATATTTTGCAATATATTTCTGCACATATTTCCCCAACGGGCTTTCATAAAAACGGTGAAGGTCAGCGATATCCATACGCATAAGAACATTATATCCTAATTTAAAGACATACCTACAAAGTTCAACATCAACCCTAATATATTTATGAAATAGGCACTAGATATATATTCTTTTATCACCCGAAATACGAAAAAAGCCGCCATTATTAATTGTATACATGGCGGCATAGCAAAGCAAAATTCTCAATTTTTAATCTTTTTTCGCCCCTTTGAGCTTCGTAATGACGGGGTCGAATTTTTCTATCTCGCTTGAAGCCTTAAACTTTTCAGTTCTTGGTATTTCACCTGTTCTTTGCATCATCTCATGCTCATGGCTCTCTTCACGAAGGGAGTCCATTTTTTTCGTTCTCAACTCACCCCTAATTTTAGCATTTGAGTTAGGATCGAGAAGAGTACGCCATTTCTCAGCTCCACTAAGTCTTTTAAAAGTCGCACTATACCTCTCACTGAAATTTATGACCTCTTGCCCAAGAATTTTTTCAGCCATGCCTTTCCAAAATCTTTCATCATTTAAAATATTGTGGCATTCTGAAGAAACCAATCGCATCGTCAAAAGATCTTTATGGGGAAGATATCCCATAATCTCAGCTTTCATTTCTGTAGGTAAATTATCAAAACATCCTTGATCTGAGGCATCTGCTTTAAATGCTGCGCTACTCATTCCACAAATTCCGACAAGACTCAATACCACGGAATTTAAACTTATTTTCTTGATAGACATTACTAACTCTCCCTTGTTTATACTCTTAAAATACGCTTTAAAAATTAAAAGGCCGTTAACTGAAGTGAAAATAATCTGTCGAATTCTTTCTGCAGGCGAAAATAAATTTATCCCTTAGAAAAGCATCCCTCATACCAATTCTGATTGACAGCCGCAGCAAGCTCGCGTAAGTGAATAACAACACGGAGAGGTGGCCGAGCGGTTGAAGGCGCACGATTGGAAATCGTGTATACGGGAGACCGTATCGAGGGTTCGAATCCCTCTCTCTCCGCCATCGATTATTGTGATAAAGCCGATACACGCCTGTGGCATGATGACACATGGTCTTCTGTGCTTATGAAAAAGGGCGAGACTGCCAGGCTCTTTACGCTTTGTTTACGCAAATAACCTTTCTTCATCCTCGCCCTCTAGTTTTTACTTAGGCTCTAATCTCTTTTAATATAGGTTATAGTAAAGCTTACTTCGCCAGAAAGAGCACGAGTTATATCAGAAAGATTAATACCTGAAAGAGCCCCTCCCTTGAAGGAAGTAATGGGTCTGGCAGGGTCCCTGCTCTCATCATTAAGGTCCACTACATTCTTAGTTCCAGGAAAAGGATCTCCTCCATCCCCCTGATTGTCATCAAAGGCATTCTCAAGATCATGCTGTCCATCGGCTTGAACGAGTTGTAATCCTGGACTATCGGGAGAAAACATTTCTTTAGACTCATCCACTTTCCATACTAAGAGTCCTTCTCCAGGTAACCTGCTATCAAATCCAACTCTCATTCTGTTTTCTAATAGTAAGTATTGTGTTGGTTTGAAGGCAGGACTTGTAAGTTTAATGATCTTATAACCTGGCATTGTTGTGAAAGGGGGAAGGGTAAGAGACATTTTATCACCTTCCATCGTTGAAGCATCTATTGTTTCTGTCTCAACCCATTTGTGTTGCATTTTATGTAAAGCAGCGGGATGAACTGGACGAGCTCCGCCTCCACCATAAGAACCACTTGCCATTAAATCCCACATACCAGAGCCATCCCAAGTCTTTCCATCTTCGTCATAGTTTGGATCATAAAAATCATCCCATTGAAAAGCTAAATGCCCTAGCTCATGGGAACATACACCTACATCACAATCATGTGGCACTGTTAAATAAGTAGAAGCATGTAAGCCTGGTGATACTTGAATAGGAGTTCTAAGGTTCCATTTATGGGACCAGATATCATTTCCCCGAATAGATGGATGTAAACGTTCTGCTCCGCTACCAGCATGAATTAAGAATAGAGCCGTGATAATACCGTTATCTAAAACATCAAGCTCTTTCTCAAACGAAATACCTTTTTTTAAAGCAACTTTTACAGCATCTTCAGCCATTCTAGGGGCATTTCTCGGATATGAGCCCCATTCTCCTCCTGATTCACCATTCGTATAGTACGAATAAGGATTTGGCATTCTTAGCCATCCATGAACCGATCCTTTGATAGATACCTTATCCAGACTAACTTCTTTATAGTAGTCTTTCATGCTGCCTGATAAAAGTTTCTTGTCTGAAAATAATAAATTTTCATAATGTTTACGTGGAAGTCGACCAACTTTGTCTTTGAAATCTATTAGCAAAACTTTTACATGCAGCTCTCCTGCGACGGGCTTACTGGGAATAGAGATTCTCCGTATGCCTGAAGATTCGATTGAAACATTATCTCTTCCTTCCTGATGTGAACAGGATGGTACATATCCAGCTAATTTTAAGTAATCCTTAAAAGTTAATTTTTCCACTTTTTCATTGGCATCTAAATACTCAGCATAAAGCCATGAGATAACTTGTGGGGAAGGTGGAACTGTTTTTGGGAATGAATACTTACTCTGTGCTTCTTTCTCTTCACTAGATACAACCGATGCAAACGTATAGGTACATAAACTCGCAAAAATTAATGGGATTCCAAAAAATGCCCTACATTTTTTATAATTCATGATAGGCTCCTTTCTAGTTTTCAGTTAGAGAAGTAGGAGATTTTCAACAAGAAAGCTCTGTCACATTTTCCCTTTGCAAGTCACAATCTCCCTCCATGAACTTCTAAATTTTTAGAAGTTGAAGTTAGTATGTTATGAGATCAAAAAATCTCATAAGATAAAAAAAATGTTTAATTAAACTTGTCGAAGCGCCTCTAGAAGCACCTGGCCTCACTAAAACTCAATGTCTGAATTCCAATCGCACACTTTTCTAGAGTCCTTATACTAGGTGCAAGGTGGAATCATTTAACTTCATCAAACAGATAAAAAATGCTAGCAAAAGAACAAAAATTTTACCAAGCCCTTATCGATAAAAATTCAGACTACGAGGGTATATTTTTTATTGTCGTAAAAACAGCAGGCGTATTTTGTCGTCCAACATGCCCTGCAAGAAAACCAAATCTTGAGAATAACGATGGGGTGATTAACTTAAAATTTCAGGATATTTCCATATCAAATAAGAGGAAAGTTGAGTCTCCTGAAACACTAAAGTAAAGAGATGATTCTTCTTGAATCCCCATTCCATCCCCTTGATCTAATTCGTAGCCATTGAGCATTAGCTTGCCCTCGACTATGTGAATCCACTGATGCGTTCCTTTGGGTTTATAAGAGAAACTTTCCGAGGCGAGAAAACGACCTTCATATACCCAAGCATTTGTTCTGAGCTTTATTGTATTTTCACCCTTATTCCCTTCAGGGACTGCAACCAAATGAAGTCCTTTTTCTTCCCGTAAGGAGATTTGATCATACCGCGGTTCGGCCCCTCGAATGTTGGGAAGAAGCCATATTTGCAAGAGATGAACAGGCGTTTGCGAAGACGGATTAAACTCACTATGGAGAACGCCGTGCCCCGCACTCATATATTGCATTTCCCCAGGCTTAATTTGGGTTCCATTTTCCATACTATCTTGGTGTTCTAGCGACCCGCTCATGATGTAAGTCAAAATTTCCATATCGCGATGAGGATGGGTTCCAAAACCTCGGCCAGGCTGTACAAAATCTTCATTGAGAACTCTTAGTGAGCCAAATTGACGCCATTGCGGATCAACGTAATCGCCAAAAGAAAAGGCATGATAGGTTTGCAACCATCCATGATCTCGAAAGCCGCGATCTGCACATCGTCGAATAAGATACATTTTTGCCTCATTTTTGATTTATCTATAAAATAAATGAAGAAAAAATTCTTGTCTCTGTTAAATTTTAGCTTTTCACGATCCTCAAAATATGTTTACATCCCCAAAAAGGAAACAAAAATGACAAAAAGTAAAAATATCCTTTTATTAATTGCGCTTTTATTCACAATCTCTCAACAAAGCTTTGCTTCTCTTCCTGAGATAGAAAAACAGGGACCTGAGATTATTCCACATCTCCTCACAGGCGCTGGGGAATTTGCAAAATTGACAGAAGAATATCTTCAAGATATTTCTCAAAACACCATCATCCTGACGGATGTGCACGGCGTTGTCACCAATTATTCAGAACCAAATCAACAACCGTATGATTGGGATACGAAAAAAACAAGATACGAATCCCGTGGTGATATGGTCCCTTATTTAAAGAATCTTATGGCACGCAAGTACGTGATCCTTTTTTCAAGCGCTTGGCCAAACCCAGAAGAAACTTTTACATGCCTTAGTGAGTTGGATTTACTCTCTCAGGAAATGGCGGTTCAAAAAGGGAGTCACGCCGTTAAAACTATTCGAAAATATCCCCCGGTTACAGACCAAGAATTTAATGAAGCTGCAAAAGATAAAACTTTGCTAGCAATTCTTGAAAACCGCCCCTCTGAAGAAACGATCACTACCCCTTACGACTTTATCCAAAAAGGAAATTGCATCTCTGTTAACTCTGATTGGGGATACTATCGTAGCAAAGCACTAGTCCCTGATGTGTATTTTGAAAGAAATTCTTCTTCCTCTCCAATAGACACCCTTATATTTATGGAAGATAGTGAACTTAATATTCGGATATTTATGAATCAACTTTCTTTAACAACCTACTATCCGACGCTGAAAAAAGTCATTATTTTTAAATTTCCTAAGATTCAGGGAGAAGTTCGAGACGAAGACAACATTGATCCTGCACTATTGTAAAAAATGATTTGTGAAGAAAATTATATAAACTAACAACGCAAGCAAACTTAGTTTTATACTTACTTCATCACCTTATAACTAGAAAAAGAATTGTGTGATGACCAAAATATTTCTTATTTGTTTAATTTTTTTGACCCATTCCTCATCGGAACTTATTTCTTGTCCTTCAGAAGAAGAAACACCTCGTCCTCTCAGAGTTGTCTTAGAAGAACCTAAATCCATAAAATCACTTCAAAATATTATTGATGCATGTTTAGAAGAATATCCCCGAACAACCATTTTGTTTGTTCAAGTTGAGGGCATCGTCACAGATGATCCTGCCCCAAAATCTGACTATGTGATGCCTCCTATGCCTTATGCAGGTTTGGTCACATACACGCCAGAAAAACTACCTCCTAAAGCTCGAGGAGGGCTTCAAAATACGATGGTTGATTATTTAAAAGGTCTCATGAATAAAGGTGTACCTATTATATTTATGAGCCATCTATTATTGCCTTTTCAAACTATTGAAAGACTGAAATTTCTTGGATTGGTCAGTCAAAACAAAATTTCCCAAAGGATTCCATTAACAGACTCTGTTAAAAATGAAACTTACTATTATGGTGTATATGATAATTTTATCTGGAATGCCTTAATTCATATATTCCCACAAAAATTAAACAAAATAAAAAAACATTTTTATCAATATGCTACCTTTGCTCCTCTTCTATTTTTTTCAGCAGATAGCGCTTGGGAACAAGTTATTATTGTTGATCATACTTATAAATCCCCTGCCCCAGAAGAATTTTTAGAGGGCCTAAAAAATGCTCCTTATTATAACTCACTTGAAGAAATTACGCTCATTGAAATCGATTCTTTTGTAGGCTGGTTAAAAGAAGAAGAATGAAGATTTTTACTTCTTCTTTGCTTTACCTTTATCTTCTTTTTTAGCCCCTCCTAAAACCATTTTACGATACTCTTCAAGATCTCCCTCATAAGGCCGAAGCGTTCCGTCCGCCACAAGCCATAGACGATCAGCCGTATGTCGGAGTAAATGCCAATCATGGGTAATCAAAATCACGGCACCCGCAAAGTTGTTAATTGCCATCATTAATGACTCACGCATCTCCACATCAAGATGGTTTGTAGGTTCGTCAAAGATTAATAAATGAGGCTTTTCAACAGAAATAAGAGCCATGACAAGGCGCGCTTTCTCACCTCCTGAAAGCTTTTCAACAGCCACATCGCTTTTAGTCTTATCAAATCCAAATCGTCCTAAAAACGAACGTATAACCGTCTCAGAAGCCTTTGGCATGAGGTCGGCGACGTGATGGTAAGCTGTATCTCCTTTTTTGAGATCTTCAGCCTGATGTTGGTGAAAATAGCCAACACGTAATTTAGGTGAACGATGAAAATGGCCAGATTTTGGCTCTAAACGGCCTGCCAAGAATTTAGCAAAAGTTGATTTTCCATTCCCGTTCGCCCCCAAGAGCGCAATACGGTCTTCTGGCCCTATCGTTCCCCGCAAATGTTGCAGGATTACTTTATCTCCATATCCAAGTGCCACTTTATCATACGTAAGATATGGTGGAGACAAGGCTTCAGTTTCAGGAAAGTCTAGTTTTAAAGTTGGGTCATCTTCCGCCAAAGAAAGAGGTTCAAGTTTTTCAACGGCTTTAAGACGACTTTGAGCTTGACGAGCCTTCGTTGCACTCGCCCGAAAGCGATCTACAAACTTCATCATATGCTTTTTTTGAGCTTCTATCTTCTCATTATAAGCTTGCCCAAAGGCTAATTGTTCTTTACGGGTTTTTTCATAAAAATCGTAATTTCCATTATACGTCGTAATCTTCCCACGATGGAGATGGAAAATTTTCGTCACGACATTATTTAAAAATTCCCGATCATGGCTGATAATCAGCAAGGTTGCATTATAACTTTTTAAGAAATTTTCAAGCCAAAGAGCTGCTTCTAAATCTAAGTGGTTCGTAGGCTCATCTAAGAGCAAAAGATCAGGATGTTGAAAAAGTGACGCTGCGAGGGCAATACGCATTCTCCATCCTCCAGAGAAACTCGATAAAGAACGAAGTTGCTCAGCCTCAGAAAAACCTAATCCCAAGAGAATTTTGGCAGCGCGTGCCTCCGCGGTGTAGGCATCAATTGTCATAAGACGATCATGGATATCACCAATACGATTTGGATCTTCACATGTCTCAGCCTCTAAAAGCAAAGAAGTACGTTCGTGATCTGCATTAATCACAAATTCAAGAGCTGACATCTCTCCGCCCGGGACTTCTTGAGCAACTGTCGCAATTTTAAAGCTTTGCGCAAAATTAAGATCGCCTCCATCCGCGTGAATCTCTCCGAGAATTAAGCGAAATAAAGTTGACTTGCCGATCCCATTCCGTCCGACAAGACCAATTTTTTGACTGCGATCCATTTGCAAGGAAGCTCCATCTAAGAGAGTTCGTCCCGCAATACGATAAGTAAGATTTTTAAGTGTTAACATGTCCTTGGCATACCACAGTCTCGGCCATTTTTCAAATTAACCTTTAACGATTCATTAATTTTCTTTTGAAATATTAGAAAGAAATAAGAGGACATCATAATGGCTAAGGCAGAAAAAAATTCTTTTTCAAAAGAAGTTAAAAAGGTTGAAAAGGATGTAGAGACCTTCGCGGAGAAAGTTAATAAATTCTTTGAAGAAGAGCCCATTCATTATCTGATCTTAGCATGTATTTTCATCGTAGCAACAGTCTCTGGCCTTCAAACAATACACCATATTAAGCAAAAATACGGTGAATTTTTAGAAGTCCTAGAAAAAGGGATTCATTGTCTTTTTGTGATTGAAATGGCTTTCCGTATTATCGTCACAAAAAAGAAATTTTTTCAAAATTACTGGAATATATTCGACCTTACTTTAATCCTTGCAACACTCTACCCTTCCCCTTTCACGCCAACTGTCCTTATCATCTTCAGAGGCCTCACAAGCCTGAATGTCCTCAATATCTTCCCCAAAACACGACACATTATTCAAGGACTTGCAAAATCTACTCCGGGGATTATCAGCGTCTGTTTTCTTGCTTTTATATTCTTTTATGCTTTCAGCTTGATCTCAACAGAACTCTATCGGGAATATGCGCCTGAATTATTTGGTGACATTGGCATTTCTATGCGGACACTTTTTAGCATGGTCGGCGAATTCTCTTGGCTTGAAATATCTCAAACCATGACAAAATACTATCCAGACGCTTGGATCTTTCTCATGATCTTTAACTCTATTCTAGGTTATTTTGTCTTTAATCTTGTGGTAGGAACGATTGTGGGCGCCATGTCAGAAGTGGTAGAAGATGATATGCGTCGTAAAGGGACTCACCCGCTTGATAATCATATTAAAAGTCTAAAAGAAGAATTAGCAGAAATAAAAAGAGACCTGGCTCTATCTAAAAGAAAATAATTTTTACAAATAGGAATTTTTATGCTATTTATCACCCTTAATAAGGATGATAAATACAATTATTTTTACCCATAAGGAATTACATGAGTTATTTTTTTAAAAAATTCTTCTTTATATTAACTTCTATACAAAGTTTTTCAACCGGTTGGGGGTCATCTCTTCCCCTTAAAAACAACGACCAATTTTCTGAAGATCAAGTTGTAAAACAATCTTTAATTCTCCAATCAAAAATCTCAGCTCTTGTACCTATGCCACGACAGCATAGACCTTATCTCTATAAGCTCACGCCGCCTCAAGACTCTAATTATAAAAAGTTTACAGTATTAGGAACAAATCATGCATACCCTCACTGCATGCTGCCCCCTTCTGTTTTAAAGAAATTCTCAGAGGCTCAACACGCCATCTTCGAACTCACCCCAGAGTATTGGGCGGATAAACGATCAGTGACCAAGGAAGAACTTAAACGCACTGGTGCCTTTATAAACATCCCTGCTGAAGTTGAGCGTCTTGTTAAACAACAACTAGAATGGTTGCAAGCATTTTATGAAGAACAAGAAATTGAAAATCCTTCTCTTTTTAAGAGAGAAGATAAAATATCATTTTTACAAAGCAAGCAAGCAGAAGAAGAACTAAGAATCAAAGAGTTCTTAACAAATTGGGACAATTCTCTTTCAGATGAAAGGCGTCAATACATTCTTGCCCTCCTTCAAGAGGAATTTCCTGAGTTAAATTTAACCGATATTGGGGTATTCCACCCCATAGCTGTGTCTCAATTCCTTCAGGAACTAGAGTACATGAATACTGCACCCAACCATCTCGAAGTAATAGATCACTATTTATACCGATATTCTTTAGAATCTTCTATACCTGTTTATAACTTAGATACCATTACTTTACGGTATGAAGCACAATTAAATGAATTTGCCGAAAACGTAATTTCTTTAGATATTTTTTCTATTGAATCCTCGATTGAATTGATGGCAGCCCCCTCAAAACCTCTTCAGCAAAAAGCACCGCGCTCTTTAGAAGATCACATGGAAATCTCCATAATTTATGATTATCATCATAATAGATGGAAAGCCACAAACAACTCAATTGCCTGTGACTTGAGAACCCAAGCATGGCTTCCTAAGCTTGAAAAGTATATACAATTAAAAGAAGACACTTTTGTTGCTGTGGGCATCGCCCATACCCCAGACATTCTTAAATGGGCCCAAGAGAAGGGCTATACTATTAAACGAAGCAAACATTAGCCCCAAAGTCATCGACCTCCCCCAGAGAGGGAAGCTTTTTTGATCTACAAAAAAAAGAGCTGCATTTCTGCAGCCCTTCTTTTTTAACCTGTGACAAAATGAGCTGAATTTAGAAATCCATACCACCCATGCCGCCCATTCCGCCCATGCCACCCATTCCGCCTGGCATTCCAGCTGCCGCATCTTTCTTTTCAGGAAGATCTGCAACCATCACCTCGGTTGTAATGAGAAGACCTGCAACAGAAGCAGCATCTTGAAGTGCTGTACGCACAACTTTAGTTGGGTCAATAATACCAGCCTTATACATGTCAACATATTGACTTGTTTGGGCATCGTACCCTTGCTTTGCATCTTTTCCTTCAATCAGCTTATTGGCAACGACTGAACCATCTTCACCCGCATTAGTTACAATTTGGCGAATTGGCGCTTGAAGAGAACGGCGGATAATATCAATACCAACGCGTTGCTCGTCATTTGCAAACTTAAGATTATCTAAAGAAGAAATTGCATAAAGAAGAGCAGAACCACCTCCAGGAACAACACCTTCTTCAACCGCAGCGCGTGTTGCGTTCAATGCATCTTCAACACGATCTTTGCGCTCTTTAACTTCAACTTCTGTTGCACCACCCACGTGGATAACAGCAACACCACCGGAAAGTTTAGCCAAACGTTCTTGAAGTTTTTCACGATCATAATCAGAAGTTGTCTCTTCAACTTGAGCACGAATTTGATTACAACGAGCTTCGATATCTTTTGCTGCACCAGCACCATTAACAATAGTGGTGTTTTCTTTGTCGATAACAACTTTTTTCGCTGTTCCAAGCATATCAATCGTGACATTTTCAAGCTTCAAACCAACATCTTCAGAAATCACTTGTCCATTTGTAAGGATTGCAATGTCTTCAAGCATTGATTTACGGCGATCACCAAAACCTGGCGCCTTAACAGCTGCCACTTTAAGGCCACCACGAAGCTTGTTCACCACGAGAGTTGCAAGAGCTTCACCTTCGACATCTTCAGCAATAATAAGTAACGGGCGACCAGACTGAACAACTTTTTCAAGAACTGGCAACATTGCTTGAAGGCCTGTGAGTTTCTTTTCATGAATAAGGATGAATGGGTTTTCGAGGTCAGCAACCATTTTTTCTGCATTGGTCACAAAGTAAGGAGAAATATAGCCACGATCGAATTCCATTCCTTCAACAACTTCAAGTTCAGTTGCGAATGATTTCGCTTCTTCAACCGTAATAACGCCTTCTTTACCAACTTTATCCATGGCTTCTGAAATAATTTTTCCGATTTCAGATTCACCATTTGCAGAAATCGTCCCGACTTGCGCAATTTCCTCAGAAGTAGAAACTTTCTTGGAACGTGCTTTAAGATCTTCGATAACAGCGTTTACAGCCAAGTCAACACCACGCTTAAGATCCATAGGATTCATGCCTGCAGCAACAGCTTTTGCCCCTTCACGAACAATTGCTTGAGCTAAAACAGTTGCTGTTGTCGTGCCATCACCAGCAATGTCATTAGTCTTGCTTGCGACTTCACGCACCATTTGAGCGCCCATATTTTCGAACTTATCTTCAAGTTCAATTTCTTTTGCAACAGAAACACCATCTTTTGTAATGCGAGGTGCACCAAAACTTTTTGATAGAACAACATTACGACCTTTTGGGCCAAGCGTCACCTTTACAGCATTTGCAAGGGTGTCAACGCCACGTAACATGCGTGCACGAGCATCTGTTGAAAATTTAACTTCTTTTGCTGACATGATTTGTCTCCTTTTAATTAATTATCATCCGTTAAGCGGCAAGAATGCCAAAAATATCAGATTCTTTAAGAATCAAAAGCTCTTCGCCTTCAACTTTAACTTCAGTTCCAGACCATTTGCCAAAAACAATACGATCCCCAACCTTAACATCGAGAGGTCTTACTTTACCGGACTCATCGCAAATGCCAGAACCAACAGCAAGAACTTCACCTTCAATTGGTTTTTCTTTTGCTGTATCAGGAATGATAATCCCACCTGCAGTTTTTGATTCTTGTTCCATGCGTCTTACAAGCACGCGATCGTGGAGTGGTTTAAATTTCATGTCGTGTCTCCTTTCTCTAAAAGACGAAAGTTGCTCTTCATCTGTCTTTAAGCCCTACATTAGCACTTAACCAGGAAGAGTGCTAATTATATAACATGGCACCCTAAAATCGTCAATTATGAATTAAAATTTCAGAATTAAATTTAAGATTTAGCAAGGTTTATAGTTGCATATTTTTGAGAAAGAAGTAGAGTCAGTTTTTGCAAAATTGCAACCCTTCTTACGCCCCCTGAAGTCGTAAGAACAGACTTTGCCGACATAGTTTAAAGTACTTTACTAGGAGGTTTAAGTAACATATTGAAAATTATAATTTTCTATTCTTTTATTTTAGTCAGAGCTTTTAAAATTTTTAATCGCTTCATTTTGAGGATATAAAAATCATGACTCTTCCTCAAAAAAAATCTCCTTCTCAAGTTTCAAAAATTGATTTTCTCCCGTGGAAAATTTGGGCGTGTGGAAGCTTTTTCTACTTTTTTCAATTTATTTTGCGCATTTCTCCTAGCATTATAACCGAAGATCTTATGCGGCATTTCAATGTTCAAAGTTATGCTCTAGGCATTCTCTCTGCTTTTTTCTATAATGCCTACGCTTTAATGCAAGTCCCGATAGGAATGATTGTTGATCGTTTTGGGCCTCGCAAAATCCTTGCTTTATCTTGTTTTACAACGGTCATTGGTACTTTGATATTTTCAATGGCGCAGACCCTTACTGTAGCTTCTTTTGGGCGCCTTTTAATTGGAGCAGGCTCTGCTTGTGCCCTCTTGGGTAGTATTAAATTAATTACCTTATGGTTTCCTCCTCAACGCGTAGGACGACTTATTGGATTAACTATTTTCTTAGGAACATTAGGCGCAAGTATAGGCGGCGCTCCCTTAGCTTTTCTCATAGAAAAAACCACTTGGAAAATTTCTTTTTTCCTTCTTGCGGCTCTAGGACTCTGTTTAACCATTACCATATGGTTTGTTGTAAAAGACAAAAATCCAGAAGAAAATCCTTGGAATCGCTCTCTAAATCCAGGACTTGAAGGCGCCTCTCTTCTCAAAGGATTATTAATAACTATTCGAATGCCTAAAATATGGATTATCGCTGTTTATAGTGCCTTAATGTATGTTCCTATTGCTGCGTTTGCAGATTTGTGGGGCATCCCTTTCATGAGAGAAATGTATAACTTAGATCGCCCCGTCGCAGCCTCCGTTATCTCTATGATTTTTATTGGGGCCGCCATAGGATCTCCGATTAGCACTTTTCTTTCAGACCATTATAAAACTCGTCTCTGGCCTATGACGATCGCTGCCATTGGCTCTTCTCTTGTATATGTGACTATTATTTACGTACCTAATATCCCTCTCAGCGTTATGTACATCCTTCTTTTTCTTGCTGGTATATTCTACTCAGGAAAGATTCTTTCCTTTGCTTCAATTTGCGATATTGTCCCTCATTCTGTGAGTGGGGTTGCGATAGGCTTTGCAAATATGACCGTAATGCTGAGTGGTGTCATTTGCCTCCCTCTTATTGGTGGACTTTTAGATCAATTCTGGCAAGGCAAGATCACAAATGGGCTTCCTGATTATACCTTAGGAGAATGGCGATTTGCTCTCATGCCGATTCCGTTCAGTATACTAATTGCTCTTCTCCTTTTGAAATTTATCCCTGAAACTTTTCCCGAAGATCTGAAAAAGCCCCTTCATTCTGCTCCTCTTGAATAATATCATCTGTTGCTAGCTTGAATGATTTCTTTTTCTTTGTTAGAAAGACCCTATGAAATCTATAAAAAAAACTTATTTCATGCATTATCTCCCCTGGGCCATTTGGCTGTGCGGCGGTCTATTTTATTGTTATCAGTTTATTTTACGTGTCTCTCCCAGCATCATGACCGAAGAGCTTATGCGGGCTTTTCAAGTGAATGGGTATGCTTTAGGGGTTTTGAGCGCTTTTTATTATTATGCCTATGATGCGTTACAGATCCCTCTAGGATTTATTATGGATCGTTTTGGTCCTCGACGTGTTTTAACTTTTTCAACCTCTCTTTGTGTCTTAGGAAGTTTTCTATTTGCAAGCGCAACCATCCTTCCTTTTGCAGCGATAGGAAGATTACTGATGGGAGCAGGCTCAGCGTGTGCTTTTATTGGGACACTAAAGTTAGCGACTCTTTGGTTTCCGCCTCAAAAAGTAGGAAAAATCATTGGTTTTACGATGGTTTTAGGCACCATAGGAGCAACTTCAGGAGGAGCTCCTTTAGCCTTTTTACTTGAATATATTGGATGGCGAGCGTCACTTCTTTTAATAAGTGGTCTTGGACTGCTGCTCGCTTTAGCAATGTGGTTTATTATACGAGATAAAAATAATACTTCTTCTTCAATAGAACCTCTTTTACCTTCAGCCAACGATTTATGGAAAGGTTTATCTAAACTCTTACGGAATTCGCAATTTTGGATTATTGCCACTTATAGCTCACTTATGTATGTCCCTCTTTCTGCCTTCGCAGATTTATGGGGTGTTCCCTATCTAAGCACAATCTACCATTTGGAACGCAAAATAGCCGCGAGTGCAATTGCAATGATCTTTTTTGGGATTGCTATCGCAAGCCCTATTACAACCTATCTTTCTGATTATTTTCAGACCCGCCGCTATCCTATGATAATTTCCGCTATCGTTTCTGTTATTCTATATGCCGTAATTATATTTGTGCCCATTCCCTTACCCGTTATGTACGTCCTTCTCTTTCTCACAGGAATCTCTTTTACTGGGCAATTATTAGGCTTTGCTGCAATATGTGAAATTATTCCCTCATCGATGAGTGGCCTTACATTGGGGCTAACCAATATGACGGTGATGTTGAGTGGTGTTATCTTTCAACCTTTCATTGGCTGGATCTTAGATAAAGCCTGGAATGGAAAAATCGAACAAGGTCTGCCATTTTATACTCTTGAAAATTGGAAACTTGCTTTGGCTTCTATTCCTTTGTGTCTTATTCTAGCTTTATCACTCACATATTTTATTCGTGAAACATTTACGAAAAATCCTGTATCATCTTAATTGAAGATCGAAGCTATTTAGAACCTATATTAATTTAAAGAAATATTTAGAATGTTAATATCCTCATCTCCAATTCTTGTTACCGGTGTTGCAGGTTTTATTGGTTACAGTTTAACTTTACATCTTCTTAAACAGGGGATGTCTGTCATTGGCATAGATAATATCAATGATTATTACGATGTTTCACTTAAACAAGCTCGATTAAGAAAATTAAAAGATTTTCCTCATTTTACATTTTATCAAGCCAATATTTCTGATCGAGATCGCATACAGCAAATTTGGGATGCCCATCCTTCAATTCTACAAATCGTGCATTTAGCTGCCCAAGCAGGCGTTCGTTACTCTCTTATGAATCCATTTGCCTACATAGAAGCAAATATCGTGGGACACATGGTCATCTTAGAACTTGCACGGCAAAGAAAAGGATTTCAGCACTTTATTTATGCAAGTTCTTCTTCTGTATATGGTAGCAATACAAAATTACCCTTTTCTGTTGAAGATCATTGTGACACCCCAATTTCATTATATGCCGCAACAAAAAAGGCCGATGAACTAATGACGCATTCCTATGCTCATCTTTATCATATTCCTTCAACTGGGCTTCGTTTTTTCACTGTATATGGTCCTTGGGGACGACCTGATATGGCTGCCTTTTTATTCACAAAAGCGATCGTTGATAATCAACCTATTCAGGTATTTAATCAGGGAAAAATGAAACGAGATTTTACTTATATTGATGATATTATAAAAGGAATTATGGGAGCTTTAAATGCGCCTCCTTCTCGCGATACCGTTGATCCTCCCCATAAAATTTATAATCTTGGGAATAATAAAAGTGAGAAACTTATTGATTTCATTAAATCAATTGAGCAAACGCTGGGGAAGAAAGCCATATTAGAAATGCTCCCCCTCCAAGCCGGAGATGTTCCTGAAAGTTTAGCTGATATCACGACCTCTGAGCAGGATTTAAATTATTCTCCTACAACACCTATTTCTCACGGCATACCAAAATTTGTTGAGTGGTATAAAGAATATTACAATGTCTAATTTTTATAAGTCAGTTAATTTTCTTATGATATTAGTTTAGACGCCTATATAACGTGATGCCCAAGCTTTTATGATATTTGCAATATAAGAAGCATCTGTTTGTTTAGTTAATAAATGATCCATTCCATCAAGACTCAAAAAACTCTTCGGATGAGATGCCGCCGTAAATATTTGATTTGCATTACGAATATCAACAACAGGATCTTCCGGAGCATGCATAACAAGTAAAGCTGCTTTAAGCTTAGATAATGTCTCTCCCATGTTGTAATTCTCGAGCGCTTCAAAAAAATTCTTCCGAATTTTAAAGGGACGCCCTTCAATTAAAACTTCTGCTTCCCCATAAAGCATTACGTCTTCTCTAACCGAATGAACCCTCTTTGCAACGTGTCCAGGATCATAAGGAGAATTCAACGTAACCACGGCACGAATATTTGAAAACTTGCTTGCAGCAACGAGAGCAGCGGTCCCTCCTAAAGAATGTCCTATGATTAAGGTAGGAGACTCATGATTGTTTTGTAGATAATGAGCAGCTGCTAAAATATCTTGGACATTTGTTGTAAAGTTCGTCTCTGCAAAACAGCCTCTACTCTCACCTAATCCTGCTAAATCAAATCTTAATGTTGCAATCCCAAGTTGCGCAAGTTCAGCGCTAATACGTCGACTTGCATGATGATCTTTTGAACACGTGAAACAATGAACATAAATTGCATAAGCACACGGCTGAAAAGGAGGTAAAACTAAGTGAGCCGCAAGCTCACTCATACTCCCAGGGAAGAAAAATCTTTCGATAGTTATAAGCTCTTTTGTCATTGACTATATCATCTGCTCTGCTTTTTTTATTTTATTATCTTGTTTACATGCTCTTATTTATCAAGCGAGGCGCTCTTCAAGGATAGAAGTATAATCAACGGAATACACAAAAGCGCACTTAACGCATAAAAATCATGCCAATTAAGCTGATCTGCAAGCCATCCTCCGATTGAAGAGAAAGTAACACGTGCTAAGGATCCAAATGATGATAAGAGCGCATAATGCGTTGCTGTATGTGGCATACGGCACAAAGAAGAAAGGTAAGTTATGAAAGCTGCAGTCCCCATCCCACAAGCTAAATTCTCAATTCCAATAGTTACAAATAACATTAAAATATTATGGCCAACTTGGGCTTGAATAATAAACATCAGACAAGAAAAAATCTGGAGAAAACCACAAATAAAAAGCGTGTCTATTAACGGTTTTCTGACTAAAAGAATTCCGCCAATAAGCCCTCCACACATCATTGCTCCTATCCCAAAGAATTTAGCAACGTTCGCTATTTCTATTTTTGTAAAACCAATTTCAAGCAAGAAAGGGATACTCATGACATTTAAAATTGTATCAGGGAATTTATAAAAAAGGATAAATAGAATGATTATCCCCCAATCCTCTCGGTTGATAAAAGTTTTCATAGGAGAAGAAACCAAAGTGCGAAATTTTGCTTGCAGCATTGGCGATGATATCTTTTTTTGAGAAAATTTTGAATATTTCGGTTCATGGCTTAAAAGAGTTGCGACAATCCCTATCATAACAAAAAATGACATAAAACTATAAGTCGCAAGCCAACTAAAATTCGTGGCTAAATAAAGAGCTCCTGCCCCCGAAACCCACATTCCAAGACGGTAACCAAAAACGCTGGCGCCCGCTCCAATACCGGCAGATTTAATGTCTAAAGATTCCACCCGATAGGCTTCTATAACACTATCCTGAGTTGCAGAACAAAAAGCAACTACAGTTGCCGCCCCTGCTGTCATCCAAATATTTTGAGAAGGATCAGCAAATCCTAGTAAAACTAATGAAATCATTAATGAAAGCTGGGTTATAAGCATCCATCCTTTTCTCTTCCCTAAGAAACGGCCGAAAAAAGGTAATTGCCAACTATCTATAATCGGGGCCCACAAAAATTTGAGAGTATAAGGAATTGTTACGAAAACAAATAAGCCTATTGTTGTTTTATTAACCCCAACTTCTGACAGGCGCACATGAAGTGTTGCTAATGTTAATAAAAAAGGCAACCCACTTGAAAAACCCAAAAACAAGATGCTCAAAATACGTGGTTCTTTGTAAAGAGTAATAGCTTGTATCCAACTTCTCAAAATTAAAGAACCTCACCATGTGTGGGTTAAAAAAGAAAAACATTTATCGCATACTATAACTTCTTTAAAGGATAAATCAATCTTCAATCAGAATTAATGCTTTTTTGACAATTTTAATTACTCTTATAGACTTTTAAAGCTAAATAAGATTTAATCGACTCGCGTTTTAATTGCCATTTAGCTAAACTTACCATGCACCAATACAAAAGTAATATTGAAAAAAAACCTTTTAATTCCAGTAAGATAAAAACATTCTTATTGCAAAGAGTCGATGAACTTTTGGGAATAGGTTTCTTGGGATCTGCTGTATTTATATTCCTTAGCTTATACAGCTATGATCCTTTAGACCCTTCATGGAATACTCTTGTGGATGGCCCCTTGCAGAATTACGGTGGCATGACCGGAGCTTTTCTTGCAGATTTGCTACGACAAGGCTTCGGATCAGCAAGCTATCTTATTCCGATTACTTTCTTAATTTGGAGTTTTTATTTACTAAAAGTGAAGAAGTTACGATTTTTGGGTTTAAGAATTTTAGCTCTTTTTCTAAGCCTTTTATCAACTTCAAGCTTATTTTATCAACTTTTCAGCGCAAACTTGGTACCCACAAATAGTGGTGGAGCCTTAGGCCTTTTGGGAAGTTATCATTTACAGCAACAGATTTCCCCCTGGAATCTTTCTTGGAACATCCAATTTTCTATTGTAGCATGTTTTTCACTCTTATGCTTCATCGCAGCAAGCGGCCTACATCTAAAACATGCGTGGACAACCTTAAAATGGTGTTATTTTGCTCTTACAAGACCTATTTCTTTCTTAAAGAAATTCTCTTCTAGAGATTTGTATCATTGGGTTCCTTCTTTCAAAGAGAAGGCGGTGGCTTCAACTCATACGCTATCTTCTCACGAAGAACCCCACTTTGAACCTTTCTCTCAAGAAAAATCACTTTCTCAAGAAATCACGCCTTCTGGTGCTCCTGAAATTAAAATCATGGATCCTTCTCCTCAACCTGTAAAAAAATCTCAGCAAAAGATTTCTGAGGCTAGACAAAGAAAAGAACAACCTCTCAATCTCACGCAGAAAGATAGTTATCATCTACCTTCACTCGATTTACTTACAGCAGAACCTGTCGCAAGTAAAAACAGCAAAATCCCCGAGAGTATTCTCCGCCAAAATGCCCAACAATTGATGACGATTCTTGAAGATTTTGGGATCAAAGGAGAAATCACGCAGGTGCGCCCAGGCCCCGTCGTTACGCTTTATGAATTAATTCCAGCACCGGGCATTAAAGCTTCTCGTGTGATTGGCCTTGCGGATGATATTGCTCGTTCAATGAGTGCGCTTTCTACCCGTATTGCCGTTATTCCAGGACATAATGCCATTGGTATCGAACTTCCTAATAAAGATCGTCAAACGGTCTTTTTGCGAGAACTTTTCAAAAGTCAAGATTACGAAGCTCCCAGTATGAAACTTGCTATTGCGCTTGGAAAAGACATTAGTGGAGAGCCCGTTATCGCTGATCTTGCCCGTATGCCGCACCTTCTTGTAGCAGGAACCACAGGATCAGGAAAATCCGTCGGAATTAATGCGATGATCCTCTCGCTTCTTTATCGCCTCCCTCCTGAGCGTTGTCGTTTTATTATGATTGACCCAAAAATGCTTGAATTGTCTGTCTATGATGGAATTCCTCATCTTTTAACACCGGTCGTGACCGAACCTAAGAAAGCTGTTTTTGCACTCAAATGGGTTGTCAAAGAAATGGAAGAACGCTACCGAGCCATGTCCAAACTTGGGGTCCGAAATATTGAAGGCTATAATACGCGCCTTTCTCAAGCGCAAGCTCAAGGGGAAGTCTTATCGCGCCAAGTCCAAACGGGGTTTGATCCTGAAACTGGCCGCCCGGTATATGAGACACAGCCCTTAGATATGTCACCCCTTCCTTACATTGTTGTTTTCGTGGATGAAATGGCAGATCTGATGCTTGTTGCAGGTAAAGATATTGAAGCGGCTGTTCAACGCTTAGCCCAAATGGCGCGTGCAGCAGGTATCCATATTATTATGGCAACGCAACGTCCTTCTGTTGATGTCATTACCGGCACAATTAAGGCAAACTTTCCGACGCGAATTAGCTTCCAAGTGACTTCTCGATTTGACAGTCGCACGATTTTAGGTGAACAAGGAGCTGAACAACTTTTAGGGCGTGGCGATATGTTATTCATGGAGCCAGGTGGCAAAATTCAACGTGTCCATGGCCCTTTCGTGGGTGACAGCGAAGTCGAACAAGTTGTCCGTTTCCTTAAAGCTCAAGGAACCCCTCAATATATTGAGACGATTACAGAAGAACACAATGACGCACCTTTAGGCTCTTTTGGAAATGATGAGGATGGAGGAGATCAACTCTATCATCAGGCCATCGAGCTCGTCCGTCGAGAACGTAAAGCTTCAACTAGCTTCATTCAACGCCATCTTCAAATTGGCTATAATCGTGCAGCACGTATTATGGAACAAATGGAAAATGAGGGTATTGTGAGTGCTGCAAATCATGTGGGCAAACGAGAAGTCCTTCTTCCCGTTGCCTCTTAACAATCAAGGATAGATCAATGAAAAAGTTACGCCTCTTAATACTCGCCTTAATACTTCCTTTACAAGTTTTCTTATCGAGAGCTCAAGGTGAATCTTCCGCACCCGCCCTCAAAATGGTGGAAACTTATCTAAATGAGGCCCGTACCTTTACAGCAGACTTTGAGCAAATTGATAACGCGGGGAAGCTTTCTCATGGAAAATTCTATCTCTCTCGTCCTGGGAAATTGCGTTTACAGTATACGGATCCAACGCCTTTAACAATTGTTGCAGATGGTCAATTTCTCATTCACCATGACTCAAGTACCCGAGAAACGACTACCATGGCTCTTTCTGAAACGCCTGCTGAATTTATCCTCCGCGAAAATATACGTTTTGACGAAGGGATTAAAGTGACACAATTTCAGGAAGAGAAAAATACTTATAAGGTCACTCTCGCGCGAAGCGCTGTGGCCGAAACAGGAACCTTAACCCTAAAATTCTCAAAAAAACCTTTAAAACTCGTTCAATGGATTGTGATTGATTCTCAAGGGCTTGATACCACGGTTAACCTTACAAACTTAAAAACGAATGTCCCGATTGATCAAAAATCTTTTATTTTTCAAGAATCAATCTCTTAAAAACTAAACTCTTTTGAATAGCGTTTACAGATTCTTAACCCCTCTCTCTTAAGATAAAAGACTTAAACAGGGAGGGAAAAATGTTTACTGAGAAAAATTTATTAAAAACACAGCAAGATCTTTCAATAATTAACTCAAGAGCAACGCTTGATCTTCTTAAATTAAAGTTACTCGCCCTCAGCCTTGCACAACAACAAACAACTACAAAAGAAAATCGTTTTTTTAATTCATTTGTGCGCAATCGGTTAGATTAATTTATTCTGTTTTTTAGCCCACGGGAACTTATTAATCTTCCAGATTAATAAGGATCCCTATTTGTTCTCTTTAAGCATTTAAAATAAAATAATTAGCTCTTTTCTTTGCCGCAATAGGACTATCTTTATTTACATCTAATCTTGAAAAATATCTCTAACATTGGAAATCTCTCCCTTTTCCTCTAAAGGAATATCTATTAATTGTTTTTCTAATCCTAAACAAAGCATTATTTCATTCCGAGAAGAGATAATTTCCCAATCAATGGAAGGATTCACATATTGATCTGGCTTATAGACCTCTTGTAAAATTGAAAACACTTCTTGTAGAGTCCATTTTTTAAGCATATCGTCATTCACGACTACTTTTATTCTCTGCAGCCCCTCAGAAGGAAGCTCTTGAAGCGTTGATTGAAACTGAGCTTGTATACTCTCCTTCATATGCTCTTTTCTTAGTTGAACTAAGGATTTTATCAACTCATTATGGGCTTTTTGTTGTTGAGATTTTTTCTCTCTAAGATTCATAAAGCTAATAAAAAGATCAGCATTAGGCTTTTGTGGCTCCTCAGATTGCAAAAACTCTAAATAAGTTTTTTGTTCTTCTTCAGAAGAAAATAATTCCTCATCTTCTTCCATGCCAAAAAAACCAAAACCCTCTTTACCTTCTATAGATTCTTGATTTTCCTGTCTTTTTTCTAATATTTTTCTTAAATTTTCAAAAGAAAGATCAGGTGTCTTAAACTCTCTTTTTACTTCTTCAGCCTTACTCTCATACTGCTCTTTTAGGGCATCTAATTCTATTTGACTGAGACCAATAGTGCTGGAAAGATCTTGTTCAGATGCATCTTTTTCTTTCATCAAGGTTAAAATATCCATAGGTTTTAAGGATAGCCCCCAAGTCACTGTTGTTTTTCTAACAGGTCCAAAGTTTACGAAAAAAGTTGGAAATTTAAGTAATAAATCATCTTGTAAAACAGACATCTGTTTTTGACCAAGACCGATAATGAATATTCTTTCCTCAAATTTTTTATAGGATTCTTTAATAAATTCATACACTTTTGCCATATCAAATGGCATGACTTCTTGAGCCATCCATTCGCTTGAGGCCCCTTCTCTCCATTCTCCTGATTCTTGTTCCAGCCATTTGGTTGAGTCTTGTTCTATCCATCCTCCTAATTCTTGCACCAGCCATCTGCCTGATTTTTGCCCCATCACATAGAAAACGGATGGTAATGAAACTTGTTTAGAGGGATCTTTAATAGTAGAATCCTGTACAATTTCTGCAGAAGTCAATAAACCTACTTTGATTAATTTTAGATCAAGTTCTTGTATTTGTTTATGATAAGAATGGTATTCTTTAAGAAGACCTGGAACTACTTTCTTAATTTTCTTATTTTTCTCATATACAATAATTTCTCCCCCTTGATATACGCTCATTAAATTTTTCAGGTTAGTTCTCAATTTTTCAAAAGTACCATCTTCTTGTTGAATTATTTCTAGAGGATCTTGTTGATCTTTCTCTTTCCTTAGAAAAATTTCAAAAGCATATTTTTGATATAAAGAACGATAGCGCCCACCATCAAAACCATAATTGTCGTGCCAATTTTTCCAAGCCTCATAACTCCATATCCCTAAAGATTTATTTTTCTTTTTGCCCTCTTCATATTCTGCAAGAATTTTTTCTTTAATCTCTTTTTCTTCTTTTACTCGAGAAATCCAAGATTCCATGCGTGAAATCAAAATCTTCAATTCGATTATTGAAGATAAAACCCATTCTTCAGGATCCCTACGCGGTCCTTTAATAATATCAAACTCACCTTTTTCTAAAATATTAGGATGAGAAAGAGGTTTAAAACTTTCTCTCTTATTGACATCCTCACTATAAAATTTATTCCGTTTTTCTTGTTGTTCATAAAGGTATTTTTCTTTAGTTGTGTCGCAATTAACTATAGGAAATGGCATAAAGCTATTATCTAATTCAGTAACATCTCGCTCGGGTTTTAACTGAATCTGATGATAAGCCTGTAAATTAATAAGTTCTAAACTTCTAATAGCAGGAATATCTCTAACTATTCCTCGTCTAGGCTCTCGCTCATCATCAGGCCTCCTTAGAAAACCTATTTCTTTTCGCAAATCGAGAGGAGGTAAATATTCTTCATAAGAGTTAGACGCTACGAGAGTCCTGGGACTAGGCACATTTTTCCCGGCATCAGATGCTGAAGGATCACATGTATATTCCATCGAAACGTCACTAGAAAATAAAGAAGTTGTTATTAACAATTTTACAAAAAATACTGTCAATAAATTATAATTACTCATTTAATTCACCTAAAATATATAAATATTTAAATAATATAATTTAAAAGTATTTATTAAATATTAATTTAACATAAAATTAGCGCGGAAATATCAAACAGTTAAAGTCATTTTTATTTTGAATCGTCTTTATGAATCGAAGGAATAAAAAAGGAATTTTTTAGAAATGGTCGGGGCGGAGGGATTTGAACCCCCGGCATCCTGCTCCCAAAGCAGGCGCGCTACCAGGCTGCGCTACGCCCCGAACTGCTCCTTGTTACACGATTTAGAGCCATACAGCAACGAAAAAACCATCAAATTTAAGAAGACCTCGTTGTTATTTTCTATTTGACAAAAATTTTCTTTTCTCTATAAAGTAACGATATCAAAAACGCAATAATTCCATAATGAATAAATTTATGTTTAAGTCCTTAAAATATTTTATATTTATTACTTTTTTTAGCTTTTCTTCTTCGTTTGCAAGTCAAGAATATCAAGAAGATTATAAATCTCCCTATAGCCCTCGTACTTTAAAACTTAAACGTCCTCCAAACTTCCTAAATTTAACTTCAGAGCAAGTTGCATCAATGTTTTTTGATAAAGAGAACGACAGTAGCACCGTTATTCACGACCATGGAAAATATCGCTTGTCTAAATCCCCCGAGGATGAGGATGCCTTTAAACAATTTTTGCTACAAACTATCTCACCAGATATTGCCATCTTCCAAAGAAAAGAAGAGAAAAAATCAAACTCTAATATAGTTGATTTAGAAATTTATCAATGGGATACTGAAAAACAGTTAGGTACCAATCATTTTTACTTTACCATATGTAAAGTTTCTTCACAAAAAGTGAAGAAAAAATCCAAATAAAATGAATGACAATTTAAAAATAATCTAAGACATTTGATTATGAAATTTGGTTCAGAATTTCTCTTCATTAAAAATAAAAAAATTTTTTAAACTTTCCATTAATTAAAGAATTTTATGCTTATTAAAGAATCATAAAATCTTAAGATAGGCTCTTTATTAATGAAAGTGATATCCCTCCTTCTTTTCTCTCTTCAGCTTATAGGATGCACTTCTTCTCAAAAAACTTCTTGCCCTAGAGATTGTTATGAGGCTCCCCAAGCCCCTCTTCCATCTTCCATCCTTTATGAAACCTATAGAGGATCTATTATAGCAAGACAACTTCCGATAGAAGACCGGATCATCGCTGCTTATAATGCCCAAAACATCTTAAAAAAAGGAATCCTTAATCGTCCGTATGCGTGGGAAAGCATTTCTTCCTCTTTTAGGGGCTCTTTTGAGCTCCTCGCCTCTCATGAAGAAAAAAATACGCCTTGTTTTAAATACAAGCAAACTATTGGCTCAGATAATAACGTATTATCGGCTCAAGGGATTGCTTGCCTTGATTCTTATCAAGTATGGCGTATCGTCAATGAAATCCCAGATATTAATCCTTGGTGCACGTCAAATCCACTTGAAGGCCTTAAAACCTCATCAGAACTAAAAACTCGATTATCAAGGTTTGTTGATTAAAATAAATGAGTTACCGAACAGATTTAGGGAGGGGGGCTTTATAAATATATAAAGCCCTTTTAAAATTATTCTTTATGCCTATTTTCTGTTGAGTGAGTTTCCAAAATTTCTTTCCCCTTAGTTGTTAGCACAGATAATGGGTAAATAACTCTTGCACTTCCGCCAAAAGAACCTTCGCTTACATCCATTTGGAAAGAAATTGTTGACGTATCATTTTTAGATACCTTTGAAATACTTCCGTGAAGCTTCCCTAAGCCCTCACCAGAAGAATCTACATTTTAATATTAACAGCTAAAAATTAAAATTTTATGAAGTAGAAATAAGAATATATAAATGCAGATTCTACGAATTATTTAACCTCACAAGCTTTACAAATCGCCTTATATGCTTGCATAGAACCTTTTAAAGAATAGGTATCTTTTGTCTTGGTGCCTTTTGAAGAAATTCCTTCAACGATTAAGCTTTCTCCTACTTTTGTAAGGCGCCGTGTAATCTCTTGATCATCAGAATCAGAGATCGCCCATGCTGTTTCGTTATCAGTAAAAAGGTCGAATTCTTTTTTATGTTTCCCAACCTGGACTGAGAGGGTCACTTTAGAATTCTTGGGGAATTTATAGCCAGCATGAAAACTGACGACATTAAAACTTTTAAGAGAAGGCCTATGCGTAATCATCGCGTATACTTTTCCCCGTTTCTTAAAATCCCCTTCTTGTTTTTTGGGAAGGCTTATCATGTAACAGACTTTCTTCTTTTGCTCAAAAGTCACATAAGCTTTCCAATCCTCAAATGACCCTATCTCTTCAACATTATTCGCTTTTTTTTCAGCAAAAAGGTCAGAGTTAGACACAAAAAAACTAAAGATTAGGCTATAGACATAAAGATATCTCATGATGAACCTTTTTTATTGAATATGCTCTCAAAATGCGTAAAATTTTTTAGAATTGCAAGAAACAAGCTCAACGGAATATCTATGCGAATTGAGCTATTGAAGCACGAAGAGTTTCTATCCCTTTTTTATCAACAGAGCTTGTCGTCAAGACTTCTGAAAATGCGGCAGCATGTTTAACAGCTTCTTGAGACGTAAGTTTTAAAACTCTTTCGACTTCTAACGATTTTAGTTTATCGCACTTTGTCAAAACAAGTTGATAGGAAACAGCAGCTTCATCAAGCATCTCCATAATTTCTTGGTCATTGGCCTTAAGTCCATGACGACTATCAATCAGCAAAAATACACGTTTTAAGCTTGCACGTCCTCTTAAATAAAGACGTATTAATTCATTCCAGGCTTTAATTTTACTTTTACTCTCCCGAGCGTAGCCATATCCGGGAAGATCAACAAGGATCAGAGTTTTTGCTAAATCAAAGAAATTAACCTCTTGAGTCCGGCCAGGGGTGTTTGAAGTTCTTGCAACATCTCGACGCCCAAGAACAGCATTAATTAAGCTTGATTTACCGACATTTGAACGTCCTGCAAAAGCGATTTCAGGTAGAGAAAGAGGGAGTAAATCTTCAAGTCGATTGACCCCTCGCATAAATTGAACTTCTGCGCCAAATAATCTGGCGAGAAATTTCCCATCTTTTTCTGAATTTTCAGCCATTAAAGTACGCTTTTACTTTTTTTTAATGAGAACTTTATTCTTCTCATCTTTATCATGAAGCGTCATCATGGTCCATTGCTGCAAAATTGTAAGTAGATTGCTCCACGTCCAATAAATCACCAAACCAGCCGGGAATTGAGCCAACATAAAAGTAAACATTACAGGCATGATCATAAATACCTTTGCTTGAGCTGGATCAGAGGGTGGAGGATTTAGCTTTTGCTGTACAAACATAGAAAGCCCCATCAATAATGGCCATAGACCAATCATCAAATAACTCGGCAGTGACCACGGAAGAAGCCCAAAAAGATTAAAAAGGCTCGTTGGGTCTGGCGCAGAAAGATCATGAATCCATCCATAAAATGGCGCCTGACGCATCTCTATACTCACAAATAGAACTTTATAGAGGGCAAAAAAGACTGGAATTTGCACAATCATTGGCAAACAACCGGCCATAGGATTTACTTTTTCCTTCTTATAAAGAGCCATCATTTCTTGATTTACCCGCAATTTATCATCGCCATATTTCTCGCGAAGACGTGTAATTTGTGGCGTTAATCTCTTCATCTGAGCCATCGAGCGATAAGATTTATTGGCCAAAGGAAACATCAGCAACTTAAGCAAAACAGTCAAAAGCATGATGGCAAGACCAAAATTTCCTAACCATTGATGAGCAAATGTTAAAATATGAAAAATGGGTTTTGTTAAGAAATAAAACCATCCAAAATCAACAGCCAAATCAAAATGCTTCACATTTAATGTGTTTTCGTAGCTATCTAATAAATCTAAAATTTTGGCGCCCACAAATAAAGAACTCTTCGTTTCTTGAGTCGTCCCTGGCTGGAGCACCGAAGTCGTCATCAAGAAATCGACTTGATAGCGTTCTTGGGAGACTTGCCCCACCTGTCGGAAACTGGCCTTAACTTCTTGAACTTGATCAGGAATAAAAGCAGCTAACCAATACTTATCTGTGAAACCAAGCCAGCCACCTTGACTTAATTGGCTCTGATCACCTTTCGTTAAATCCTTATATTCAATCTCTTGAAGTTTGTTATTTAGATATCCGAGAGGACCTTCATGAAGGATCATAAAACCAGAAGTTTGGGGCAAACCATGGCGCGAAATAAGACCATATGGTTGAATAACAATCGGGTCTTTCATGTGGTTAAAAACACGCTGAGTAATCGAAAAAAGATAATTCTTATCAACTGTAATATCTATTTCAAAACGAAGACCTTCCCCATTGTCCCAATGAAGTTTTACAGGTTGTTCCGGCGTCAAAAGAGTTTGATTCGCTATCCAAATAGTATCAGCATCAGGCAATTTGACGGTTTTCTTATCGCTGACCCATCCGAATTCTCCATAGTAAGGAGCTTTTGATCCCATAGGATTAAAAAGTGAAACTTGAGAACTTTCCTCTTCAGGTGTCTCACGATAATTTTTTAAAGTGACGTCATCAAGTTTTAATCCTTGAAGATTAAGAGACCCTTTTAATGTAGGTGTTTCCACCAAAATACGCTTAGTTTGCTTAAGAGCTTCTTCCCGCACTAAAGGCTTTGCAGATTCAATAGAAGGTATGTTCGTCTGAGAACTCACAGTCGTTGTTTGTACTTGTTGACGCTCAACTTGACGAGGTTTTTCAAAAAAATAACTCCATCCAAACAGCACAACTGTTGTGACAATTACCATAAGGTAAAGATTACGTTTATCTTGGTTATCCATTTTTACTCCTTTAGCCTTTTTGGTGGAAGTGGGTCTAAGCCAGCCGCCCCCCAGGGATGACAGCGCAAAAGACGTTTTACCGTTAACTTTAACCCTTGAAAAATGCCATATTCTTGCAATGCAGAATAAGCATACTCTGAACAAGAGGGTATAAATCGGCACCGACTTGGTAAGAAAGGCGAAATTCCAAGCCTATAACATTTTATTAAGCCTAATAAAAACATTAGTGTTAATGATTTTAGCATAAGGGTCTTATACCAGACTCCTTAAAGAATGGAATTAAATTCTTTAGAGTTAGTTTTTTCTTCTCATCTTCAACTGAGGTGATTGGTACTTTTTTTAAAGAATAAATAGATAATTCTTAATTTAATCAAGGTTAGAAGTTTTGAAAATCCCAGGCCCAAGGGCCCGGAGATCCATGCTAAAATAAAATTGTTTTTACATTTAAGATGACGAGCTTAAGTTTTCTTTTTCATCTCAAACATTCTACTTTTGTTTTATTTAAGCTAAACAGTATGAATAACGTTTGTGACGACGCCCCAGATCATGAAATCCATTTCTTCTGTGATTTCAATAGCTGGATAATTTGGATTTTCAGGCATCAAGAATACTTTATTATTTTCTTTAAAAAGACGCTTTACTGTTAATTCACCATTCACAACGGCAATCACAACCCGGCCTTGAGCTGGACGTATCGACCGATCAACAATCAATAAATCTTCGGGATGAATTCCCGCATTAATCATAGAATCTCCACTGACACGCACAAAAAACGTACTTTGGGGATTCTTTAAAAGATGGTCGTTAAGATCTAATTGCCCATCACTAAAATCTTCTGCAGGGGATGGCGCACCTGCGGCTACACGCGTATTAAATAATGTCAAAGGCTGAGAACTAGATGCTGAGGCATTCCATATAGCACTGGCTTTCGTTCCACCAACCTCAGGTTTTAGCTTTTTCGGAAATTTCAATAGCATGTCTTTGATTTCTCCAATTTTACTTACAGGAATTCGTATGACTTGTGTCGGCTCGCCAAATCTTCCTGATCCCATTTTACGTCCTGCGCCTTTTCTCGCGCCTCCATGTGTATTTTTTTTTTCAGTCATTTTTTACTCCTCTCCTTGAATTATGTACAATTCTGTAACTTTTGTCAACCTTAAAAACTCTTAATATTCGAAAAAAATTCCAACAAAATGAATTTGTTATTTTTCCTCATTTGGGAAATAATGTACAGGATAACCTTCATGAGCTTTTAACATAAAGAGCTTCCATATCTTTGCAGGCAATCGACCTCCAGTAACCTTTTTCATCGATTTATTATCATCATTTCCCATCCATACACCTGTCACGAGATCAGGCGTAAATCCTATAGCCCATGCATCACGATATTTCTGACTTGTTCCAGTTTTCCCCGCACAAGGACGCCCTATATTTGCACTCTTTCCTGTTCCATAAGAAAAAGCGGCCTCCATAAGCTTAAGTCCATACCTTACTGTTTGAGGTTGCAAAATTCTACCCACCCCCTGGCTTTTTCTTTTATAAAGTAATTCACCTTGTCCATTTCTCACTTCAATAATGCCATAAGGCCAAACACCAAAACCGTGATTCGCAACAGTTGCATAAGCTGCAGACAATTCCAGTAATGTCGCCTCTCCAGAGCCAAGAACGATTGTTAGATCCTTTGGCATCGGACTTGTAAGACCTAATCGACGCGCAATTTTATTCAGGGTTGGTAATCCCAAACGATGAGCTAATCGAACTGTCACAGCATTTACAGAATAGGCAAACCCATCTGTCAGAGTCAGTTCTCCTCGACTTTGCCATGCATAATTTTTAGGTTTCCAGTTTCCAATCTGCATTGGCACATCACTGACCATGGTCTCTGGCGTATATTCATGCTCAAGAGCAGCCAAAAAAACAAAAAATTTAAATGAGGAACCCGTTTGCCTCTTGGCTTGTGTTGCCCGATTAAATTGGCTTTGTGCATAGTTACGCCCCCCCACCATAGCTCTCACACCTCCATCAGGCGTCATAGAAACTAAAGAAGCTTGGCTAGCATCAAACTTAGGACCATCTATTGTAAGGACCTCTGCAACGCTTTCTTCTGCCATTCTTTGCAATCGAGAATCCAACGTCGTTTTGACCACAATATCATCTGAAGGTTTGCCGATATATTCATCTAAAGTTTCAAAAACCCAATCAGCGAAATAACGTCCTACTAAAGCTTCACTTTTTGTTTTGACAAGATGTTCCGGTAAAGTCTGATATTGCTTGATATCTTCTGTTTTAAGGTATCCAGCATCAACCATTGCTGCTAGCACAACAAGGGCCCGGGAATGGGCAAGCTCTGGATTGCTAATCGGTGAATATCTTGAAGGTGCTTTTAGCAAACCCGCAATAATAGCTGCCTGGTATACTGATAAGTCTTTAGCTGATTCTCCAAAATAACGCCAGGCAGCGGCATTAATTCCATAAACGCCCGCGCCTAAGTAAACACGATTTAAATAAATAGAAAGAATATGGTCTTTTTCCAAATGTGCTTCAAGCCACAGGGCAAGCAAGATTTCTTGGACTTTCCGACGGAAAGAACGATCATTGGCTTCATAAAGTTTTTCAGAAAGAAGAAAATTCTTTGCAAGCTGCTGAGTGATCGTACTGCCCCCTTGAACGACAGCCCCTGCTCGAAAATTTCGCCATGCTGCTCGCAAAATGCCAAAGATATCCACGCCGAAATGTTCATAAAAACGACGATCTTCCGTTGCTAAAATTGCTTGTGGAACATATTTAGGTAAATCTTTCACATGAACAAAAGATCCATAAAGATCACCATAAGTCGCAATTGTTGTCCCATCTCGCGCCAAAAGAGTCACACTGGGTTCTCGTGTTGTGAGTTCAAGCCGCTTAATATCCGGCAAATCATAAGCAAACAAAATTAAAAGGCACCCTCCTATCACCCCTCCCCAAATCAACAAAGACAAAAACCATGCAAATAGTTTTGATTTCCCGCCTTTTGATGGCTTGGATTTTGCAGAACTTTTCTTTTTCAAAGAAGCAGATTTAGTAATGCCAGAAGCCCGATATGGACGATCATCTGGATCTATTTTTAAAGCTGCATATAAAGGTGGTTTTTTCTTCATTATTACTTCTTAATTTTTCATTCGTCATTTTGAATCCTGTATCCTACACAAGAGAAAAGCCAGATGTCTAGTGTCTCACACATCTATCGCTCTTAAAATTTTATTACTTAATATCTTTCATCCCCGGAGAAGGTGGGAATTGATTTCTTTACACTTTTAATAACCAACAAAAAAAGTGCTGAATAAAATATAGACAGAAGAGCTGAATGATTATTAAATAAGCACACTTTAATGGGGGCAAAAAGTCCAAAAATTGTATTCTCACCACATAAACTTGAAATGGAGTCATGATGCTTGATGAATTTGAAATGCTTGTGCAAGGCTATGCCGCTTTTCGAGCTTCGTATTTTAATGGAGACAATGAGTTGTATGGAAAACTCGTTGAAGAAGGGCAAAAACCCAAAATACTGATGATTGCCTGCTCAGATTCACGTGTAGATCCGGCGATTGTGTTGGGATGCCAACCAGGAGATTTATTTGTCGTTCGAAATGTTGCCAATCTCGTTCCTCCTTGCGAAAGTGATCAAGGGTACCATGGAACAAGTGCTGCTCTCGAATTTGGTATTAAAGCCCTTAAAATTAAACATGTTGTCCTTTTTGGGCATACACGCTGCGGCGGCATTCAAAGTCTTTTTGAAGTTCCTCAAGAAAATAAAGAAAAACTAAGCTTTATTGAAAAATGGATGGGACTGGCCCGACCGGCTTTTGAGAAGGTTCAACAAGAACATACTCACTTACCTCTTGAAGATAAAATAACAACTTGTGAGCAATATTCCCTTCTGAATTCCTTAGAAAACCTCATGAGTTTTGACTGGATCCGAGAAAAAGTAGAAACAAATCAGCTCGTTTTACATGCTTGGTATTTTGATATTCAAACAGGCCTTATTTATGCACATGATCCTCATACGACTATTTTTAAACCTTTGATCCAGGAAAATTTACAAACCTTAACTGAGAGATCATCATAGAAAATGACCAAAAATATCACAAAGCCCAGAAGCTGAGCTTTGTGATAAGTTTTGGACGTAAGAGAGCTTATAATTATATTTTATTTGTAAATTATAGTTAATGATGCTCTCTTAATTGAGTCATGATCTGGAAACCAGACAGGACTCAATTTCTCTTGTTCTTTTTGTCTCTTTTCTTTAATAAAATCCTCATATGGTCTTCCGTCAATATAAGCAGAGTATTCTGTTTTGCCGGTATCCTTGTTTGAACGTTGGATAATCACGATATAATGCTCTTTGCTGTCTGACGCTTCTGAAGATGAAATCTGTAAGTAAGGATTTCCATGTTGAGAGATTAACCAGGTTTTTTTTAATAAATCCTTTTTAATGCGCTCATATTTCTCTGGAAGAGGTTGCCGAAAAATTCCCATAAATTGAGCTTTTTGTTCCTTTTTCTCTTCTTTGTTTATGGAAGAAAAAGCAGGTGAAATGTTCTCTTTATCATCCCCATCTATGAGGACGGCTTCGATAGGTTTTTGAGACGTTATTTCTCCATAAATGTTCCAACAAGAATCAATAGTTTTTTGAGGAGATCTTTTTCTTTGCCTTTCAATTTGTCTCTTTCTCTTAGGAGAAACAGAACCTGATCCCTTACTAGAACGTACCCCCCATTCCGCTGTTGAGGATAAAGGCAGAACTTCACCACTCTTTTGGACATAGCTAAGGATAGATGTCTGTCGGCCGAATGCAGATCTCTTTTTTGGAGAATAATCATACCCTTCAAGAGCCATGGGGGAACTGAAGCTACTCACAGATGACAGAGTAAATAAAAAAGCAATTTTTATTACTGGACCAAAAGACATTATTTTCTTCCTAAAAATGACAAAAAGGTACTTATCACGGGAAAATAATTTTGACAATTGATAAAATTATTAATTATTTTAATTAAATTTAAGATAATTTTTATGATCCATCAAAAATAATTCTATATTCAAATAATTGATTAATTTTTTAGGTGATAAATTTTTTTATAATTTTAAGAAAAAAATGAAAAATTTATTTTATAGGCAATATTATTTGATTATTTTTCCCAAAAATATTTTTCTCATAAAACTCAATAAGGCAATTTTTACGAAACTCTTTATAAAGAAAAATTATGTTATAAAAGATCAATTAGGATGGATGACAGCACGTCGCTAACTTGATATAAGACTTAAAGTATATTTTTTAATAAAGATAAGATCATGTGGACAACTTCTCGAATTCGTAAGCAATTTTTAGACTATTTTCAACAACAAGGGCATACTATCGTCGATTCAAGCCCTTTAATCCCGCGAAATGACCCGACTTTGCTTTTTACAACAGCAGGCATGGTTCAGTTCAAAAATATGTTTACAGGGATAGAAAAAAGGTCCTACAGCCGCGCATCTACATCCCAAAAATGCGTCCGAGCTGGCGGAAAACATAATGATCTTGAAAATGTTGGGTATACCTCGCGCCATCATACTTTCTTTGAAATGTTAGGAAATTTCTCGTTTGGAGATTATTTTAAAGATGCCGCCATTGAAATGGCCTGGAATCTTATTACAAAAGAGTTTGGTATCGATAAAAATCGCCTTTTAGTGACTGTCTATGCAGATGATGATGAAGCGGCAGGATATTGGCGCAAGATTGCAGGACTCTCTGATGATCGCATCCTTCGTATCTCAAGCTCAGATAATTTCTGGTCGATGGGAGATACGGGGCCTTGTGGGCCTTGTTCTGAAATTTTTTATGATCATGGCGACCATTTAGCAGGTGGTCCTCCAGGGACTCCTGACGAAGATGGCGAGCGATTCGTGGAGATTTGGAACCTCGTCTTTATGCAATATGAGCAGCTTGTTAACCAACGCATTAACCTTCCCAAACCTTCAATTGATACAGGCATGGGACTTGAACGGATTGCCGCCGTCTTACAAGGCGTTCACGATAATTATGACATTGATTTATTTAAAGCCCTTATTCGAGCTTCTGTCGACCTCACGGGCATAAAAGCTGAAGGCAAAAACACGGCTTCTCACAGAGTCATTGCCGACCATTTACGATCAACAAGTTTTCTTATTGCAGAAGGTATCACACCTTCAAATGAAGGTCGTGGATACGTTTTAAGACGTATTATGCGCCGCGCGATGCGCCATGCCTATCTTTTAGGGTGCAAAGAACCTCTCATGCATCAGCTAGTCCCCACATTGCTTGCAGAGATGGGAGAAGCTTATCCAGAACTTACACATGCCCAAACAGTGATTCAAGATACCCTAAGAGTGGAAGAAGAACGCTTTCGCCAAACGTTGGGGCGGGGCTTAAAATTGCTTGAAGAAGAAACTATTTCTTTAAACCCTCAAGAATCACTTTCTGGTGATGTTGCCTTCAAGCTTTATGATACTTATGGATTTCCTTTAGATTTAACGCAGGATATCTTGCGTACTGATGGGCGACAAGTTGACCTCAAGAGCTTTGATGCAGCAATGGCAAAACAAAAAGCTGTGGCGAGAGCTTCTTGGGTAGGATCAGGCGAACAGCAAAATGATTCCATGTGGTTTCAAGTCCTTGAGCGTACAGGTGCCAGTGAATTCCTTGGGTATGATACTGTTGAAGCTCAAGGCCTTGTACAAACCCTTATCATAAACGGGCAAGAAGTTACCGAAAGCGAAGAAGGACAAGAGGTGCTTCTTATCCTGAATCAAACCCCATTTTATGGTGAATCAGGCGGCCAAATGGGAGATACAGGCCTGATGATCTCTGATGAAGGTCTTGCCATTGAAATTCAAAATACGACGAAGAAGCTAGGGAATCTTCATGTCCACCAAGGTTTGATAAAAAAAGGAAAAGTTCAACTTGGCCAAACTTTAACGTTAAAAGTAGATATCGAACGACGCAACTTATTGAGAGCCAATCACTCAGCAACTCACCTTTTACATGCGGTTTTGCGTCAACATCTTGGTGAACAAGTTATTCAAAAAGGCTCTTTGGTGGCCCCAGATCGCTTACGGTTTGATTTTAGCTTCCCACTCGCGCTTACCCGTGAACAACTTAGTTTCATCGAAAATGACGTTAATTCACTCATTCGTCAAAATAACAAAGCCACTACCCAAGTCATGGCCCCTGAAGAGGCCATTAAAGCCGGCGCGATGGCTTTATTTGGTGAGAAATATAGTGAAGAAGTTCGCGTGGTTTCCATGGGCCCTGAAGGAGCTAATCATAAACCTTATTCAGTGGAATTATGTGGGGGAACGCACGTTCATCGCACAGGAGATATTGGGTATTTCAAAATTGTTAGTGAAGCCGGAATCGCCGCAGGAATAAGACGTATTGAGGCTTTAACTGGCCCCGCAGCAGAAATTCATATGGCGCAACGAGAACAACTTGTTCTGGATACGGCTGGACTCTTAAAAAGTCGTCCCGAAGATATCCTATTACGTCTTACAACTTTACAAGATGAAAAACGCAAACTTGAACGTGACGTCAAAGATTTACAAAAAAAATTAATGACCGGAAGCTCGACGGATGCTGCGACACAAACTATTGCCGGGGTTAAATTTCTAAGTCGCGCTCTAGAGAATGTAAGTGCCAATGATTTAAAGCCATTAGTGGACCAATTGAAAAATCAAATCGGATCTGGCGTCGTCATCGTTGGTTCTAACCAAGAAGGCAAAGGTTCTATCGTCGTCGGTGTTACAGCAGATCTCATTTCCACCCACAATGCGGTGGATCTCGTACGACTGGCAGCAGAAGCCTTAGGCGGCAAGGGTGGTGGAGGTCGTCCAGATCTTGCCCAAGCAGGTGGTCCTAATGGAGATAAACTTGAAGCTGCCTTTATGGCCGTGCAACAGTCTTTATCTAAGAATTAACGTAAATAAAAGCTCGACCGACGGATTATTAGAACACTCATAGGGATGTCTTTTCGACTTTTTGAACTCGCCTATATAAAGAAAACTTCTTTGTTATAGCTTTTTGAGATGCGAGACTATTTTTCATTTCCTCTACAAAAATGACTTAACCAAAATTTTAAACCTCAATTAAACGCAAGCGAATATTCGTGCCGGAAAAATTTATTTCTTAAGTAGAAAATTATTCTCGGGGGTCGCCAAACGGATTTCTTTAATTTTTCCAAGTTGATAAACGGAAGATATTATAAACGGATCTTTGCTTACTATATCAACGGCTTATTGTTTTGATACCACAGAGAGAAGAAAAATGCAGAACATCCTCACAAGGACCACAAAACATAAGCTTCTTTTGACGATGTAGGTCTTTTAAATGATCAACATGTGCTTTCAAGAGCTCTGGGGTACAGAGCTCTTCTTGAAAGACTTGAAATTCAACAAAATAGGTTGCCACAAAAACCTAAGGTTTTAGGCAGCATCTTCCCCATTGTTTTCTTCAAAAGAACTCGCCGCCATAGCTTGGCTTACTTGGCCTGATTTCTCACGAATAGCTTTTTCGATGATGATCATTGTTTCAGGATTTTCACGCAAAAATAGTTTTACAGCTTCACGTCCTTGGCCAATTCGTTGCCCTTGGAAAGCATACCAAGCACCAGATTTTTCAATGATATCTGCTTTTACACCAAGATCTATCAACTCACCAACTTTGGAAATACCTTCACCATACATAATATCAAACTCGACAACCTTGAAAGGGGGTGCCACTTTGTTTTTGACGACCTTCACTCGTGTTTGATTCCCAATGACTTCATCTCGATTTTTAATCGAACCAATCCGTCGAATATCAAGGCGCACAGAAGCATAAAACTTTAGAGCATTTCCTCCTGTCGTTGTTTCAGGATTACCAAACATCACCCCAATCTTTTGACGAATTTGGTTAATGAAAATCACAATACAACCAGAACGTGAGATAGAACCTGTCAACTTACGTAACGCTTGACTCATAAGGCGAGCCTGAAGCCCCATATGAGAATCGCCCATTTCACCTTCAAGTTCAGCTTTCGGCACAAGGGCAGCAACAGAATCTATCACTAACACATCAACACCGCCTGAACGCACAAGTGTATCCGCAATTTCTAAAGCTTGCTCACCCGCATCAGGTTGTGAAATCAAAAGCTCATCCACATTTACCCCAAGCTTACGCGCATAAACAGGATCTAGAGCATGCTCGGCATCCACAAACGCACAGACGCCTCCTAATTTTTGGGCTTCAGCGACACAATGCAGAGCAAGAGTTGTTTTTCCAGAGCTTTCAGGCCCATAAATTTCTATAATCCGTCCTTTTGGAAGCCCACCAATCCCTAAAGCAATATCAAGACTTAAGGAGCCTGTTGAGATTGATTCAATTTCTATGGCTTCTTGTTGGCCAAGCTTCATTATTGAGCCTTTACCAAAAGCACGCTCGATTTGTGATAAAGCCGCCTCAAGGGCACGTTGTTTTTCCATAGAGTTAAATTTCCTTATATTGAAGTAAAAATTTGCTAAACTAGTTTATCCCATACCAAGCCACTAATTGCAAGTTTTGCAACGGCCTATAAAAAGATATCATTCCATTATTCTCGTGAATCACCACTGTCGTAGACTCACTTTATTTAAGGTTAAATTTGCATTATTGTTAAAAATATATCTCCTTTATTTTCATTTCCATTTATCCTTAAAGATAGCTCTTATTTTAGCCCATAAGAATTCCTCGATGATTCTGACACTCCACCTTGTCAGTACAACCAGAAACGTGTCTCACCTAACGTTCTTAACCAACTTCATCTTATTTAATTATACCAAAGTATAATTACTTTTCCTAGAAAAAAGTACTCGTATCAATAATAAAAATGAAAAAATTCTTATTTTAGAAAATAAGTGAAAATGTTTTATAAAGAGCCTCATCAAGATCTTCTAAAGAGGCGCTAGACCCCAACGCCTCCAAAGAGGTCACCCCATATTCCTTGATTCCGCAAGGCACAATTCCTTGATAATGAGTCAAATCAGGATTCACATTAATAGCAACCCCATGAAAGCTGATCCATTGCTTTAATCGAATCCCAATAGCTGCAATTTTCTTCTCATCACCTTGATGATCAACCCATAACCCTATCCGCCCTTCTCGGCGCTCACAACGAACATCTAAGGTTTTTAACGATTGGATAATCCACTCTTCCAAAGCCTTCACAAAAGCACGGATATCCTTCATTCGATGGCGCAGATCTAACATGACATACACCAACCGTTGTCCTGGGCCATGATAAGTATATTTCCCCCCTCTTCCCGTAAAATAAACAGGAAAATCTCCTGAACCTATCAATTCTTGCAATTTAGCACTTGTGCCTGCCGTATAAAGAGGGGGATGTTCAAGCAGAAAAATTTGTTCAGTATCTTGCCCTAACTGAATCTTTTCAACGCTCTCTTCCATCATTTGAAGCGCTAGAGGATAAGGTGTTAACCCTTTAAATGTTGTCCACTTGGGGAGTGGTGCCTCGAGGTATTTTTTAAATTGCATTCCGACCACTATTCATTCAATAAAAATTTTATCACAAAATAACAATCTACTTACTAATTATTTTATATTTCAACTGTTTAATATGAATAATTTACCTTTAAGTATAAAAATATATCTATAAATAAATAATCTATCTTGCAAGCCTTTGATTAAAATGAGAACATTATTTATGTAATATTAGTTAAGGGGAATAATATGACAAAGCAACTCACTGAAATCGAGATAAAAGCACGCGTTAAAGAGCTTAGAAATTTCTATGTCGACTTAACTCTCTACGGAGCAGTCAATCTTGGCCTTATCTTAATTTGGGCCATTTCAGGGGGGGGCTATTTCTGGCCGATTTGGGTAATTGTTGGATGGGGAATTGGCATGGCTTTGAAAGCTATTTCTTTAGATATGATTCCGGCTCTTGCGGATCTTTTTCCTTTCTTCGCCAAAACATGGGAAGAACAACAAATTAAGCGGATGATGAAAAGTCAATCGATGGCGCCATCAGATGCATCACCAAAAACTACAGATACTTCACCTCTCACCTCAGAAATTAAAGCTTCTATTGAGAAAACAGTGAAAAACGCAACACCGGCAAAAAAAGCAAAAGCTTCAACGCCCAAAGGTTTTAAAAAAACCCCTCCCCTCAAAAAATAAACTTTATATAAATTAAACAAGGAGAAAAAAATGTTTCGCATACTGACATCAACCACCCTTTCAGCAAGCTTGCTTTTTGGCTTTTCTGTTAATGCAGCAACAGCTGATACAAAAACAGCAGCCCCCGAAGTTCTTGCACAATCTTACAGATGCCCCCCTTTTGAAAATACGGCTCAATGCAAAAAAGCAGTTGAAGACAAATATATTAAGTGTATGGGATTAGTTGATCAAGAAGAACAAGATGACGAAGATTCACATGGTGATCGTGCGCCACTCCATCCAACACAAAGAGTTTGCGCAGTTGAACGCGACAAAGGTATGGCTGAGTGCGAGAGTAATTGTAAATAATTATTCACTAAGTCTCTAAAAATAATCCCTTTCTTTTCTCATAAAGAAGGGGATTATTTTTATCGCCCTTTAATATTAAAAACCATCGACCATTTTCATTTCTGTTCCGCTTGCGTCCCCTCTTTAAATACAGTAGAAAGGCGCATCTATTATAAATCTTAGGAGTTTTAAATACCATGGCGTCTTATCAGTATGTCTATGTGATGCAAGGTTTAAGCAAAACGTACCCAGGAGGTCGTCAGGTATTAAAAGATGTTTCTCTCTCCTTTCTACCCAATGCAAAGATTGGCATTATTGGGGTCAATGGCGCAGGAAAATCAACCCTCATGAAAATCATGGCAGGTATTGACAAAGAATACCAAGGTGAAGCATGGCCAGCAGAAGGCATTAAAGTAGGTTATCTCTCTCAAGAACCTGAGCTTGATCCTACTCTCACTGTGCTTGACAATATCATGGCCGGCGTTCATGAAGCAAAATCTCTATTGGTGCGATTTGAAGAACTTAGCGCACGTTTTGCAGAAGAACTTTCTGATGATGAAATGAATGCTCTAATTATGGAACAAGGGGAAGTTCAAGAAAAAATTGAAGCCCTCAATGCCTGGGAATTAGACAGAACAATAGAAATTGCAATGGATGCTCTTCGCTGCCCTTCGGGCGACGCTCAAGTAAGTCAACTTTCAGGCGGTGAAAAACGTCGCGTTGCTCTTTGCAGGCTTCTTCTGCAACACCCAGACATTCTTTTACTTGACGAACCCACGAACCATCTTGATGCAGAATCTGTCGCGTGGCTTGAAAAATTCCTTCAAAATTATAAAGGCATGGTTGTTTTAGTTACACACGATCGCTATTTCCTAGATAACGTCGTTGAATGGATCTTAGAACTCGATCGCGGACAAGGTTTTCCTTTTAAAGGAAATTACTCAGGCTGGCTCGAATATAAGAGAAAATCCTTAGAACAAGAAGAAAAACAAGAAGTTGATCGCCAAAAAACACTTGAACGAGAGCTAGATTGGATTCGCCAATCTCCAAAAGCACGCCAAAGTAAAAGTAAGGCTCGTATTTCTGCTTATCAAGAACTTTTAGCTAAAAGCCATGAGAAAAGAACTTTTACTGAACAAATTATTATTCCCGCAGGCCCCCGCCTTGGAGATCTTGTCATCGAATGTCAAAATCTCTTCAAAGGGTTTGGAGATAAACTTCTCATTGAAGATTTAAGCTTTCAAATACCGGCCGGCGCTATTGTCGGTGTTATTGGCCCAAATGGAGCCGGAAAAACATCTCTTTTCCGAATCCTTAGCAATCAAGAACCCCCCAATAGTGGAAATATAAATTTTGGTGAAACAGTACAGCTAGGCTATGTCGATCAAAGTCGAGATGCGTTAGACGATAGCAAAACCGTTTGGGAAGAAATTTCTGGCGGTCTTGATGAAATCGAATTAGGGCGCTCAAAAATGGCAAGCCGCGCTTACTGTGCTCGTTTTAATTTTAAAGGGTCAGATCAACAAAAAAAAGTTGGCCTTCTTTCGGGAGGAGAACGAAATCGTGTCCATCTCGCGAAAGTTCTTAAATCAGGAGCGAATGTTCTTCTTCTAGACGAGCCAACGAATGATCTTGATGTTGAAACCCTAAGAGCATTAGAAGACGCATTAGAAGACTATGCGGGATGCGCTATTATCATTAGCCATGATCGTTGGTTCTTAGATCGCATCGCAACACATATCCTTGCCTTCGAAGGAGAAAGCCATGTGGAATGGTTCCACGGAAATTATTCAGATTATATCATTGATCGGGAAAGACGCCTAGGCTCTATCAATTCTCCACAAAAAATAAAGTATAAACCTTTAACTAGATAATAAAAAAAATAATTATTATGACTTTTACTTATTAATTAACTATATTTATAAGTAAAACACTTATTTATTAATAAATATATTGACAAAAACAAAAAAATATATAAATCTATACTTAATGCTTAAATAAAAATACAAATAAAGCAGAATAAAAAAATAAAGATATTATGTAAAAACAAATAAAACATAATACAATTAAAATATAAAACGGGGGACTTCAACATGCAGAAAATTATTACGACATCCAGCTAACCTTATTATTTTTCATCATTGAGAAATAATAAGCCGTAAAACAGACATATAAGATAATAAGCAAATAATATAACGAGCAAAATCTCGAAGAGAGAAATTTTGCCCTTTAGTTATGGGGGAGGAAAAAATGAAAACTTTAAAAAAACTATTTTTAAGCACAACAACAATGGTGATGACAGCTTTTGCAGCTAATCCTGCCCAGGCTACACCTTCATTGACTCAAATTTATCCTAACGCTGCAAAGCTTGCAGAACAACAGAAAAAGAAACAACAAAATTCTCTTTCTTTTTTGACACAAACGCCAGATCCTCTTTTTACGATTCCATCTGAAGATACTCGCACCAAAAAAACAAAAACTTCTCGCATCAAAATTGAGACTTTTAAAGATTGGAGAATAAAGCCTCAAACACCTAAGGAAATTACCGCTCTTCAGGTAAAAGCACCCGACACCTATCAAATTTTAATGCAAGAAATAAGAGATCTCAAAGAAGAGTCTCCGAAAAATATTGCCTCACTTCGAGGTGGAATAGATAAAAATCATCAACTCTTACTGGACGAAATAGCTACCTTAAAACAAGAAATAAAATTTCTTCAAGCTCAAACACAAAAAGCCCGCATTATAGAAGAATCTCAAGCAGTAATGCCTGCGCTAGTAGAAGATAAAATTCTCTTGTCACGGGAAGAATTTGAGGATCTAAACTCCCAGATAAGAGAATTAACTATACGAGTTCAAACACTTCAAGAAAGTCATCATGATCTGATGAGTTCTGTAGAGACTTTAAGTGCCGTAAAATATGATAATGATGCATTAATAGAATTCTACTCCAGTGTTTTTCAGCCGATCAATACTTTCAACTATAATGAAGAAACGTTAAATCCAAGAGAAATAACCGAGCCCAGAATGATTAACGACACCTCTATTAGCGAAGAAAACGTCACTCAAAAAACTACAACAACAGATATCAAAGATGCAGAAGATACACCAGCCACTCTTTTAGCAGGTGATACACCAACTCCTTTCCCAGATGAAGAAGAGCCGCCGATTGTTCTTTCAGAAGCTTCCTGGACAAAAGAAGAATTTGAACAAAATGTATTAGGAATAACACCAATTAATTTAAGCTCTATGAATGAAGACGACATAACGTTATGGCGCACCTTTACCATGCTTCAGTTAACTGGTGGGAATAAACAAGATTTATTGTCTTCTAGTAATTCTACCTCAAAACCTTGGTCCACTTGGAATGGAGCTTTCTCAACCAAAGAACTTGAAGAAAAATTTAAAAGCAACTCTTTTATGACAAGTGCTTTTAGAGATATTGTTGCACTTCATCACTCACAACCTGCCCCCATTTTTTTCGAGAATCATGCCATATACTTCTTATCTACAGCTCCCAATCTTGGACTTTCCCCTCAAGACGAAGTTCATGCAGAGCTTATAAAAGCATATTACTACCGAGGATTGTACAGAACCTTAACAGGCGATAATTGGACTGGAAGAACACGTACTTCTAATGCCGCAAAATTTGAGATTAATCTCGAAGAAGGAATAAAAGGTAGCCGCTTTAATTATGGCTCTTTAGAAAATCCCCAATTATATGAAACTTCGATTGAAGATGCTGAAGAATATTTTAAAAATACGCCTTGGCATATTCTTTTCATCAATCAAGTAAGACAAGCCACTCTTGATTCTCTCACAACACATCACCTAAGTATTATGGATTCATATAATAAAAAGGCTCAAGAAATAGAAGAGATTCTATCATTTGAGGACGATTCTTATGCACAAGCACATCTTTATCTTAAAGAAGAAAGAGAACTCACTTTAACACAAATAAAGACTATGTATGGAAAGATTGACCATGCGAAATCTCTTCATGACATCGATGAAGCTTTAAGAATTAGCTAAAAATATTCCGAAACTTTATCTTTACGTCAGGGGCCTCAGCTCCTGACTTTTTAATTATTTATTCCAAACATTTTTGTTTCTAAATTATCAAACATTTATTTAGATTAATAAGCATTTAATCCGAAAAATAAAAACAAGATTTATAAAAAAAGACGATTCATCTTTAGTCAATAAAAGTTGTATTCTAGTAAAAAATATGATTGTTATCTTATATTAATCAGGATAGCGTCTATTTAAGTTATTATGAATTTGATAGGGAAAAAGGATCCAACGAATGAACAAAGTGCTCGCAGAAGACCCAAAACTATTGGGAACTTCACAACCGCAAGCGTTGTACATACTCTTCTTTGCTGAATTATGGGAACGTTTCAGCTTTTATGGAATGAGGGCCCTTCTAGTTCTCTACATGACATCTGAACTTCTTTTTCAAGATACAAAAGCATTTGATGTGTATGGCATTTATACTGCTCTCGTTTATGCAGCTCCTGTCATTTGTGGCTACCTTGCCGATAATTACTTGGGAAATCGTAAGGCTATTTATTTGGGTGGTATTATCATTATACTTGGTCATTTTTGCCTGGCCTTGCCTTTCCAAAAATCATTATTCTATGGCCTTGCTTTTATTATTGTTGGAACAGGATTTTTTAAAGCTAATGTTACCAGCCTCTTGGGACAATTTTATGAAAAGATGGATGCTCGTCGTGACGCCGGTTTTACACTCTTTTATATGGGAATTAATTTAGGCGCCTGCCTTGCGCCATTGGTGTGCGGATACGTTGGAAAAGTATTTGGGTGGCATTATGGTTTTGGAATAGCCGGTGTCGGAATGCTTTTCGGAATGCTTGTACTTCTGAAAGGAAGCGATAAACTAGGCAGCAAAGGAAATCCTCCTTCCAAAACAATCTTAAAGAAACCTCTAGGATTTGGTTTCACACCCTACCGACTTATTGTAATTGGGTCCTTTGTGAGTGTCGGCCTTTTTAGTCTATGCCTCCATTATTATCATGTGATGAGTCACTTTTTAAATATTTTTGGGGTCTTAACACTTATTTGGGTGTTCAGCATTGCGTATCGTTGCAATGCAGAGGAACGAAAATCTATTTTTACACTTCTTATTATGCTTCTCTTTTTTATGGCCTTTTGGGCAGGCTTTGAACAAGCTGGGAGCTCTATCAATTTCTTTACTGACCGCCATGTCAACCGTTATATTTTTGGATGGGAAGTCCCTGCACCTTGGTTCCTCTCAATACCCCCCTTTTTCGTCATTACGATGGCACCTCTTATCTCAGCCATTTGGGTAAAACTGGGCAAAAGAAAACTTGAACCACTCCCTCCCACAAAATTTGGATTAGGTCTTCTTCAAGGAGGTATTGGGTTCGGATGTCTCTTAATCGGAATAAAAACAGCTGATGCGCAAGGTATAACATCCCCGCTTTGGCTCATTCTTGCCTACTTCTTCCATGCCTCAGGAGAACTAAACCTTTCTCCTGTGGGTCTCTCTATGGTAACAAAACTTTCACCTCCCCGCTTCGTTAGTTTTTTTATGGGTATTCTTTTTCTTTCCGTGGCTTTTGGAAATTATTTAGCCGCCTTTTTCGCAAAGATCTTCAGTGTCCCCAAGTCTCCTCTTCCTGCAAACGATAAATTAGGATCCTTAATTTCTTTTTCAGGAACTTTTGAATTCCTTATTTATTTTCTCATAGGCGCTAGCATTATCATGTTTTTAATCTCACCTTTCATGCGGAAAACCTTCGAAAAACACCAGTAAATAAACAGCGAAAAATTTGCATTTTTCACCCCATTTATGATATACTTTAAGTGTAGTGGGGTGAAAAAAATAATCTAAAAATCAACGAGGCAACCAAATGAAACTAACAATTACAGGGCGTCATGTCGAAATTTCAACAGCTTTTCACACGAGAGTTGAAGAAAACCTTAATGAATTTAATGAAACATATCATATTGATCCCGTTGAAGCCATTATAACTCTTGCAAAGGAAAACAATCTCTTTACTTGCCACCTTACGCTTCACTTAGGAAAAAACATGACTCTACGTTGTCATGCTGAAGGAATCGAAGCCTACCAATGTTTTGATAATACTCTTGCATTACTTGTCAATCGCTTAAGAAGACATAAAAAGCGGGTTGCTGACTATCATAAACAACGTGATGGTCACGAACAAATCGCTGATACGCTTCCTTACTTTGTCTTGAATGGACAAGGAACAGAAGAAATTGATAATGAAGAACAATCTTCAATTATTATTGCTGAACAAAAAAAAGAAGTTCCATCTTTAACAGTTGGTGATGCTGTCATGCACCTTGATCTCAGCAATGAAAATGCAATGGTTTTCCGAAATAAAAATCATGGGAAAATTAATTTCATTTACCGGCGCTCTGATGGCAATATCGGCTGGATTGATGTTTTGAATTAAGAAATGACTGGTGGTTTAAGAGCCAACTTAACTTTGACCAAGTCATAGTATTAATAAAGACGAAATAAAGCTTGATAGCTTTGTTCTAATGACGATGGTTTTAGCTTTTAAACACCATGTACTTTTTGGGGCACGTGAAATTAATCTCTCTATGCTGAAGACGTTTTGCTTCAAATAAGCTGTCTCATTCATGAAATTGTAGTTTGAAGAGCTCTGATCCATTTTTTTTAAGCCAATGTCGTGCTTCTTGAGACTTTGGATGTAACTGAGCGACCAAGCGCCAAAATTTGATACTATGATTCATTTCTTGAAGATGAGCGACTTCATGCGCAATAACATAATCTATGACTTCTTTTGGAGCAAAAATAAGGCGCCAATTATAAGATAGCGAACCATGAGCTGAGCAACTTCCCCATCTACTTCTAGTTTCCCGAATCCCGACTTTCTTAACCTTAACTCCAAGAAGAATACTATAATGGTTACTTTTAACCTGAAAATATTCCAGTATCATTTGCTTAAACCATTTTTCTAATGCAGGTCCAAAATTAGGTATTGGCCCCATAATGTGAAGCTTATCATCTGTCATTAAGAAACTCGTCCGTCGACTTGCATGATATTTAAGCTCGACTTCATTTCCCATGATAAAAACTTTCCGACACTTGTAAATAGGGATAAGTTGAGGCGCTTGTAAAATTTGCTTTTCCATCCATTTTTGAGCTTCTCTCAAAAAACCTTCCACAGCAGCTTTTTCATAGTGTAGGGGGACTCGAATTTTAAATTCTTGATTTTGCAAATCATAGCGCAAAGTTGCTTTTCTAACGCGCGCTAATGGCATGACGCAGATTTTGACTACTTGATGTGTTAACCGGAATGTAAATTTGTCCGGAGTACTCTGAAGGGAAGGCCACATAAAAACCATTTTCTTTCTTAAAGAAGAAATACAATGATTAGAGCAAAGATCGCGCAAAAAATATTCAGCATCCTCTGCGCTTTTGTCACTAAAGCTTTAACACAAAGGGCCAATGCTATCCACATTAACCATTTAAGGTGCGTCTGATGATAAGCTATTGCCTGTACTACTGCCAAAATTCCAAACATCTTAATAAACTTTCTTTAAAAATCTTCTATTTTTTCTACTCAATCTAGGAGAGCTTTCAAGAAAATTTTGCTTTTTCTGGTAATAATCCTCCCCTTTGAAGAGCATAAAGCTTCGCAAAGTGTCCACCTCTTTGTAAAAGCTCCTCTTGTGTACCATCTTCAACAATCTGCCCTTGATTGAAAACGAGGATACGATCCATATCTACGAGAGTCGATAAACGATGAGCAATGATGATCGTCGTCCTTCCTTCCATCAGTTCTTTGAGGCTTGCTTGGATATGCTGTTCAGTATTAGAATCAAGCGCAGAAGTTGCTTCATCAAGAATTAAAATTGGAGCATTTTTGAGCATCGCGCGGGCAATCGCAATACGTTGCCGTTGTCCGCCAGAAAGATTGATCCCTCTCTCTCCCACCATTGTTTGATATCCCTGCTCTAATTTTATAATAAACTCATGACAGTGGGCTCGTTTTGCGACTTTAATAACATCCTCTTCGCTTGCTCTAAGGTGCCCATAACGGATGTTCTCTAAAAGAGTTCGATGGAATAAGGCAGGTTCTTGAGGAATCATCGCTATATTGGCTCTTAAAGACTCTTGGGTCACCTTTGAAATATCTTGATCATCAATAGAAATTCTTCCTCCATTAAGCTCAAAGAAGCGCAGTATTAAATTAACAAACGTCGTTTTTCCAGAACCAGAAAAACCAACGAGACCAATTTTTTGCCCTGCTTTAATCACCAGATTTTGATTTTTAAAAAGATTTTCATTTCGTAGATAGTTAAATGTCACATTTTCAAAACAAATCTCACCCTGAAAAACTTCTAAGCTCTTTGCTTTTATGTGATCTCTAATCGTATGCTGTTGAGTGATAAGAGAAAGCGCAGCACGAATTGTCCCTATATCTTTGAAAAGTTGGTTCATATTATAGGTCATATGCCAAATCATTCCCAAAAGGTTAAATGACGTGATTGTAATTAAGGAAAAATCACCGATAGTAACCCACCCTTTACGCCACCCATGTACAAGCCCCCAGACCATTCCCAGAATGAATAATAGACATAAAATTCCTCGAAAAAAATTTAGTAGTTCATTGATAAATCCGGCTTCCTCAGATTTAAGAATTTCTTCATCTTGAAACTTCTTTAAATATTTTCTTTCATGAGTTCCACGTGCAAACAAGCGAACACTTATAATATTACTCAAAATATCTACAATCTGCCCATTTAATCGAACAATTGATTCAGCATGGGCTTGCGATGTCTTATCAATTAAAGGCTGAAAAAGAATTGTGACACTCACAATTAAGAAATAATATCCTGCCAATAAAGCTGAAAAAAACCAATTTACCTGCCCTAAAATGAGTAAAGATATTAAGAAGGCAAGTGTCGTACTCAATAAATTATAAACAAAAGTTAGAATAATCTCTTCCGAAGCGCGCGGAAGGTCGCTAATTTTGTTGGCAATCGCACCCGCAAAATTATTTGCAAAAAATGTGTGATCATGCTGACGCGTATATTCAAAGACTTCATCTCGAATTGCGGCTCGAAAACGTGGCATTACTTTATAAATCATATAACCTTGAAGCCGCATACCAACTTCCATCATAATCCACGATATAGCAATAAAGAAGATGGGGCCTGTTAACTTCAGCCATATTTCTGGATCAAAACGATCAAGTGTTTCAACTTTATTTACGAGTATTTTTATAAAATAAGGAAAAAAAGACTCATTGATTGCCCAAAAAATCACACAACCAAGAATTAAACAAAAATTAATTCTTTCTTTTTGGATAAAATGCCACAGAAATGCACATAAAGTTTTTGGTATTAACATGAACACCCTCAAGAAAACTAAAAATTAAAAAACAGACAATATCAAACCATTATAAGGTTCAATGAGAAAGCTGACCTTTAAAAGGTAGCGAAAAAAGATATTATGAGGTTTTCATGGGGTTAAATTTAGCGAATTTCTAGAAAATAGTCAATGCTGCTTCTCTCCTAGATACCATTTCAATTTGAGAATAACCTGCATTTTCTATAAACCCAATGATTCCTTCTCGCGAATTACACTCAAGCTTTAGCATAATATACGCGTATGCGTCTCAATCGTTCGCGGCGCAACACTTAAAAAATTCGCAATTGTCTTTTGGGTTCGGCCTCGAAGAAAGCATGCAATAATGTCGATCTCTCGAGAAGTAAATTTAATACCTTCCATAATTTGAAAAGGTTGAGAGTCATTTAGAAAAGAATAATTATTAAAGTCATTCCTATGCATAAATGCCACTTACTTATTTCTTAGAATAAATTGTAGCACAAATGTAGCTATAAAAAATTCTTTTATTTTAATTTAACCTGGTTATAGTCTAAAATTAATTTTTTAATAGATAGCTTAGTTCTTAAAATGCAAGAGAATGAATTTTTCTTCTAAATTCTTCACTAAAAGCTGCAATATTCAGGAAATGGCATATAAATGGTGGGCGATGAGGGATTTGAACCCCAGACCCTCTCGGTGTAAACGAGAAGTAATATTGATCTATAAATTTCTATTTATTTATATAAATTTATATATATCAATAAATTAGGTATTTTACCAGGTGGCTACCCCTCTTAAGAAATCTCTACAATTCTCCTTCCATTGCTCCCCATATGCTCCCCTTTTTCAATTGAAATTCTATTATTTCAATGTTAGCTATCATGGATAATGTTAACTCTGTCATAGGTAAAACGATGCAAAAAGTGAATAAATGTAAACTTACAAAAAGAGTTGTTGAGAGCGCCCAACCTGATTCAATAAATCGGATTGTACTCTGGGATAACGAAATTACCGGTTTTTGCTTAAGAGTTTATCCTTCCGGTAAGAAGACTTATTTTCTACAATATAGAAATAGGAACAAAATCACCCGAAAAATTAAAATTGGCACTCATGGACAAATAACAACAGAACATGCACGAGAACAAGCCTATAAGTTAGTATTAAGTATCAATTTAGGAGAAGACCCATCAATCCAATCACCTTTAAAAAGCACCTTCAGAACTTTCAAAGATTTAACTAAAGAATATTTAGAATCTCACTCAAAAATTAAGAAGACTCCAAAAGGCTATAAGGAAGATCTATATTTTTTAAATGAAATTATTTTGAGAAGATATGGCCACCTGAATATTGAATCAATCACATCATTAGACCTCCAA